>PVMK01181851.1_pt1 | contig 25911 bp, 23 predicted proteins | sample 1853481 | NCBI WGS metagenome assembly PVMK01 (sample SAMN08533507, study PRJNA380276) | Marine sediment metagenome, whole genome shotgun sequencing project.
CCTGTATTCACCCCCCGATAATCCATCATGCAACATTAGCACTTTGTTCCCTGAGAGGGTATGGTGAAGATATTTTTCATGGGTCTTATGGAACTGGAATACATCCTGAACATTCTTAAGTACGGGCCGGTCCTCCAGGTTATCGAGCCGACCAATACAATAAAAGTCAAGTCCTCCACCATACATCATATTTTGCACCAGCCTTTGCTGGGTAAGCCACTGTGCATCGGCTGAATGCCTGGCGGGATACCCGTAAAAATGCACAGCTGCATTGCTGGCTTGTTTACCCTTCCAGGAACCTATCGTGCTTTTAATGTTGTGTGAAGCACTGTACTCCCAGGTTACCTTTCCATCGTAGAGACTGGCATGGGAGTTCGACTCTTTCCTGTAAAAATCGGTTCCTGCATGGGTATATGTATTGATGGCAATGTGGCTTCCATGTGATTTAATTAAGTCATGGATCCTGAAGAAGAGTTCAGAGGAGGTCTCACCCTTCAATTTCTGATACTGCCTGAATATGGGGTCCTCCATGTTCTCCTCCCGGGGAAGGTTCAGTCCATCTGACCACTTATGAAATCGCTTATGACACGCCTCCGACTGGCAAATGCCATGATAAATGTGGCTGTAATCCCTGGTGACATACCCTATCATATTGAAGAATACCCCATCCAACGGAAATTTGGTCAGTGCTTCATCCAGGATCTTTAGCGAATACTCTTGCTGATATCCCCCATTTACACAGGTATGCACCTGTCCATTATAGTTTACTTCTTCCCCCTGAACCCCCTTGTAGAGCCAATCGGGATTCTTAGCGGCATATGCCTCATTGAGTTTGCTAAAGTCAAACCTTCCAATCACCCTGATGCCCTCGATGTGCAACCTTTCTACGGCCTCCTTGATCAGATTGATTTTCAGGTTTGGATTCTGGTAATGGAACTCCAGATCTGTATAGTAATTCCCGACGATACCTCCCACATTGATCAGTACTGCATTGGCGCCTATATCATGAAGTGACTTTACATACACATCCATATCGAAATCGATGGCATCAATTTCACGCAGGTTGGTTTGGATCAAGCGGAACGGTTCATCAAGCCACCATTCTGTTCTGGATTCAACCTGTGCAGTCAGAACCAGGGTCTGAACCGCCAGAATTAGGAATAGGATTTTTCTCATGGGTTTCAGCTTAGGTTTTTAGTTAGCATTTGCTTGAACAATATTATTCTGCGAATTCCACACCTGTTTCGCTCTCAATCCCCGTGGCTGCTTTAACGGTCAGCTTAGCGGAACCTGCTTGTCCGTGAATACTACGTATTACAGCCACGGCTTTGCCATAGAAAAGTGGATGAGTCTCGTCGGTAAACACATCATGACCCATCTGGTTCCCATTGGCCACACCCATCAATCGGGCGGCCCCTTCTACCTTAAACTCAAGCATATCCATGGCCAGGGGACAAACAGTTCCTTCATCATCAACCATTTCAATGGTAATGTAGCAGAGATCCATCCCATCGGCATCCATGTTTATACGATCGGGAGTTAAACGCAATTGATCAGGTGTTCCGGCAGTTTTTACCAGAACTTCCCCGATTGAATCTCCATCCTTATAAACCACAGCCTTCAGTTCTCCCGGTTCATATGAGACATCCATCCATCGCAATCGATATGCATCCACAATTTCAAAATAGGGATTCTTCCTGTCTTTCAGGTTCACTGAATAATCAAAGTCCTCCCTCATGGAGCGGGAGGTTTTTACCAGATCGGGATCCCTCTTTTTCCTGCGTCCCAGACTTTCCCCGTTCAGGAACAGTTCTGCTTCGTCACCATCCGTATAGAGAACCACAGGTATCGGATCCCCTTCATGGCCTTCCCAGTTCCAGTGTGGAGATAAATGCATGGTGTGGTCCTTTTGATTCCAGAGGCTGCGGTAGTTGTAGTAGGAGTCTTTTGGGAGTCCGGCCAGATCCACAATCCCAAAATAGCTGCTTCGGGCATCGTAACCCTCCCTGGTGGCCTTAAACCTGCCTCTCGATCCAGGATCATCACGGAGCATCACCGGGGTGGGTTCACCCAGGTAATCAAATCCGGTCCAGACAAATTCTCCTGCAATAAAGGTGTCGATCCTCATATACTCAAACTCTATTTCGGGGATATCCGACCAGTGAGCAGCCGTCAGCATATAAGAGGTCAATTCCCCATCGTCGGTCCAGTCATTTTTTGCTTTGGGAAAAGGCAATTTATAAGCTCCCCTGGTCCCAAATGCCGAAGCTGATTCACTATAAATGACAGGCATATTGGGGTATGCTTTTCGGGTAGATACATACCTTCTGCCGTAATTCCATCCGGTGGTCTCCAGGGCATCCAGGACCTGTTTCCCTTCACCTGAGACAGATTCAATGTGGCAACCCATGGTGGCGGGACGGGTATCGTCATGCTTTTTAAAATAACTAACCATATGAGCTACATGTTCAGCAGCCCTTCCATCCGAATCAGTTAATATATCAGGTATCTCGTTACCGATGGACCACAAGAAGACACTGGGGTGGTTTCGGTCCCGGCGCACAAAATTCCGGACCTCGGCTTCCGCATAGTTGTCCACATATTCGCCTGTGGTGCAATCCACACCGGCAGTGGTGCCATACTTATCAAACAGCTCATTAAATACAATGATCCCCATGCGGTCGCACAGATCGAGCACCTCAGGGGCACAGGCATTGTGACTGGTTCGAAGGGCATTCACTCCCATCTCCTTCATGATCTGCAGCTGGCGCTCCATGGCCCTGGGAAAAAATGCTGCTCCCAGTGGACCCTGATCGTGATGAAGGTTTACCCCATAGAGCTGCACCCTTCTTCCATTGAGATGGAATCCGTCATTGGCTGTCCACTTAAAATTGCGGATACCAAAGGTGGAAGTAGCAGTATGAATCACCTCTTTTCCTGCTTTCAATCGGGCAGTACAGGTATAGAGATAGGGATGCTCGATATCCCAGATATAGGGCAGAGTGATCTCCAATTCAAACTCCTCTTCCAACTCTTTCCCAGCTTCTAAAGTGAGCTTGCGCTCAACTGTTTTAACAGTGTTCCCCGAAGGGTCTTTTATCCCAATTTCCAAAAGTGTTTCTCTGGAAGAGCCGGAGCTATTGTTTACCTCTATCTTTGCTCTCACAGTTGCCAGCTTACCTGACACCTCAGGAGTTGTCACATAGACACCCCAGACAGGAATGTGCAGCGGATCCACAAGCCTCATCCCTATTTTCCTGTAAATACCGGCACCGGGATACCAACGGGATCCATGTTCCCGGGTGTCTGCATGCACAGTCAGCACATTGGTCCCTCCATAAACCGCAGCTTCAGTGGCATCAATCCAGAAAGAGTTATATCCATACCGCCAGGAACCCACCTTTTGCCCGTTCAGATAGACAGTTGGATTGGCCATCACCCCGTCAAAAAGGAACTGGAGCCTCTGGCCTGCAGTTTCTGCCGGAAGTTCAAAGCTCTTGCGATACCACCCTTCTCCCCACCAGGGAAGTTTCCCTGTACCGCCATAAGACTTCAGGGGTCCAAAGGGACCGCTGATGGCCCAGTCGTGAGGCAGGTCGACCGACTCCCACTTTGAATCATCAAAACCAGCATCAATGGCCTCACCCAGATCACCCTTTTCAAATTTCCATCCAAAATTAATGGAGTGGTCCCATTGAGAATCATTGACTTCTGACCTCTCTTTAGTACATGAATAGAGTGCCATCAGAAATCCTGCAATAAAAAAGATCATCCATTTTTTCATGATAATTTCATGTTTAGTGGTTATGGTCCTCCCATGAATTACCTGTGATACTTTCGTTACTTGTCTCAGGGAATTCAGGACGTATATCACCCGGATAGAGTATCTTCCAGGTTTGCTCAGGAAAGATATCATTCATAAAAAGAGGTTGTGGGATCCATACCCTGAAGAGGTTCTCCTCGCTGTACCCATTCCCTGCTGAGGCATAGTCGCACATCACCAGGGGTCTGACTTCATGACCGAAGAAATGGGTATATCTGTAGAGAAAGGGTACCTCAAAGGCCATCCATACTTCCTCTTTTTTCTCTTTAACTGGATTCAACTGGATGTACTTCACAGCACCGGATTCAGACACTGTATCAGGCAACACATAATCCACCCCACCCAGTTCATCCTTATGATGCCAAACTGCTCCGTCTGCATGTAGCCATAAATTATAGCCAGCCGATTCAACCATTCTGTTATCCAGAGCCAGTGCAATGGGACCACGCATGACTGCCAGGTCATTTACACTTCCCGGTGCCTGGATCACCCGGCCCCGCATATCCAGATGAAGAGTGATCCGGTCCCCATCGCTCCAGTTGCGATGAATATTTGCATATTCACCCGTAGTAACCGGAAAACTCTCTCCGTTGACTGTCAGCAGAGTCTCCTTACTCCATTGGGGGATTCTGAGGCCAATGTTGTACTCCATATCGCCATCTTGCTCTATGGTAATAACCACAACTCCCTCCTGTGGATAGGTGGTCTCCTGAATCAATCTCGTCTCATGGCCATTTTTGAGTTTCACTGACCATTCCCCCTGGTTGTACAGATTAACAATCGGTCCCTGCTCATTCTGCATCACCGACCAGAGCGGGGTAAGTAGCAATCCCCTGGGACCATTGGCCACACAGCAACTGGAATTACACTGGGGTACCTGCATGGGGCTCGGCATTCGTTCTCCTGCCAGTGATGAAAAGTAGGCCCACCAATCACCCGATTTATTCATAGCTCCCATCAAGGCATTGTAGAGGGTGACTTCCATCTGATCGGCCCACAGAGGATCGCCCGTTAGCCTGAGCAACTGATAACAGAGCTTCATCCAGGTAACGGTTACACAGGTCTCCATGGGCTGTTCCAACAGCTCTGTCTGCCTGTATGCCCCATCGAACCAGAGTTCGGCACTTGAACCTGATCCCACTACCATGATCTCCCTTTCAATTACACTTCTGGCAAACCTTTCCACTGCATCCAGGTACTGCTGATCCCCGGTGACCCGGTATAGCTCACACAAGCCTTCATAGCACGACATCATTTCATAAGCCTTGGGAGAAGAGATCTTCAGGGGCGGGACTCCTTCAAGTGCATCCTCGATTAACATCATCCCTCTATCGGTGTAAGCATTGGACTCGCTCCACTGGGCTACCATGTATTTGGCAAAATCGAGGTACTTCTGCTCTCCGGTATGTTTATAGACCAGCACCACAGGTTCAAGTATGGTGGTGGAGGACATGGAACCCAGTACCTCAAGTCCCGTTTCTGTAAGTTTGGTCTTTCCGGGTCCGGCAATCTCAATCAACTCATCGGTTAGCCTGCCTGCTGCTTTTAATACTTTCTTATTGCCAGTTTGCTCATAATTTGAGATCAGACCAAGTAAGACATATTTCCTTCCCCAGATGTCCCACATATCAAAAGTCTTTTCCCTGGAGTAGCTGCTGATCCGTCCATCCTTTTCCTGAGTTTCCAGAATCTCCTTCACTGATACATCTATGATTTCTTTGTAAGCTTCTTCTGGTTGGTATCCATAAGCCAGCATGGCAGAGGTATACCATTTTCCCCAGAACTCACCCTTAAATTTCGGGTCATTATCATCGGTGTGATCGCTAAAAGGAATGGAATAGAGGTGGAAATCAACTCCCATCACTCCATTTTGAATGCATGAATCCATCAGGCTACCCAGATAGTCTCCAATCCTGGCATTGGCTGCCAATCCAGACTTTAGTTTATCATCCATATTAATTCCACTACCGGGCTGAGCTTGCACAATGGAGCTTATCTGAACGAACAGAAGAAGAAATCCCACCAAGGATTTGGCGATGCTACAATAGCTTTTGTTATTAGCGGCTGGCATTATTCATTTTTCAATATTATTTTTTGTTTTAAGCAAGCAGTCAGTCCCTATTTCACTTATCAGTCCTTTCTTGGCAAAATCAAACTTATTCCATGCTCGAGAGGATTTAATAGTTCAAACGTTAATTGAAATCGCTTATCAGTCGTCGCTGCATTAAAGAATGATAACGGCAGACTGTCTAAAAACCCCCGCGTGGTTCTGATATATTAGTTAAAGATAGCCGATTGACAGGTAATATTAATCTCAGGTTCCAATATTGGATTTTTTCAAGATATGCCAGCATATGAGCTAGTATTCGGTCCAATACGGCGGTTTTGCTGAGAAACAAATCTTCTATGTATTGTAGGTACTTCATGCTATAAGTTACAACTAACCAGAACCATAGTGAAAATCAATCAAGCTGGGTTTTAAACAAGTTATGAGGTTTTTAGACAGTCTGACAGTGGAACTAAGCGGCCGTAGCTTGGCGCGGGCATTGCGATTTATGCAAAGAGCGTGACACGCTTCAAGGTCTGCTTTAGTGTTCGGTGATCTAGCTTGCATCTATATCCACCTTTACTAATCGTATACCGTCTGGATATTTATTTACATTCTAAATCTGGTTGAAATATCCTAATCGGTTCCGAACTTCTTCAAAACCATGAATTTTTCGTAAAGCACTGCTGTCCTTTAGAATTGTTGTAAGAAAGGGAAGATAAGGGTCAATGATATCCACCGCTTTATGAGCCAGTTCGAGCGCATACTCGTCTTTACCCAAAGCCGCGGCAACAATTGCTAAATTAGAGGGGGGCAGGTATTGACTACGATACTTGGTTTCCATTTCATCAAAGATCTTCAAGGCCTCACTACGTTGATCCAATTCCAAATGAGTAAGGGCTGTCAAGTGTTGTATACATGAGTGTTGGTTGGAGATTTTAAGGGCGATCTTGCACTGGTCAAGAGCTTTGTCAGGTTCGCCAGACCATAGATAGCAATATCCTAAATTGTAACGACCGATCAAAGACTCAGGATCGAGTTTTACAGCATATTCAGCGAAAGTAATTGCTTCTTTAAACTTATTACTTGTACATAAAATTAGAGCGAAGCAGCTTTGAGCATAAGATGATATAGGGTCATTTTTAATGGCCAACCTGAATTGATCAAATCCTTTCTCAATTTTCCCTTGTAAAAACGTCAGACAGAACATGCTATACCATGCTCGAGCCTGAAGGTTACTGGGATTGCTGTTAAGTGCATTTTTGAACTCTTTTTTTGACTTTTCAAAATTTCTGTCATGAAGTAATGCAATTACAGCCGTGGTATTGTGTGTTTCGCTTAGCTCTGATCCATATTCAATAGCATTTTTACTGGCTGGAATAGCTTCAGCCCAGCACTCAGATGGAGATAAGTATCCATGAAAACTGAGCATAACATATGTGTCTGCCAAACCTGAATATGCCAAAGCGTAACATGGATCGATCTTTATGGCTTCCTTAAAACAGATCAACGCTTCAAACAAAGACTTTCCCCGCTGGTAGAAAAGTGAACGACCCTTATAATACAACTGGTAAGCTTCGACATTTTTTGTTTGTTGCCTTACTTTGGGAATTAATTGAACTCCATCGAGCGTCAATTTTAACTTATTAGCGATCTCATTTGAAATTTCATCCTGGATTTGAAAAACATCATCCAATTCACGATCATATTTATTGGACCATAAATGAAATCCTGTTGACGCTTCAATTAATTGAGCGGTGATCCGAATTCTATTTCCTGATTTACGAACACTGCCTTCTAGAATTTTGCTAACCCCAAGTGTGTTCCCGACTGAACGCAGATCCTCGTTTTTTCCTTTGAAGCAAAATGAGGAAGTTCGTCCTGCTACAGTTAGATCAGGGAATTGTACAATGGTGTTTATTATTTCCTCAGAAATTCCTTCACAAAAAAACTCTTGTTCTGGGTCGCTACTCATGTTGAGGAAAGGAAGCACAGCAATTGATCGATCCGACATTTTGCTTGAAGTGTGATCAAGAACTTCATTCCTTACATTTTCACTTTCGCCCACTGATGGAAGCACTCGCTCTACTAATGGATACTTTAATTTTCCTGTTATGCTTTCTCTCCTTGGTACAGGGAAGCCCTCATTAGCCAGGGCATAAACTTGCATGGGGTTAGCGACATTTTTAAATTCAAATTCTCCTAAAAGTTTTGTTTTAAATAGACCGTGGTTGCGTATGGTTTGACATACGTTTTCAGAAAACAGAACGGTGCCTGTTTGTCCTAATGACTCAATTCTCGAAGCGATATTTACTCCATCGCCATAGATATTTCCATCTTTAACAAGGATTTCTCCAATATGTAAACCGATGCGAAGTGGAACAATTATATCTGTTTGAAAGATCTTTTGAATTTTTATAGCACATTCCAATGCAAAAGTCGTACTCGGGTATATGGATAAACTACCATCTCCATAGAATTGAATGAGCTCACCTTCAAACTCCGGCACTAACTGTTCGATGATCTTTTTATGATGCGTAACTGTTTTAACGGCACGATCTTCGTCACTTCCCATCATAGCAGTATAACCTACTATATCGGTAAACATAATTGCCGATAATTTACGAGTCGATCTCAAGAGACGTTATTTTTCATAAGTTAATCAAATTAAAGAGTATTGTATTATTAGTTTGTTTGTTGTTCTTAATGAAGGCTAATTTCAAAATAAACGTACTTCTCAACGATTTCCTTCCCCTATTACTGATCACAGAACGGCAGTCTGTCTTAAAACCTCCGTCGGGTACTGATATTTGAATTAAAGACAGCCGATTAACTGGGGGTATAATACTCAGGTTCCAATATTGATTTTTGTTATGGTATGCCAGCATATGAGCTAGTTTTCGCTTGTATATGGCGGTTTTGCTGAAAAACAGGTCTATTCTGTCTTGCAGGTACTCCCTGATCTGCTCTATACCAAGGATATTGATCTTTTGCGCTGCATGACTTACAAGCCTTTGTGGCGTATCTCTTGAAGGAATAGGCTTCCGCTTTGTGCCATTTCCCTGTAGTTGTCAGTTGTTGATTCTGAGGGCACTAATAGTAATCACCCTCCGGGATATAAGTAAAGTTCTCTGCATTGTATGCCGGATCAGGAGCCTGAAAAGTTTGCCTGGATATAGCCACCAGGGTATCAATTCTAAGGTCATGGGCCATCTTAAACTCAGATCCGGTATGATAACCTTTGTCATATAGGGCTGTAAACTCATTGGTGCGCAATATGCTCTTGGCTCTTCGCAGCATATTGCCCATGGCTTTCACATCGTTGCAGTTGGTGACCTTGTAGTCGATCAGCAGATTGTTCTTTGCATCGACGGTGGTTTGTACATTGTAGGCTACTTCAGTAATGTTGTTGCGGATGATCACCTGGCGGCTGTCCGGATCAGATGTTGATACCTGAGATTCACCTCTTTCCTTGAGCTGGTTTTCTATCTCACGATATCCTTCAGCCCTTTGTTTATGCTTTTCAATTTGACCTTCAATTTGCTCCTTATTGTCCCCATCGCTCTGGGCCAGGGCTTCATTATACTCCTGAAGCTTGTTTTCGATGTAGTCTAAATGCCTGGAGATTTTCTTTTGGTTGAAGTTATTCTTCTTGCTGTTCTGCGCCCTTAACTTGGTGCTGTCCCCGGCTATCAGGGTACCACCTATGAGGTTGAAATACTTGGCCATTTTCACCGTGATCTATCTGAAAACCGAAACTCTCCAATGCCAGGCTGTGCACAAAGACATCAGTCAGGCGGACTTCATGCTATAAGTTACAAAGAACCAGGGATATCGGAGAAATCAACAAAGCCGTGCTATAAACAAGTTGTGAGGTTTTTAGACAATCTGACGGTGGAACTAAGCCGCTGCTTTAGCGGTCTGCTTTAGTGATATGTTGGATTGCAGATGCATCCGCATACTCTGGCTTGTGGCAATTGGCACCTCCGCCTTCTTCAGTTTGACTGTTTTCCATGTGTCTCCAAGATTAACAATTTCATTTCTTTGTTCCCATAGGAAACTACGGATTCATTTTGCGTGGCAACTCTCTTCTCCAAATGAGCCACAAATGCTTGCGCAACCTCTTCCTGCCGGATATTCCCCCAACCAATGGAGTCCGGAATGACGCGAGTTAAGACGGTGAGCCAACTGGGCGTGTGTGCATTGCCTACGATCATTCCTGGCTTAAAGACAGCCAGTTTCTCAAATCTGACCTCGAGCACTGCTTTGTACTTGCTGACTGTCAATCTAACGGTTGAACAAGGCCGCTGCTTTAGCGGTCGGCTTTAGTGATTCTGTTCCCTCTTCGTCAATCTCTCTAGTGATGGTATTCAAAAAATTGGCGACAGCAGAACGTCGCTTGTCACTCTCTGCCTCAGGCCATGCGCTGTAGATCGCGACCACGAGGCGCCTAGCAGGATCAATATGTATCATTTGGCCATGAATGCCCAGTGCCCGGAATGTACCATCACTCATGGTCCACCATTGGTACCCATAGCCCCAACCGCCCCAAAGTGGAATTTGCGTATGAGTCGCTGTCTGGAACCAATTGTCGGGAACAATGGATTCACCATTGATGCGTCCGCCTTCGAGAACAAATTGTCCAAACCGCGCGAAATCACGAAGCGTCATTTGGAGGCAGCAGCCTGCCAATTCATGATTTGTTCGATTCAAAACCCAGGTGGCCTTTTGCTCCATACCGTAGGGAACCCAGATCTTCGAAGAAAGGTAGTTGGATAAGGTTTGCCCGGTAGCTAAGCTTACCAGGACACCCAGAAGGTGAGTTTCACCTGTCTTATACACCCATTTTGTGCCTGGTTCGGCCTCGGCTGGCAAACGTCGCATGTAACTTACTGTTTGATCCATGCCGGGTTCGGTCGGATCCGTGAAAAATCTCGTAAGGTCAGAATTCGGATCATTGTAGGTCTCCTTCCATTGTACACCGGTATTCATGGTTAAGAGATGGTGGACGGTCACCTTTTCGTACGCACTGCCTTTTAAATCGGGGATGTAGCTCGTAACGAAGTCGTCAACACTGTGGATGTAACCATCCTTGATCGCAACACCTACGAGGGTGCTCGTCACTGACTTTGCAACAGACTGCGATGTCCATCGACCGGCTTCGCTGAGTCCAAGGGCATATCGCTCTAGTCGGATCATTCCATCCTGTAAGATGAGAAGGCCAGCTACCTTCTGTTCAGTCAGAAATTCTTCGAACTCTCTTTCTTTTTCTCCACCTTCGCAAAATGCAGAAATGGGAAATCCTTGTGGAAGCTCGTGCACTTTGTCCCCGCCCGGCACATTGCGGCCTCCAAAAACCTCATCAAAATGCAAGAAGCCAAGTTCGCGCTCTTCCTGATTCCATTGGAAAGAATTCTTCGGAATCGAAGCCGGGTCGGAGGTGTCCTGTGCAAATGAGGAGGAACCCAATGCCAGCCAGAAGGCCAGCCCGACAACTTTTAGGATTGGTGAGGTAACGATTGTGCTCATGATGTGTTTTTATTTTCGTGTGTATAGAACGATGGAACTAAGCCGCCGTAGCGTGGCGAGGGCTTTGCCTTTCTGCGAAGCGCGTGACACGCGTCACGGTCGGTTTTAGTGTTCTACGTTCGTTACTTTATTAAAATTCACAATATACTGGACCCATTCTTTTTTTCCACCAGCCTTCGATCTTGCTACATAGTTCACTCTAACTTTTCTCAAGACTTAGTGGGCTTTTATCCTACCTCTTCTATTAGCAATAAACTGTTTTAGAGATCATTTTCGTAATACTGATAAAATAGATCAACTAAATAATCATGAAACCCCCACCCAATGCCCTCAGTGTCAGTTACTATTTTATATGCTCTATTTTCAAACTTATCCAATAATCCGTTTTTGTCAATTTTATCTAAAGCACTTGAGTAAGTATTCTCGATGCTTATGTAAAAGCTTTCATCCACATCCCCATATGCATTTGTGAATTCAACTCCGTTTTCAACAAAATGCAATAATAAATCAGCTACACTTTCATCTGATGTGCCAAGTTTTTTAAAATCATTAATTGCATTTCTAGAAATCGAAAGCTTCAATTGATACCCTCTTTTTGGAAAGAATCCTTCTGTTACTTTCTCTTTGTACTGATCAAGTATCTTCTTCTCAATAGGATCTACATAAAAGTCAAAATACTCTTTTACAGGTTTGTACTTTTTGTAGAGCTCTGAAATGTGTTTAATCAAGGTCGCTTTGTCAAGTTTACTTAATTCTGATTTAACCTCTCTTAATCCCATAATTCCCTTTTTCTACCAGTTTCTAATGAAACTGCTCTACTTTAGTCTCAATTATGAATTGTCATATAGGTTGAGCCTGGAATTCCTATTGCCGGAATCAGTCCAAACGGCCAACAACAGTAATTTACATAATTACTCTCGAAGCAATGAAATCCTCCGCCAGATACGTAGAACGGTGGAACTAAGCCGCTGTAGCGTGGCGCGGGCTTTGCCTTTCCGCAAAGGGCGTGACATGCGTTAGGGCCGGCTTTAGTGATTTGTTCTACGATCATGCTTTCACCTTAGCCCGCTCCGACAAAGATTAAAGTGGCAGGGATATCTGCCATTCACTCTAACACTGTGTCTGAATCCAAATAGTATGTTCTAATTTGCTTCATGCCTTTTTCTAATTCTAAGTAATAACTCAAAAGTTATTATTGCAAAGAATGAGCCCACTAAAGAAGCAAGAATATCATATGTGTCATAATGCTCACTAGCCCCCCACATTGGTCTTAGTTCCTCAATAATTAATATAGCAGAAACAGCTATTGAACTAGAATAAACAATAACTCTGTTTTGTTTTAATCTTCGAACTAATACCGCAACTACAGCGGCTCCACTAATAATGTAGGCTGCAATAAAATTTGGGAAGCAACCTGTTAGAATCTTCAGCAACTCTGAATTATTGAAAGTAGGCCTCAAAACTTCTTTGTTTAGTGATACCAACCCAAATAATGCTGCGAATAGGATTGCATTAATTGCAATCACTCTTTTTTTATTATTGAAATTTGCATTCATACAAAATATTCAATTTATGAATTGCCGATATACACTGTCCTTCATAATTAACTGATCGTAGAACGGTGGAAGTAAGCCGCCGCTTGCCCGTTGCCTTTGCGCACTGGCGATCATAGCGTCCGCTTTAGTGATTTGTTAGGTTGCTTGCTTTATCGAAGCTTGATAATTAATGCCTTTAGGTTTGGAATATCTTCAGACGCTGTTTTCCAAACAACACCAAAATCGACCTCAAGGTAATCGTGTATCAATACGTCCCGCATGCCCGCCATATCTGACCATGGAATATCTGGATGCTTTGATCGAAGCTCCTTCGATACACGCTTGGTTGCTTCGCCAATGATTTCGAGTTGACGCACTACCGCATCTTGCGTTACTAGATCCCCTTCAAACGACTCTCGATCCTTGCCTGCGATGTAATCACGAATTCGGTTTATGCTTTTGAGTATATGATCGATATAGATGCTATCATCCTTCATTCAAAGATGATTTTCAGATCATTGTAGATATACTGCTTCAGCTTTTCATTCTTCAATGCGGATTCCGTGACTACATCAACCTTCTTTCCTAGAACACTAGAAAGCTCTCTATGAATCCGTGCAAGATCTAATAGGCTTGGGGTGTTGCGAAACTTTACAAGGATATCAATATCACTTTCATCTGTGTCCTCCTGCCTTGCATAGGATCCAAAAATCCCAATCCTTTCAGGATTATAAGGATGCAAATAATTGATAATTGCCGTATTTATATCTTGCCTTGTCATTTCAAACAAAGATACATTTTTTCGAATCAGTCAGTTTTTTGCTGTAACGGCCATACTGTCAACCTAACGGGGGAACTAAGCCGCCGCTTCAGCGGTCGGCTTTAATGATTTGTTACACTGAGAAGCCATAAGTAAAGGATCGGACTTAGATTGTAAAAATCCACCCTCTGAGAAGGTGGCATTGAAATACCCCCAAAGTTAAAGCCATTTGGCTATACAAGTATTTCAGTGTTTCTTTGCTACATTTTTTAGAGCCTCAATAAGCTCCTTCATCTTCTGATTGTCCTTAGGGTCTTTTTCTGAGGCCATAATTAGTTGCGCTTCAAGAACCAATCGAAGCTTTCTGATAGTGTTCATGAATTCGATTTGTTCGGATTCTGCCCTAGTCCTTCGCGCAGTAGCACGCTGATTTTCCGCCTCTGCCAATAGCTTTGAGACTCGTGCTGTAATCTCTTCGTTTTGAAGTCCTTTTTGTCTCAGTTGTTCTTTAAGATGACTTATTGATTCCTTAAGAATATCTAAAGCTTCATCTTTTACCGTAGTCCCATTCTCAGCGTCAATTACACTTTCAAGAATTCGCCCAATAGTTATTTGTAATTTAGGAAGTAGTTCCCCGTGAAGTAAAGCTACCGTTGAGGTTTTGGATCCTGTTTTGGATCCTGTTTCACTCACATTTACTAACGCCTTTTGTTGTGCAACTAGTGTTCTTCGCATTTCCACGAAAGCTCTTATTACAAAAACACTTACAGAATCAGCTAGTTCAGTATTAATCAAATTTGCAATCTGCAAAATACCATGTTCCGTAAACGCATATGGTAAATATTGTCTGCCGCCTCGGCCTACCTTTGAGGTCGCAGATTGCGACCTCAAATCTTCAAATTCCTGCTTTGAAAGCTGAAACATGAAATCAGATGGGAATTTTCCTGGATGTCGCTTAATTCGCTCATTTATCCGTTTTGTCGTTTCTCCATAAATACTAGCTACATCTGCAGAGAGAATTACCTCCTGGTCTCGAATTGTCCTTATTGAAGCTTTTGTTTTTTCTATACTCCCTTCCCAGAGATTACGATTTGCTTTGGATTATCCATAGGTTGGTTTTTTTGAGGTCGAAGATTGCGACCTCAACCTATTAATGTATGATAGAGGAAATATCAGCCATGTTCTTCGCATTCAGTGTAACGTTTCAAATTTGCGGCGCGTTCACGCGTCCGTAACATTTGTTTGTTATGCCACTCAGATTTATAGATAGCTTCCTCTGACCGCACCCCTCCGGTCGGCAATGCAGGTAATGGCAAATCCTTTGCTGTTGCTATTCACCTCGTTGCTCCTCGGACCGAGAGTGCAGTTTGTGTTCCCCGACTGCTCTCCCCATTACTTGCGTCACACCGGGCTCTTTGCTTCGAGAAGTTTTTTCAGATATTGAACCTTCTCCGGGTACTTGGCTGCAAGGTTATTGTTTTCTCCAACATCGTCTTTGAGATTGTATAGCTCCCAGTCGCCCGAACCGGCATCGTCTAAAAACGACCCAATCTTCAAGGGGGAAATCAACTTCCACTCTTTGGTACGAATAGCGTTGCCTAAGACAATGTCCCTCTGAACGGAAGCATATCCGGGATTATACACGTAGGAGTCTCGCTTGGTTTCTGATTTGCCGCAGATAAAATCGAGTTGATTGACCCCATCAATCTCGCGGTCGTCCGGCAATTCAGCTCCAGCGATCGCGGAAAAAGTAGGAAAGAGATCAATCGTCGCGAACAAACCGCCATCGGTTCTTCCCCCGGGAACTCTCCCAGGCCAGCGGATGATGCAAGGCACATGCGACCCACCCTCATAGAGCGAGGCCTTTCCATCACGTAGCTGCCCCGAATCACCCCAGAAGACTGAGCCGGGCGGATGCCCCTTCTTCTTCTTGTAGTAACCCGGCTGATTCCACGGACCATTGTCTGTTGTATAGATAACAAGTGTATTCTCTCGTAATCCGAGCTCATCGAGTTTATCGAAAAGACGACCTGTTTCATAGTCGAACTCTTCTACGACAGCTCGATACAAGTTCGCTCCCGCCTTCTTCTTGAACTGGGGAGATGCATCAATTATGGTATGCATCATCGTATGAGCGAGATACAGCACAAATGGTTTCTTCGGGTCACGTATTCTCTCCAGGTATTCGATTGATTTACCCGTATAGAGCTTTATCAATCCTGCCATATCTTCGGTTTCCCTGACTCTCTTATTGTTGTGGTAAAGCGTTACTCGTCCGTCATCATTTGCACCCAGGGGGCCGAAATAGAAATCAAATCCCTGAGCATTGGGCATTCGATCGAGAATGGGTTTGCGGCTTGAAACGTCCCACTTCCCTATACAGGCCGTCTGATAACCAGCTCCTTTGAGCATTTCTGCAAATGTTATTTCAGAGCCTGGCATCTCCCAACCTCGACTCCGAACGGGGTAACGTCCGGTCAGCAGAGCTGAACGTGATGGTCCACAAACCGGCTGGGCGTAGAATGATGTGAACATTGTCCCCTCTTTGGCGAGACGATCCATATTCGGGGTGACATTTTGCAGGTTTCCAAAACACCCCAGATCAGCATACCCCTGGTCATCTGTAAACACTATTAGGATGTTCGGCTGTTCCTGTCTGCAGGCACATAAGTTCAGGCATAGAATAGCCAGAATAAACACTCGTTCTTTCATATCTGATATCTTCTGGTAAGTATAACGGTGGAACTAAGCCGCCGTAGCATGGCGCGGGCTTTGCCTTTGCCGCGAAGGGCGTGACACGCGTCACGGTCGGCTTTAGCGATTTGTTCTGCTGCATGTATTCGATGTATTCCATTTAACAATGAGGAAGTAGAGATTATAAATTACATAGCTTACCCTGTTCTTCATGGACGGTGATTACTTCTTTTTTCTTTCCATTCTAAGACCTCTTTCGGACATGAAGTCATTGATATCTATGCATTTAACTCCATTCTTAGTTGCAATCGCTGGAATCTTATTTGGCTTGGCTCTACTTTCGTTAGTGATTAGTACATATTTATGCACGATACAATATCCTATTAAGAAAGGATCTGCTTCCTCTCTACCTTCAGCTTGTTTACTAGCATTGAAAAAGCCTGATTGATACTCCTCATTAATTATTGGCCGAGAGGCGTTAATACTTGCTACGTCGGTTTCAACAATCAATAATCTTTTCCACTTCTTAACCCATTTCTTTAAGAAATCCTCTTTCCCTTGATAACTATTGACCTCATCTTCAACGAAATCAATAGTCTTGAAGCTGCCAAGCTGGATCAAATCTTCTATTTCATCCCAAATAGCTCTAAATACAGGGTTGTCATACTTAAATGTATACTCAAGGTAGATTAGACCACTCGTATCAATTAAGTAACTAATATTTCCTTGATTAAAATCTAACTCCATCAAACGCTATCTAGAAGCTGCCTCGTTTTGGGAATATAAGAAAGTCTCACACCTAAAAAGTCAGACAGATCTTTTAGGTTTATTCTATTTTGATCATATGCATTAAAAGCAAGCCAAACATATGATTTACCCTTTTCCTTTATAGTTTCTTTTGGGATATTCCTGCCTTCTGGCTTTTTGGATCGTCCAAACTGAGGCTTGTTCCAAGCCTCATGTTTTTCATTATAGAAGCTGGAGGTAGTTAGTTGTAATTCTTTTAAACTCCGTAGGATAGCTAACGGCCCAACATGAAAATATTCCCCCAATTCTATCAATTCTTTCTTTGACCAGATCATTTCATTACTTGCCCGGTGCTGTTGTACTAACTCTGCTTGCACTAACTCTGCTTTAGGTATTAGTACTTCGGCTGCAAATTCATTGCACCATTTTTCAATTGCAATGTTTGACTTAAAGGATAAATCACAAATCCCTCCTTCATTCAATAATAAATGCCCCAATTCATGAAAAAGTGTAAAGATTTTTGCCGTGGGAGGTTCCCCTCCTCTCTTTATACCAATTATTGGTACTTCTTCGTCAATAATTGAGAAACCTCTTAAATTGTCCTGAGTTAAGCTCAGTTGAAAGATTGCAACTCCAAGAGATTCTAATTTTTCAATATAGCCTTCAAGGACATCATTTATTTTGTCAAAGTCACGAATTTCATCCAGATTCAGCTCTACCCTCAACTTCGTAGCTGCTTCTCCGGGAGGTTCATTAATTGAGGCAGAAAGTCCAAATTTCGGAATCTCAATTCCAGCATCAGATTTCAACTCGATTAATGCATTTGCCATAGCCCTAGCTTTCCTGATGGCTAGGATTGATTTTTCGTGGAAATTACCTAGTTGACTTGAATCTACAGTCCTCCTATCATTCGGTAATGGTTTCTCTTTGGGCGGTTCAGCTAACAGAAGTGTCGCAATCGTTCTTTTATATTCCTTTGAAAGGGCCTTTAATTCACCCAGAGTTGGGAGTCTCTCACCTTCTTCAAGTTGAGTAAGCCTTTTGATTGAAATATTAGTTCTCTCTGCAGCATCTGTCTTGTTTAATGCTAGAGCTTCTCTTGCCCAAACTAGCACACGATTATTAACACTTATAGCTTCAAACTCATTCATGCTGTAACAAAAATAATGTTTTCAATGACCAAATCTCATTTATCTGGATGTTTTATAAGTTACGCTTACCATTTACCAATCTATCTAATTTCCCGACATTTTATGGACAGCAGAACGGTGGAACTGAGCCGCCGTAGCGTGGCGCGGGATTTGCCATTGCTGCGAAAAGCGTGACACGCATTACGGTCGGCTTTAGTGGTTTGTTATGTATCCTCAGAATCATCTTTGGGTGAGCAATTCTAACCGCTCCTTTACTAAGGAATAGTGGAAATATTATCATATTACCCTCAGAAATAAGATCCTGACATTATTCAATTCGTTCCGATACTTTTGACAATTCACTAAGTCTAGTGCTAGGTTTATCTAAATAAAAATAGGAAGTGGCCGAATAGTCATCAACGCGATAAAAATTAACCCAGCCTAATGGAAAATCTTCATCAAAAATATCCTTTGGGTGTTCTAAAAGTAGCATAAAACCGTTCATCGATGCCACCGTAACTGGCTCTAACTTCACATTACTTTTCACAAGATTCCTTACATCATCACGCATTCCCCCTCCAATTTGCTGTATCGTGGCCCTGAAGTTCTGGTGAAACCCTATGATATCAGGAATATGAAATCTATAAAAAGCATATTGTTTAGTGCTGTCGTTAGCTACCGTGCAGCCCTGGTAGAGGTTGGTATACTCTCCCAGTCCCCATGCTGTGCCTATGTAATCTTCTGTACCTGTTCCATTTATTGTAGGAAATTCCTTGTCGTTGTCGATATACATTTTCACTTCGCCCTCTCCCCACCAGGTACTACCATATGCGGGATCAACATTAACTCCCATATTTACGCCTAAAAACCTTCCTCTTCCTTCAATTTTCGGTAAAAATTCAAAATCCACTCCCAATTCTGAAGTCTTCTGACGAGTCCAGAAAGCATGAAAATATAGAGCATCCTCCTCCAATCTATCCAGTCTGACAAGATCAATATCAAAAAATAGCTCATTGATATCTTCTACACCTTCGTTGGTGATCACCACTTTGGCTGCTTTTCGAAATGGCATGGGAATCATGCAATTAAATGACCTGCCTTCAGGATTGGAGAAAAGAGCTGTTTCAAATTTTACAACTTTAGATAGTCCGTAACCAAAAAAATCGCCAAATGGCACATCCACAGCCGGTTTGGCCTCTCCATCCCAATAGACTTGCAAACGCATGGATCTCATCACTTCGGGAGAGCGATCTCGTACTGTAAACCACATTCTTTGAATTATTCCAGGGCCCTCTACCTCCAATAAGATTTTTGAATGCTCGCTTTTTAAAACCTCAAATGCATTTCCTTTAGCTGACTTATTCGTTTTTCCACCTTCACCCTTAATTCCATTGAGATTTTCGAATGAACTTAGGGTACTGCTATTAAAATTATCGGGAAGCATATACAGATTTTGGGCAAACATACTTTTGACCAGTAATATGCTGATTGCAAGGACAAGATACTTTTTCATGGGTCGAGTTTTAACAATATTAGAATTATTATTGCCAGCTTAATATCAATAGTAATGAAAAGAGTGCATAGTCACTGCTTGCCCCGATACATAACGGTGGAACTAAGCCGCCGTAGCGTGGGGCAGGCTTTGCTTTTGCGGCAAAGGGCGTGACATGCGTTAAGCGGTCGGCTTTAGTGTTAGGCAGCTTTGTCCCGATGCAGCCTGATGTACAAACCAATCCCAAGTTCAACGACACCGAGGATGAAATAAAGAACATGCAGCCAATGGAATGAACTAATAATGACGACCTGTATTACAATCCATGCGACCAAGATCGCACCAAGGACTATTGCTATTTCTTGAGCATATCGTCTTCTAGTGAATGAAAGACCAGCACCAATCATACTCCCGACCCCATTCACAGCCAAAAGGAACAGACCGGGATTAAAAAGTCGGGGAACGGGCGATCCTTCGAGTAAGCTCATTGGAACCCCAGTGCGCTGCCTGAGGGATCTCTCACGAGCATGAAGCTCCCAGCGCGCCTAAACCTATAAACGTTTGTATTGCCCCTAGTCCAATATATACTTTTATATTGAAATTTGTATTTTCCATGTTGCGTAATCCTATCTACGACTCTAGATAATCAGGCTGTCTAACGTTGAGCGCAAGAGCTGTAACGCGCCCCGCACGGAACTCTCAGGCAAGATTACTCCACCCGGGCGCGTTGTCTGCTCGATGTGCTTGTTAGGCCCGCTTGTCGTCGGACGGATCGCCCATGGGCCTAGGACTTGGGTCTCGGCATAAACACGTACGCACGGACCTGAGCGATGAGCCAACCATGTTTTCCGTTGACCACCACATCCGTGAACCTATGTCGCAGCGGCGCCGTCCCGCCGTCGGCCGTCTTGAAGCCCTCGATGAACGCCTCGCCATCCACCAGGGCAACGTCGTCTGTAACGAAGTGTACGCCCATGATCTCGGAAGTGTGCGTCGAGCCCTTGCCTACGCCGGAGAACAGCGAGGCGAGTGAACGCTCCATCCCGTCGCGCCCGACACTAGTTCCCCCGGAAGGATCGATCACCACTACATCTTCAGTGCACAGCTGCAGAATGGACGTGATATCTCCCGCGTTCCAGGCAGAATCGTAGGCCGATTCGATGGCACGGATTGCGGCCTCATCGCTGGCTCGGTCGTTTGGGGTGATCGCGTAATTCATGTTGAGTTGTTTTGGTGTTCCGTGTTCGTGTACAATTTTCCAACCATTTTCTGTTTTTAGGAAAACAAGAGTTTGGCGGCCACTACCACTTTTTTCCACGCCATCTTGAACAAAAGAAACATGTGGATAATACGTGGCAATACCAATGTCCCCAAAAACATCAATTTTTAAATCTAAAATTTCCTGTTTGTAGTTTGTGATTGTTCCAAAAAAAGCTTCCTCAGAATTATTGGTACTGATCACATCCTGACGATTAAAATTACGTGGACCAAATTTTGTAAATTTATCGCTAACCAGGTGAGCAACTTTTAGACCTTCAATATTTGCTGTTTCTGCATCTGAGACAATGGATCAAATGGCTTCTCGTATTTCAGCTTGTGCTTCTGGGAATGATTCCACTATTATATCTGGTTTGGACTCGCTTTTGCATGACAAAAGAAAAAACATTTGCAAAAAAAGGAGAGTAGCGCTGCTTGGAACATATTTTTTTTCATAAGTACAATCTCTCTATTAATAATTCTATGTTTAAAACCATAGCTGCCTAACGGTGGAAGTAAGCCGCCGTAGCGTGGTGCGAACTTTGCCTTTACTGCAAAGTGCGTGACACGCGTCATCGGTCCGCTTTAGTGAATTGTTGGCTTCCAATTATCTAATCGTTTTTATGTCCCTTGAAACCCATCGATGCATCAAGAACCTTGCCCCTGCGGGATGGGGTGTGAGCTTCTATCGCATACATTATCATTTTCTCAAGAATGTCAGGGTATTGGTCTGCCACATCGTGGAGTTCTTCCGGATCTTTACTCAAATCATACAGTTCAAATGAGTTTCCCTTGTTTGGCCTAATCGCCTTCCAGTTGCTCATTCGAACTGCACAACTACTGGGATCTTCCCAATACAGATACTCATGTTGTTCTTGTGTGCGTGTGGTATTCTCTACGCCGAGCAGGGTCGGCACAATTGAAATGCCGTCAGTGTTCTTGGGCGGTTCAATCCCGGCCAGTTCTGCCAGGGTCGGCATTATATCAGGGAAGTAACCCAGGTGGTCCGAAACTGTTCCTGCCTTGATCTTTTCCGGCCACCAGACAATAAAGGGAATCCTCAAACCGCCTTCATAAAAATTGCCCTTACCGCCTCGGAAGCGTTTACTTGTTTTTGGATCCAGATTCGGGGCCAGGAAGCCATGCGGATGATTCTTGTTTTTGAAATAGGGTTGCCCACCATTATCACCGCATACGAAAACCAACGTATTCTTATCGATGTCAAGTTCCTTCAACAGAGCCATGATCTCGCCGATCTGACGATCGACCATCTCCACCATGGCGGCGTACATCTGCGCGTCATATTCGCCTTTTTGGTTGCTAGCGTCCCATTTCATATCCTTGTATTTCTGCCATGCCGGATCATCTTCAGGCATGGCCCAGTATCCATGAGGCGGAGTCCACGGAAGATAGGCGAAGAAGAGATGATCTTTGTTTTTGCGGATTATTGCCAGACCTTCATCATGGATGAGGTTATGGGAAAAAGTCTTGCCTAAAAGATAATCGCCGGTATTCCCTTCGAGAGGCACCTTCTTGCTGTTTCTGATCAGGTATCTGGGGTAATAGGTATGTGCGTGGACCTGATGATAGTAGCCAAAGAAAGTGTCAAACCCATGTTTCTCAGGGACACCTGTAGTACCAGCGTCGCCCAATCCCCATTTGCCAAATCCCCCTGTCACGTAATCCGCGTCTTTGAGTATCCTGGCAATGGTGATGTCATCAGCACATAGAGACGTTCCACCACCATTAGACCTGACGGTTGTGTGTCCGGTATGTTGACCGGTCATGAGTGTGCTTCGCGTGGGGGCACATACATTCCCTCCCGCAAGAAACTGCGTGAAACGTATGCCTTCGGAGGCAATCTTATCGATATTTGGTGTCCACAATATTGGGTGACCCATTCCAGACCATTCAAAGTAGCCCCATTCATCCATCATGATATAGATGATGTTAGGCTTATCCACTGCGGTGGTGGGGGCGGTAGTACAATTAGTCAGCGTGCATATTGCTGCCGCAAAACCTATTGTTTTTAAGAAATCACATCGATTCATTTTGCATTTTCTTGATGGAAGTCAACGGTGGAACTAAGCTGCCGTAGCGTGGCGCGGGGATTTGCATCTTGTCGCAAAGAACGTGACACGCGTAAACGGTCGGCTTTAGTGATTTGTTCCATGTCAGTCATTTAAGGTTTACTATAATCAATAGAGTTGAAATACTTGCGTTTCTCTTGAGTAGGGCTTAAGGATCGATGGTATGGTGTCTTACGGGAGTACGGAGCGTTTTCAAACAATTTAATTCTACTTTATTTTCGAACCACATACTTTCAGAAATCACAAATGCCCGTTGGCACTATACCATATGTTGTGTTCAGTTTTTATCCTTAAGTAGATTGGTTATTTCATTGCAAAACTTTTCAGGTTCTTCAAAAAAGGGAAAGTGAGCAGAATTCGCAAAATATATTATTTCTTTTTTTGGTGCTTGTACTAATTGGAAGTATTCGGTAACCAATTCATGTGGTGTTGTATAATCCCATTCTCCAACAAAAAAATATACCGGGATATTGTATTCTCTTATTTCATGATAAATGCTATTTGATAATACATTGTATTTCATGTTTGAAGAACTGAAAGATGAACCTTCTGCTACATCCAGTACTTCTGATAGTGTGTATTCGGGTGCTTGCATTCCGGACCATACTAAAGGGAAAAAAGATTGACTATTTCTCAACTCTCCCCCAAATTCGAAAAGCCAGTTTTCAAATACTGGTTTATCTGGTTTATCTAATTCCGTAATAATATCAGTTTCCCCTATTAAATTTGCCTGCTCTCTGATAAATTCTTCTTGTAGTATTAATGCCATATCGCTATCAACTACTTGTCCTATTGAAATATACGCACTGAATATATCAGGCCTTTCTTTTGCCATTATAGATCCTAAATATGTCCCGAAAGAATGCCCGACCAATATTATTCTATCTTGATCATACCTATTTCTTAAAGTATCGATTAAATCATATGTGTCATTTATCAATTGTCTAACATTCATGCTTTCAGCGGTAGGCATATTTCTTGAATATGTTTTACCTGCACCTCGTCTGTCCCACTGAACAACGGTAAAATGTTCTTCAAGCGGTCTTTGAAATTCATGAGCCAGATACATCGTAGGCATTCCTGGTCCTCCATGAAGAAAAAGCATGATTGGATTATTCCTGTTTTCCGACCTTATTAAAACACATTGATCAAGGCCACCAATTTGAATGTAATCAATAGTGGATATAGAATTATTGGTCGCTGAGTTAATTTGGGGTGTTCTTTCGGGCCAAAACCACCAAATCGTGACTAAACCGATAATTGATACTATTGCGAGTAATACTATTTTGATGATTTTCTTTACAACTTTCATACAATTATTTGGGCTAAAATTGGATATAACTTGTGTAAATACATTTCTCCGGTTTACTGTTACAAGATATTGTGAACATGGAACGGTGGAATTAACCGGCGCCCGCTCTACCATTGCTTTTGACTATGGAGCAACATGGCGTCCGGTTTAATGATTTGTTAGGCCGCCATGAAAATACTATAAAAATGAGATAAATTAATTTGCGTCTTTTTCACCTTTATAAACAACTAGGAAATAACCATATCCAAAGGCAAATAAAAGATATAGTGCCACATTTGTCCATCCAAGTACATTGAAAACTTCTGAAATCTGAGCATGTAAAGCCAGCATAAAGGCCAAAGCATTTCCAAGAAATAGTAACAAGATTAGTGTTTTCAATATCTTGGATCTAACCTCATTGCGAAAAGACCATATGATAATGCTTAGCTGAATATTGCCTATTCCAAATATTCTTGCAGTGAGAAGCCCGGTTGAATTTGTAGACGTGCCGTAAAAAGAGAGAATCCATGCAGGTACGAGGAGAAATCCTAGTCCGAACAGAAACAGCAAGATCGAATGTATCGAAATGAAAGTGTTAAGTTTCATGCTCTACTTATTTATATGCTCTCTAATGAGAGCCGAAAAAGTTTCGATCAAAGGATCAAAATTAATATTGCGGCTTAACGGTGGAATTAAGCTGCCGTAGCGTGGCGAGGGCTTTGCTTTTTTTGCAAAAGGCTTGACACGCGTTTCGGTCGGCTTTAATGATTTGTTCCACTGTAGGCTCGATTGAAACTGATGTGGTTGTAATAAATGTGATCTGGCAAAAGGCGCTTACCTCGTTAGACTAGTTGACTATTTCAACCTATTCTTGTCAAGTTTACGAGCGGAATGATAAATCCTAAGAATGTCAATACAGTCCTCATTAACTAGGTAATGCACTATGCGGTAATTGCCTTCAATAAGCTCCTTTAAGGATGAATCTTCAAATTCTGGCACTATTCTCCCAGAGGATGGTTGTTTCTTTAGGGATTCGACACAGCTATAAATCTTGTTTACTGTGATTTGAGCATATCTGATTGAGTCATTTGAGATATACTCATAAATCCCTTTTAGGTCAGAAAAAGCAAGTTCGGTCCCGTTTATTTTGACCATTTGGAGATCACACTTTTCACATCATCATGAGAAACAACATTGCCATCCTTAGACTGCTGAATACCATCTTCGACTTTTTGAATAAATATTAGCTGTTCTATCAACTCATCAATGGAAAACTGTGAGGGTAGCCTATCAATTGATTTCTGTACTGTCGATTTTGTGAGCATGTCCATGTATTTGCTATAAAGATAAGCAATATCAGATATCTATTCCATGATACCTATTTTCTATATTTACCACCTCCGACTAATTAACAATGTTGCTTTATCAGTGGAACGGTGGAACTAAGCCGCAGTAGCGTGGCGCGGGGTTTGCCTTTTTCGCAAAGCGCGTGACACGCGTTACGGTCGGCTTTAGT
>PVMK01126987.1_pt1 | contig 25907 bp, 25 predicted proteins | sample 1853481 | NCBI WGS metagenome assembly PVMK01 (sample SAMN08533507, study PRJNA380276) | Marine sediment metagenome, whole genome shotgun sequencing project.
CCAGTTGCCATCCGACATATATTGATGATGTAACTGACGGACTTTTCCGATGCTTGAAACACGGCGCGCCGGGCGAGATTTACCATATTACCGGCCCGCGACCGGTGACCTTCCGCGAGCTAGGCCGGCGCATGGCCGCCGCCATGGATGTTCGAGAGCCCTGGTTGTCTCTGCCCCGACCGGTGGCCTGGTTGGGCGCCCTGGCCCTGGAAACGGGATCACGGATCACCGGCAAAAAAGCCCCATTAAGCCGCAGCGGGGTCGCATTCTTCAGCGAGAACCGGCGTTTCTCCTGGGAAAAAGCCCGCCAGGCGCTAGATTATCGGCCCCGATATGAGCTTCAAGATGGACTGCGCCTCACCGTCGAATACTATCGCCAGCAGGGACTTCTGTGAAAGGCTATCTGTCATGTTGAGCGATCTGTCAATCAAAACCCTCTATGGACTGGCCCTGGCTGAGGAAGAGGGGGTTGGAACGGCATATGAATATTATGCCAAGCGGCTGGTGCTGGCTCGCTGGCTGAAGGATCTGCCGCCGCCCCAACAAATCCTCATTGCCGGCCTACCGCAGAAGTACGGCGCCAGCCTCGATTTTATTCAACTGGCGGCCGAGTTAGACGCCCGGGTAACTGTCGTTGACGAACGGCCGGGCGCTTTAGAAAAATTGGCGGTCTGCCTGGCCCGGGCCAGGGAGCAAGGCTGGTTTCCGGATCTTATGGTCGAGACGGTCCTGGTGACCGATCTGAGACAAATGAGCGAGCTTTCCGGGAAGTTCGATCTGGCCTTGTCATCTGAGGTTTTGCAACGAGTAGCGACTGATAAGCGATCTGGCTATCTTTCTGGGCTGCGCTCGCGGGCCGGCGGGTTGGCTATTTTCTGCCCAAATGCCGGTAATTCTGCCCATACTAATATCAGCGGCCTGTCCGGATTGTCCGTTGAAGAGTTAGGCGTATTGCTCGCCGGGTTGGGAGCCAGGGTAGGATACATTGACATGCCCCCCTTTCCCCCGGGAATTACCCGTTCTGAAGAGCAACGCGAGCAGGCCACCAGCGGCAAAATGGAAGCGGCCGTCATGTTCGCCCTCGACTACTATGCCCGGGTGGATCGTTTCTTGCCCCGGGCTTTACGAAGCCGCCAATCTCATATTGTCTATGCCTTACTGGTCAATCGCGGTAGCGAATAGCCAATAAGATCTATCTGGAGAGCGTTTATGAAAGGTTACGGCCCCGTCGATGCCATGGTTTATCCTCGTTTCAGCGGCATCCGTACCTTCATGCGCCTGCCCCATGTCACCGATTTAGACGGCGTCGACTTTGCTGTGATCGGGGCGCCATTTGATACGGGGGCCACATACCGGGTTGGGGCCCGATTCGGACCGGAAGGGATTCGCTCGGCCTCGGCCTTGTTGCGGCCGTATAATCCCAGCCAGGATATTGTTATTTTCGACCATCTTTCCGGCGTCGATTTCGGCGATTTCCCTGTTGTGCCCGGTTATTTACCCGAGAGCCATGCCCATATCGCGGAGGGGATGAAACCCGTATTAGAGGCCGGCGTGACACCCATTGTCCTCGGCGGCGATCATTCAATTACTTTGCCTGAATTACGCGCCGTGGCACAAAAATATGGCCCGGTGGCGCTGATCCAGTTCGATTCCCATGGGGATCTTTGGGATGAATATTTTGGCGGCAAAGATACCCATGGCACCCCATTCCGCCGTGCCTTGGAAGAAGGCCTGCTCGACACGGCCCGCTCCAGCCAGATCGGCTTGCGCGGCCCGCTCTATGAGCTTTCCGACCTCCAGCAATCCCTTGATTTTGGTTTCCAGCTTTTCACGGCCGATGAAATCCGCCAGGCCGGTCTCGATGCCGTCATCAAGGCGGTTAAGGATCGGGCCGGGGAGGGACCTTGTTTTTTGACCTTCGATATTGATTTCGTCGATCCCACCTTCGCCCGGCCACAGGCACGCCCGAAGTCGGTGGCTTCAACGCCTGGGAATGCCAATACCTGGTCCGGGGGCTCAAGGGCATCAACTTCGTCGCCTTCGATCTGGTGGAGGTCGCGCCACCCTATGATAACCCCGGGGCGACAACCAGCCTGCTGGCGGCCAATATTGTCTATGAATTTATTACCCTGTTGGCCTTAGCCGCCCGGGATAGTGGAAATCAGGATTAAAAAGGAAAATTACCCGGGGCCAGACGATCATACTTGTAACCGGGTCTTATTTCCTAGAAGTAGTTCTCACACTCTCTGCAATTGCTGGTGGGAGAAAGGCGCTCATTAATTCGTAATTTGCTCTTATTCCTTCCTTTGTCCCGACCACCAATGTCAAATCCTTCAATTTCTTGATATCTCTCTGTATCGTCTTATCGTTATAAAGTGCGTAAGCTTCAGCCATTCGCGGTGAGATGTAACGAACTTTGTTCCTTGGAGTAGGTTTGTTTTTTGTAGATAGATCCAGCACCAGGCGTCTGATTCTTGTATCTGTAATGCCATCTTTATTCCGAAAAACTTCATGAACGTAGTTAATCCAGTGAACTTGTAATTGCTGCTCGCGTATTCGTTTAAGTTGTTCAGTGAGCCCGTCTAGAAAACCTTCCAAGGCATAATCGATAAAAGGCAGAATATCACCATTACTTCTATGGGTTGCCTCAATCTGGCGCTGGTATTGAGAGCGAGTTTGATTGTAATGATAACTCAACAAGTGTGCTGCGGAGGTCGACAGGCCGCAGGAGAGCAGAATCTGAAACTCAACCAGACGCGCCGTTCGGCCGTTGCCATCTTCAAAGGGCTGGATCCATGCCAGATAAACATGGGCCACAATAGCTTTAAGAATGCCAAATGATTTCGTATACCGGGGAGGACCGGTAAAATCTTTGTTAAGCCAGTTACAAAGCCGTTCAAGCAAATAATCCAGATCCTCAGGGGGCGCTGCCCGGTAACTTCCGATGCTGAGACTGTTTTCTCGAATATTTCCTGGAACAACTTCACTGTTTAGCGGAAGATCCTGCAAAACAAGGCGATTTAAATCCACAATACCTGCGGGCGTCAGTGAGATCGGCGATCCCAACAACAATCTCTCTACAATTTGATTGCAGGCTTCAACGATATTATCAACCTCTTGGCCCAAATATTCTCTAGATGGGGGTAAATTAAGCTTTCCATTAAGAAGCTGGACCACCTCTTCTTCTATCAAGGTGTTCCCTTCTATCGCCGTTGTTGCTAGAACACCTTTTGCTAGATACAGTTGGTGGAAGGTTGTTGCCATGGAGGGCAAAAGAGGCACCCCGGCAATGTGTTCGCCCATTGTTTGAGCCTCAGCTAATAACATCCATGTTGTAAACGGAGCCTTTTGCATATCAAGGCTAAAAGTCAAAAATGGGTGTGTTGACAAATATTCCCGGATGATTGTCTCCATAATTGTCCTTATTTATGTCTTTGTAATTTGATACTGGTTTGACTGAATAATGGGTGAAAAAGTTAACGAATATTGATCGGTGTTTTCTATTGTATCATGAATTATGTCCGGTTATAAATCCAAAACATCATTTAATTGTGTCTCATGATTTGTCCGTTTTTTGTGCTTCAGGTTGCGACTTCTTTTGTTTTACACATTGATGGGCGCGTCATTCTGAGATAAGAGGAACGCATGGTTAAAAAATGGTTAGCCTTCGTACTATTGATGGTCATCGCGCTGATTTTACCGGCCGGACTGCAAGGGAAAGAGCCTGGGACACTCGATAACCCGCTCCAGGCGGCAGGCGCTGCCTCCGTTTCCGAGCAAGGTCTGCCCACCGACCAGATTATCATTAGGTTTAAGGATCCAGACGCGGCGGCCGATTCCCTGGCCCTGAATCCGGATCAGATGATACTCCGGCTCAGCCAGGCGGCCGGCGGGCGCTTAAGCTATTACCGGCCCATGTCCGGCGAGGCCAACGTATTGAAGCTGCCCGAACCCATGCCCCTGGTCGAAGTTGAAGCGATCAGCGCCGCGCTGTCGGCCTTGCCCGAGGTGGCATACGCCGAACCCGACCGGATCCTGCAGATCATCGGCCGGCCGGAATCCGTTTCGCTGGTTGCCGATCTGACGCCTAACGACCCACGTTTTGGGGATCAATGGCATTATCGTTATACGGCCGGTACTGATGAAGGGCTTAATCTGCTCCCTGCCTGGGACATCACCACCGGCTCATCCAGCACCGTCGTTGCTGTTATCGACACCGGTATCCTCAACCATGCCGACCTGGCCGGCCGGAGTGTGCCCGGCTACGATTTTATTAGCGACCCCTTTGTCGCTAACGACGGCGATGGTCGAGATTTAGACCCTTCTGATCCCGGTGACTGGGTTACGGCTAACGAGTGTGGGATCAATGGTGCCAGGAACAGCTCCTGGCATGGTACCCATGTAGCGGGCACAGTCGGCGCCGCGACCAATAACGAACTCGGCGTGGCCGGTGTAAATTGGCAGGCCAAAATTTTACCAGTACGTGTATTGGGTAAATGTGGGGGTAGTACATCGGATATTGTCGACGGAATGCGTTGGTCGGCCGGTCTATCTGTTCTGGCGTACCCAGTAATACCCATCCGGCCCAGGTGCTCAACCTGAGCCTGGGTGGATCGGGCACTTGTTCTGTCACTGAGCAAAATGCGATCAATCAAATTGTCAATGCCGGCGCTACGGTAGTCATCGCCGCCGGCAACGACAATGTGGATGCCACGAACTTTAGTCCGGGTAACTGCGACAACATCATTACCGTCGCGGCCAATGGCCGTACCGGCGACAAGGCCGGGTATAGTAATTTTGGCGATAAGGTTGAGGTCGCCGCTCCAGGTAATAGCGTTCTTTCCACGTTGAATACCGGGACAAAGGGTCCGGTCGCCGACAATTACATCTACTATCAGGGCACCAGCATGGCCGCCCCCCATGTTGCCGGCGTGGTATCTTTGATTTTGGGTTTGAGACCGGGTTATACGCCGGCCCAGGTATTGGCTCGATTGCAATCCACCGTCCGGTCGTTTCCGGCCGGTAGCAGTTGCATCAGCTAGGGCTGCGGCTCGGGCATCGTCGATGCTTTCCAGGCCCTGGCCGGCCTGGTTAATTTCACGGACCATGTCAATCTGCCGATGATTATCAAGGTCGGGGAGAGTCCGCCGGAGGTCCCCCTTGTCAATGGTGATTTTGAACAGGGAACTGTTGGCTGGACCCAATTCGCAACCCAAGGCTGGCCCCTTATTATTGAGGATCTTGAGGATGACTCTTTCCCTGGTACCGTTCATCCTAAAAGTGGAAGTTGGGCCGTCTGGCTGGGTGGCGCGCACGATGATGTCAGTTACATTGGCCAACAGGTTCTGGTTCCGTCCGGGGCGCCATACTTCACGTATTATCATTGGATTGGCTCGGAAGATGTCTGTGGCTATGATAACGCCGATGTTGTCATCGGTGACAGCACCGTTGTCGATACTTATGATTTATGTGTAAATGAGAACACCGGTGGTTGGGCCAAACACGTCGTCAATCTTAGCGCCTGGTCCAATCAAACAGTTTTGGTCAGAATTGTTGTTGTCACCGATGAATCTCTCAACAGTAACCTGTTCGTTGATGATGTGTCCTTTGAGGCCAGCGCGGACGCGCCGGCTATGCCTCCGACTACCATACCTGTAGAGGGGCAGGAGGTCTTTCAGAGCCGGCTTGACCTTATGCGTTAAGAAGGCTTCTTTCCCAGATCCTTATCCAGTCGTGGCAGATTGACCACAAGCACGTTGTTGTCTTCGACCAGCTCCTGGGCCCCGGCCGTCAGCGATGCTTGACCGAACAGGACAAAATGAAAGCGCCAAGGTTTGCCGGTGCTGGTTAAATCGAGCTTGACCCGGTCCCGTTTCCTGGCGATCAAATCTTCGACAACCGCCCGCCCGACTTTCTTTTGCCCCCATTTGCACTCTCCCAGCAGAATATCCCGGCTTTGCCAATTGACGGCTACGACATCGACCTGCACCCGATGGCTCCAATGGCTACCGATCTGTTCCGGAGTGAAAGGTAACTGTCCCTTTTTCCCCTGCTGAAAGGTCCACAACCGGGATAATTCCTCGAAGGCTGTTTGGCCGACGAAAGCCCGTAATTCTTTATCTAACTGGCCCAATGCCGGTCCGGCGTCGAAGGGCAACCGGTCCTGATGGGGGGCTAAGAAACGGAAATAGAAACGGAAATAGGGATCATTCAGATGGTACCGGCCGCGTTTGGAGCGTCGCTGCTGGGCCGGTGTCAGGGTCGCCGGCAGCCGCCGCTCCACGAAGCGCAACGCCTGCAGACGTGACAGATACGAGGATAGATGACTCTTTGAAATCAGGCAGGCGTTGCTGATAGCGTCCAATGTATGGTGCCCGGCGCCGATGGCATTGAGTACAGCCAGGTAAGATTGCGGCTCGCGTACCTCGTCATAGAGTAGAAAAGTTGGCTCGGCCAGGAACATATAACCCGGTGATAGGACAATCTGGCGGATATTTTCTTCCAGGCTGAGAGTCGGATCAAGCCATTCCAGGTAAGCCGGCACGCCGCCGATCATAGCATATGCGGTGACCCGTTCTTCGGCCGTCCAGCCAGGGAAAAATGTGCGCAGGCTGGAGAAGGGTAGGGGTTGTAAATGCCATTGACCGGTCAACCGGCCGAACAAGGGTGATTGTTGCGATTGTAATGCTTCCATGATGCGTACCTGGGAACCGCACAATACCAACAGCAGTTGGCTATTCTTAAAATAGTGGTCCCAGGCATGTTGTAGCGCCGAGAGCATGGCCGGATCCGCTTCCGAGGCATAGGGTGTCTCATCCAGGATCAGGATATGGCGTCGATCGCCCAGGTAGGCGGCCGCCGCTTCCCACAGTTCTGCCCAACTATCGAAGATGGGCGCCTGTGCGACCCTGACCCCCAGCAGGCGGGCATAAAGTTTGCGCCGTTGCAATGCGGCCGGCTCTTTTTCGGCCGCCCAATAGGTATTGGGGATATCTTGTTGCCCGGCCCAGCGGAGGAGCAGGCTGGTTTTCCCGACCCGGCGCCTTCCAAAGAGCAGAATGAATTGCCCCGTTCCCGGCCGGTTTCGTTCCAGAACGCTATCTAAAAAGGAAAGTTCTTCTTCCCGGTTGATGAACATCTTTTCGCTCCTCGATATAAAATAACACCATGCTACGTATTATACACAACATGGTGTTATATTTCAACACCAAGATCTGTTTGTTTTATCTTTCAACGAAGGATAACAATTGGACGGCGACCAGATGATCGCCACTGGCTCACCTGGTAGCCACTTTCGAGGCGGCCCTCTTGTACCAACCGGTCCACTGTTCGATTCAAATCCCCCCGCGGCCACTGGAATAATTTGCCTGTATCGCCAATGGTCGCCGCGCCAACTGACTTAAAGTATCGTTCCACGAGGATCATCCGGGCTTCGATCCGCCGGATCGGCCGGGCCTGTTCTGGCAGTACCGGATAATAACGATGCACCAAATCATAAATGAAGCTATAACGCCAGGCGCCGGCCTGGGCCACACCGACGGGCAAGATCTTAAAATCGCGCTGTAAAGATACCAACGCCCGCTCGAAAGGGCTATTGCTGGCTTTGCCGGTCATATGCACCAGTCGCCGCATATTGACCGTATCCAATGGCCCTTCCCGCAGCAAGATCTCGTAGATCATCTTTGCTTCCCGGGAGAGCAAACCATCATCGTACAACTGCAAATAATCATTATCGGGATCGCCATAATTCTCGCTGAGAGCATAAAAAAAGGGAACCATTTCTAGTGCGATCATAGTCGCTTTGCCGCGCAGAATCTTGCCGTAATACCATTGCCGCTTATCCAGCATCTCATCTTTCCAGCCCCAGGTAACATGCCCGGGATCATCATGGGCGTCGGCTACCGGCCGGTTACCGGCTACGGCCATCCAAAGATTAGGAAAAGTAATCCCCTTGATCGGCCAGAAATGAACAAATCCCCGCTCGTTTACAAATTCAAGACCATCTTCTTTGCTCCGCAGGCGTAAATCAGATTGCAGACGGAAAGTCCGCTGCTGATACCCGTTCAATCGTTCAGCTGTTATCTCTGGCATAGCCCATCATGCATCCCGAAAAAATCATGTGGAAAGGCGACGGCAACGGTAAAGCAAATCATCGAGCTAAAAGCTAAGTCAAAGAGTCCCCTGGCAGTTCGCGGTATAAGAACCAGGTCCCTTTACGCCGGTCTGCATCTTTGGGCGCCCGGTCGTAATATAGTTCAAAGATCCGGCCGCCGGTTGTGACCACGCGAAAATATGCCCGGCCGACGCCCCAGGACCCACGTTGTTCGGCGATAGCGGCATGGGCCGGGGCCATATTCCTGGCCATCCGGCCGCGGCGCCGGTAATCATGCCATTCCCGGAGCAACTCTGTAATTTCAAAGGCTTGCTCTCCCCAGGCGAACCGATCTGGACAGCCCGGTTTCTTCTCTAGCAGAGGTGAAGTGTCATAACCAACTTCAATCTCTTCTCCGATAAAGCGCGGTTCGGTAAGCATATCTATATTCTACCATGTCACGCTTGAGTCACGAGGGGCTGTTATGCTCATCGCAGGATAATCCCATTTATGCTGCCATATTAGTAGGAATAGCGTGGATCAATAATAGTTGAAAGCACAAGGCATTTAAGCCTCAGACACGTACGGCCAAAAGTATTGATTGCTTGAACCACTAGCAAGACATTTCTGGGGGTATAGTCTGCACAAGTTAGGGCATCCCGGGTTGCAGAGAAAAGCCGCCTATCAGTGACTATCTGATAGGCGGCTATTTTTTTGATCTGACGGGACGCAGGATGGATACGCTTTTTTAAGGGCAATAGGACGATCTGCACCCGTAAAGGGTGTCATTCTCCCTATAAAGTTTGTGACATTTGTCACATTACACGGATTGAATCGGTGACTATAATTTGATCGATGTTTAGTTTTGTATAGATTTACAATTAGATATTAGCGATTAACACTTATACTTTGATCTCGTCGCATAAGTTAAACTACTAAATTAGCCGCAGCCAATTATAATCGGTATCCGTGGTTGTCGGCGCCTTTTCCCAACTCACTGAACCCTGAAAGGAGTGTCTCGTGAATCAAGCTGCCTACTCAGCTCCTCGTCTCGTTTTTTGGGAGACAACGGCCGGCTGCAACCTCGCCTGTATCCATTGCCGGCGCATAACCGTCGCCGACCAGTTACTACCCCAAGATCTAACGACCCAGGAAGCATTTGACCTGGTCGATCAGATCGCCGCTTTTTCCCGGCCGATCTTTGTTCTTTCCGGGGGCGAACCCCTGTTCCGGCCAGATATCTACGAAATCGCCCGTTATGCGGCCGATGCTGATCTCATTGTCGCCCTGGCCACCAATGGCACCCTTATAGACGCAGAAAGCGCCCGTAAGATCAAAGAGTCAGGCATTCGCCGGGTCAGCATCAGTTTTGACGGCGCCGACGCCGCCACCCACGATATATTCCGCGGGGAAGGGGCCTTTGATCTGGCCATCGCTGGGATGAAACATTTGAGCGAAATTGGCGTCCCTTACCAAATCAATACAACTGTAGCCCGTCACAATGTCCACCAAATGCCTGAGACGCTGGCCCTGGCCAAGGGGTTAGGCGCCGTGGCCTTGCATCTATTCTTGCTGGTGCCTGTGGGCTGTGGAGTGGAGATCGCCGATGACCAGCAGATTACCCCTGCTGAATATGAAGCTGTTCTGAACTGGATGTACGATGCCGAGATGGAAGGGGGTATTGAGCTAAAAGCCACTTGTGCTCCCCATTATTTCCGGATTGTGCGCCAGCGCCAGGCCGAAGAGCGCCGCAATGGTATTATTCGCCAGCGTCCCCAAAGCATGCATCGCCAGCGCCATGCCGGCGGCAATGGCCACCCCGGCGGTAATGGCCATCCCGGCGGATCTCATGCTATGAACGCCATGACCAAAGGCTGCCTGGCCGGCACTGGCGTGGTCTTCGTCAGCCATCGCGGTGAAATCTTTCCCTGTGGCTATTTGCCCGTTGAAGCCGGCAATTTGCGCCGCGAGCCTTTCCAAAATATCTGGGAACGGTCGCCACTATTTGCCGACCTGCGCGAGCCTGATCTATTGGGTGGCAAATGCGGGATCTGTGAATATAAACGAGTATGCAGTGGCTGCCGGGCCCGTGCCTACGGTACGACCCTCGATTATTTGAGCGAAGAGCCCTTCTGCACTTATGAGCCCCGGAGCCTGTCGTCGGTTGAGGGCTTATGATGGATAAGACAGCCGTCCTTCTCCTGGCCTATGGCGGGCCCGACTCGCTGGACGATATTCCTGCCTATCTTCTTGACATTCGTGGCGGCCGGCCAACCCCGCCTCGATTGATAGATGAAATCAGTGAACGATATCGTTTAATCGGCGGCCACTCGCCATTATTAACCATTACCCGCCAGGTAGCGACGAAATTGGCCGGGCGAATTGGCCGTCCGGTTTATATCGGTATGCGCCATTGGCATCCTTATATCGCCGATGTTGTTACCCAGATGGCAGAAGATGGCATATATCAGTTCGTGGCCATCTGCATGGCCCCACATTTCAGCACGCTCAGCATCGCCAAATACCGGGAGAAACTGGAGGAAGGCCTTGCGGCCGAAGAGGACAGTACCGGACGGCAGATGAGTTTCACCTTCATCGATAGTTGGTTCGACCAGCCCGCCTATTTATCCGGTATTGTTTACAATGTCCGCCAAACATGGGCCCGTTGGCCGAAGCAAAAACGAGATCAGGTCAAAATCATCTTCACCGCCCACAGTTTGCCCGAATTTATTTTGGACCAGGGCGATCCCTACGATGCTCAATTACGTAAAACGGCCACAATGTTGGCTCGCGAACTGGCCATAAGCCGCGATCGATGGACATTCTCGTACCAGAGTGCGGCCAAGACAGGCCTCCCCTGGTTAAGTCCGCAGATCGAGGAGCTGGTTGTCGAATTGGCCGGCGCGGGCGAAAAAGATCTACTTATCGCCCCCATTGGATTTATCGCCGATCATGTGGAAATCCTCTATGACATCGACATCGGCGTACGAGAGCTCGCCCGACCTCTTGGGGTCCGCCTTGAACGAACACCTATGTTAAATGACGACGATCACCTGGTGGAAGCCCTGGCTTCATTAGTAATTGTGGCACAAGAAAAGGTATATTAAAAATTGTTATGCATCTTATCCTGGTAGGTCTCAATCACCGTACAGCCCCAATAAATTTGCGTGAGCAGTTTTCTTTGCCCGTATGCAGCTTGCGTCCGGCCCTGATCGAACTCGGTTCTTTCAACCCGATTGGAGCCATTGGCCATAAGAACGACCAAAATAATGGTCATCAGAACATCCGCCCGCGGATTACCGAGAATATTATCCTCTCCACCTGCAACCGGCTGGAAGTATACGCGGTAACAACAGGCGAAGCGGCCGACGGTTGGCAGCTAATAGTCCAATTCCTGTCCGGGTTACAAGGCATCCCCCTCGATGAACTCCAACCACATCTTTATTTCATGGAAGGCCAGGATGCCGTCATTCAACTCATGCGTGTTGCCGCCGGTCTCGATTCGATGATTCTAGGCGAACCCCAAATTTTGGGACAGGTGTCCAGCGCCTGGACCGAGGCCCATTCGGCCAACACCACAGGACCAATCCTCTCACACCTCTTTGATGGGGCGTCCCATGCCGGAAAGCGGGCCCGTACGGAAACTGAGATCGGCCGCCATACGACCTCCATCAGCCATGCGGCCGCCAGGCTGATAGCCGATAAAGTAGATGACCTCACGCAGAGTCACATCGCTATCATCGGCGCCGGCGAGATGGCTGTGCTTGCCGCCCAGGCATTGCAGGCCAAAGGGGCGCGGCAACTAAGCTTTCTGAATCGCACATATAGCCGGGCCGAGGCTATTGCCAGCCAGTTTGAATGTCAGGCTCTGAACTGGTACCATCTTCCAGAGGTTCTGGCCACGACCGACGTCGTTATCACAGCCACAGGCGCTCCCCATATCGTCCTTCATGAACGAGACGTGCGTCCGATTCTCGCCGAGAGAGCCGGCCGGCCGTTACTATTTGTTGATATCGCTGTACCTCGAGATGTGGAAGAGAGTGTAGGCAACCTGCCCAATGTCCAACGGTATGATATTGACCAGTTACAATCTACCGTCGAAGCCAACCTGGCCCAGCGCCAGAGTGCCATCCCCGACGTAGAGAAGATCATCGCCAAGGAAGCGGAACGTTTTGATTTATGGTTGCAAGGTCGACAAGTGCTGCCAGTCCTGGTAGAACTACGCCGTAGGGCAAACAATATTGCCGATACTGAACTTGAGCGCTATCGTAGCCATCTGGAAGATTTAACTCCGGAAAATCAGGAAAAAGTGACCCGGATGGTCCATCGCATTGTCAACAAAGTGCTCCACGAACCCACAGTTCGACTAAAGGCCTCGGCCGCCGAGGGCAATGGTGTAGCTTATGCTCATGCTATTCGCGAACTATTCGCCTTGGAGGTCACCCCCGTTGAGAGTGGGAAGCCGACCGTTGAACAGTCGGAGATTAATAATGGATCGGCATCGGCGAGTTATCTCCCGGATTAGTTACATCTGACCCTTTTGATTATGAATAACCCGGCGTTCTATCGAAAAAGTATACGCTTGGGCAGCCGCAAATCTCAGCTGGCGCTCTGGCAGACCCACCACATTCGCGACCTGCTCCAGGCCGCCTGGCCGGGCCTGGAGGTTGAGATCCAGATCATCAGCACCACCGGCGACCAGGTGCTGGATACGCCCCTGCCGTTACTCGGCGGAAAAGGGGTATTCACGGCCGAGCTGGAAGACGCGCTACGCGAGGGCGACATCGACGCCGCGGTGCATAGTCTGAAAGATCTGCCGACAGAATCTCCGCCGGGCCTCACAGTAGGCGCCACACCCCATCGAGCCCGGCCGGATGACGTTCTTATCAGCCGTAATGGATATCAGTTGGACACCTTACCGCCAGGAGCGACGATTGGCACCAGTAGCCGGCGCCGTGCCGCACAGCTCTTGCATCTACGCCCAGATCTCATGATGGTCGACATTCGCGGAAATGTGCCGACCCGTATCGACAAAGGCCTGGCTGAGGATAGCCCTTATGACGCCATTGTCCTGGCTTACGCAGGCTTAGAGCGTCTTGGTTTACTTGAGGCCACAAGTCAGGTGCTGCCGATGGACCAGATGTTGCCATCGCCAGGGCAGGGGGCGCTGGGTATCCAGTGCCGGGATGAGGCAGAGTCTCTGGCCTTGCTTACCCCCTTAAACGATATCTCGACTAATGCGGCCGTTACGGCCGAACGAACTTTTTTGAGCGGCTTAGGCGGCGGTTGCGCCATGCCTATTGCCGCGTATGCTACTGAAGAAGCTGGCCACCTGCGCCTTACCGGCAGGGTTAGCTCTCCAGATGGTCAAAGCCAGATCGACGTCCAGGGTGATGGCCTTCTTGAAGAAGCCTGGATACTTGGAAACAGGCTGGCCCAAGAGGCGCTGGCCCAAGGCGCAGCATTACTCCTGGGAGGAATGACATGAACGACGATTCAAAGTTACCTTCAACCGTGGCCATAGTTGACGATACCCAGCCGGCTGAACCCGATCTTTCCGGGCGAAAAATAGTCGTAACCCGGCCACCTCACCAGGCGATCGAACTGGAAAGCCTGTTAGCAGAAAGTGGTGGCCAGGCGGTGATTTACCCCTGCATCGATATTGCTTTGCCGGAAGAGTTAGCGCCGCTCGATGCGGCCTTGCAAGATGCGGCCGATGATCGATTTGATTGGTTAATATTTACCAGCGCTAATACAGTTCGGATAGTTGCCCAGCGATTGGAGGAGTTAAACATACTCCTGACCGATGTGCGTATCGCCGTCATCGGTCCTAAAACAGCCGCGGTCGTCGAAGAGTTACTTACTCTGGACGTAGAAATGGTCGCTCAAAATTACACGGCCGTGGGGCTGGCCCGGGCGTTGCAGCCGGTGGCCGGCTTGCGCTTTTTATTGCCCCAATCCGAGATTGCCCGGCCGGTATTGGCCCAGGCATTGCGTGATCATGGTGCAGAGGTGAAGGCAATTGTGGCTTACCGGACAGTTTTAGGGCAGGGTGGGGCGGATGTTCCCGGCCTTCTGGCCGGAAAAGAGATCGATGCCATTACCTTCAGTAGCTCTTCCACCGCGCGAAATTTCCTGACCCGGCTGGAGAATGAAGGTGGGTCTCGAAGAGATTTGGACGGAGTCTGCCTGGCGGCTATCGGTCCTATTACGGCCGCAACAATGGCTACCCTTGATTTACCGGTTACGCTGACCCCGGCGGAGTTTACTTTACCCTCCCTGATTTCAGCCTTAGACGTTTATTTCAGGTCTGAAACCGAAGAGGCAGAGTAAGGAAGATGAGTCAGGTCCCGACCTATCCGATATTGCGGCCGCGCCGGCTGCGGCGAAATCTGAACCTGCGTCACCTGGTACAGGAGACGACCCTCAGCCCAAAGGACTTTATTTACCCTTTATTTGTCCGGCCGGGTCAGGGAATTCAAAAGCCGATTACCTCCATGCCTGGCCAATTCCAGCTTTCTGTCGATATGTTACCGGCCGAGGTGAATGAAATTGTCGATCTCGGTATCCCGGCCGTCATCTTGTTTGGCATCCCGTCCGCTAAAGACGCCAGGGGCAGCGAAAATTTCGACCCGGAGGGCATTATTCCGCGGGCCATCAGGGCCATTAAAAAAGTCAGGCCGGAGTTGCTTGTCATCTCCGATATGTGTTTCTGCGAATATACCGATCACGGGCATTGCGGCATAATAAACACGGCCGATCACGATCATTATAATCCTGTCTTGCCAAATGGCTATCTCTTGAACGATCCTACCCTGGATTTATTAGGTCGGGCTTCGGTTGTTCATGCCATTGCTGGGGCTGACCTCATTGCCCCGTCGGGCATGATCGACGGTATGGTTGGAGGTATCCGGGTGGCCCTGGATGAGGCTGGCTATACGCATACGGCCATCATGAGTTACGCCGCGAAATATGCCAGCGCCTTTTATGGACCTTTCCGCGAGGCGGCCGAAAGCCCGCCAGGATTTGGCGACCGCAGCCAATATCAAATAGACCCGGCCAACCGGCGCGAGGCATCGAAAGAGGTGGCTATTGATGTGGCCGAAGGCGCCGATATCTTGATGGTCAAGCCCGCACTGCCATATCTGGATATCCTCAGCGACCTGCGCCGGACATATGATTTGCCCACGGCCGCTTACCAGGTCAGCGGCGAATATGCCATGATCCACGCCGCGGCCGCCAACGGCTGGTTGGACCTGAGACGGAGCGCCCTGGAAAGTCTAACCTCTATCAAACGGGCCGGCGCCGATATGATCTTGACCTATTTTGCGAAAGAGGCCGCCCGATGGCTGGCGTAGCGGAGGAATCAGTAAGATTATTAAACATGAAGCATGATAAAGAGACCAATAGTCGATTCTTACAGGCTTGTTGGCGCCAGCCGGTTGATGCGACCCCCATCTGGCTTATGCGCCAGGCCGGTCGCTATATGAGCGAATACCGCGACCTGCGCCAATCATACGGCATTTTGGAGATTATCAAGAACCCTGAATTAGCCTGCGAAGTGACCATGCAGCCGATCGATGCCTTTGATTTGGACGCAGCCATCATTTTCGCCGATATATTGCCGCCCCTTGTAGGCATGGGCCTGGACCTGGAATTCGTGAAAGGTGAGGGCCCGCTGATCCACAACCCCGTTCGCACGGCCGCTGATGTGGAAGCTTTGCAAACCCCGCTGCCAGAGGAAAACCTGTGGTTTACCCTCGAGGCTATTAAAATGGTCCGCCAGGAATTAGCCGACCAGGATATCCCGCTTATCGGTTTTAGTGGGGCGCCCTTCACCCTGGCCAGTTATGCCATCGAGGGAGGCAGCAGCCGCAACTATCTCCAAACGAAAAGGATGATGATGAGCGATCCGGTCTTGTGGCACCGGTTGATGGCCAAGCTAAGCCAGGTGGTCGGCCGTTATTTGCTCGCCCAGGCTCAAGCGGGCGCCCAGGTATTACAGTTATTTGATAGTTGGGTTGGCGCGCTCAGCCCGGCCGACTATCAGGATTTTGTTATGCCCTATTCGCGCCACGCCATCGAGATTGCCGGCCAGAGTGGCGCGCCGGTTATTCATTTTGGCACCAATACCAATGGCATGCTTGAAATGATCCGCGATGCCGGCGGTGATGTCATCGGAGTGGATTGGCGAATTGATCTGGATGTTGCCTGGCAACGATTGGGTCAAGATGTTGCCATTCAGGGAAACCTGGACCCGGTGGCCCTCTTTTCTCCTTGGCCGGAGTTGAAACAACGTGCCCAACGAATCCTGGATCTGGCCGGGGGCCGCCCTGGTCACATTTTTAATCTTGGCCATGGTATTCTGCCGCAGACGCCGGTGGACAATGTGCGCCGCCTGGTTGACTTCGTCCACGAATATAGTAGTCATTAATCCGGTCGACTTTTCCCGGCCAATAGGTGTCTTGTGATAGATAATAAGTCAACAGCCAACAAAAACAATTCAAAATCCATGCATGTGGCTATTATCGGCGGCGGCATCGCCGGGTTGAGTACAGCCTGGTACCTGGAACAACAAGCCCGGCAAAAGGGTCTGGACCTGGAATATACCGTGCTGGAACAAGCCCAGCGCTGGGGTGGCAAGATTAAGACCGAGACCGTTGACGGTTCGGACGGAGAACCTTTTATCGTCGAAGGCGGTCCTGATTCCTTTTTGACCCAAAAACCTTGGGCCTTGCAATTGGCTCGTGAATTAGGATTGGATGATCAGCTGCTGGGGACCAATGACGCCCAGCGCAAAGTCTTTGTCCTCAACAAGGGCCGGCCGACCCCGCTACCTGATGGCGTCCTGATGATCGTGCCAACTAAAATTAAACCATTTGCCCTCTCTACCTTGATTTCCCCTCTGGGGAAGCTACGGATGGGGCTGGACCTGGTTATCCCGGCTAAACGTGACGGCCAGGATGAAACATTGGCCGAATTCATCACCCGCCGCCTGGGGAGCGAGGCCCTGGATAAGATAGCCGAACCGCTGATGTCTGGCATCTACAATGCCGAGGCCGAGCGCCAGAGTTTGTTGGCTACTTTTCCCCGTTTCCGATCCATTGAGGAACAACACGGCAGCTTGATTCGGGGCATGTTGGCCGGACGCAAAGCTAGAAGTAACGGGAATGACCCCACGGCCGGCAGCCCGGATAAGGGCCGTTCAAAGCTATCCATGTTTGTTTCCTTGCAAAATGGCACCGAACAACTGGTCCGGGAATTGGTTGGCCAGCTTAAGGGGAAGTTACGTTTGGGCACCTGTATTGCCAGGTTGGAAGCGTTAGATAAAGGTTACCGATTGACCACAGGGAGCGGTGAAAAAATGACCGCCGATGCGGTTGTGCTGGCCATTCCTGCCTTTACGGCCGCCGGTCTTATCCGCGAGCTTGCTCCTGGCGTAGCCGAGGGCCTGGATGGTATCCGTTATGTGAGTACCGGCACGGTTTCGCTGGCCTTTCGCCGCGAGGAGGTCAAGCTACTGAAAGGGTTTGGCCTGGTAATTCCTCGTAGCGAGCGACGCCTGATTAATGCCGTTACCATCACCTCTACCAAATTTGATCACCGGGCGCCGGAAGATCATGTTTTATTACGGGTCTTTTTTGGTGGTTCGCGAAACCCTCAAATGATGGATGTAAACGACAGCATCCTGGTGGCCATCGTGTTAAGCGAACTAGAAGCTTTATTAGGTATTGATGCCCAGCCCCTTTTCTATCGCATATTTCGCTGGCATCGCGCTAATCCGCAATATGATGTTGGTCATCTGGACCGGCTGGTAGAAATCGAAAGCAATCTGCCCGGTCGTTTATTCCTGACCGGTAGCGCCTACCGGGGGATTGGTCTGCCCGACTGTGTGCGCCAGGGAAAAGAGACGGCCGAAAATGTGGTTGATACCCTGCTTGCCGCTAATGGGCAGATGGCAAAATCACCGATAGCCGCCAATCCGGTTTCTGCCGGAGATGTTTTTGGAAGATCATAAAATGATTTGTTTATGAATCGATATTGGAGATAGTGGATGAAAACGACCCGCTCAGAGAAACTCTTTGCCGAAGCGCAACAACTTATACCAGGTGGTGTGGACAGCCCTGTCCGCGCTTTTCGCGCTGTTGGCGGTACGCCCCGATTCATCGACCGGGGAGAGGGGCCGGCCGTATATGATGCCGATGGCAACCGCTACCTGGACTATGTGCTCTCCTGGGGGCCGTTGATCTTGGGGCATGCCTACCCGGCCGTTGTCGAAGCGTTGCAGGCGGCCGCCGAACGAGGCACCAGTTACGGCGCGCCGACAGCTTTAGAGAATGAACTTGCCCAATTGGTGATAAATACAGTGCCATCTATCGAGATGATCCGTTTCGTGAACAGCGGTACTGAGGCGACCATGAGCGCTCTTCGCTTGGCCCGAGCTTATACCGGCCGTTCAAAAATCGTCAAATTCGCCGGTTGTTACCATGGCCACGCCGATCTGTTGTTAGTCCAGGCCGGTAGTGGCGTTGCCACATTGGGGCTGCCCGATTCGCCAGGTGTGCCGGCGGCAACCACGGCCGATACCCTGACCGCGCCATATAATGACCTGGCGGCTGTTCGTAGTCTGTTTGAACAATATCCGGATGATATTGCCGGGATCATCGTCGAGCCAATTGCGGCCAACATGGGTTTTGTCTTGCCCGAACCCGGTTACCTGGCCGGGCTTCAACAGTTGTGCCAATCTTTTGGTGCGCTGTATATCCTAGACGAAGTTATGACCGGCTTCCGGGTGGCCCCTGGCGGCGCCCAGGCTCATTGGGATTTGGATCCCGATATTACCTGCCTGGGAAAAGTAATAGGCGGCGGCCTGCCGGTGGGCGCTTACGCCGGCAAACGAGCGATCATGAACACCGTTGCTCCGGCCGGACCTATGTACCAGGCCGGCACCTTGAGTGGCAACCCCCTGGCCATGACGGCCGGGCTGGCTACCCTGCGCGCTTTATTAGCCCAGGGCAACTTCGATGCCATTACCGCCAGGACCACGGACCTGGTAGAAGGGATCGAGAAAAGCGCCGCTGACGCCGGTGTGCCCATCCAGGCCAACCATCGCGGCACCATGTTTGGTTTTTACTTCTTGAATGAACCGGGGGTGGCTATCAATAACTATGATAGGGCCAAACAATATGCTGATACCGGGCGTTATGGACGCTTCTTCCACGCCATGTTGGACCAGGGTTTCTATTTTGCTCCCAGCCAATTCGAAGCCGGTTTCATGAGTATTGCCCATGACCAGGCCGATATCGAAGCGACAATTCAAGCTGTCCAAGGTGTGCTAAAAAGGATCTAATCTGCGATCTGGGTCCACCATTGCTTCAGGTCGCGCACGCCTTGGGCGTTTAAGCGATGGCCGGTATCGTAATCACGAAAGGTTAGATCGGCGCCACTATCCCGTAAGGTTTGGGCACAGCCCTGGGTGCGAGTGATTGGTATATAACGATCTGTGCGGCCGGCGGCCATGAAGATGGGCAGGTTCTTGAGCACGGCCGTTTCGACGACAGCATCACATTCCACCGGTACGAAACCCACCAACCCGGCAATGCCCTGCACCAGGCCCGGATGGCCCATGGCTACCGCATAGGCTGTTGCTGAGCCCTGGCTGAAGCCCATCAGGTAGATCCGATCCGGATCGCTATCATAAAGTTCAGGCAGGTGGTGAATAAAATTGGTTACGGCCGTAACCGCCGGATCAAACATGGCCAATGCCGGCCATTCATCTCGCTGACGGGGATGCCAGGCCCAGCCACCGGCCGGATCGGGCTTGATGCCCCTGGGGGCAACGACGAGCCAATCTTTTGGCAACACCCGGGAGAAAATCCACATTGCATTTTCGTCGCCGCTACGGCCGTGCAGTAATACCACCGTGGGATGAGGGCCAGGCTGGGAGGGTTCCAGAACGCGATGAATCATTCCGCCGTCATCGACGCCTGGCTCACCGGCCACCAGTTTCGGGGTATTCATTTCTGTTGTACTCTCACTCATCATATTTGATTTTTACACCGGAAAGAATAGAGCGGTAAATAAAAAATGAGGTGCCCCTACTGCGAGCGCAGTAGGGGCACCTCTGGGGGGGAGCCACTGAAAGTATAACATTATCTGTAAATAGGGTCAAAAAAAATTGATGTTAGCCAATTGGCGAGCCGTTTCCATCGCGGCAAGTCGCACCTGGCTCAGGTGTTTGAGGCCCCCGTTCGTAACGCTCAATGAATGTCGCGATGCGATCGTCGTTGGCCGCATCAACTTCTAACTGAATGCCCCATGCCGTTAGTACCACCGGGCTCTTCAACCCTTCATAGGGGCTGAGCAGCACATAGGGTTCGCCCCCAACGATATCTCGCAATCTATCTACATCACCGGCCGGTAAATCTGGATGATATGTAACCCAGACCGCCCCGTGTTCCATGGAATGGACCGCATTTTTGCCGGCGATTGGCTCATCATAGATGCCACAATTTTGCCAAATGCCGCTATGAATGCCGCCCACCGGTGGTAATTCGCTGCCGGAGTAATCAACATTTTCATCATGAGCCCGCTCTAGCCCCACAGATCGGACCAGGTCCGACAGGGTCTCGGGTTCCTGTAGATTCAGGTATAACAATGCGCCGAGCGCAATGATGCCCAGGGCAATCGCTCCCCAAATAACATATTTTCGCAACTTGTTTTCACTTGGTGGCTGTTGACTTGAACGCTGTCTAGTTGATTTTTTACTCATTCTTTCTATTCTCCATCAAGGGTTTTTGTGGTAGTGGGCGGGTAAAGACCACTCACAATGGGTAGAGTCTAACATCGCTCTGACTGATCGGCTATTTTTTGGCGGACTTGTACCATCCGTGATGGACCATCCATGATGGGTCATCTTCGATGGCTCATCTTTGACGGGTCATCTCCGCTGGCTCGTCCCACTTGGGATGTCCTTATTACCTAAAACTCCGAATTCTTGGAAAAAACCGGAATTTTGATCCAATTGACAATGTCCGCTTTCTTTTTTTCTGGGCAGCCTCTATCCGGCGTTGTTCTTTACGCCCCACTTTGTTTTTTTGTCATTTGCCTTGATCCTCTTTAATCCCATTTTCGCCTATCTGGCTCTGCAAACAGATATAGAGGCCTAGGATAGCCTATTGAAGGCAGCCCTTCTGTTAGCTACTACACAAAATCCAGGTCACTTCATAAGATCAAAAGAGTTCGACACGCGTAAAGCTCTTAATGTATTCCAACGACTTGGTTTTCCTGTTTCTTCCATATCAAAATGCGTTTGTCCAGGATGCTTCGCTTGAACGGGCCACCTGTGGTCGGATCTCTGTTTTTTTCAACAACACCTGAACGGCATCATCCATCCTGGTATCGTATCCAACGCCGGCAAGACGAAAATAGTCCAACGCCCGCAAAATGTCGTATCGCCAGCGGGAAGGGTAGGAGAGCATCAAAAATCTTTTGTCGATAGTTTTTCCACTTTTGTCTGATTGAAATAGATTGTGCTGAAGTAAAAATTCTCTTGACGTGGCCGCGGTTTCTTGTAGCTCTCCGACCCGGTAGTGATAACCATTTTCCGCATATTCTAATATCCCTTCAAGAACAGAGATGGTTGTATGCATTGAGCTATGCACGGCCCCACTTCTATTGATTCGACAGTTGAAACCCCCATCCCCCATATGTAGCGTAATTATCAGATCGACAATAGACTTTAAGTCATTTTCGTCCATCCGGAAATAAGAGGCATAGTTGAGAAACATCCCATCGATGCAAAGGTCGCTATCCATTATTATTGATGCCCCACCTGTAATCAACCCACCGTCTGGACCTTTGTGATTCTGGAGGATCCATGATAGTGATTGCCTGATTTCTTCGTTGTTTGGAGATATCCCGAGATTCTTCAAGTCCAGTATTGTGTAATGGGTTGAGATCCATTTGGGTTGGTAAAAAGCCCGTCCCCAATGCCCATCCTGGTGACGATAAGAAAGAAAAGCAGCACCCCAACCTTCATGTGCTATTCGTTCTTGAAGCTGTTTATTATCAGAGTTTAATAGATCACGATGGACCTGGTACTGTATCGAGACATCCCCGGTGAGCAGCCATTCCAATATTTCATCTTCATTCATTCTACCTCTCCTTATCAGCCCTAAAGGGTAATTATCCCACCAGGATATTAGCCCTAAATGGTTATTAGCCACAAGATCTAAATTTGAGATAATGTTAAAACTTGACCTCTTCGAGGACACGAACAATGAATTAAAGGGGTTGTTGATGAATCCAAAACGATTCCCTTCCAAGCCCAGATTCAAGGTATCTCTGGAACTTCCGCAAGGTGAGAAGAACCCCGGTCAAGTAGCTGAGGGCCATAGGATACAATTAAATAATCGAGTTAAACAAAGAAGGAGATCATATGATTGTACGGATGTGGCATGGGCGCGTGCCAACGAGCAAGGCCCAGGCATATCGATTGTTTCTCAACGAACGAGCTATTCCTGATTATCAATCAGTTGAAGGTAATATCAACGTTTTTATTCTGGAACGCGAAGAGGGCGAAGTCACTCATTTTATTACAATGACTTTCTGGGAAAATATGGATGTGATAAAGGGTTTTGCGGGAGACGATGCGGAGTTGGCAAAATGCTACCCTGAAGATGAAGAGTTTTTGCTCGAATTTGAAGCGCGGGTCGTACATTACGAAGTTGCCGGACAATCTTAACCCAAGCGCAGCCCCTAATGTTGAATAAATAGGGCTCCAGGGGTGTATCGGATTTATTGGTAAGGAAATGGCCGGATGAGGGGATTATTGTTATGCCGTGGGATTTGCTTGACCAGGGCGACCCAAAGATCACCCTGGTCAGAGAGTCAAAAGTTATAGCTCTACCTTGCGTAGCCGCAAGGAGTTAGTAACGACGCTAATACTGGAGAAGGCCATGGCCCCGGCGGCCAGCATGGGGTTCAATTCGCGAAGGAAATCTGGCGCCCACTCAAAGGGGGCAAGAACACCGGCGGCAATAGGAATCAAGGCTATATTGTAACCGAAGGCCCAACCCAGATTTTGTTTGATATTGCGCATGGTAGCCTTGGAAAGTTTAATGGCCTTAGGCACGCTGCGCAGATCGCCTTGCATTAAGGTAATATCGGCCGTTTCCATAGCCACGTCGGTTCCGGTGCCAATGGCGATGCCTACATCGGCCTGGGCCAGGGCAGGGGCGTCATTAATGCCATCGCCAACCATGGCTACGACATATTCTTCCGCCTGTAATTCGGCCACATGGTCAGCCTTATCGCCGGGCAATACTTCGGCCATCACCCGGTCGACGCCGACATCAGCGCCAATCGCCCTGGCGGTAGCCTCGTTGTCCCCGGTCATCATGACCACTGTCAAACCCAAATCGTGCAACTGGCTGATTGCTGCTTCAGATCCATCTTTAATCGTATCGGCTACCCCGATAAGGGCGCTGGCCTGGCCGTCGATGGAAAACCACATGGTGGTCTTGGCCTGATTCTGTAGCTGTTCGGCTTTGGGCGCCAGGCCGTTCATGGCCACATTCTCCCGTTCCATCAACCGCAAATTGCCCAAGAGCACATCATGACCTTCTACCTGGGCGGCGATGCCATGCCCGGTGAGCGCTTCAAATGCTGCCGGTATGCTCAGCGACAACCCTTGCGCTTCTGCTTCGCGCACAATCGCTTCGCCCAGCGGATGTTCCGAACCTTTTTCGGCCGAAGCGGCCAACTGTAAGATTTTGGCTTTTATCTCCTCAAGCTGCGAGCCGGATATCGTCCCATCCGGACCAACCTCTGAACCCAGTGATTGAAAACCCAACTCAGAAATAACGATGTCGGTGACGGCTAACGCACCTTTGGTTATGGTTCCGGTTTTATCCAGGGTGATAGCGGTGATTTTGTGCGCCTCTTCCAAGGCCGCGCTGTTCTTGAACAAGATACCGTTCTCAGCGCCCTTTCCGACACCAACCATAATGGAGGTCGGTGTGGCCAGGCCCATGGCGCAGGGGCAGGCAATGACTAATACGGCGATCATCCGGATCAAGGCCGCGGTAAAGTCACCGGTGACGACCATCCAGATGATAAAGGTCAAGCCGGCGGCGAGGATGACAAAGGGGACAAAATAGGCCGCCACCTGATCCACGATACGCTGAATGGGAGCACGGCTGCCCTGGGCTTGCTCGACCAGCTTAATAATTTGGGCCAGCGCCGTATCTCTTCCAACTTTGGTGGCTTCTATGGTCAGCAGGCCCCGACTGTTGAGGGTTGCCCCGATTACTTCGTCGCCTACATTCTTGTCGACCGGCATGCTTTCGCAGGTAATCATGCTTTCATCCACTGTCGAGCGACCGTTCACGACCTGTCCGTCCACGGGGATCTTCTCCCCAGGGCGCACAATAATCGCATCGCCGACGATCACTTCTTCGATGGGGATGTCTTTTTCAATCCCCCCCCGGATCACCCGGGCGGTCTTGGCCCGTAGATCCATCATCTTTTTAATTGCTTCACTGGTACGCCCTTTGGCCCGGGCTTCCAATAATTTACCCAGGACAATGAGGGTAATGATGACGGCCGAGGTCTCGAAATAGACATGCTCGCCCAGCACCGTCGAGCCCAGGGTCAGAGCAATCAGTACGGCAATGCTATAAAAGTAAGCGGCCGAAGAGCCCATCACCACCAGCACATCCATATTGGCGCTACCATTGCGCAGGCTTTTATAGGCGCCCACATAATAATCCTTGCCCACGTAAAACTGCACTGGCGTAGCCAGGGCGAATAAGAGCCAGTTGACCCAGGTTGCATGAGACCAGTGGCCATACAGGCCTAGATCACGGCCCATGCTGATAATGAGTAGGGGGACGGTGAAGAGTAAGCCAATCAGGAGTCGCTTCTCCTGGTGGTGAATCTCCGCTTCCCGGGCGGCCGCTTCGGCATCGACCATTCCTCGTCAGAATCGGCCTCGACCACGTCATAGCCGGCCTTACGCACGGCCGCGACCAGTTCGGTCCGATTCGTTGCCCCGACAATATACTTCACGCCGGCCTTTTCGGTGGCGTAGTTGACGTTGACATCCAACGTGCCATCGACTTTTTGCAACGCCCGTTGAATGTTGCCGGCGCAATTGGCACAGGTCATGCCGATAAGGGGTAGCTCTACGGTGGCGGTCGGTACTTCGTAGCCGGCCCGGTGAATCCGGTCGATGACAGCCTGGGTATCGGTCAAGGCTGGATCGTAGGTCAGGGTCACCTTTTCGCTGGCGAAGTTGACCACCGCATCATTGACGCCTTCAACTTTTTTAGCGCTTCGCTCAACTGAAGCGACGCAGTTGGCGCAGGTCATTCCCAAAACAGGGACGGTTAGTTGTTTTTCAGTGGACATACTTATCCCTAAAACCTGGCAGGCCGGTGAAGACCTGTCAGGCTAATTACGACAATCCAAAAATTAAGCGGCCGGCGGATAATTTATTTCCACCATCATGGCCTCGATCTGCGTCCAGGTCGCGGGATCGCCCCATTCGACGACAACCTGCTTTGAGTCGATGTCGGCCTTGACGCTATTCACGCCGGCGATATCGTTCAGCTCCATCTCGACGGTATGAGTGCAATGGCCACAGCTAATATTTGGAACGGTTACGGTTTTGCTCTGCATAATCAGACTTTCTCCTTGATAAAATTAACGGTTGATAAGTTACAGCTTTGACGACACCTCAAAAACGCTAGTCACTTCATGCAATACCCGTTCGCGCTCGGCCGGATCATCACCCTGGATGGCGGTGGTG
>PVMK01124478.1_pt1 | contig 25903 bp, 34 predicted proteins | sample 1853481 | NCBI WGS metagenome assembly PVMK01 (sample SAMN08533507, study PRJNA380276) | Marine sediment metagenome, whole genome shotgun sequencing project.
GTGTAACTGCACAGGAGATGAGGGCTTGGCCCCTCGGAGTCGGCTTGCAGGAGAAGGCTCCAAAGCACCTCAAGCTGCGTCGGTTAAGAGCCGGGGTGGTGAGCGTTGAGGAAAAGGCATGCCTTGAAGCATGTCAGCTGTGAATCAGAGAGACGAGCGCAAGCGAACCACTGATGAGGTGTCGAAAATTACTGGATGACGTCAAAACTGGTGGCTATCTGTACACCAGGATGAGCTCAGAGGAAACCTGTTTACTGTCTGGGCGGCGTCCGGCATAAAGGTGGCGTGACTTTGATTTAGGCTTTTGTGTGGAACGTGGGAACCTGTCGTCTCGATGTAAAGGGAGAAATTCAAGTGGAGGCCCCACAAGAATGAGAGTACCGATGCGAGGCACAGGGGCGGAGCAGCCCGTAGTAGTGACGAAGTCACTGTAATGGTGATGGAGCGAAGGGGCTGCATCGTCTGGCTTTATTAAAAGGATCAACCAGTTATGGGAGGAATCTTTTGAATAGAGCAAAGCCGTTTTTGATTGCCAAGCGTGAGGTTTGGGAAGCGTATAAACGGGTAAAGGCCAACAAAGGTGCAGCGGGTATAGATGAGCAATCGATAGAAGCGTTTGAAGAAGATTTATCGAACAATCTTTACAAGCTCTGGAATCGAATGTCGTCCGGGAGTTATTTCCCGCCACCGGTACGTAGGGTCGATATCCCCAAGCCTGATGGGCGAACTCGTCCTTTAGGGATCCCTACGGTAACGGATCGAATCGCTCAGATGGTGGTCAAACAGCGTTTAGAACCGACAATGGAGCCGTATTTTCATCCTGACTCCTACGGTTATCGACCTGGCAAATCGGCCATTGAGGCTGTAGGACAGGCCCGAAGGCGCTGTTGGCGTTATAATTGGGTGATCGACTTGGATATCAAAAGCTTTTTCGACAGTATCGATCACGAGCTTTTGATGCGTGCGGTGTGCAAACATACCAGTTGCAAATGGGTAAAGCTGTATATTGAGCGGTGGTTGAAAGCACCGACTCAGTTAGCCGATGGCACCTTAATCGAACGGGAAAAAGGGACTCCCCAGGGCTCGGTAATAAGCCCATTGCTATCGAATCTATTTCTGCATTATGCATTTGATAAGTGGATGGGTAGAGAGCTTGCTGGCGTTCCGTTCGAGAGATATGCCGATGATGTGATTTGTCATTGTGTGAGTGAGAAGCAGGCCAAGTTTGCTTTACGTGCAATCAGGCAGAGATTGTCTGAATGCCGGCTGGAGCTGCATCCTGAGAAGACGAAAATTGTCTATTGTAAGGATAACCGGCGAAGAGGTAACTACTCTAAAGAGAAATTTGATTTTTTGGGGTTTACCTTCAGATCCCGTCTATCAATGAATCGTAAGGGAGAAGCTTTTGTCGGCTTTAGTCCAGCAGTCAGTAACAAGGCAACCAAGGCCATTCGGGATACCATAAGGAGCTGGAGATTACATCGGCGCAGCGACAAATCTTTAGAGGACTTTGCTCGTATGTACAACCCAATAATACAGGGTTGGATAAACTATTATGGTAGCTACCATAGGTCGGCGCTTTACCGAACCTTTTACCATCTTGACCGGATAATATCGAGGTGGGCAAGTCGAAAATACAAACGCGTGAAAAGACGACAGAGAGAATCTTTGCATTGGTTGAAACGGCGCATCAGTCGTCAACCGTTTTTGCTTGCTCACTGGCGTTTTGTTTATGCGTGGGATAGACGATAGGAGCCGGATGAGCCGAGAGGCTCACGTCTGGATCTGTGAGAGGCTGAGGGGGAAGCTCCCTCGGCCTACTCGACTTGCAAGTTTGGATTGGAGACTTCAAAGCAAAATTGTAAAAATTTGGGGGTGGATTAGATCTACTGTAGAAGGCAGAAAACAATGGGTAAAATAGGGGAATCATAAAAAGAACGATTCCCCCATTATTTATGCTGTTTTGAAATCCAACCAGTGAAAAAAATCTGTTTGTCAAATTAATCAATTATCCAGTTGAGCTGTAACAGTTACCGGATTTGTAATGGTGTCGAATACCGGTGAGTACTTCGTACCCATCTGGACAAGTTCTTCCAATTGTTCATCAGGAACATCCGCATCGATTTTGTAGTATATACGAATGTTTTCATATCCTCTTCTTACGTCATCCGATATTCCGAGAAAGCCACGGAGATCAATATCACCTTCTAATCTTGCTTCTACTGCATTCAATCTAATTCCTTTTGCAGCAGCATGATAAACCAATGCTGTAGTCACACAGGCTGCCAATGCGGTCAGGGCGTATTCAACAGGGTTCGGTCCTATGTCTTCTCCCAGAAGAAGAGGGGGTTCATCAGCATCCAATTCGAACGGATCGGCATGATCGTGCTCTTGTTGTAAACCGTGGAAGTTTTTTATTGTCGTTTGATTATGGCCACCGTTGATCCATTTATTGTTGGCTCGAAACTTGAATTTTCCGAGGACAGGGGCGTTTTTTATGGCATCTATATTTCCAAACAACTGGTCAACATCCACTCCATTTAGCGCTGTTGATTTTTGTTCTTGAGCTGCATGATGTTGCATATCATCCACCTCCCTTTATTTTAGTAGAGGTGAGATGTTTGTAGTCTCATATTCCCACCAATTGATGATTTATTAAAAAAATAATAAGGATCATTGTAACCTTATTTATGATAATAGTGCCACAATGTGGTGCTGTCAATTTTATTTACCAAAAAATATCGAAGAGAGATTTAGCCTTTATAAATCGTTATCGCCATTGCTCGTTGATCAATTGGGGAGAGTCTCTGAATCGAAAAAGGATTTGCCTTTAATGAAAAACGATATCACAACTTTTGAACTGGAATTAAAATATGAAATACATAGCAGAAATCAAAAGTGTGGATAATAAAAAAACAGAGCTATTGCTGACCCTGCCTTTTTTAAATATCTGTTTTATTATTCTGATGTTCTTGATTTTCGTCTTCTATCGTTCCCGCTTCTCTTTTCCTTGCCAGACCTACGTTCAGGAATATGCTCGCTATATGAGAATTGTCGCCTTTCTGTAACTGATCGTCTACCGCCATTATCAGGTAATATGTGTTTCATAATAGAGACAACCTAATTTTGTTAAGGCTTTTAAAAATGTTTAATTAAAAGCCAACCATTTAAAAATGAAGGCTTCCCCAAATGCCGTTATTAATCTCGGTGCATGGCGAAATTATGTATAATAAAATATGGTTGACCGAGAAATAAGATGCACGTGCAACAGAGAAGCCATTAATTAAGTGCCATCTCAAACTCCCTTTTTATGTATAACCTTTGGAGGCTCTTAGCCATCACGTGGTTTTTTATTTAGGTGTTGAAGTTGAGTGGCACTTAATTGCGTTAATTCTGATTTCAACGCATGTTTTGATTTTTCTTTATTATACAGCAGAAACCATGCCAAAAGTTTCAGATAATTATATCTGTTATATTTCTAAATAGTTATCTTGTCCAACGATATGAACACTACCCAATATTATGAATAATATTTGCCAATTCCTATGAAATTCATTTCATAAGCTTAAAATTTTCACACTAATAGTTCTTTCTTATATTTCTTCAACAGACCAAAAAAACGGTCAAAAATTGACACGATTGTTGTCAAAAATTGTCATCATCTCTTCAATTATACTACTCTTCCAATTAAGCTAACCAATTGACATCTAACCATTTATTAAATTTAATAAAGTGAGAATCCACAACCTTGCACGATTCTTGCTTTAGATTAATTCACCTAATTAGATTTCTCGGGTGCGCGTGCATCTTTTCTGCCGTATATCTTTAAAAAATTATTAAAAATAGAAGAGTTGCTCCGGTGTTAATAACGGCATTTCGGGATACTATTTAGGTGGGTGAGGTATCATATTTAGAGGATTGCTGATCATGGAAGTACTTTTTAATATATTGTTTTTCGTTTCAGTAATAGCGGCCATTTTATGTCTGTGTGTTTTTTTAGGTAGCTTATTTATTTTATTTCAAAAGAACGAATTGCCGGATATTGAAGATGCTTAGGTTGGTATCAACACTTGAAATCATAGAAGAAAAAGCCGCTACGAAGAATTTTGCCGGAAATAAAGATGAATCGAGAACCATTTTGGACAAGTATTACAGCGTACAGTTCTCCTTAAGTAAGATGGATCCGACTTATCTGTTCAAATTGCGAGATATTTCAAGTAACGGACTATGCATTCTGGTAAAACAAGATTCCACCGTGTTCAGACAATTGAATGAAGGTGATATATTGGACATGGAATACAATCCGACAAGATCTTCAGGTCCCACCAAACTTTTAAAAACCCAGATCACATCCAAAAATAGTTATGATCGTTTTAAAGGGCATTCTCTCATCGAGCTGACGATCATTAACAATTAGAATGGTTACCGAAAAGCGCAGACTTCGTGTCAACAATTTAATTATTAAAAAGTGAGGGGTTTCGCCCTAAATCAAACTTGTGATTTCTTGCCAGTATCCAAAATCCGGTCTTTTTACAGATATCGTATGAAAAACGGTCAATTAGGCAAGCTAAATTCGGAGTTAAAAAGCATATTTATTAGATTAAAATAGTCGGAACCATATTACCCATAACGCAACAAACCTGATGAAGGAACATTTCCTTTATCAGGTTTTTTTAATAATCCTGTAATTTTAAAAGGTATTGTATTATCATGAACTAAAAACCGAATATAACTACGATTTAGTCATCCAATTTTCAGATTGGAAGTGCATCAAATATGACACTTCACATTTTGTGGTATGGAATGGTTATCACACAAATTTAATCAAAAGAATTCCTCGATGCTCTGCATCGGGGTTAATAAGATGAAAATTCATTTTGATACCTCGCAGCTCTGCTGCGGGGTAGTTCATTGAGTTGATATTTGGATTTTATTGCAGGTATCGCAGATTCAGCTAATTATTATTTATGTTGGAGATATTTGAAATCTTAACGATTGAGTTCACCCGCCGGAGTTGGGTGGCCAGTAATAATGATTTGCCTCAACTTCACGGCAAAATAGGCAATGGAAAATAGATAAGCTGGCAGGTAAAGCCACCATGCAAAAGGGTTGGGAATCCCTGTTCTTTCAATATCGCCGGGGATCTGAATAATATTCTTCCAATCCCAACAAAATGCCACGATCATGAGCAAACCACAGTTCAGCTCAACAACCATGTCGTACCACCGCCAGCGGATATCATATCCTTTTTCATCATAATAAATAATAAGAGAGCCTGCCACCACCATAGCAAGCGCAATCAATACCGGTGTGATTATTGGGCCTACCCAGGGTAGCGGCACATAAAACAAAAGATCCCATGTCATAAGGCTTTCGGGCCAGCTCACCATGACATACAGCCAAATGTAGTAAAATATGTCCCATATTCCAAAGGCAATCATAAAAAGGCAAAACTTTTGAAATCTGTTCCTTCCGGCAACCCAGCCCACTGCCACCAGCATGATTACCGTGGCAATTTCACGGCCAAACTCGATTCGAACCAAAGGATCGATAACGTGTTTACCGTCCACCCACTCGACTACCAGAGGGAAGCTGAATCCTCCGTCAAAGTAAATTTCACGGAGATATACAACAACAGCGCTTTCAACCCATGCAAAAGCAATGGCAAAAACCACCACCCAAACCCAATTTCTAAAGGCGTTTTTAGATTTTATTTCGAGTTTGGCATTGAATTTGTTATTTTTTGTAACCATGGCTTATCTTATGACGAAAATATATATCCCAAAATCCATAAAAAATCAAAAAGGCAAACCCAATAAAAAGGATTTGCCCTTTTTGAAAAAACGATATCACACGAAAATTATGACGTGATATGTACATTTTTATAGCAGTTATAATCCACTATAACGGTATTAGAATCGTCAATGCTATTCCAGAGTTTCAACCACCGACAGATACTTCTCGTGAATCATCTTCCGGTCAAATTCCCAAAATTCGGCGAGCATCGCCTGATCTTCCTCGTCGGAGAAATATGCCCTGGACGCAGGAAAGAAGACCTTGTCTTCCTTTTCGATATGTTTTGGGTAAAAGTCCACTATCGTACGTAGTTTTGTCAAAATGACTGCCAAGGCTGAGGTGTCACCATTTCGATACCGAGTGTTAGCGTCGACCAGTTCCTTTGTTGTCTGTCGCCCAAAAGTGTGTTCATCAATTAGTTCATTCATTACCCGTCTATCCGTGTCGGATAACTTTTTCCTCTCAAGATTTCGAAAAAGAATGTCCTCCTCTTTGCCGTGGTGTGTTCGATCCGCATACGTGCGGATGAAGTCAACAGCCGTGTCAATGAAGAGAGAATCGACACTTTTGGTTGCTTCGATTTGTGTAAGGGATTTTTCGATGAGCGCGATCATTCTATCTATCAGACGGTGCTCTATCATAAGTGGTCCGCGTGCTTGCATTTTCTCCTCCTATACTTATTCTTCTGCTTCCCGTACATTTGATATTAATCAATCGGCGATTTTATGTTCCAATATCGCAGAAGCGTATCTCTCTCAAAAATAATCTATTTCCTTTTCAAGGGGAAAACTCAACCAGTTGATGAAAAAATAAAATTCCATATACCTTGCCATATTCACAAGCAAGTATCACTCTGGGCACATTGCATATATCGTATCAATGATATAAAGTTATCTCAGAAGTTCGGCTAAAGTCAAATCCATAAACCGAAAGGAGGTAAACTATGAATGTTTTAAAAGCTGCACAAATCTGGTTAGGTTATCATAAAGCTCATTCCAAAAAAAAATACTGTTCGTGCCTATGAATCGATTCTATTCAAGTTTTGTCGGGAATTTGATAACCGAAAATTGAACGAACTATCCACTGATGAAATCATTTTCCGGACCACTATGATACGCAATCGTCTAATACTTGAATTGATGGCCAGAGGGGGCATGCGAATCGGTGAAGTGCTGAAACTGACACAGAAAGATATTTGTGATCGAAAATTAATTCTAAAAGACCCTAAAAGCGGCAAAGAACATGAAATTGTCTTTATTCCAAAACGTGTTGCTGAAAGGTTGAAGGAGTTTGCTCAGTCTGTCTGTATAAATTCTTATGATCGAATATTCCCAATCAGCTATGAAGCCGCAAGGGTTATCGTAGCTAAAGCGGGAAGGTTGGTTAACATTAAATTGCGACCCCATGATCTTCGACGACATGCCGCAACTTATGCTTCGAGATCTGGTGTGCCTATCGAGGTCGTCAGTAAGGTGATTTTGAGGCATGCTAATTTGTCCACGACTCAGCTGTATCTTGGAAAAATCAGTGAGACAGAAGCCATGAGTTGGATCGATAATTTGTATCGATAATAGAAAACAGGGTGATTCCCAGAAAGGATTCACCCTGTTCAAAGATATCACAAATATTTTAGACCTCTGATATTTACATTTTCATAGCAGCTATCGGCAATCGGGTTCACTTGCGATAAGCTGGAGATATCACAGATTTCATTCCAGATGTCACCACCCCAACATCTTGTATGTCCAGACAAATGAGAAGGCCGTATACACATGCTGCATACGGCCCGTACCCTCCAATAGGATTACTATATTTTTAGCTGTTATTGCTTCGGCATTTCAGTAGCTGTTCCGGCCTTCTCTTTTGCCATCTCAGCTGCTTCGTCAGCCTTCTCTTTTGCCATTTCGGTGGCTTCGTCAGTCTTTTCTTTCGCCATCTCGTCAGCCTTCTCTTTTGCCATTTCGGTGGCTTCGTCAGCCTTCTCTTTTGTCATCTCAGCAGCTGGTTCGGCCTTTTCTTTTGCCATCTCGGTAGCTTTTTCAGGTTCACTGACAGCAGCTTTTTCAGTTTTATCGCCCTGCCCACAAGCAACGAAAACCAATAGGCAGACTATACTCAGTAAAAGTGCGGCATGTTTCATAATGCTTCCTCCTTGATGAAATTTAAAATAATTTGCCTGTCCATAATACACTTTTAAAGCATTATCTTTCTAAATTCAACTCCTTAATTGCGGGTGTTGATTGGCTCGCCTTCGAAAAAATGGGTAGCCGATCTCAAAGAAGAAGCAAGGTCAATTCTGGCCCTGTTTTTTTGGCTTTGCATGCAGATTTCTGCTATATCTCTGGAAATATAAACTCCGTTCAATTGGTTGTGATATATTGAGAATATGCTAAAAACCCCGCCTTTGAAAACTTGTGATTTCTTGCCAGTATTCAAAATTCGATCTTATTACAGATATCGTATAAATGTCATCGTCAAGTCAATCCTATTTTTGACAATTGTCAAATCATCCTCGACCATCTCGACACACAATGATCACGGTCGCCCACACCTATACTTTTCGGGCAGATTGTCCCCCTGGCCGTCGTTACGGCGTCAAATGTCCTTAATAAACGATGAACCCGATCCCTGGGGAAGGTGTCCTGAAGTCGCCTGGCCTTGATTGGGTCGGGCGAGCATTCTGGCCTGAAATATTGGCCTCATATCATAATCGTCTGGCGAGGTTAACTGTGGGCATGGCCTCGATGTGTTCAATGATGGCCTCCGCGACCTCATCCCTCGACAGGGTCACCGTCCGTACAGCCACAAGCTCTGATTCCATCGGTCCCTCCGTTCAGGTTAACGCCGGTTAAAGTTAACTGAATTAACCAACCTTGTCCGGCTTTTAACGTGTTCAAAGATAAAGATCCTCTCCCTTGGACGCTCTTGTCATCGTTATAGGTTTTTTATATAAAATAAGTATATTCAGAATGTTAGGCTTGACATGGCGACCTGGGTATAAGGGTCGAGGGATGCCCCAGGATGATTGTAGAGGTGACCCTGGTTAAATGGGTCCAGAAGTTAACCCTGATCCGCAAGGTGAGGGGGGGGTCGAGATTCCGACCGGTGACCACCACCAAGAAGGTGGTTTGGGTGACCAAGGTTCCAGGGTCCTGAAGGTCCACCTGGTGGCCAAGGTATCCATGGTGTCCAGGGGGGGTCGGAGGGTGACCCTTGGCATGGGTCCAGGTGTTCAACAAGGACCCTCAAAATGAGCAGGGGGTCAGGGTATCCAAGGTTGAAAAATAACATAGGACAGGGGTGAGAAGGATGGGATCGGCGAGCCGGCCACAAGTTGCCTGAAATAAATATAGTCTTCCTTGGTCCGTGCCTTGCCATCGTGCCTTTTTCTGGAAAAAAGCGTCCTAAATAAGAAAAAAGGCACCTAAAAAGGCACACGGATTTTTGATAGGAGCTTGAAATATCCGGAATTTTTAACTTTATAGACATGGCTTTTACCCCTATTACCCGCCTTTCACGCCGGCAGCAGGGGTTCAAATCCCCTTGGGGACGCCACCTTTATCGTTGTTGGGCGTTCAAACTCAAACTTGGGTTTAACCGCCCTTTTTTATTCCTATTTTTGTCTTCAATCCAAAGTTCACAATAACCGACCGCATCGCCATCGATCTCACCCGCATTGAGTGGGCAAGGGGCTTTCTTGAGGCGGCAACGCTGTTTAAAATCGGGTCCGCAGTGGGGCATCAGCTCCGGGAGAATACCGCAGGATTCAGAAGTACGTGGTCAACTCTGCCACCGGCGAAACCGTTTACGCACCGTCTCCAGCACACGATGCACCGATTCTAATGTCGGAGTTGGTGGATTGGCTTAATCGCGAAAAGGATGCCCAGCCCGTACTGCTGGGTGGTATCGCTCGGTTTCAGTTCGTTAATATCCCCCCATTCCTTACCCATTGCCCGTGCTTTTTTGAGGTGTGTTTTGGACCCCAAAGATACCCTTTTAAGGCCTTATTTGACACAAATATAATATCAACATACTTATGGGGGTATTTAAACTAAGGTATTTGATATTTCAGAATCTGTTGTTTGGATGGTCGTTTTCCGTTAGTAGTCATTAAAAGATATAAACAAAAGACATCAATTAAATGAAGGATATGGGAAAAATAAAATACTACTCGCCAATAGAAGAAAAAATTAACATCATTTCTCATTCTATCGGTTTCATTTTAAGTATTGTTGCTTTGGTATTTTTAGTTACCCATGCAAATCTGCACGGAGATGTTTGGCATATTGTTAGTTTTAGCATTTTTGGAGCAAGTTTAATTATATTATATGCTGCTTCTACTTTTTACCACAGTGCTAAAAAGTCAGAGTTAAGAAACAGATTGAAAATCATTGACCACGCATCTATTTATGTTCTCATCGCTGGAACTTACACTCCTTTTACACTTGTTGTTCTAAATGGTACAATAGGTTGGGTGATTTTCGGTACTTCGTGGGGATTGGCTTTAACTGGAATAATTTTGAAACTTTTTTTTACAGGGAAATATAATTTAGTTTCGACAATAATGTATGTATTAATGGGTTGGATTATCGTTTTTGCCATAAAGCCATTAATAAAAAATTTACCTCTAGAAGGTTTACTTTGGCTTTTTGCAGGAGGGATATCTTACACAATTGGTGCAGCTTTATACAGCATTAAAAAAATAAAATTCAACCACTCCGTCTTCCATATGTTTGTTTTAATCGGTAGTTTTTGTCATTTTGTGTCGGTGTTCTTTTATGTTTTACCAAGTGAATAAATCAGAATATGAATTCCAGAAATAAAGAAATAGACTCTGGGGTCGTGGGGCTTCCGGGACGCCCCTAAAATTATAAGTTTCAATTTTTATCTAAGGGCGGTGAAGGGGGCCTGGCCTCGTTTTCCCCAAGTCGGGAAACTGTTCTTTGTATAAAAGTATGATTGTCTTGCAGCGAGATTCAGTAGATATTTAGGCATACCTGATGATTGACAAAACAAGGATAATTGACACTGTCTGTGAAAGATTAGAAAAACTCCCTTTAGGGCACTATATAGATCTAAAGACTTATAAGCGCAATAGAACTGTCATCATTGTTAAAATAGATGAAAAGAAACTTTTGGTTATTGAGGACGGTTATTTTAAGGATAGGTTTTTAATAAAGTCTGACAAACTGAAAAAATTGCTTAAAACCCTTTTAAAGAAAGAATTCCCCAGAAGCAAAAAAATCAGGCTCTATGTTATGGCAAAATTCGTAGATGAAGAAGCCTTGAACACAAAACGAAAAATTATGTCCCCCTGTTACCCCGTTGACAAATTGTACTCTGAAAAAATCTAAAAAATAACGTATAGCTCGATGAAATGAATTGAATTCAAGCAAAAATTTCTTTGAGCGCCCATAAAAGCCGGCAAAGAGAAGGGGGTAAGCATCAAAGCGCGTCCGGGTCGACACGCTTGGGAAACCGCAACCCGAACAACATTTTCAGCATAAAGAAAAATAGATCGCATACCAAGGCCGAAACCATGCCCAACCCCAAGCCGCAGATAACGGCGTCTGTGTTCAAGGGTACCGTCGCTGAATATTCCGATACAGTTTCTTTTAACACCGTACGGTCAGATTTGAATGCAACATGAAATATTTTGCCGAAGAGATTTGTGTTCAGGGCTTTTGACTCCGATGAAAATGCCTGTATCCTGGAATGGATTTCCTTTATGGGGCCGGCTTCTGATTGAAATACAGGATCGTCACTGCTTTCGTGTCTTTTAATCAACTCTTTAACGCTGCCCCCGTGAAACTTATCTGCAGTGGCCTGGAAACCGCTAAAATTTTCGGTTGCTTCAAGATAGTGTGCGCTGATTTTCTGAGTGTACTGATCGATAAAATTGGGGACTTGAACCCCAAAAAGGATTCCTGCGGTAAACACCAATCGTACTGTGTATTCTTTCAGAAGCCTCATAAGATACCTCATTTAAGGTTGTAGATTTCTTCTGTCGGCCCGTCATTCTTTAAACTTTAACTTTAAAAAGCCGTCCTCAACCTTGATATCCTCAATTCCTTCTGAGAAAGTCTTCCAGAAACCCGTACGATCACCAAATTCTTCAACCAGATCAATATTCTTTATTCCGCCCAGCCAGGCATTGGGTATGGGCAGGCCCATAATGGTAATGCCTTTCAGTATGACCACAGGCTTGCCCTTGTCGTATGAAAAAACCACGCCGGCTTTGACACGGAGGGTTTTGCCTCCAAGTATGGGAAAATCGTCATCAAGGGGCATCAAAAGCTTTGCACTAACAAGATCGTCCGACAAATCGATGGCGAGTTTTTTTGCAAGATCCGTATTTTTTGCCAGGAGAGCATTGAGTTCCTTTTCCATGAAGACAATCTCCCTGTTTAGGCCTTTTTCACTGTAAGGTTCCGGTTCAAGGGGGGTATTTGGAGCAGATCGGTCTGTTTTTTTTGACGTATCAGGGCGATGGTTGTTCGGTGAAGTGACACCGGTCCCTATTGAATCAAGATTTTCTAATTTGGCAGTCAGGACTTTCTCTTCATGAGGGTTCAGGGTTACGGGCTTGAACTCGGACGGGAAAAGGCTGGTTTTGAGCACCAAGACGGTCACAGCAGTGGTAATAACGGCACCAATGATCAATAACCCAAAAACATGCAAACACCCAAATCGCTTTTTGGATATCTTTTCAGCAAAGGTATGGTTATTTTCCTCCATGGTCTCCTTTAATATAACAGTTGCAGCAATAGTAAGGGCTCGCGCGAACCCTAAGGGGTTGAAAATAAAAATGCTCGGAAAGATTGAATGAAAAAAGAGGGAGTGCTTGTTCAGACCGGACCATGATAGATTGTTTTAAAAACAACAAGGGCATTCCGTATAACTTCTTGGAATGCCCTTGTTTAAATAAAAAACAATCTAAACCGTGGTAACGTTTACGGCAGCCGGACCTTTTTGGCCCTGCTCAATATCAAAGGTAACCCGATCGCCTTCATAAAGGGTTTTGAACCCGGTTGCATTAATTCCTGAATGATGAACAAATACATCCGGTCCATCTTCCTGCTCAATGAAGCCGTAGCCTTTGCTGCTGTTAAACCATTTTACAATTCCATTCGCCATAATGACATCCTCCTTTCAAAGATTTCTCATAGTTCCAAACTGGAGGTTGCCAATTTGACAAATGGATCTTTCCTTCAGAACGAAACTGGCCCGCCAATTAAGGACAGGCCTTTATTGATTGTCCAGAGGATAACACCTTTTTTTAAAAAATCAAGCGGATTCTATAAATACCGGCCATATCGCAAAGTTACCCTTGTTTTTGACTAAATGACGGCTCGATAAGCCCCTGCCGATCCAAAATAGAATCTTGTATTGATAAATTGTTAATATTGATATATTTGATTAAAAATCAATTAATTAAAGGATATTGTCATCGCCGGGCGTCTTGCTAAAATTTAAGGCTCAAAAGCTGTTATGAAGCTAAAGGAAATGAAAATGGTCAAAAAAGTTCGGTTTTTTTTCTGAAAATTATGAAATAGAAGGGATCTTCAATAAAAAGGATGAAAAAAAGGGCGTGGTCGTTACCCATCCACACCCCCTTTACGGGGGAGATATGTATAATCTGGTGGTTGAAACCATCGTGCATATCTATAATATTAAAGGATATTCAACCTTAAAATTTAATTTTAGAGGGGTTGGAAGAAGTCAGGGTAAATATGATAACGGCGACGGTGAACAAAAAGACGTGCTGGCCGCCCTCTCATTCCTTGGGGATACGGGAATGGAACAAATAGATCTGGCCGGCTATTCATTCGGCGCATGGGTGAATGCACATGCCGTTCAGGAAGATGTTTCGGTGAAAAATATGGTCATGGTTTCACCGCCGGTGGGATTTATGGATTTTCAGTCCATAGGCCCAATGGATTGTCTCAAGCTTGTTGTCATTGGAAGCAGAGATGATATTGCACCTTGGGATGCCGTAAAAAAAATGCGTTCCGTATGGAATCCAAATGCCCGCTTTGAAGTCATCGACGGTGCGGATCATTTTTATGGCGGCTTCCTGGATCAACTCGAAGCGATCTTGTTTTCTATTTAGCGCCCGTCCATAAACTGTCTTTTTGTCCGGATCTGTGTTCTCCCCGGGTTTTCGGCCGGAGGGCTCAGGTCATGGATCCTGCATAATTTTGGGTCACATCTTGACAAAGGTCCAAAAAGTACCACTTTGTACCCAAGGATACTGATGAATTCAATGCTGTCGACACCTGTTTTCATTGGAAAAAAGGACGATTGTCTTGAAAATTTAGACGTTGATCTTTAAAAGGGGAATTAACCCCGATAAATACCGCTCTGACAAACATGAACCTAAGTTGAGTAAAGTTAAAACCCTCTGAATTGACTGAAGGTGGCGATTTTATGACTGAACATTCCATAACATTACCTGTCACAGGAATGACCTGTGTAAATTGTGCAATGAACATCGAAAGGGGTATGAAAAAGTTGGAGGGTGTTCACAATGTGAACGTCAATTTCGCTGCGGAACGGACGATGGTTGATTTTGATCCCAAAAAGCTCCGTGTGAAAGAAGTGGTGGAAAATATTCACAGCTTGGGTTTTACGGTCCCTACCACAAAGACAGAATTTCCCATAACCGGAATGACCTGCGCCAACTGTGCGGCGAGCATCGAGAGGGCTTTAAATAAACAAGTAGCGGGTATCGTCAATGCCGCCGTGAACTTTGCCACGGAGAGGGTTTCCGTCGAATACATCCCCGCAGTTTCCAGCCCTGACGACATCGTATCGGCCATTGAGAAGGCCGGCTATGGTGCAATACTTCCGGACGAAGCACTGGACGCGGAAGATGCGGAGCAGATTGCACGTAATGCCGAGATTAAAGATCAGACCCGGAAGTTTGCAATAGGTGTGATTTTTGCACTCCCGCTGTTTGTATTGAGTATGATGCGTGATTTCAACCTTGTCGGTCTTTGGAGCCATGCGTCTTGGGTGAACTGGTTCTTCCTTGTTCTCGCCACTCCGGTTCAGTTTTATACCGGATGGGACTATTATGTGGGCGGGTACAAGAGCCTGAAAAATAAAAGCGCAAACATGGATGTCCTCGTCGCTTTGGGATCGTCAATTGCGTATTTTTATTCAATTGCTGTTTTGCTTTCTCCTTCTCTGGGCGGACATGTATATTTTGAAACCTCGGCGGTCATTATTACCCTGATCAAGCTAGGAAAAATGCTCGAAGTGCGCACCAAAGGGAAAACCGGCGGAGCCATCCGAAAGCTGATAGGGCTTCAGCCCAAAACCGCAACGATCCTTAAAAACGGCACGGAAAAGGAGATAGCGTTAAGTCGGGTGAGGGCAGGGGATACGGTTGTCGTTCGGCCGGGTGAACGGATTCCTGTGGACGGTGTCGTTGTTGAAGGGGAATCAGCGGTGGACGAATCAATGCTCAGCGGCGAACCGCTGCCGATTGACAAGTTCCCGGATGACCGTGTGGTGGGAGGAACCATCAATGGCGAAGGTCTATTGAAATTTAAAGCCACCCATGTGGGCAAAGAGACCGCTCTGGCCCAGATCATTAAACTGGTTCAGGAAGCCCAGGGGAGCAAGGCCCCCATACAGGCTATTGCAGATCAGGTGGCGGCCGTCTTTGTTCCTGTGGTCATTGTCATTGCCCTTGTAACTTTTGGGTTGTGGTGGGGAATCACCGGGGAGTTTGTACCGGCCATAATACGACTGGTGGCGGTGCTCGTTATAGCATGTCCGTGTGCCTTGGGACTGGCTACGCCGACCGCCATCATGGCCGGTACCGGAAAAGGGGCTGAAAAAGGGATTTTGTTCAAAAAAAGCGAGTCCCTTGAAATGGCGACAAAACTCGATACGATTGTACTCGATAAAACCGGAACCATCACAATGGGTAAACCTGCCATCGTCGACATTATTCCTTTAGATTCCGGTTTTGCCGGCGAAGATCAGTTGCTGAAACTTGCGGCTTCGGTGGAAAAAGGTTCGGAACATCCCCTGGGGAAAGCGATTGTTAATGAAGCGCAAACAAGAGGGATCGATCTCTGGGAGCCTGAAAATTTCAAGGCATCCGGCGGTTTGGGTGTTGAAGCCAGGATAGAAGGAAAATTTGTAAAAATGGGGAAGCCGAAATGGTTTATCGACACCGGGACCGATATTGAAAGCGCAAACGATGAAATCCATCGGCTCCAAGCCGAAGGAAAGACGGTCATGGTTCTGGTGAAGGAGGATATGCTGTGCGGCCTTGTGGCGGTATCGGACTCCTTAAAGCCTGAATCGAAAATCGCTATAGAACAGCTCCATGACCAGAATCTTAAGGTGGTCATGCTGACCGGGGACAACTTCCAGACCGCTCGGGCCATTGCTTCAAAAGTCAGCATCGATGAGGTTTTTGCAGAAGTTCGTCCTGAAGAAAAATCATCTAAGATCAAAGAACTTCAGAAAAATGGAGAAAAGATCGGAATGGTGGGGGATGGGATCAACGACGCCCCGGCCCTTGCCCAGGCGGATGTCGGCCTGGCCATTGGAACCGGGACGGATGTGGCCATTGAAACAGCGGATGTTATCCTTTCCAGCGGAAGCTTAAACGGCGTGTCCAGAGCTATCAAAATCAGCCGGGCAACCATGTCCACCATCAAACAGAACCTGTTTTTCGCTTTTATTTATAACATCGTGCTCATTCCCGTTGCCGCGGGGATTTTGGCACCGTTGGATTTTGCACCGCTCTTTTTGAAACAGCTCCATCCAATATTGGCGGCCCTGGCGATGTCTTTTAGCAGCATCTCCGTGGTTTCAAATAGTCTTCGTCTGTATAAGGCCAACATCGAATAGCCCAAACCATTTGGGAAGAATCCGTATAAAATTGTCTGAATGCCTGTTTGTCTCATTATGTCAAAAAGCTGAAATGGTACGAATACACCGGGGAAACTTCCATTTGGCATTTTAGGGTTCAAGCACAATCTCTGCAAAAAAAAAGGACCGGGGAATCATCCCGGTCCTTATGAGCGATTATTTATGCTTAACAACAGCAAGGATTGACATAGCATCCGCAGAGATCGACATAGCATCCGCATGGGTCAACAGTATAGCAGCTACAAGGATCAACGATTTCACGACATGAATCAGATGCTTTTCGATCCGTATCGTCGGTATTTTCTGATTTATTATCATCAATCATACAATCACCTCCTTTTATTCCGGAAAATCGTGGGGCATTCCCAGAAATATCCTATGCACCGTCTGTTAGATGACGGTCAAGCCGGATTCAAGACCGCTAATTAGTGCTATCCTTTTTAAGCGGTCAACGTTATTTTAAATCCAAAGAAAGTGTCTTCCCGGGGAAAAGTTATCCCGGGCCGATCCAAAAAACCTTATTTTGTCAATGTTAAAGATTAAGGCTTATTTTCAAAATTGCAACCTTGATTAATTTGATCCCCGAATTAAAAATGTTATGCTTTTTTATCTTCAGGGCCAATCCAAAAATGAGGATTATGAGCAACCTCCCATAGGTAGCCATCCGGATCTTTGAAGTAGCCGGAGTAGCCTCCCCAAAATACCTTTTGCGGTGGCTTAGCAAGTGTTGCACCTGCTGAGACTGCCTGCTCAATTGTTTGATCTACTTCAGCTTCCGATGCCACGTTGTGAGAAAGAGTGAATCCGTTAAAACCGCCTCCCTCCGGCGATACTGTCGCATCTTCGGCAAGGGACTCGCGACTGTATAAACCCAGCCAACTTCCATTGAGCGTGAAAAAAGCAACTTCAGGCGACGACTCCATTTTAGGAAAGCCCAAACCTTCTTGGTAAAATTTGATTGATGCTTCCAAATCGCTCACGCCCAAAGTAATAATGCTTATTCTTGGCTTCATACTTTCTCCCTGTTGCGAAAGATAACTGCCCATCACCTGGCCCCAAAGCCAACAAGATATTGGCAAAAGGCAATTAGCTCCACATAGTACAAAATGTTAAATCGCCATGGCGTCGGGGGGCAGAGCTTCATTTGCTTTGTCAGCCGATTTTTCCATTAATTCCCAAATTTGGCTGCTAATCTTAAAAATCTTTTTAGGGGATATCAAACTCAAATTGTCAACGCATATCAAATGAGTATTCCCGTATGCCCGGTTACCGATTGATATAAATTCCTTGACCGCTTGTTGAATATTCGACGCCTCGATTTTTTTACTAACCAAAACCTGTTCGCAAAAGAATTCATGACATACCAATGGCCTTCCGTAATCCAACCTGCATCCATAAGGACCCATCCAACCATTTTTTGGGTCATATTCAATATTTTGAAGCTTTACTAAACTACTCAAGAATTGGCTTTCTAATGATTCCCTGCATATTTTTTCTTCACAGCAGTTTGTCGGGCATTTAAAGCAGAATGTATTTGATATATCACGAACTCTTTTCAAAATCTCTTTTTCGATAGATATATAGCTGTGAAATAAGCTTAATAGAGGATTAATATCTTTTTCATTCATAATTTGGAACTTCAATTTTCCTCTTTCATTTCCCGGCGATTTTATTTTAAATTCTGACAAGTTTCATTAATGGCTCAAAAGCATATAATGCCGGTCTTCTTCCAGTTTTTCCTTAAAGGTTATGCCCCGGTAAAATGCTCAATCCCTGTTTCCGTTTTCTTAACCGGGATAATTCGTCGTTGGATGTCAGGCCAAATTTTTCGCTTTATCATTCGCAAATCATATTCAGTCTGTAAATTCAGCCAAAACTGAGCTTCAACACCAAAATAGCGCTGCAATCTCAATGCGGTATCGGCAGTAATGGATCTTTTCCCGTTGACAATCTCGCTAATCCTATTGGGAGGGACAGAAAGATCGCGTGAAAGCTGGTTAATGCTGATAGCTAACGGTTCCATGAAATCTTCACGCAGGATTTCACCTGGTTTAATCGGATCAAGAAAATTTTTAGTGCTCATATCAATACCTCAATGATAATCTACAATTTCAACATTAAATGCATTGCCCTCATGCCACTCAAAACAAACACGCCATTGTTTGTTAATGCTGATAGCAAATTGCTCCTTCCTATTTCCTTTTAGAGAACGAAACTTATTTCCTGGATTAAGCATTAAAGCTTCCGGACTTGGAGCGGCATGAAGAACCATAAGCCTTTTTCTGGTCTGCCGTTCAAAAGACTGGAGACGGCGGACTCGCTGATCGTTGAATAGCTTTTCAGTGTCTCGGCAGGCAAATGATTTTATCATATGTGAAAAGTATTACGCATGGCGTAATATGTCAAGCGGATTGCTTTTGGATGTGGGCATAGCCAGTGCTGGCCGGCTGGGGTTGAGCGCCAGTGGGTATCACCTGGGGGGCTAAACTATATCGGCGCCTATCATTATCAATGTAACTATCTGAAGTGATTGAAGAAAAAATACTAACTCACTAATCAAGGTTTGATCCCATTTTCCCATCAATCTATTTTTTTTGGTTCTGTGAGAAGCCGGATACCCTCTAAGATTTGAGCAATTCTTTCCTTAGAAAGTGTCCCAATTTTTTCTGAAAGATCGCTTTTAGTTACAGTGAAGATTTGGGATATGTTTACTACACTTTTTTTGGGTAATCCAGCTTCGCCTTTTTTAAGAGTGACATTACCCGGCGATTTTGATCTTTTGAGATTTGAAGTTAGCGAACATACGCCAACCGTGTTAATCCGACTACGATTAAAGATATTGTTTTGTATTACAACATGCGGGTGTAGATAACCAGGTTCTGATCCGGAGGGTTCGTCGAAATCTATCCAATATACGTCGCCTTGATTGATTACCATTGGTTTTTTATCATTTTTAAATGTCGTGGCCGCATTTTTTCAACAATTTTTGTGTCGGGTGCAGGCTGATCATCGTATGCTTCATTGATAGCTTGAAGAAGTTCCATGTTGGCATGACGCTGTATAAACTCTTGCACTGCCAACACAAATAGGCGACTCCTTGAAATATTCAAATTTTGTGCAAGGTTATTAACTTGATCAAATATGGGCTTTTCGATTGATATTGCGGTTTTAACATTTGGCATATTGGTCCACCTCCTTATGATGCCTATAGTATAATCAATAGTATGACCAATGTCAATACTTGGCTCCTCGGTTCGCGGGCCGCGAGGTGCGAGCGGTCCTTTGACCCCATTTCCCTTAGACTTTCCAGATCGCCTTAACAATTATTGAACTGATCATCGCGAGCAATATGCTGATAAAGTTTCCGGATAAAAAATATGGGTTGGATTTTTTTGCATCAACGAAGTGATACAAAGTTGTTTGTATCACCATTGTTGAAACAAAACCCCCGATCAAATCACCGAAGTGCAACCCCAAGTGCAAAGCTATGAGCCGACGAACAGAAACAGCATATAAGGCCCAGTCTCCTGGTAAGCCAGCACCACATGACAAAGTCCTGGATTCAGGAGATAGGGTAAATGCCGCGGTTGCTTAGTGAAAGATCACGTTCTTATGCCCCTCAAGGGGGTATTATACTGAGTCCGGGGAGATCTGCCCAACGTGCGGTCGTTGTTTTGGCAGCGCCCTGTATGGCAACATGCAGGGTGATCGGGCAGGAGGCAGCAGAGGTCATAGTAGGCGCAGGACGTTACCAAAAGGTGGTATGGTAACTGGAAACGAGCCCGGCAAAGCCGGGATGTCTCACCCCGGCGAAGGACCAAACCCAAAGTAGAGAGTTAGCCCATATGTGCTCCGAAACGCATTGAACCCGTTAGGGGAGCGGAACTTCGGGCGCATCATACGGAAAACTGACTCTCAGGTATAAACTTGCAGTTGCCGCCTTCTTTTCAAAGATCTGTAGGTTATATTTTTTCCCACTACCGCAAGGGCATGGATCATTACGACCGATTTTTATTGACTGAACAGGTTTGGGTGGATTAAGCAACTTTTCAAGATCCGAGATATCTTCCGGCTTGTCCGGTTCAATGCCTAAAATGAACTTCCATCCATTTTTATCAAATATGGAAGCTATTTCTTCACCCCTATGTTCATTCTGAACACGTACTATTGCTGGTTTCTTTTCTGTTCCTAATTTTGCCATGATTAAAATACGATTCCTTATTTAAATTTCCGATATTCAGCCTTAAGGCGATCATATAGATTTTTGAAAGCTATGTACCCTGAATCATTTTTGTCTGGGTATTCTTTTGGGTCGTCAATTACATATTCGATAACTGCGAGAAGGCAGTCAAAATCCCAACTGTGTAGCCCAATAGGTCTTTGGCCTTTATAATTTTATCCTCATCGGCTTCTTCATATGTAACTCCATCAATCTTTGTTATGATATCAATTCTACGAGGAATCACACCAATCTGGAAAATGATGCCTTCCGTTGAAAAATCATCGATTTTAATTTGGTCAAGAGGAGCACCGAACCGTGCCAATGCCTTGTATAATTTTCTTGAATTAATATCATTTGGTTTTACCCAAATATCAATATCCCCAGTGGCTCTCGGATATCCGTGCGTCCCTAAAGCATATGCACCGACTATCATGAAATCAACTTGTTCTTCTGACAATAGTTGTAACATCTCTTTGTAATCTTCGTTTAACATCTTGTCCCCTTACAAATGCCCAAGTGTCTTTTGTAATTTCCCAAATCATTGAGATTAATTCATGCCTTTCCGCTCGAATATACCTATCGTCTATATCTTCATCCATAGTCATTTTTTTTACCAATTTTCTGTTCATGTTCATTTCAAAATTTTCTCCAGTATATTTTAGACTGATAAGGTTTCCATTTTATCATGCCATATATCGATGACGTCGTTATCGGTGTTGAATGCGTCTTTTGCTGGTACTGGGTTGCAGGCCTTTGTGCTCGGTCATGCATTATACATGAAAGCCATCCATGAATCCCTGAACCCTCTGGAATCACACCTGCTAAATTTCGGCGCTCTCACCCCTATTTCATAACGTCCCTGCAGTAAAGCTTTCTGCAAAGTGCTTTCGAATCTGTTTGTTGCCGACAAGCCTTGATAGCAATTTATAGTTATTCTGCTCATACCGGATTCTTCCTGCAATGATTCCGGGATGAATCTTTAATTTTGCCGCTAAGGAGTATGCCTTTTCGGTCGTTGTCTTGCCCTCAATCGGATTCCTATCCCAAACCTTTTTAGGAATAAGTCCATCACGGGTCATTTCGTCCGCTTCTTTCTCGATTATATCTTCCCCCTCGACATCGTTACCGCGGAGGTCCAAATCATCGACGATAAGCCGTTGGGATTGCGATAAATGCTTTGAAACATGAGCGAGTTCATGCAGCAGGCAAAACCAAAAATTATCAATCCTATCATAGCGAAGCGTTAGGCCGATGAGCGGGGTCTCATCTGGCAACAGGATGGCAGCACCGTCGAGATAAGTCTTTGGAAGGTGGGGAACCACAATCAGGTGAATACCATGTTTCTCAAGATATTCTCTGGCAAGCAAGGGGCCGTTGTCAAAATAGCTCAACCGTGCAACCTCCTGCAAAGTTCTCATTTTGACTGAGCCTTTAATATATTTAGTTTTCAGCGGGTTATTTCGGGCAAGGGACACCACGCGAATACACCACGCGGTGAGGGCATATAAGTCCATCTTTGGATTATATCTCCCCCTTCTCCCCTGGCGAAAAAAGACCGCTGGTACAATTTTCAATCCACCGGCTTGTGTAATAAAACCGCGCATCAACTCTTCGGCCTTTTCCTTTAAGTCATCCACATCCGGAATCCAGCGGCGTTTTGCCATTTCAACGACAGGAAATCTGCACCATTCCATATCCTGTATCTCGTTTGGGAAATTCGCACCCGGCTCTTTCAGAAGGATCTCGGCAGATATACCCAAACCTTTGTTCAGCGATCGCATCATGGCCAGGGTAAGTGTGCGTTTACCATTCAGAACTTCAGACACCTTGCTTTTAGTACCGATAAAAGGAACCATGTCTTTCTGGCCTAACCCTAGCTGTTCCATGCGGAACTTTATCGCATCAATAGGATCAGGCGGGCTAATGGGGAAGTAGCGTTCTTCATACATTTCTACAAGCACGGTCAGCAATTCCAACTCATCCATTTCGGCGGTGCCGGGTTTGGCATCCATAAGCTGTTCAATGCGGGATAGCGCCATGTCATAATCTTCTTCATTTTTTATCAGGCGGTTAATCATTTAGATCACCTCCGCATCAATTTTATCATACTCTCGGTGCGTTCCAATAAAGCGCACAAACACAGTTTTCGAATCATAGTTGATTCTGACACCCTGGCTGTTGAAAAAATTCGACCAAGGTTTTTCGTTTTATTACATGCATAATTTAATCGGTTCCCATAAATTTGTCAACAAAAAAGTTCCCATTTTGGGAACTTTTTTGTTTTTCCGGTCAAATTCAGCAGGTTGCCGTTTTGCTCTTGCCATCTGCCCTTCCTTCTTTTTTAAACGTGTGTTTTTGCCCCCTAAAATGCTTTTTTAAGACCTTATTGGACGCCAAAATTAACCGTATTATCAATTATATTAAGATGTTTCTGTGGCCCGCCCCCCATTGAAGCTGGGATGAAGCGTAGCGAAATCCCAGTCAGAGTTCATGCCATTGTTGTGCGCTTGTGCTTTTCCTGCTTGACGAATGTTCGCATATATGCTAACAAGACTTTATGCGAAAAATCAAATTCTATACACTCGAAACAGGTAAATGTCCTGTCGAGGAATTTTTTGATTCGCTGACAAACAAACAATTTGAAAAAATTTCCTTTGTCCTTGATTTGATTGAGCAAATCAATATCGTGCCGAGCAAATATTTCAAAAAACTGAAAGGCACTGATAATATCTGGGAAATACGGGTTCAGCAAGGCAATAATATATTTCGAATTCTGGGCTTTTTTGACGGGAAAGAACTTGTGGTTTTGAACCATGCTTTCATCAAGAAATCTCAAAAAATTCCGCAAAAAGAAATTGCCGTAGCCGAAAAACGAAAACGTAACTATTTCAAACAAAAGGACTTAAAATGAGCGATTTCCAAAATTATAAGAAAAAACGCATGAAACAGGACCCTGAATTTTGGTCCGGGTACGATGAGCGGCTTGAGACTTTTAAACTGGGCATCCTTTTAAAACAGGCTCGTTTGGAAGCGGGACTTACCCAGGAACAAATCGCGAAGCGTCTCAAAACCACGAAATCCGTCGTGTCACGTATGGAAAATCATGCAACCGATATCCGCCTATCTACTCTTGAAAAATTTGCCAAAGCAGTTGGACGAAAAATTCATGTTGCTTTAAGATAAACGATCATCCTTTCTATTCTTCCATTTGTTTTCCTTATTGGCGCTAACGGTTATGCTGTGGGGCAGCAAAGGAAAAAGGTTCTGATCATGCCTCGTTCATGAAAAGCCTTGATAAAAGGAGAAACGCGCCGCCCCTTGCTGTCCCACACCAGCATTTGGTTAGGTGTTTTCACGAATTATTTCACCTGCCAAAATGAGTGCTATGAGGCGAGGTCCACTCGCTTTGCCAAGAGCTCCTTTTGGAGTGCACTGAATTTCATGGCAATTTACCTCAACCCAATCGGATTTAGAATTATAAGAGCAATGAAATGTATATCCGTCCTTATTCTATATCCCAGGTTTCGATTCTTGAGCCTTTATTATTGAAGTAGTAATTTTCAACCATGAGCTTCCCCTATTTTATGAAAAAAACTTACAATCAAGGTCTGTTGCATGACACCTAACCCACAAACCATTTATCAAGAATACTTTTTCCTTTCTCCGTGATCGCAAACCTGGATGTGGCATCATCTTGATCTCCATAACCCATCTGGTCTTCCTCCTTGCTCATATAGCCCAAGTCCACCAAATGGTAGAGAAGGAATGGCAAAGCTATGACCCCAAAATTATTCCTTTTCGCAATCTTCATAGCATTTAGGCCATAAGTGGTTATGGTTTTATTTATAAGGTGTCTTTTCCTATTCTTTATTTCTTCTTCAGATAGACTTTTATTATTTGTAATTTTGTGATGGCAGTTATGGCAGAGAACAATAAGGTTATCATACTCGTTGTTTGATCTATTGCTATCAATATGATGTTCGGAAAGAATGCCGATCCCTTTTGCGCCGCATATAGCGCAGGAATCATCTGTTTCAAAATATATGAGGTCAGATGTTTTCAATGTATTTTAGCTCTTGTCTAACGCTGCAAATCAGCCGGCGCGATCAGCGTTCGGCTGCATTTGCCTTGTTAGGATGTACATCTTCATACCTCGCGATTACTATCCACCTTTCGAATGTTTCATTAATATATATATTTGTGGATCAAGCTCCATACTCCTGAACTGAATGCCCCAGCTGTCACCACCATCCCATGCAAATTGAACATATGTGATGCTTCCCAGCCACATGTAATTGAACATCTGTCCGTTCCATGGATAGCTGTATGTTGGTTTGCCATAAGCTTGTATCAGTTTCTGAAGGATTTTTTTGGATATATTTAAAATATCTGATTGATATAAGTGCCTGTCTTTCGTTCTAAATAGGTAAGAAATTATGATGTGATCCATCCCGTGTTCGCCAAATTGAAAACCGGCGTTAGAGATATGGCCATAAAAAGAAAGCCCTAAGTCTTGAAAATATTCCATGGAATAGCCTGTAGACATCGATTTTGTAACTTTATCAGCGCGTAGATAGGAACTTTTGAATGAGTCAACGCTCATCCCCCATTTTAAAGGATAAAGAATTCTTTCCCGAAAAATTGGGTTTTCTTCGCTATGCCTTGAACGTGATGTGGGTTCTGCCGCTTCTTTTGTGGGCAATTGAGCCGACGAGTCCTTTTCAAACGACCCAGAAAGCAATTTACATCCCGGCCCAGGTGTTGTGGTGTACTTAATATTTCCCTCTTCATCAATGCACTTATAAATTCCGCCAGCATGTGATAATGAGCAACAAAAAAGTAAAAAAATGAAAGAGGCTAAAATTTTTTTCATGGATGATCCTCTTTTTTTCTCCAACCCTTTATACTATGGGTTGATAGATAAGAAGAAACTTTATTTTCTGAAAAAGTATGGACAAGATGTATAGCTGTTCATAAAAAAACGTA
>PVMK01142119.1_pt1 | contig 25903 bp, 32 predicted proteins | sample 1853481 | NCBI WGS metagenome assembly PVMK01 (sample SAMN08533507, study PRJNA380276) | Marine sediment metagenome, whole genome shotgun sequencing project.
GAGTCGGGCTGTTCTCCTTTACTAATTGATTCTACATCGAGATTTCCCAAAAAGTGTTTCATTCCATAGCTGATTTGATCATTTGTCATTTTTTGAACTAGTCTTCTAAAAAGTTCCAAACCTGCAGTTTTGTAACCATACTCCTGAATGAAATCAAGATTATACTGCCAAAGATTTTTTTCTGAAACATCATTTTGTTCAATAGCCTGTACTACATTATTTCCAATAATGGTTCCAGCAATAAGTGCAGGACCAATTCCACCTGCATCAATTGGTTTTGGCATCCAGGCAGAGTCGCCGACCATCATGTATCCGCTTGATACCATACAATCATTTTGTCTTCTTACTGAAACTTGGAAAATTCCTGAATTATTGTGAATGTCTTCTGGGTCTTGTGATAACTTTGCATTTTTTATCACTGGGTTTCTATGTAGATATTCTTCCATTAATGATTGTACGTTATCTTTTTTTCCTAATCTGTTGTTTCTTTTTTCTAGTAATGTTTTTTCAACTCCCAAACCAATGTTTACCTTTTTTTCTCCTTTTGGGAAAACCCATCCATATCCCCCAGGTGCAATATCTTGGTCTAGATGTATGATGCAATAGTCTGGATCAAATTCAGTTAATTCTTTTGTTCCTGGTTCAAAATACATAATGTATCTTCCAGTGGATTCTAAATCTCGTCTATCGATTCTTTTCTCAACTTTGGTGGAGTTCTTCAGTGTATTTCGAAGCATTGATGTAACTCCAGTAGCATCAACTACAATTTTTGCAGTTTTTTTGTATGGCTGTTTAGTTTTATTATCAATTCCTTGAACTCCTACTACTTGTTGTTCATCATAGATTAAACCTGTAAGATTAATTTCAAAATCAAAATCCACTCCCATTTTTTTTGCTCTTTCGTTTTGTATTTCTGGTAATTTTTGACGATTGAGCATATAGCCAGCTCCATCAAATGGTATCGCTGTCTCTTTATCTGGAGAAAATGCCATTACACCTTTTACATCATGTTCAATTTCTGGTCTTGTCCACTGAACCTTGATTCTTTCAGTCATGTAGTCGACTGCTTCTTTTGAACAAGCATCTCCACATGTCCACCCTGACATTGATTTTCTTCCAGGATAAATCTCTGAATTTCTATCAATTGAAAGAATTTTCAAATTTTGATTTGAATAATGTGCAATTGCTTGAGCTGCAATAGTTCCTGTAAGGCCGCCTCCGGCCACTATTACATCGTAATCTGCCACAATAGAAATCGTCGTTAATCCGTATTTAAAATAATACTATAGTTGCATGTTGAAAACAATATACTATTTTATCGATTCAAATTTGGGTCGGTTCGTCGCGGCGTCTTCAAGGCTTTCGCTCAGACTGGAGCGGCTATTATCTCCTCATTCCCAAATTAATGAACAAAATTATTCCTATTTAATTTAGGTGAGCTCTTGAAAAATTTCACTGAAAACTTTGATTGTATCTTTTTTATTGTAAATGGGGGTATGAATTTTTAGTCTTATTGCTTCTTTTTCTATAAAAGATATTCTTCCTTGAATAAATTCTTGTTTGTCCAATCTAATATGTAAAGTTGAATTTTCTGTTCTTTCTTCAATCTCTTGTTTTATCTCTGTTTTTTGTTTCTCTGATAATATTTTTAGGAACTTTTGTAAAAACCCTCTAGCGGGTTTTTTTGTGACTTTTGCACTAAGAATAGTAATTGGGTTCTCAAAATGACCCATAACATTTGAAATTGAAAATTCTTCTTCTTTTAATTCAAACATCTCATTAAAGGACTCAAAAAATTTTGCAAGATCCTCAGTAGCATGAACTATCAAATCTATGGTAATTTCTAACTTTATCATTTTAGCAAAAGTAGAAGTATTACTTGTTTAGGCTTCAAGTAATGCTATTTCTTTATCTGCAGTTCTAATCAATTTTACTTTCTCAAGACCCACATGTCTTATTTTAATTACTTTCTTTGCTGCAGCCATTATATCTGAATTAATTTTACCGTAACAAGTTGCTTGTACAAATTGATCAATTGTCATTTCTGGTACTGTTTTATTGATAATATCTCTCATAATTAATCTCAATGCATGTTTCCTTGAGGTGTTAAGTTGTCTGTGTGTCAAAGCTATTACTTTAATTCTAAAAATATAACCATCTTTTGTTTTTACATCTGTTATGAAATTTATCTTAGATGAACCTCGTCTAACTAAACTTCTCAAAAATTCTTTTGAATATTCAAATCGTTTAAAAATTGTACTGGCTTTTTCATCTTGCACCTTATCAAGCTGAAAATACATTTTGTATTGATGTTGTGAAGGATCTCCTTTTAGGATATCATACAAAGTAACTTCTAAAACTCTACCTGGAGCATTTTCCTCATCTGTGATTGGAACGTAAGCTATTGGAACATTGTTAAATGAATCCGGAGCATTAACTGTGATCCATTTCTTTTCTCTCCACTTGTCCTTTACTCGACCTTTTCTACGTGCCAATTATTATCGACCTTTGAATCCAAAATATAAGGGTATGCGACTAGATGGTATTCTGGCCCATGTATTTTTGCAAAATACCTGGAATTGTAATATGTCCATCTTTATTTTGAAAATTCTCCATAATTGAAACTAAAACTCTAGATGTGGCAACAAGGGTGCTGTTTAAAGTATGTACATATTTCGTGTCTTCATTTGTTTTCTCTCTAAATCGTATCTTCAATCTTCTTGATTGAAATTCCAAACAATTTGAGCAAGACACGATCTCTCTGTAGGCATTTTGGCCTGCCATCCATGCCTCTATATCATAAGTTTTAGCAGATATTTTTCCCATATCTCCTGAAGAAAGAAGCATTACTCGATAAGGAATTTCTAATTTTTGATAGAATTCCTCAGTGATCTCTAACATACGTTCATGTTCTTTCCATGAATCTTCGGGACGCGTAAATACAAACTGCTCAATTTTATCAAATTGATGTACTCTAAAGATTCCTTTTTGATCTCTTCCATGAGCTCCTGCCTCTTTTCTAAAACAAGGGCTCACTCCAGCATATCTTAGTGGTAAACCCTTACCTTCAAAAATCTCATCAGAATGCATTGCTGCCATTGCATGCTCTGATGTTCCAATCATATAGAGATCTTCATCCTCTATTTTGTAAATTACTTCTTCAAAATCATCAGTAATCACTGCACCCTCCATTGATTGATGATTAATCATGTATGGTGGTTGAATCAGAGAATAATCTTTCTCCGCTAAAAAATCTAATGCATAATGGATAAGTGCTTGGTTCAATCTTACTAGATCATTTTTCAAAAAATAAAATCTTGCACCTGCTACCTTGGCAGCCCTTTCAAGATCAACTAAATCCAGTTTTTCAGAGATATCTATGTGGTCATTTACTTTGAAATCAAATTCCGGAATTTTACCCCATTTTTTAATTTCCTTATTTGCAGAATCATCTTTACCAATTGGTACTGATTGATGAACAAGATTTGGAATAGTAAATGCTAATCGCATGTATTTTTTTTCAATTTCCTCTTGAGATGATTCTAAATTTGATAATTCTTTAGATACATTTTTCATCTCATCTAGAATTACTGTTGCATCTTCCCCAGATTTCTTTTTTTGAGAAATTTCTAAAGCAACCTGATTTTTCTTTTTTCTCAAGTCGTCTGTTTTTAGTATGAATTCTCTTCTTTGCTTATCGGCATCTATCAGGCCATCTAGATCAAAATCGATATTCCTAGAGTTGAGCATTTCTTGAATAATTTGCGGATTTTCTTTGATTAATTTTGAATCTAACATTATTCAATCACCTTCAAAACAACCTGAACATGGGCTAAAACCTCATCTATGGTACCAATCAATTTTTTCATACTGTCCTTATTTTCAAAATTAAACACAACCTTGTTATCAATATTCTTAACATCAAGACTTAGACCTTGAGGAAAATTCACATTATCAGGATCTAGGGCTTTTTTTACGGTCTGGGCCTTTTCCTTTGATAAGTTATTGAGAATTATCTGAACTTGACAAGTTAACGACATTTACATCTAAGTAATCTAAAAAGTCATTTAATTTGTCTTTAGTTATTTTTGCCCCAGCAGCAGCATTATGACCTCCTCCAATACCATCAAATTTCTCTGCACCTGTTTTCATTAATTCACTAAGGTTTATGGGCGATTTGCATCCAAAAGATTTCCTTGATGAAAATTTAATGGTATTTTCTTCTCCCCCAGTTCGTAAAATGATGATTTTTCCTGAATTTTTTGGAGATCCCGCAATTAATGAGGATATTGTCCCAGTCATAGTTTCAGGAACTATCCCTTCTCCATTTACCATGACACATGTCTCACTTTCAGAAATTCTCCATCTCTCATTAGTTAATACATTCATGTATTCTCGAATTAATTTTCTGTATTCTGAAAGTATGGTCTCGCCTTCTCTTAGAATTTTATTTCTATCACCCATACATACTGCCATACCTACTCCAGATTTACTGATTCTTCCACAAGAGTTTAACATGGTTGAAAATTCTCTTCCATCTCGCAGAAAACTTCTTCTATCTTCTCTTGGAAATGTGTAGGTGTATCCAATCAACTCTGACATGATATCTGTGGCATTTTTTCCAGTAGTAAACTTGGTAATTTCTTCAATAACAACTCGCTTTTCATCCTCGCTTAGCTCTGCTGGAACTCTCCATCTTCCACCATCTTTTAGCTGAATTCCAGAAGAATTTAGCAAAGATAAACAAGTGTCTCTATTCCAAGTTAACCCCTCAATAAAAGGCTGAGAAGTAAAAGCAAGAGCATCAGGAAGCGGTCTAGTTTCTCTCCCAACTAAAAGTAAATCAAGGTCAATATCTAATAGACCAAGCTCTTTTGCGGTATTGGCAATTTCAAAATTCTTGCTTGTAAATGATTTTCTTTCTCCTTGATCTTGTCTATCACCCAAAGCTGCGACAACTGCCAATGCAGACAAATCTGAATTTTTATCATCAAGTGACATTGCAGCAAGATAAGCCATCCCGCCAGCACAAATTTCAGTTCCCCCATCTATACCGTATTTCCAAGCATTTATGACTCTGGGATTATCATGCTCATTTTCTGATATTTGATGATGATCAAGAACTATCCATTCTTCTCCCAAGGATTGATCTAAATTATTTGAAAATCCTCCTCCAAGATCTGTTACAATATGAAAATCTCTGGAATCTTCTTTTAGTGAATTAATTACATTTTGCCTAAATTCTTTTGAAGTACGAAGCGTACATTTTGCCCCTGCTCTAATTAGGGCTTTGGTGATTATACTTCCTGATGTTAACCCATCGCAATCAATATGGGTAGTAACTGAAATTGATTTTTTTGATTTTATACAATCAGAAATTTTATCTCTGAAAAATGAAAGGGACTCATCAAGAGAACTTGTCATTATTCTAATTGAGCAACCACGGATTTATATTTCCAAGTTTTAGGAATTCGATCTATTCTTTTGTAATATACCGATAATCTGTGGACTTTGGCTTCAATTAATTCAAGGGATCTTACATTCCTATTATCTCCCTTGTTTACCTTAAGATGTTTTTGAAGACCCACTGCTTTTTGCACAATATTTTCAAGATCTTCTGGCATCTCTGACTTGAGATCATTTTCCTCCAGTATCTCACCAATACCTTTTTTCGTGATTGGTTTTATCAAAGGAATTGAATGTTGATCTCTTAATTTAATTCCAATTTGACTTGGGGTTAAACCATCTTTTGCATACTTTACAACTAGTTCTTCTATTTCTTTTGGACCTAATGTAATCCATGATGGAGCACGTAATGTTGCAGGTCTAACAGAATGTGATTTTCCATGTCTGTGAGTATGCATTCTTCCCATATAGCGCCTAAATTTAGAACAAAATTAAACGTTACTTATTCGGATCTCGTACATATTTTTCTAAATTTGAAGTTCAGAATAAAAGTTAAATAAGTACACTGGTTTCAAAACGACAGGTAAACGATATGAACAGTAAAGTACTATTAACAGCATCCTTAATGGCTGTATTTGTCGTAGGTACCTTTGGCGCAAGCTCTATTGCCTTTGCACAATACATGGGTAACGTAGGTGAAGGCGGAGAAACTGGAACATATACCTTAGAAGAGGCACTAGAGCTTCAAAAAAGAAGAGTTGATGCTGCTAAAGCAAACCCAGCTTCTGGATCAGGAACTCCTTATCTTGATGCAGCTGGTGTAGGTGGCGCAGCAGTAGTTTCTGCAGCAGTCTTTGGTGGTATCTCAGCAGCTTTCTTCATTAAAGGTAGATCAGGCAAATACGCAGCAATGGGTAGAGGATAAAAAAAACACATCTATTTTCTTATTTTATTAGATAACTACTAATGGTAATACTGATCTCGTCCTTTATGATAATAACAGAAATATATATATCGCAGAAATTGAGCCAAAATGTACAATGACTCCTATCGTAGGAACTCTCCTAAATATTCTGTCAACAGTTACAGGACAATTAGGACCAAATTATGATCCATTATTCTATGATGTAATGATTTACATCTTTGGTACCATGATGTTTGCCATATTCCTTTTGGCGATTATCTCATTCTGGCTACGTGTACACGGATGGGCATACAAGGACAACCGTGAGAGATGGGTCGATGAATTAGACAGACACTTTGAAAGAGAAGGTATCGGTCTTATTCCAGACAACGGCAAATACTGGTAAATCAGCGCCTTTCTTCTTTTCATTATTTTTAATAATTTTTAAAAATACTTTATAGCTGAATTTGATTAATTTTTCAAAGTCTAAAAAACTACTTTTCTGGAAGGAAATCTGTGTCTTTTGATTCATCAAAAGCTTTTGATGTAAATTCTGCTTTGTAATGATATCCATCTTGTAAAGGATGGCTGATAAAGTGCTCAGATTCCTTACCATTTACATACAATACAGACTTAGATTGGTCCATATCACGTAGAGGAAATTCCCACATCCACAAAAAGTGTCCAATTTGAAATGGATATTCTTCCTCCCATTCAGCATAAATGGTTCCATCATTAGTTAATGTATATAGGGATTTTGTACAATCCTCTGAATTTCCAATATTGGCTGGAATTTCTGCCCTTTCCCCATCTACAAATATTTCTAAGGTTGCTTTGATTTTGTATGGTGTAATTTTATCATTAATACATACTTTGAGAGGATCATTTGGAATTAATGCTGTTTGAGCGAAGGTACTGACAGCGGCAGCTGATGCTCCAATAATGGCAGTCATTACAAGAAATTTTATAGTTTTTTTCCTCTTGTATGGATCCCCCATCCCAGGCCAATTCATATAATTTCTCTTTGAAGATTACTTAAAGTCGTTTCCCTTAATCATCCATTATCTCAATAGTGTCAAGTTGATCTTGATGATCTGCAAGAAAATATGTGATAGAATCAGAATCAATTTCTAACCATTCAGATTCTCCGCAAAATGGAAGAAAATCCTCACAAAGAGATCTTTTGGACCAGTGAGTCTTACAATAAATTGCTGTTTTTTGGAATTTATCTCAAAAGGCAATTTGAGGACTCTGCCTCTTTTCTGATTTTGTATGTTTACTTTGTATCTGTCATTTCGAAATTCAACATTTCCAAAAAAGTAGCTTTGAGAAATATCTAATTTGTTAATTTTAAAACTTAGCATAAATCATCTAGTTTTTTCTAGCAGATAAAACTTGGTTCATTTTGTCTTACGTTAAACGTAACTGTATTAAAATTAAAAGGAAAAAGGAGTTTAAATTACTTGCCAGGGTCGTGTTGCAAACGTGATTACATAACCCACACCGATAATGATTGATTGATATGCGATGTTGGTATATGGAATTGGTTTGATAATTGGATCCCCTTCAACAACTACTGTTTGACCTGGACCGAGTCCTGGACCTACTTGAGCAACATTGAGTTGTGTGTGTACGTGATAAACACCTGCTTCAAGTGCTTTTGCAGATAATTGGTATTCTATGACAGAGTTTCCTGCAATGTCAAAAACATTGCCTGGTGGATCTCTTGCCAACATTTCCCATCTGTTTCCTGCATTAGTAGATTCTGAGAAAATGGATATCCATCCTCTAAGGTCTCTTTCTACAAGACTGATTAAAGTACCTTTTAATGTTAAAGTCTCGCCAGTTTGTAGAGATTGTCTGTTGAAGGTTTCATCTTCAATTCTGATGAAACGACTCTGGAGTTGTGCTTGGACACCATGTGCATCTGCAGTTGGAAGAATTGTTTCAACCCAGTTGAAACCAAGGGTTCCTAGTGCAAGTACGATGGTAAGTCCTAATACGAAAATCTTTTTTTCGACCATAGTTATCCCTAATAGATTGAAAAATAATTTACATCGTTATATGTTTTACCTTAATGACGAGGATCGATACAGGATGAATGATAAGCTCTAATGATTAGCATAGAAATCATTAAAAAAATGATAAAATAATTTCATATTATTTAATTTAATTGAATAAAAAATGATGAAAATTTGTAAAATTTGATTAAAAATCTTAGGAAATCTTTAATTTCTAAATCTTTTAGTTTATATTCCAAAAAACCATGTTTACTATTATGGCACAGATGCCCGCATTAATCCCAAAAGAAGTTGAGATTCAAAGACTAAAGAAAGTCTGGCTCATCATCATAGCTATGGGATCTGTTGCAGCCTCAGTAGAAGTAGATAACTTCGTTGACGGCTCTTTACACCAGACATCTATCAGAGACAGTGCATTCACACCAGCACACTGGTGGCTATACTCCCACTTCATTACATTACCACTTGGATGGGCAGCAGCTGCAATGTATGATAGAAAAATTCCTGTTCTTAGAGGCCCAAACAACTCTATAAACACTGGACTAAAGATGACAATTCTAGGTTATCTTGCAACCATGTTTACAATTGGAGTCAATGAGATGTGGCATTTCTGGTTCGTAGAGGAAATCTTTGCAGTACCAAATCACTGGATGTTCAACATGGGTGTTGTAGTAGCATTCATCGGAGCCTTGGCATATGTAGTTAGAGTATATGCAAGACTCGTTGAACTAGGAGCAGAAACTCCAGGTGAGAATCCGTACATAGCAGAGATGTACAAGATGGCCTTAGAAGGCAAATTGTACAGCAGATCAATTCCATAGAACTAAAGTGCAAAAAGCACACTTTTTTCTATTTTATTTTCAGAGACGTAGATCGTACCAGGCCTTGCGTTTAAGAAAGACTTAAAAGGATTCTGAATATTCAAAATTCAGAATGACTCTTCCTAAAGGATTCGGTTCTGGCGGTGGCGGCGGATCATCTAGCGCTGACGTAGAACGAATGATAGGTAAACGCGTCGAAAATATGACTGGTATGATTACTTTATCATACTTGGCAGCATGGGGTGCTACATTTGGAGGTACTGCAGCAGGATATTTCTATTATCCTTGGGCATATCCAACAAATAGCGGTCACTTTGCATTCATAGTTTTGACAATTATTGAAACTATTGGATACATCTTCTGCGTTAAAGTTATGCAAGAAGGATCTAATAAGAACAGTAATGGATTAATGGCGGGCGTAATTGGTTTCACAGGAATAATGACGCTAATTATCTCACTGACTGTCGGATTCTAGAAGGCCAATCCTTCAGAAATCTTCTTTTTCATTTTCCTTAAAATCGACGATCTTCATAACACTCTAAAATTTTATATAGTGACGTTTTGTTCATTTTCGTATGGTCTGGCTAAGACGATGTACTCACTACTTATTCATAGTAGTAGTTGCAGTTAACTCAACACTGTTAACAATTAATGCAGGAGACTACATTTTCTATACTGACTGGGCTTGGACATCGTTTACGGTATTTTCAATATCTCAAACGTTGATGCTTGTAGTAGGTGCATGTTATTACCTAACATTTACAGGTGTTCCAGGAACAGCAACGTACTACGGCCTTATAATGACAGTATACACATGGGTAGCAAAAGGTGCATGGTTTGCACTAGGATATCCATATGACTTCATTGTCACACCAGTATGGTTACCATCAGCAATGCTGCTTGATTTAGCATATTGGGCCACAAAGAAGAACAAACACTCGTTGATACTGTTTGGCGGAGTACTTGTAGGAATGTCGTTACCGATGTTTAACATGATAAACCTGATAACTGTGGCAGACCCACTAGAAACGGCCTTCAAATATCCAAGACCAACATTACCACCATACATGACGCCGATAGAACCGCAGGTAGGAAAGTTCTATAACAGTCCTGTTGCTTTAGGTGCTGGTGCTGGTGCTGTATTGGGAGTAACGTTTACGGCGCTTGGCTGTAAACTAAACACCTGGACATACAGATGGATGGCCGCATGGTCAAAGTGGGACTAAAACCCAACCTTTTCCTTTTCATTTTATTATCTTAATCAAGAATCTCCTAGCTCGTCAAATTTGATAAAAAAATATTGCACATATTGTAATCTTTTGTTGCCTATTTTGACGATATGCAATGTCGTGATATTTACATGTGAGACAGCAACTCAATCAGATTTTAGTAACTCCAAAACCATTTGTAAAATGGGCTGGAGGAAAACGACAATTAATTCCAATTTTAAATGAAAACTTACCTAAAACAATGGGCAGCTACTTTGAGCCCTTTTTAGGTGGCGGTGCATTGTTATTTCATATCCTCAAAGAAAGAGATGGACAAAAATGTGGAATTTCTGACCTTAATTCAGATCTTGTTTTAGCCTATACTACAATTCGAGATAAAACCCAAGTATTAATTGACTCTTTAAAGAATCACTCAAAAAATTATCAAAACGACTCAAAGTTATATTACTACTCAATTAGAGAAAGCAATCCCCGAAGTGCAATAGAGAAAACCTCTAGATTACTATTCTTGAATAGGACATGTTTTAATGGTCTATACCGAGTAAACAGTAAAGGAAAATTCAATGTACCTCTTGGAAGATACACTAATCCAAACATTGTAAACGAAGAGAATATTCGTTCAGTTAGCCAGGTCTTACAATCACGTAAAATTTCAATCAAATGTCGCGACTTTGAGGCTGTTTTAGATGATGCAAAAAAAGATGATTTAGTCTATTTTGATCCCCCCTATCAGCCAGTAAGTAATACTGCCAATTTCACAAGTTATACCAATAAATCATTCACATATGATGATCTAAAAAGACTAGCCAAATTATGTTTGAAATTAGATTCCAAGGGATGTAAAGTATTGCTATCTAATTCTAATTCTCAAGAAGTTGCTGATATGTTTACCGAAAAGCAATGGAGTATTAAAAAAATAGAAGCAAATAGATCAATTAACTCTAATTCTAAAAAAAGAACTGGTCATTACGAACTTTTGATTAAAAATTATTAAAGCTTCGAACGGGATCTGAACCCGTGACCTTTACATTACCAATGTAACGCTCTACCAGACTGAGCTATCGAAGCACGATTAATCGCTGTTGAAAATACTTATAATTCTTGATTCTTCCTGCAAGCTCTCTAAACTGTTAAATTTCGCAGATATTTTTACCATCTTGGAGGAGTAATCAAGCCTGGCCAAAGAAGGCATTCTATGCTTTTGGACATGCAGGACTTAAGATCAAAATATGGGTGATCCTGTCTTTCAGGAGTTCGTGGGTTCAAATCCCACCTCCTCCACTGCTCTATTTTGGATGTTTTATTCCTCTGGAATTGAGAACTTCATAAACATCTGGAAGTGAAAAGACAAAACCTACATGTACACAATCTTTTTCTTCACAAAGTTGACAGAATAACTCTCCTTTTTTGTTCTGCTACCTCTGCAATTCTGTTTTTAATATTGTCTTTTAGTATCACCCTGTCATCATCGACAGAAATCTTTTCAATCTTTGGAGCATATCTTGCAAAAGTCTTATCTTTTTGCATCATCTCTTCTAACATGTAAGTGACATAACCTGAAAAACTATTGACGCCTTTCATCGTCAGATTAGATTTATTCTTTAGATAGACTTCTTGAAATTTATCATAAACAGTTTCTGAAACAGTTATTGATTTGAATCCAGCTTTCGGCATTTTACTTTTCCTTACCGTACATTAAGGTACCCAACTATTTAATGTTTTATTTTAAAAAAACTCATGTTCAAATCTATGGAAATCAGTCTTTATACAATAGCATAATCCAAAATCAGCATGGGCAAAGGATATCAAATCAATGAGCTTAAACAAAAACTCACTGAGATACTCCAAGATTCAAAAATGGGGATGTCCGGAATTGAAATTTCTGAAAAACTTGTTGTCAGCCGAATTACAATGACGAAATATCTTAAAGTTTTAGCAGCAGAAGGATTTCTTAGACAAAAAATTATTGGAAATACAACTTTATGGTTTTTAGAATCAGGACAAGAGACATTTAGATTCCCTGATGACTACTTTAAGGTCGCATCACAATATTTGGACTATTTGATAAAGGGATCAGAAAGTCAGGTTTTTTCGTTAATTAAAAACTGTATTCATTCTGAAGGGCTCTGTTTACAAGCTAGTGATAGATGTGATAATTCCTGCAATTCACCAAATTCAGTCTCTATATGACGAAGGAAAAATTGGAATTTCTGAAGCAAAATTACTAGAAAATATTATCTCAAAATCCATGCAAATTTTTAATCAAATTCCAATAGAACCAAATCCAAAAAAGAAAATCATCATACTTTCAGGTGATCCTCAAAGTATCTTACTATCAGAAGCCGCATCTGCCTCTTTTTATTCTAAAGAATGGACCGTATTTCATTTGGGGGATATGTCATCTGCAATTAATTTACTGTTTGATCTTGATTTTCAAAAACTAGTTAGTAAAATTTTAAAGCCAAAATCAGGGATATTGATAGTAACTGTTTTTTCAAACACAAAAGAACGTCTTAATTTCTTTGCCGATTCAATAAATCCAATTAAACAAAAACTGGGAAAACAAATGCATTTAGTTTTATGTGGAAAAATGGAAAAGAAGACCAAATTAGATTGTGATTTACAGGTTGAGAAATTTGAGGATGTTATACAATGGTCTGAGACAGTCTATGAAAATTTAAAGTAAAAAAGTGGGCCCGGTGTGATTCGAACACACGACCTTTCGATTTCTGAATGGTTTATCAGTCGAACGCTCCAGCCAAGCTGAGCTACGAGCCCTCATTCAACCCTCTAGGCATGAGTCATTTAAGTTTAATTTTCCTTCCACTTGATTGAGCACCCAATAGAAGGATCAAAATCTGGCTCTATTTTTTCATTAGAAAGCATCTTTTCTATATTGATAATCATAGTTTTTTCAGTAGCAGTATCATCCGGCTTCATTGCATTATCTATTCTTCCATGGAAAACTAATTTTCCTTCCTTATTGAACAGGTATGGATCAGGTGTACACATACCTCCGTATTTTTTTGCAATTTGTTGAGTTTCATCCACTAGATAATCAAACTTCAATTCTTTCTCTTTGGCAGTATTTTTCATATTTTCAAAACTGTCTTCAGGATAGTCTGTTGAATCATTACTATTGATTCCAATTATTGCAATCTTATCCCCAAACTTTTCATACAATTCGTTAAAAGCTTCAAATTTTGCTTTAACATATGGGCAGTGATTACACATGAAAATTATTAGAATTCCTTGATATTCATTATAGTCACTTCGTTTGTGCTTTTTGTCATCAATTCCCAAGAGCTCAAAATCTGGTGCGTTGTCACCAGTCTTTAATTTCACTTGAGATTCTAATAGTACCAATAAAAAAACTAGCTTTTTTTTCAAATAAAATTCTTGCCAATAAGACAACAATTAAAATCCTCAAATCAATCATTCTTTGTGTGGGCTGGTAGTATAGCCTGGTAGTATACCCGCCTTGCACGCGGGGGGTCATGGGTTCAAATCCCGTCCAGTCCACTTCTTAAAGTGTCGATCTTTTCTGAAATTCAGATTTCTGGATGGATTTAAATAGGATTATCTTTTGCTTTATCATATGACTAGTGCAGCAGACGCGTGGCCCGTATGGATTCCTCTTATGGTGGGTCTAGTACCCGGATTTATTTACTGGCTTGCAATTACAGCAAAGAAGAGCTAGTAAAATTTACTACTTTTTAATTTCTTTTTATTCTTTTGATAGTTAATCTAGGTTAAACGTTGTTACCTTTCTTGTTGACTATATGATATGTTGTACAAATTAATCTAAATATTATCTAGATTCAACATGAGAAATTTTTTCCTTATCTTTTTTCTAATTTTGATGTTATTTCCAATTTCTTCAGGACTTTCTCAAAAGTCTGATACTCTTTCAACACTTTCTGTTGCTCTAACTAGTGATTCTCCATTTGTTTACAAGGATAATGAAGGATATACGGTAGTTGTTGGGAATGTGATAAACAAAAATGAAATAACACCTGTCACAAATGTTCAGTTGAGAGTTAATTTTTATGATGAAACTGGAACTGAACCTTTAGAAACTGTTCGAGGTGGAACTATTCTTGAAGTAATACCAGAAACCGGAACCTCTCCTTATCTGATTAAATCAAATTCCCCAAATCCAAATATCACACATGTCTCTATTTTTCTTGAAGGATTTTTACCTTCTTCTTCTAAATCCCAACAACTAGTTGTAGAATCTACGAGTGTTTTTTTGGATGAGAATCTTAAACTATCTGGAGTTTTGAGTAATGGTGGCTCTCCGATAACTGACACATCTGTATATCTTGCATTCTACGATGCCTTTATTCCTCCTAGATTGATTGGAGTATTTTCTATACCAATTGGAGATGTTGCCGCCAATGAAAAAATCGATTTTTATTTTAATGAGGAAATTGATCAAAAGGCAGTAAGTTTTCAAATATTTGCTCAATCAAATGTATTTTATTCTAATTTTGTCGATGAAAAAATTCCACAACAGCTTACAAAATTAGTTGATATCTCTAATGTCTCTCTGAAAGATTCTCAAGGAAACAGGCTTTCTGAAATTACAGTAGGGTCTACTGTGAATATTTGGAGTGATGTGTGGGTCCAATTCTCCATTGATCCAAAATCCAATGAAACTCCATATACCTATTATGTTCAAGTTAAACAGTTTGATATCCCAAAAGTAGAGTTTTTGGGAAAATTTGATGGTCGTTTTATTGGGGTAGGTTCTCAATCCATATCAATTGATTGGATACCTGAAAACAGTGGAGAGTTTTTCATCGAAACTTTTGTGTGGGATAGAAATAATGTACCTATAGCAGACAAAGGACCTATTGTGCTAATGGTTGTCAACTAGTAGATTTATTTTAAAATAAACCCTATTCATAATATGAAAAAATTTAACTTGGTGGCAACGGGAGGCACCTTTGATATTATTCACAAAGGTCATTTTACTTTATTATCTGAGGCATTTTTTGTTTCAGACAAGGTAATCATTGGATTAACCAGCGATGAAATGGCATCAAAAAAAGGAAAAAATCTTCAAAATGATTATGGTCAAAGACTAGGAACTCTAGTGAAAACAATTGAAAAAAATTTTCCTAATAATGAATTTGTGATTAAAAAATTAGATAATGATTTTGGACCCGCTGTCTTAGAAAACGAAGTACAGGCATTAGTGGTAAGTGGTGAAACTTCTAATCAGGGGAAAATTCTAAATCAACTCCGTAAACAAAAGAATTTGCCATTAGTAGACGTAGTAGTAGTTCCTATGGTTTTAGCAAAAGACGGCAGTAGAATTTCAACTACTCGAATAAGAAATCAAGAAATAGACTATGACGGAAACTTGTCATCAGTTGACTAGAAGATTGTTTAAGTTTGAGTAATTGTAATAAAACGAAATTTTTGGATTTTCATTCATGCGTATTATAAATAGCATGATGAAAAAATTTGATACTGATGTATCAAATCTACAGAAAGGACTCCATCCTGAAAATCTTTCTTATTGGTACAATACAATAATTAAAGAAACCATAGAATTGGCCCCACCTTGGCTACAAGACAAAATCAAAGTTAATCAGGACCCAATATTGCCTATGAAATTTAATCTTGATATATCAAAAAGAGCAGTTAGATATTTTATGATAGCAGTTGACCAAAACCTAAACACAATGCCTTATTCTACAAAACTTTACTTTCTAAAAGTACAAGAAATAATGAGTGCTGAAATGGATAAGTCATTAGTTTAATTTGTATATTTTTTCACTTTAGGCACAAAATAAAGCTCTAACTATCTATATTCATTAATTCTCTATACTGTTGATAGCTTTGGAATTACATGAAGTAAAAACTGGCAAAACAAAATTTAGGAATTCTATCCCACCTAATAGCAATAGTCCTTCAAAATCATTTCGAAATTCAAGAGATGACAGAGGTTCAAGATATTCCAGAGATGACAGAAGAGAAGAATCTACAACAGTAACTTGTTCTGATTGTGGCACTGAATGCCAAGTTCCATTTGTTCCAAGGAATGATAGACCAGTATTCTGTAGTGATTGTTTTAGACAAAACAAACCACAAGATTCAGGCGATGACAGAGGTTCAAGATATTCCAGAGATGACAGAGGTTCAAGATATTCCAGAGATGACAGAGGTTCAAGGTATTCCAGAGATGACAGAAAAGAAGAATCTACAACAGTAACTTGCGCTGATTGTGGCACTGAATGTCAAGTTCCATTTGTTCCAAGAACTAACAAACCAGTATTCTGTAGTGATTGTTTTAGAAAAAACAAACCACAAGATTCAGGCGATGACAGAGGTTCAAGATATTCCAGAGATGACCGAGGTTCAAGACGTTCTAGTTATCGAGATTCACGCTCAAGTAAAGATGATTTTAAATCTAAAAATTCAAAATCGATCAAATTTATGAAAAAACAAGAAAGTTTCTATTCTGGTGGTTCTGAAAAATTCTATAACACCATAAAAGAAAAGCTATTTGAAATTCTAGGTGGTAAAGTTTGCTCTAATTGTGGATTTAAAGATGAAAGGGCTCTAGGATTTAGTCCTATTTCTGGTGAAAATCCTTTTGATAATGTTCAAAGAGGAGGATCTGCATCTTCATGGGGAAAATACATTTCCGATCCTGATTTGGCAAAAAATGAATTGAATGTTCTTTGTTTAAACTGTAATGAACTCAAAAAACCAATTTCATCACCAGAAAGAAAAACTAGTGATTCAACAAAAAAGAAAAAACGATTTCCTCGTTAACCCTTGAAATCAAACTTGAGAATTTATTAACATTTTAATAATAATAATTTACACCTAAAATCATGAATGGTGACTTTAAAGCACTAGGATTAAGCCTAATCGCAATGGTAGGCGCTCTTGGTATTTGGGTTGCTTTTGGCATGTAGATTTTAGAATACTATATTTTGTTATTCCAATAAAATTCAATAAAAGTACCAATTAACGCGAAAATTATTTTGAATGTTCATTCTTTTACTATTTCAATATCTTGCTCAAAAATCATTGTTGATGTGATCTTGTGCTCCTTTTCAATTACTGATTGAATAAAATCGACAAATTTTTCAACTTGATGATCATCCTTTAGAAGAATACTGTGAGCTGATTTGTCTTTCAATTTCACTACCACTTCATTATCAATAACGTTTAGAATTTTTGTAATATAGGTTTCATTAGAATCTTTGATAAAAAGAAGACTGGATAATTTTTGGGATTCGTATTTATCTTCGCAGCTTATTTTAATTTTCATTTATTCTCAAAAAGAAATTGGCCAATCTGATCTTTTGCTTTTTCTCTTTTTTCCTGATGAACTTCAAGAAATGCATTTATTTTCTCAATTAGAATTCCTTTTAGTTCTCCAGTAAGCATCTTTCCTGATTTGTAATCATCGTGAATTAACTTTAATTTATTATCGTCTGGTTCAAAAAATATTCTTAGATATTGGTATGATACATCAACGTCTGGATTACCTCCAATTTTTCGGTGTTGTTCCACATCTGGTTGACCTCCTGAAAATGCATACTTGTTAATTTTCTTTTTTACCACATCAGGTGTGTCCGTAGTGTATATTGTTCCATTTTCACTTGAAGCTGACATTTTTCCTCCTGGACCCTCTAACCCTGGAATCATAATATTGTGAATTAGAGCAGGTTTTATTTTTCCTATTTTTGGTGCAACATCTCTTGTAATTCTAAAATGAGGATCTTGATCCACTCCTAAAGGAATCAACACTGGTTTATCTTCAATAAAACACGGAGCTGACTGTAGTGATGTATAAAATATCATTCCAATATTGGTTTCATTTGTAAAGCCAAAAACTCCTTTGGTGTTTGAAAAATTAACTTTTTTTGCAACTTGAGCTGCAATAGGATAAAGCGTCTGAATATTTCTTGTATTGATAATAATTTTAGTATTTTCTGGTTTGAATCCAAGAGCGATAAAATCTAATGCATTTTCATATGCAAATTTTTTTGTATCTTCTAATGTTAAATTTGATTTTGCATAAAATTTTTCATCGTCTGTAAGTTGGAAATACATATTTACATCAAATTTTTCCTGAAGCCATTTTGCAAAGACCCAAGGCACTAAATGTCCTATATGAGTATGACCTGATGGCCCTCTTCCCGTATAAAGGAAGAATTTCTTACCTTTCTCATAATCTTCTAAAATCCTATTCAAATCTCTATGAGAGAAAAAAATTCCACGTCTGAGCATAAAGTGATCCTCTCCTGTATTTTTTTTAATTTTGTCAAGAAGTTCTGATGAAATTCTTTCAGTACCAAACTGTTTGGTCAATTTATCATAATCAATATCGCCCTCAACATGCCATGGAGTTACAATAAAGTCCTCAGCTGACATTCAATTTCACTTAGGTTAAGGTTTAAAAAGTCTTTTTCGAACTTTCTGCTATTGTCACAAGTTTTTCATGAAATTGAAAAAAAAATTATTTCTGTATTGAAAACTGAATCAAAACTAACTCCAGAAAAGATTGAAAAATTAACACAACTTTCTCCTGACCAAATTAGACGAGGAATGGAATGGCTCAAACTCAAAGAATTAGCAATTGTAAATGAATCCAAAAATACCAATTTTAGTTTAGGAAAAAATGGATTAGAATCTTTTCAGAAGGGATTACCTGAAAGAAGACTATTAGATTTAATAAAAAAAACTCCAATGACCATATCAGACTTACAAAAAGAACTTGGATTTGTTTTTGGACCTGCTATGGGGTTAGCAAAAAAGAATGATTGGGTAAACTCTAACGGTGATAAAATTCCTTAAAAAATTACCCTTATAATCTACCTGGAGAAAAAACTCTAAAACAAATTGGAGAAGGTACTATTTCTGAAACTGAACTTGACAAGAATGATTTAACCAGCCTTTTGAAAAGGCCAGATTTTTTAGTTGAACATATAATTAAAACAAAAGAAATTAGCTTGTCAAAAAACGCACAAAATTTGGATATTACAAATTCAGATTTAGGAGCAATAGATGTTGAAGCTAAAGTGCCTGAAGTATTTGTTGCAAGAACTCATCCGCTAAAAGATACTATTGATGAAATTCGTGAAATATTTGTCACTTTAGGTTTTACAGAAATTTTGGGAAACATGACACAACCAAGCTTCTGGAACTTTGATGCTCTCTTTACTCCTCAGGATCATCCCGCAAGAGAATTACAGGATACTTTTTATCTTGATGGTATTTCTTCCAAAAAAATTGGAACTCCTGAACAAATTAAAAAAGTTTCAGAGTCTCACAAGAAAAATTGGCGATATTATTGGGATATTAATGAGGCACGAAAAATGGTTTTAAGGACTCATACTACTTGTGTTACCATTAAACATCTAGCTGAAAACAAACCTGATGAGGCTAGAGTTTTTTCATTGGGTCGTGTGTTTAGAAATGAAAAGGTTAGCTACAAACATCTTGTAGAATTTAATCAAATCGAAGGTGTTGTCGTTGGAAAAGATGCATCTTTGCGAAATTTAATGGGAATTCAAAGAGAATTTTATAAACGAATTGGAATTACAAAAATAAAATTCTGGCCAACATTTTTTCCATACACAGAACCATCACTTCAAACAATGGTGTATAATGAAAGATTAGGAAAATGGATTGAACTATTTGGAATGGGAATTTTTAGACCAGAAGTGACCAAACCTCTTGGAATTACAAAACCTGTTCTTGCATGGGGTGGAGGAATTGAAAGAATTGCAATGCTAAAGTATGGTCTTGATGATGTTAGAGAATTTTACAATAATAATCTAAATTGGTTAAGGAGTGCTACAAAATGCCAGTAGTTGTACTGTCATACTCTAGACTCCAAAAATTGATTGGTAAAGTCTCAAAAAAACAAATCTCTGATTCTTTGCCCTTTTTAGGATTAGATATTGAATCTGAGGACAAAAATTGTGTCAGAGTTGAATATAGTCCAAATAGACCGGACTATTCTACTGATATTGGAATTGCCTTAGGATTGCAAGGTCTACTTGGAATTAAAACCGGGGCATTAAAACTCAAAATAAAAAAATCAAATGAATATACAATTAATGTCAAATCCGGTGTTTCTAAAATCCGTCCTTATGTAACAGGAATTATTGCAAAAAATGGAAAGATTGACGAAGAAATTCTTGAACAATTCATCCAAATGCAAGAAGATCTTCATATGGGAATTGGTAGAAAACGAAAAAAATCTTCAATTGGTATTCACGACCTTGACAAAATTTCATTTCCTCTAACATATACCACAACCAACAGAAATGCAAAATTCATTCCTCTAAAATCAACTAAAGAAAGTACTGTTTCTCAAATCCTTGAAAATACAGATGTAGGCAGAGATTATGGATACATTTTAGGAAATTCCGCACAGGTTCCAATGATAATTGATTCAAATGGTAATACAGTGTCTTTTCCTCCAATAATTAATGCTGCAGGTACAACCATTACTACTACAACAAAAAATCTCTTTGTCGAAGTAACTGGCATCAACAAAGAAGATGCTGAAGATATGCTCTCAGTTGTTGCAACCATTTTACAAAGTGCTGGATTTACTTTGGAATTTGTTAAAATCTCTGGCGCAAAAAACTCCTCACCAAAACTTGAACAAAAGAAAATCTCCGTTAGTCCTACATTGATTAATCAAATGCTTGGTTTGAATCTAAATACTTCAAAAATAATTTCATCACTGAAAAAATCTAGACTGGATGCATCAACTAAAGGCAAGGATATTGTCTGTACCATCCCTGCATATAGATTTGACATTTTTGGACCAATGGATTTAGTAGAAGAAACTGCCTTGGGTTATGGAATTCAAAACCTTGAGCCTACTTTATCATCATCTCAAACTCTTGGCCAAATAAATCCCGTATCTTTTCAACTAAAATCATTAAGTCAGATAATGATTGGTCTTGACTATCTTGAGGCTTTGAATTCTAGTTTAACGAGTAAAAGAGTTCTTTATGATATGACTAATAGAGATGCAACAAAAATTATCTCCGTACTTGATTCAAAAAGTCAAGAACATACAATTTTGCGTGATTCTATCCTTCCTGGATTACTAGAAAACCTTTCTAGAAATATTCATGAATCATATCCACAAAAATTATTTGAAACTGGAACTGTATTTTTTAAAAATAATCCAATTAGTGAGAAATCTTCTTTTGCCGCTGTTTGCGCACACCAAGAGGCAAATTTTACTGAAATAAAGTCAATTTTACAGGCGGCACTAAAAACTGGTTTTAGCTTAGAAATAAAAACAAAAACTTCAACTCATGGAACTTTTGAGAAAGGTAGAACCGCTTCGATTTTAGTTAATGGAAAAACAATTGGAATAATGGGTGAAATTAATTCTAAAACAATTGAAAATTATAAAATTCGCGTTCCAGTAACAGGTTTCGAAATTAACCTATCTGGATTAATATTTGACTAAATCTATTCTTAAACGCCCAAGAGCAGGCATACAGACGGATTAGGATGATGCGATCGTAATGATACCAATGATTTCTAATTCACCCAGGTATGCTACATGTAGGGCAACCCCGGTTTCAGAACCCAAGGAGGTTTTGGCTAAAATACCAATGATCTTGTGCGAGTCAGAACCGGGGGACATTTGAATAATTAAAGAAATAAAACAACTTTACTACAATTGAAAACTAAGTTGGTAAATTACTGGTTGGCAAAACAAGAACCCAGCGGACCTAGAGGCTATAATTTTGAAACTCTAAAAAAAGAAAAGAAAACAATTTGGGATGGCGTTCACAATAATCTTGCATTAAAGCATATAAGAAATATGTCAGTAGGTGACCTGGTTTTGTTTTATCATACTGGTACAGAACGACAAGCTGTTGGAATAATGGAAATTACTTCAAAACCATATCCAAATCCAAAAGAAGATAACCAAAGATTCATTGTAGTTGATGTAAAATACAAAAAACCATTAAAACGTCCTGTTACTTTGTATGAAATGAAAAAACAAAAAAAATTCAAAGACTGGGAACTAATTCGAATATCTAGATTATCTGTAATGCCTGTACCAAAAAATATTTGGGAAACTGTTCTCAAAATTTCTCAAAATTAACCTCTTGTAATCGCTTTATTGATATAGGCGATTTGTTTAGTGTGAAACATGGCAACAGCTTATGTTTTAATAAACTGTGAACTAGGTTCTGAAGAGGCTATTATACAGCAATTAAAGGGTCTAGAAGGTGTAAAAGAAGTTCATGGAACTTTTGGTGCATATGATATTTTGGCCAAGATTGAATCTGACACCGTTGAAAAACTGCGTGAAACAATTACTTGGAAAATCCGAAAAATTGAGAAGATTCGATCAACACTAACCCTTATGGGCATAGAAGGTCAGACATAACACCCTTTTTTCTTATTATGATTTTGCATTTTATTTTTGTAGTAAAAGAAGAAGATCATGAAAGACGCAAGCCTGAATTTGATTACATACAACAAATGAGCCAAGTTTTTAAAGTATGGATTACAGAAAAATTTGGAAAAGATTTTGAAATTCAATGTGATGAATTAATTACAAAACCTCGAAGTCTTTTTCAAAAATTAGATACTCCTACATTAATCCGTGATCATGAACAACGAGGAAAAGAAATTTATCATTTCTATCTATGTCACTTCAGACCTATCTGGACTGATTGTACGTGTGAAGGGTATCATTCTGAAAATTTTGGAATGATTTGGTGGCAATCTCCTCAAGACCCACATGACCAATTATTCATGGCAGAAAAAAATTGCACCACAGTATCGCATGAGATAACTCACGAGCTATTAAGACAAAAAAATCACAAGAAATTTGTCGACAACGTACATGATATTTGGACAAAACATCTATTCTCTGATTTGTATTTTGAACAATATGGTGCAGATTTTAAAAAAACTGATGAAAAACCATCATTTCTTACAATTGACACATCAGATTTACCAACATAAAAAAAATTAAATTAAATTCTAAAATTATATTTTGAGTGCTCTAATCTTTTTTTAACACTTGGTTACTGAATAAATATTATTTTCAAAACTGGCAGTTTTAAAATCAAGTTTGTTTTCAGGATCACTTGATCTTGATTTATTCAAGGTTTCTAATTCAACTAAAGCATCTCCCCTAAAACCAACTGAGGAGCCGTAAATTGCATCTGTTAGCATTGTTCCATGGTCTCCTTTCTTGATATCATCTACCATGTCATAAAATCTCGTGGTTTCTTTTTTATTTACTGGATTTCCAGTTGATTTGTTATAGGCTACAGCGATATACATTCCATTATTTTTTACGGCAACAGGTATTTTGTGGTTAGTGCCACTTGCTCCAGGAATTGTTTCATTTACAATGACCTCACATTTGTGATACATACTTGATACATATGCAAAGAATCTATACTGAGCGTATTTTCCTGCAGAGTCTTCCTCACAATCAACAAAAACTCTGTGTAATAGCATTAATGCGTCATCATTCATGCTTTGTAATCTATCATCAATTCTGCCTCTCTCAAGAAGGTCTGATTTGCATTCTTTTGCCACTAAAACTAAAATGAAATCTGGTAAATTGTAATTCTTTAGGGCTGCAACATATGCTCCTGCTTGTGACATTCCAAATTTTGGAAAACCCTTATTGACCATCCAAACACCTCATTTTAACTTCTGTAACTCCAATAATCATTTTTAGAACTGTTTTTCGCTTATAATTGTTAAGAAAAAATCCATGCCTGACTGATTCTATGGTATTTAATTTTAATTAAAAATAAATTCAGGGCGATATTATTATTTTTTGTGGAAACAGATAGCACTCCAGAATTAGTATCTAAAGTTTATAAAAAATTACAAGAAAATATTGAAAAATATCGAAATGTAGTTGGAAGGCCACTAACACTAACTGAAAAAATATTGGCTGGCCATCTTCAGAAAATTCCCAATGAAAATATTGATGGTGGAAAAAACTATGTTTTTCTTAAACCAGACAGAGTAGCATTACAAGATGTAACTGGTCAAATGGTTATGCTGCAATTCATGCAAGCAGGACTTGAGCAGGCATCATTACCAACTACCGTTCATTGTGATCATTTGATTCGGGCTCAAGTGGAGGGTGATGTAGATATGAAAATATCTTTAGATGAAAACAGTGAAGTTTTCAAATTTCTACAATCAGCTTCTAGTAAATATGGCTGTGGTTTTTGGAAACCTGGAGCAGGAATTATCCATCAGGTGGTTCTTGAAAACTATGCGTTTCCTGGTGGATTAATGATTGGAACTGATTCTCATACTCCTAACGCTGGTGGCTTAGGCATGATTGCAGTTGGTGTAGGTGGATTAGATGCTGCAGAAACAATGGCTGGAATGCCTTGGGAATTACTTTATCCAAAACGAATAGGTGTAAAACTTGTAGGCGAATTAAGTGGATGGACTGCACCCAAAGATATTATTCTAAAAGTAGCAGATGAACTAACAGTATCTGGCGGAACAAATTCTATTATTGAATATTTTGGATCAGGAACTAAATCTATTAGCTGTACTGGAAAGGCCACTATTGCTAATATGGGCGCAGAAGTTGGTGCAACTTGTTCGGTATTTTCCTTATGATGAAAGAATGGAAACTTATTTGAAATATACAAACCGCGAAAAGATTGCAGAACTTGCAAATCAAAATAAAGAATTACTAATCGCAGACCCAGAAATTGAAAAGAATCCAGAAAATTATTTTGATAGGATAATTGAAATCAACCTTTCCACCTTGGAACCTCACATTGTTGGTCCACATACTCCAGATTTAGCTAGAAAAATTTCTGATTTATCTGAAGATGTCAAATCTAAAGATTATGTAGACTCAATTTCTGTTGCTCTAATGGGGAGTTGTACCAATTCATCATACGAAGATATGTCAAGAGCTGCAAGTTTGGCAGAACAAGCAAAATCAAAAGGCATTAAATCCAAAATTCCATTATTAATTACCCCAGGATCTGAGCAAATTAGAGGAACCATTGAAAGAGATGGCCAAATGAATTCCTTAAAAGAAATCGGTGCAACTGTTTTAGCCAATGCATGTGGTCCTTGTATTGGTCAGTGGTCAAGACCTGAATTAGATAATAATGAAAAAAATACTATAGTTACCACCTTTAATCGAAATTTTCCAGGTCGAAATGATGGTAGTCGCAACACACTAAACTTTATTGGAAGTCCAGAAATGATTATTGCTCTTGCTTTGGGAGGAAGACTATCCTTCAATCCACTGCAAGATGAATTAACTGCAGCTGATGGAACGAAATTCAAACTAGAACCACCCAAACCTGCACCTGAAGTTCCAAAAGAAGGTTTTAAGAGACCTGTGGGAATTTTTATTGCACCTCCTGAAAATCCTGATAATATCGAGGTAATCATTGATCCCAACAGCAAGCGACTACAACGCTTAGAGCCATTCTCAAAATGGGATGGTAATGACTTTGAAGAAATTCCGATTATAGTCAAAGC
>PVMK01121701.1_pt1 | contig 25902 bp, 21 predicted proteins | sample 1853481 | NCBI WGS metagenome assembly PVMK01 (sample SAMN08533507, study PRJNA380276) | Marine sediment metagenome, whole genome shotgun sequencing project.
TTGACGCGACCCTGTTCATCAAGTGTCGTGATAATCGTAATAATTTTTGGGAAGATCCAGATGTCCGAGTACCAGAACGGCTTGATTTTGGCTTCTTTTTTCATGTTGGACATCCTTACGTGTTTGTAAACGGCGGGCCAGCCGCCGCGAAATATGCGACGAACCTTAGCATACGGCCGGCAATGTGGCCGGGAGACTTAGGGCCAGAACCGCATTGCGGGCGGGGGTGAAACAATCGGGGTCTATTGCAGTATCATTTGGTCGGCGCCCGTTATTACGGTGTTGTGTGAAAATATCGAAAAGCGAGTGAACACATGAAAAAAAAGTCGTTGTCGTTAAACAGCTCCGTGCTTCTTGGTTTGCTCCTGGTGCCCGCAGTGCATGGTGCTGCAATCGTGGATGTCGCCAGGCTGCCGAACGCTGACGAATTGCAGCAATGGCACGTCGAGAAGGCCCGCGTCGGCGCAACTTTCTCCGGCAGTCCGGCCTGGCACGCGCACATGCAGTTTGTCGAAGCAGCGCTGAGTGACCGCGGCGTTGTTGATATCACAAAGGAGCCGATTTCCTATACCCGATGGTTTGCAGCAGATAATCCGGATGCGGGCGAGCGCAATCTCCGCATCGACGACACGGAAATTCCCGTTGCAGGTTACTGGGCGTATTCGGGCTCAACGGATGAAACGGGTGTCACTGCACCTTTGATTTATTATGAGCGCAAGACACCGGTTGATGCGTTAAAAAATCGCATTGTCGTCTTCGACGTCAGTTCCGTACCAAAATCGATGGGGCCGATGTTCAAGACAGGAAACGAATACGAAACCGACGATCGAAAACACGATGCACACGCAATTGCGTCGGATCAATGGTACCAGGGCAACTACATCACACGCTTCGGGAAATTTGATGAATTGCTGAAAGAAAGTGGCGCTGCAGGCGCAATAGTGATTTATGACATGAGCCCCGGGCGTGCCCGTGGCTTGTATACGTTCCCATTACTCAATCCTGGAGTTTTCGGCGTGCCGGGTATTTATGTCGATCGCGTAGCCGGCGAAAAAGTACGACAGGCTGCCCGCAGCGGAAGAACGGCTTCATTGACGCTGATCGCTACAGAAGAGGAGACAGAAACTTACTTTTTTTATGGCTATCTACCGGGCCGAAATTACGGTACGGATGCAGACGAACTGGTTTTACTCGTAACCCACTCGGAAGGTCCCAATGTCACACAGGAAAACGGCACGCTTGGCATTCTCGGTATCGTCGATTACTTCTCGAAAGTGCCCCGAGACGAACGGGAACGCACCTTATTGATCATGTTCGATCCGCAACACTATATGCCTGGCAGACACCTCATACATTGGTATGAGGATCATCCGGACATTATGTCGAAAGTTGTGGCGAGTATCGGTGTAGAACAATTAGGGCAGCGCGAGTATGCGGAGCAGGGCAATGAATTCGGCTTGAACGGATTACCTGAACCAACACTGATTTTTTCACAGGATAATGACCGGCTGGTCGAGATTGCAATTCAGGCGGTCAGGGACAACCAGGTACCGCGTACCGAAGTGCGTGTCCCCTCCCGCAAGAACCAAGGCATGTGGGCAGGGCTTGGGGACGTTGCCATCAAATACAATATGCCCGGGTTCGCCATAAGCTCCGGCATGAGTGGCTACTGGACGACGACGCCGGGTCTGGAGAGCTTCGACAATGAACTGTGTTTTCGGCAAATCGGTGCGCTGGCACAATTGACCGACGCCCTGATGAAAGCAGATCTGGCGGACATAGCCGTCCCTAAGGTTGAACCAGCTGAGAATTTAGCCTTGAGCCCGGGCACACCGCGATAGGTGTAATAACTCAGACTTAATCTTACCGGCGCTGTAAGGCGGGCAACGCACAGGCTCGCCGATTCCAAACGCTCGTGACCGGCCCAGGCCTTGTCTGCGGCATACCCTTTGCAGGGAATAAAGCGGACCGCAGGGAGCCATCCCAGCAAAGGGTATGCCGCAGACAAGGCCGAATGCTGGCAGAGGATTTCGCCTGGTGGACATTGGCTATTTCGGGAATGTGCCAGAGCTCGCGGCAGTTCGCCGGAGACTCTTTCCTTGGGATGGCTCCCTGCGGTCCGCTTTATTCCCTCGGAAAGAGTCTCCGGCGAACTGCCTCCAACGGTGGATTTGCGCAGTCCGTTTTTCGTGCGATCGGTCACTGTCTGTCCGATGAGATCTGAGTTTTCACAGATACGTAATCTGTAACGCACGTCATCGTCGATCTTGGTAGCCAGAAATCGCATCGTTTTACATCGGTCATGGGGTTATAAGACAGTAGCGGTCTGATCCCATTTTCGTCTACCTGGCTTTCTTTGCTGAGTCGCGAACGATTTGGTGAAACAGGCTCGATTCACGTTTGTAAAACCCCTGCGTGTGAAAGGATTCCTCCAGTGAGAGCAGCTCGTAATCCAGGTGATGGCAGAACTCGTGGAGCAGGGTTCTGAGATAAGTTTTGAAGGCGACCACTTTATTTTTCTGGGCGGTGCGCATCCAGACTGTAATCTTCGCCTTCTGACGGCGATCCGCCGGCTCATAGAGTCCGTGTAATTCTTCCAAGTTATCGCTCGGGCGTCTGGCCATGACGCGAACCATGACGAGTGGTGCCTTCAGATGACTGCAAAGATCGGCCATGAGCTGACGGCTTAAGCAGGAAATTTCTTTCTGGTTTTCGGCAATCAGCGCCATCGCGAGTTGATCGGTCAGCGAAAAGAATGCTTCCGCATTAGCCAGTTGTACGTGCTCGATCGCATCGCTTTGCCGGTAGATACCCTGCCGGCGTCGGGACAGCCGGTTGTAGTAAGCAAAGGCCATTCAGCGCGCGATCACCACTCAGACTCGCCGATCCCAGTGGCCCGACGAAACCTGTCCGGAGAAGAGTTCAGGTTTTTGGCCAGCCGAAGGGCGTCTGCCCATCGTCTAAGCCGGCCGCCCGCCGCTCGTCGATTACATTCTTAGAGTAGGTCCAGGTACTGACACGCTCGGCGCCGGTGGTCCATTCCCGGGGCGACTCGAAATATTCCGGATAGTCCTTTTCAAAGAATGCCCGGATGTTCGTGGGCAATTCCGCGCGCCCATCCTTCATCTTGTAGGCATGACTGTGATAGACCATTTGACCTGGGCGGTTGCCCATTTCCATGAACGGTAGCCAGCCGGCAATGCGGGACCACGATGTCACGCAGCTGGCCGAGGTTACGTCGGGATCCATGATCTCACTCAGACGCCCGATCATTCCCCACAATTCCGTAGTCTGGTACATATCACTCTGAGAGTGCAGGGGGTATTCCTTGCGCGGCATGACATTGTCTTCCAGCCGGTAAAAACTGACTCGGAACACCAGGTCGTCACCATGGATTTCATAGGGCCGCGGAAAGCTGAAACCTTTACCGTCCAGTTTGTAATACCGGTTCACATGGTCGTTGATGATATGCAGCACTTCGACGCGCCGCTGGGTAAACGGGTTGTACCAGCTCTCGAGTATTTCGTTGGTCTGGGGATCGAGGTACAGCAACGCTTCGCGATGGTAGAAACGCCAGGCTCGCTCGTCCGGCCGATATTCCACGTGGCTGGCGCCAATTCCATATGTGTTGAATACGTGAAAATTCCCTTCACCGGGCACCCACGCCCAGACGTTGCCGGAAAAGCCGCCGAAGCTGTCGGCGCCGGAGATGTCACACTGAAGCTTGAGCAGCGCCTTGCAGTTGTCTTCGGCCGAGTCGAGATCCAGGCTCCATTCACTCTTCGCCAGAGCCGGCGGCCCGCTCAAGCCGGTGGCCATCAGGCCGGCCCCGCCCAGCGCTAGACCGGACATCGCGCTGCGGCGTGTCAGTAAAGAATTCGAATCGGTAAGTTTCTTATCGGTCATGATCATGTCCCCCGCATGCTTCGACGAGTCTGGTCACATAAGCTAACGCAATAAGTCGCTTAATGCACCAGCGACAAAAAAGCCCTGGCTGAAACCGGGGCATGTCGAATATCCATCATCATCGTCTGCTATTGCATGCGCCGATGTGCTCCACGATGTTGGCATGGTGTGCCGGGTTCGATGTCCGGTTTAAGACGCGAATTCTCGTCGTATCCGCATACTGCCAGTACCCCGCTTATGCAGCGGCCAGAGAATTCGTGCCAAATCGCCGTTACTTGCGGACTACTCGCCCCATGTCTCAGCTTCGGCGATGCTGCGCTGATAAGGGCGCAGCGTCAGCACAGCGCAGACGACTGAAAGTAACGGCGCAAACAGGCCGACGATCGCCAGCGAATAGCGTAGGTCTGACTCGTCGCGAAACACGAAGTCGGTGAAAAGCGCGACGCTCGTGGGTCCGAGGGTAAGACCTGCCAGGCTGATGATGAAATAGTAAATCGCTGTGGCCTGTGCGCGCAGCTGGTTCGGTGTTACCAGCATCAGGGCAGCGCCACCCGCCGCCGTTATGCCGGCCGCGCCGAGTATGTGTGGTGCGAACATCAATAGGGCCAGTTCCGGTGTTGGCATTAGCGGCATCAGGACGGATGCGACCAGCATTAGCGGAGCGCTATACATCATGACCTTGAGATGAGCATCTTTGCGGCCCTGTTTGAACCAGTGATCGGCGAGCCAGCCGGCGCCATTGACGCCAATCGGGCCGGCGATCAGCAGCACGGTGCCCAGGCCAAGCGAAATTTGTGGAACGCTCCAGTCCCAGGTCCGCATGTACATTGCCGTTAGCCAAGATAGAAAGCCGTAACCGAGAATTGTCGATCCTGAAACGGTTAACGCCAGGCCACCATAGGTTTTCCATCGGGCCCTCAGGAAGCCAAGCGCAACACGCAGCGGTACTTCTTCTTGCGCATCGCCGGAGGCGCCTGCGATTTGAATCTTTCCGAGACGGGCCGGTTCACGGATGGTGCGCATCAGAACGGCGATCACTAATCCCGGCAGTCCGACCACCAGGAATACTGATTGCCAGGCATAAAGTTCGCCGATCAGGGGCAGCGTTAACGGCGGTGAGTCGGTGACAAATCCGATGACCTGGCCGCCGATGATAAATGCAATGCCCGCACCTACCGACACGCCCATGTTGTAAAAGCCGATGGCCCGGCCGCGACTTTCTCTTGGAAAATAGTCGCTGAGTAACGAAAGTGCACTCGGTGTCAGCGTTGCTTCGCCGACACCGACGCCGATGCGGGCAAGAAACAGTTGCCAATAGTTCTTCGTCAGGGCACAGCTGGCGGTCATCACGCACCAGATAGTTATACCCCAGGCAATAATTGCTCTGCGGCTGCGTCGGTCGGCAAGACGTCCGATCGGGATCGCCATGACAGTGTAGAAAATCGCGAACGCGAGACCCAGTAGCAGGCTCATCTCGGTGTCGCTGATTTGCAGATCGTATTTGATTGGCTCTACGAGCAGCGCCAGAACCTGCCGGTCGAGAAACGAAATAACATGGGCAGTAGTCAGAACGCTGGCGACGTACCAGGCGTACGCCGGCGCGGGATATGAATTGGCGCCACGCCGGCTCGCCTGATCGTCAGACGTTACGCTCACCCTGTTTTGGCTTGTTCGGCAACGGCTGCCACAGGTTGATCAGTCTTCCAGTGGTGGCGCCGGCGTCTGTTCTCTGGCGTAGTACTCGAGGCTCGAAATGCTCTCACCCTCGTCTTTCATTGGGGCGCTCAGCATGTGCGGATAGCGTTCCTCGGCGAAGGCTCTTACGTGCTCAGGAACAATGTCCCATGAACTCGAACCCGCCATCAGTCCGAGATACAAGCAGTGTCCCGGCCCCTGTCCCATCAACATCCAGGGTAGCCACGGCGTGATGCGCGTCCACGTGCCGACGGATGGAACCGTCGTGAGTTCCGGGTTCTCGACGTCCGCGACATCCACCCAATAGCGCATCATCTCGGATACCCTGGCCATTTTGCCGCCGGATTCACGCGGCCATTTGTCGGGCTGCAGCGCGTTCGGGTAATACAGGTGCATGTCGGTGTTCAGAACCAGCTTGTCACCGACACGCCGCCACGGAAATAACAATGGAAATTTCCTTGGTTCCGGCTTTGAGCCGTCTTTCGGAAAATCTTTTGGCGCCAGGATCAGCCATTCGCTGATCGTGTAATTGAACGGGTCATTGGCCACGTGCACGACTTTGACTTTCTCATCCGTCCACGGATTCGTCCATTCATCGATCATGCGTCGGCTGCCCGGGTCCGGGTGCAAGTCGGTATAAAAGATTACTTCCTTGTTGAGGCGCAATATCGTGCCGTCTTCCTGCGGAATCAGGCGCGTGGCCAGGAAAGTTTCAAACCCGCAGAGCGGTTTGACTGCTTCGCCTGGAACGACGCCCATAACTTCGCCGGCGGCATAACCAATCCGTTCGTTCTCGGGATTCAAGTCGCCCTGCATCCGCGCCCAGGTGTCGCGATTCCAGATCGGGCTCGTGAAGTCGATAGTTGTCTCGAATTTGCTTGTCATTTTAATTAGTCCTCTGCATTTCGTTGCATCTGGCGGGGTTTCGGTAGGCCCCTAAATTCCGGGCTGCATGAACTCGGGCCGGTGAGTGTAGCGGAAGATAGGCTTGCAGGCACAGGGCAATCATCCGGCGGGCCACGGCGTTCGATAGGTGGATTCGGAAAATCATCTACAGGCCGAATCACCCGGTTTGTCAGGAAGATCCCCCGCAAATGTCGAGGGCTTCCTGCGGACCCGCCGGCCCGGATTAAAAGCGGAAATCCACGCCTAATGAAAGCGCCCAGAGGTCGGCATTATCGACGTCATACCAGTCGAATACCGTGCGAATGCCAATCCTCTCACCAACATGGACAATCGCGCCCGCTCCGAGTGCAAGCCCCGTAGCGTGGCCCAGAGATCCGGGGAGTTTCGTGCTACCCGTCAGGGTGGTCACGTCGATATCGTAGTCATACATGCCGATTTTGCCTAACAGATCGATCTCGCCGATCGGTACGTAGCCGACGGCATACAGGTTGAACCCGGAGAACGTCAATTCGACATCACCGTCTTCTTCGGTCGGGGTCAGGTCGCTCTTAAAGCCACCGCTGTTGTAATAGCCGCCTTCGATTCCAAACCATTTATTAAGCTGAGCCTGCCCATACACTTGAAGTCCGACACCGGAATCATTGACCGGGAAGCTTGAATCGCCCTTGTAATCGGAAAATGAAGCTGCGATGCCCGCCCTGAACTGCAAGTCGTTCTCAGCATTTGCGGCAAACGTCATCAGGACCAATGCAGCCGCCATGGTGATTCGTTTCATCGAAGAGTCTCCTTCATTTACCCCGGTCTCGATGCCGCCGCGTTGGCGGGTGGATTCCGGTCCGCACACGCGAATCTGCGTCGCGGCAATTTCCGGGGTCCCCCTGACGTACGGCTGGCCTTCGTTATCTTTTCGACGATCATTCGCTCTTTTCGCTCAGATCGGCAGGCTCCTGTAACGAGTTTGAAGTATACGGCCACGACCGTTGGGGTCAACTTTGTTAGTCGATGAGGCCACGGCTGTGACAATATGCGACTACCTCGATTACTTAACCCTCAATGCGCGTATATATGCTTGATAATCCAGAAAATTTTGAGTTATTAGGAAAGCGGCCGGCAAAATTAACCGCCTGGCAAGGTCAGTCATGATCGGATAAAAAAATTTGTCGAAGTGCCTAAATGACTATTCCGAGTGGTCACCCGACATCCTTCGACGTCTTTATCGCTGTATAAGGGGTGGGAGGTGTGCCCGTCGGCTATATCGACAGCAGGGCCGCGTATGCGGTCCTATCTTGCGCGTCAAGCGCCATGCCGGCCAGGAATCTGCTGAGAGTGCAATAGCTACGGTCCTCCTAAGAACGGTGTTTGACAAGGTGTACCCGGACGGCGAACACTAAGTCATGGCCATACAATCTGATCCGATACAAAACACGGCCTTTGATCCGGCCGACGGCGTATTCATCGCGCAGGATAGTCGGCCCGCAACTTTGGGCGATGTCAGCGTGGGCAGTCTGAGTCCGTTTGTGCGCGCATTGCTGATCATTGATGGGACGGTAACCAAATATATCGAGGCGTATACCAATGAGCCGGTGGCGGTGCTCCGTCTGGAGCAGACTGGCAGCGCATTGGGTGATGATCATCAATGGCTTGATGCGCCACGCGGAGCCCGGATCATTCACCGTCAATCAATGCTGGTCGGTGATCAGACCGGTTGTTTGCGCGCCTATGCAGAGTCATTGATAGTCGTGGAACGATTATCGCCAGCTATGCAAAAAGGTCTCGATTCAGAGCCTGGTGGCCTTGGCAAGATTCTGTTTGACAGCGGCATCGAAACCCGGCGAGAGGGTCTCTGGTTTGGCCGCGAGCAGTTGACCGACTTACCAGGGTCCGTGGCCGAGCTTTGCGACGGTGATTTTCTGACGCGGACATACCGTGTGATCGCGGGCGGTGTACCTTTGATGATGATCACCGAGCGATTCCCGTTTAACGGCGATTTTCGCACCGGTAATCTGGCGACCGTAGACTGACGAATTCGCGCAGGGTTGATAATGTGCATCCTGCTATAACCATAATCGCAGGCGACGTTAATGATTAGCAGAGGCGAATTGTTTCACGTTTTCATTAAACTAATCCTTGCCGCTCTGGCAATGTTGGCGTTTTGCTCAAGCGCCAACGCTCAGGGCTGGATGCATTACGGTGGTGACGAGGGCGGCAGTCGATTTTCATCACTGACGCAAGTTAATCGGGAAAATGTTAAAGATCTGGAGCTTGCATGGACCTATCGAACGGGCGCCGTAGAGGCAAATTCCAAGCTGCGCATGTTCATCGATTTTCAGGCAACACCGATCCTGTTGCCGGAGGAGGCCGGCGGCCACTTAATCATCTGTGATCCGTTTACCAAAGTCATCGCATTAGATCCGGTCACTGGTGAAGAGCGTTGGACGCACGAGCCCAAGTTCAGCAAGGTACCTTATGCTGGGCGATTTAAGTGCAAAGGACTGGCGCAATGGCGCGATCCTGATGCAGAAGCGGGTGCTGCGTGTGCAACCCGGTTATTTTTGCCACTTCCGGATCTTCGTCTGCTGGCGATAGATGCGCGCAACGGCAATAAATGTCATGGCTTCGGCGAGGATGGCGCGATAGACGTCAAGCCTTTAATTGAAGCGATGGAACCGGCCGACGGCGTCATCGGGACACAACTATTGTCAACCGCCGTTATCATCAGCGGCGTGGTGGTCGTGACGACCACGTCCAACAAGTTCAAGAGCGCGAGTTCGGTCAATGGTGCGATAAGAGGCTTCGATGCGCGTAACGGCAAATTGAGATGGACATTTGATCCACTGGTTCGGGTCGCAGCAGGCGGATTGGAACCTACGCCGCAGACCGTCGGGGGCGGGAATGTCTGGAGTCTGATGTCGATCGATTCAGAACGCGATTTATTATTCCTGCCGACGGCCAGTCCCGCACCGAATTTCTGGGGTGTGCACCGGCCTGGCGATAATCGTTACGCGAACTCGATCGTCGCCCTGCGAGGTTCGACCGGCGAGGTCGTCTGGCATTTTCAGGTTGTACACCACGATATCTGGGATCGGGACATGCCGTCACAGCCGATCGTTGTCGATATCAGGCGAGAGGGTGAGATGATCCCGGCAGTCATCCAGCTTACGAAATCCGGCATGGTATTCGTGTTTAATCGGGAGACTGGCGAGTCATTATTCCCGATAGAAGAACGGCCGGTGCCCACCGACGGGATTCCGAATGAGCAGGTCTCGCCGACGCAGCCGTTCACGGTTAAACCACCACCGCTGGTGCGCCAGACCCTCAGTCCTGACGATGCCTGGGGGTTTACCTTTTTTGACCGAATTTTTTGCCGCAAGCGTATCGAATCGCTTCGCCACGGCAATATGTATGAACCGCCGAGTCTGCAGGGGACGATAATGTACCCGCAAGTGGGCGGTGGCAGTAACTGGGGTGGCGGCGCTTTCGATCCGCAACGTAATCTTTTGATTACCCCCGTGTCTCAAATTCCGTATTTCATTCGCCTGATACCGAAAGAGGATGTCGATCCGAATACGGCAAAGCTGCCTCAGGCCGGTGCGCCGATGCAATTCCCCGGCTACATCGGTGGAACACCCTACGCACTCGAGCAGGGTCCGTTAATGTCGCCGTTCTTTTCGCCTTGCACAGCTCCACCGTGGAATATGTTAGTCGCTGTCGATATGGCCGTGGGCGAAATCAAATGGAAAGTGCCGTTTGGGGTGCTCGATAAGCTCATGCCTGTTCCGGTACCGCTGAACTGGGGTGCTCCGTCCGCGGGTGGCCCAATTATTACGGCGGGCGGTTTGATTTTTATCGGCGCTACTTCGGATTCGCGCATTCGCGCCTACGATATCGATACGGGCGAGGAATTATGGCAGGACATGATGCCGACCTCTGCGATGTCGACGCCGATGACATACGCGGCGAACGGGCGGCAGTATGTAGTCATCGCGGCTGGCGGGCACAGTTGGTACTACGCGAAAGGTATCGATGACTATTTGCTTGCCTATGCATTGCCGGAATAAAGACGTGCCGGCGCAGTGACCACGATTATTGACAGTCCGAGAGTCAATTCCGAGGTGGGTCTCTTTTCAGGAGTGAGAACCAGTACGTGGTAGTTCGTGGCGCCGACAAATAAAGTCACACATAAGGCGAATTCTTACAGGCATGGATTATGTCAATTTTGGTCAGTGACCCACTGATACTCGGCTTGCTAGCTTTCCTGGCCGGTTTGGTGGTTGCCCGGATTCTCACACTGCTGGCTGCGAGGTCGACCGAAAAGGAGTCCAGGGCAAATGATCGCCTGCTTCGTAGTTTGGAGGCGGATCTGCGGGTCGCCAACAAGACCTTGGCAAAGGCGACAGAAGAGTTTTGCAGTACCAATGAAGAGCTGGAATCGGCGAACGTTACTATAGCTGATCTCCAGACCGTTCTGGACGAGCGAACCAAGGAAGTCGAGGAAACCCGCACATTTCTGAAGCGCGAATGCGTGAAAACTAATGCGCTTCGTGAGAATCTGAGCGGGCGAGCCGAAGAAACTATCCGCGCAGAGGCCCATGCTCGACAGATGGAGGTTGAGCTGAGCGTTGTGAAGGCGGGTACAGCGGCTGTGCATGAAGAAGTTGATCGTCTTGCCGCCGAACGACAGGAGCTTACCGGCCGGCTTCACCAGCTCAAGGACGAAATGCTGCGAGAAAAATCAGCGGAAGACGACAGGCGGGAAGAAAAACTCGAGCTGGACGAACCTCTTCTCGATTACTGAGCCGACTGGCCCTGCAGCCCGAATATTGGGGTAGACCGCCCGGTCTCCCTTGCACTGAAACAATCCAGAGAAATTGGTGTCCGACACCATTGTCCAGCGAGCAATCGCCCGCTACCTGATTTATATTCAAGATTGCGCCGAGATATTTTGCCTGCGCGCACAATATCCGGGCTAGAATTGTCCGTCGGGCAAATGGAACGGGGGGCAAGTTACTCATGAAGCTGGGTTTAATGGTTGACAGTTCACCGGCTCAATTTAGTGTGCCGATGGAACAGATCAAGGAAGCGGAACAGCTCGGATTCGATTCGGTCTGGACTTTCGAATCTTACGGTGCGGATGCTGTCGCGCCTGCAGCCTGGATTCTGGCGCAGACTTCCCGCATCAAAGTAGGCACGGCCATCATGCAGATGGCGGCACGCACGCCTACCTGTGCGGCGATGACGGCAATGACATTGAGCGCGATGTCCGGCAATCGATTTATTCTCGGCATAGGCCCATCGGGCCCGGGCGTTATCGAGGGTTGGCATGGTGTTCCGTATGGCCGTCCATTGACCCGGACCAGAGAATACATCTCGATTATTCGTAAGATCATAGAAAGAAAAGAGCGTCTGGAGCACACGGGGTTTCATTACCAGATACCGTACGTCGGCGAAGGTGCAAAGGGTCTGGGTACGCCAATGAAGAGTATCTTGCATGGCGACCCGAATCTTAAAATTTATACGGCCGCGATCACTCCTAATGGACTTCGTTGCAGCGGAGAAGTGGCGGATGGCGTATTTCCGATCTGGATAGATCCGGATCGGTTCGATCTGATCGGAACGTATCTCGAAGAGGGCTTTGCCAGTTCTGCGACTGAGAAAAGTTTCGACAATTTTGAGGTTTCGCCACTGGTTAATGTGGTGCTCGACGATGATCTGGATAAATGTCGCCAGGCAGTCAAGATGCATCTGGCTTTGTATATCGGTGGTATGGGTCCCCGCGGGCACAATTTCTACAATGATTATGCGAGTCGCATGGGTTATGAGGCTGAAGCCAGGTGCATACAGGATCTGTATTTGTCGGGTAAAAAAGTTGAAGCTGCGGCGGCGGTTCCCGACCAGCTGGTTGATGATTGTGCATTGGTCGGTTGTGCGGATCGCATCCGTGACCAGTTGCAGCGCTGGAGGGATCCGGAAACAGATGCGCGCATTGGAACATTAGTGCTTAGCGGTGCGTCGGTCGCAGCGATGCGTTTGCTTGCAGAGGAGTTACTTTGATGTCAGCAACAGCCCCCGAATTTGGTATCGCCATACCGCAGGTCTTTCTTGACGGAAAGGCAGACATGGAACTGGTGCGTAGCACCTTGCGTCGCGCCGAGGAGCTCGGTTATCAGAGTGCCTGGGTTCAGGATCAGGTGGCCAGTGACGTTCCACTGCTCGAGTCGATCAGTTTGTTGTGTTATTCGGCTGCCGTGACCAGCACTTTAAAACTCGGTGTATCGGTAATCGTATTCCCGATTCGCAACGCGCCGCAGTTGGCCAAGAATATCGGCACACTCGATCATATGAGTAATGGTCGTGCGATCTTGGGCATTGGCCTTGGTCCGGTTTTTGCCGGGGACAATTACTTTCAGATTTTCGGCACCAAGGCCGATGAAGCGTTGCGGCGTTTTAATGAGGGTCTGGAAATCATGAAAAGTTTATGGACTCAGCCGAAGACCGACTATAAGGGCGAGTTTTATACGCTTGAGAATGCCGGGATGGAACCGAAACCGGTTCAGAAACCTCATCCGCCGGTCTGGTTTGGGGGGCAAAATCCAAAGATGTTGCAGCGAGCCGTGCGTCATGCAGATGGGTACATGGGTGCCGGGCCAACGACGACCAGGGACTTCGGTAAGAATGTTGAGCATATTCGCAGATTTCTCGATCAGGAGGGCAGGGACCCGGCCAGCTTCCCGATTTCCAAGCGGGTGTATCTGGCTGTGGACGATGATGTCGAGCGTGCCAAGGTGGGCCTGGACAAGTTTTTTTGGGCACGTTATCCGTGGATGATTCAAGCCAACCCAGACTTCGTCGCCGACATCTGCGTCTGGGGTACCCCGGCGATGGTGACCGAAGGTTTAGCCGAAGTCCTGGAGCAGGGCGCCGAGATGATTGTCCTGAATCCGCTGAAGAATTTCATCGAGCAGTATGAACGTCTGGCCGAGGAAGTCATTCCCGGCCTGCGTTAAAATCTTTCTTATCGGATGGACATCGACATCATCCTTGATACTCGCGCAAGCGCAGGTCAACTGGCTGAGCTTGGGCAACTTGCCGAAAAAAATGGCATACGTGGTGTCTGGGTTTCCAGCCTGCTGGACTCACGAGACCCATTCACAAATCTGAGCACTCTGGCTCAATCCACCAGTCGGCTTAACCTGGGGACCCGTGGCGGTCAACCCGTACGACACGCATCCGGTCAGGATCGCGTCCGCACTGTTGACTCTGAATGAACTTGCTAACGGCCGGGCTCGGATCGTGATCGGCGGTGGAGGCGAGGCCTTGGATGCGCTTGGGATCAAACCGCAGCGACGTGTTCGCGTCGTTGCTGAATGTGTGGAGATCATTAAGGCCGCAGCATCCGGTAAGCCGGTCTCGCACGCCGGTGAAATTTTTCAAGTCAATAATCTGTGTTTGAACTGGTTACAGGCCAGGACACCACCAATATATGTTGGCGCAAGTATGCAGCAGATGCTGGGCATGTCCGCTCGTGTGGCCGACGGCATCATGATGAGTGATATGCCTCCGACTTTGGCGTCCGATGCAATATCGACACTTGATCAGGGGTTGGAGAAGTATTCCAGGCGTCGAGCGGAATTTCAGACGAATTGCTTCGCTGCATGGCATGTGTATGCAGACCTCGAGCAGGCGAGACGCGAAGCACGACAGTGGCTCGTATTGCGCGGCATTTTTCGTCCGTGGCTATTGAGCGAGTTTCTGGAGGCGAAAGACGTCGATCTGGTCATGAACAGTACCGCGGCTTTTTGGAGCGCCTTCAATGAGCGAACGCATCTTGTCGACGGTGTACCGGACAGCGTTCTGGATACCTTGGTCGATAATTTGACCTTCACGGCTCGAATTGGCGACCTCCATCGCACGATCGAGAAACTGCAGGAATACGCGAGCGCCGGACTGTCCGGCATTTCCTTGCGGCTATACGCGGATCCCGCCGCATCGATCCGTTTGCTCGGCAAGCGCGTGTTGCCTGCCATGCAGTAACATCCGCACGCCTGCAAAACCCAATGTCCACCAGCCCAAGCCGTGTGCCAGGCATTCGGCCTTGTCTGCGGCATACGCTGCTCCGGGATGGCTCCCTGCGGTCCGCTTTATTCCCTGCGCAGCGTATGCCGCAGACAAGGCCTGCCAAGTCGCGACCGTTTAGCATCGGTGAACCCATGCGTAACTCACCCAGGCTCAGGAAGCGAATTTGAATTCGCGGGCGGGTCTGTTTCGTACGGGCGATAACCGCGGCGCCCGATAAGAAGCCGCAATTCGCTCGGCCGGAGCATCGTCATAGAGCGTCGTGCGGTGGCGCGCGGTTCGGCCGAGGGAGTCGATCAATCGATCCATTTTCTCCGGCGCCAGTTCCTGGCCATGGCTCGCGCCAGCCGCCCGCGAAATTGATTCATTCATCAACGTGCCGCCCAGATCATTTGCGCCCGCGTTCAGACAGTCGGCGGCGCCGGCCTCACCGAGTTTTACCCAGGACGTCTGAATATTGGTGATCAGCGGATGCAATGCCAGTCTGGCGATTGCATGCATGAGTATATTTTCGCGATACGTCGGCCCGAGTCGTGAGCGGCCGCGATGAAACAAAGGCGCTTCCATGTGTACAAATGGCAGTGGCACGAACTCGGTAATCCCACCTGTTTTTTTCTGCAGATCTCTTAAGGCCAGTAAATGTCTGGCCCAATGACGAGAGTTTTCGAGATGCCCAAACATGATCGTGCTGGTCGTCGGTATGCCGAGGCTGTGAGCGGTGCCAATGACCGATAACCATTCTTTCGTATTGACTTTGTCGGCACAAATGATTTGCCGAATCTCGTCATCCAGAATTTCGGCGGCCGTGCCCGGCAGGCTGGCCAGACCGGCATCGACCAAGTCGCCGAGAAAAGCCGTGATCGATTTGCCGAGTGTCTTTGCGCCATGGGTGACTTCCAGTGGTGAGAATGCGTGGATATGCATGCCTGGCGCGACGTCCTTCACGGCGCGGCAGATATCCAGATAAGTGTGGCCCGTGTAAGCCGGGTGAATACCGCCTTGCAGGCAAACCTCCGTTGCACCGCGCGCCCATGCCTCTTCTGTCCGTCGGCTGATTTCCGCCATATCGAGCACATAAGGCGTGCCACGCAGGTTGTCGCTGGTTTTTCCTTTTGAGAACGCGCAGAACTTGCACTTGTAAAGACAAAGATTGGTGTAATTGATATTGCGGTTGACAACATAGGCGATAGTGTCACCACAGATATCATGGCGCAGCTCGTCAGCCGTCTGGCAGACTGTTTGAAAATCCGTTCCGCGCGCGCTGAACAGGGTGGTGATCTGGTCTTCAGTAAGTCGCTGGCCGTCCGTCGCGCGCCTCAGGATCTCGCTTAGTCTGCTGTCGCGCAACCTTTGCCGGGAAGGCTTCAGGCGATACGGAGGCGGCATATCGGCACCTGACGACCAGGTATCGTCACGCGCCAGGCCCTCGCTATCCGAGTGTTTCAGGACTCGTGCGATCAGATCCGGCGCCAGCCAGCGTTCGGTGTTCACAGCATACTCTGGATAAATCGTGAGCCGTTGAGTCAGAATCTTTCCGGCCCGGGCGGTTTGTTCCGCCAGTTGATCGAGTTGTGGCCACGGCGATTCGGGATTTACGTGATCCGGCGTCACGGGCGATACACCGCCCCAGTCGTTAATACCAGCTGAAATCAATTCCGGCAGTCGGTTCGCGTTCAGGTTGGGCGGTGCCTGAATATTCATGTCGGGGCCGAAAAGATGGCGAGTCATCGCAATTGTCCAGAGCATTTCCTCAAATGCCGGAGGCGAATTGGCGTGCATCTTCGTGCCGGGTTTTGCTACGAAGTTCTGTACGATGATTTCCTGAATGTGCCCATGACGATCGTGCAAATCACGAATGGCCAGCAGACTGTCGATACGTTCCTCACGCGTTTCGCCGATGCCGATGAGTATGCCCGATGTCAGAGGAACCCGAGCCTCACCGGCAGACTCGATGGAAGCCAGTCGCGCTTCGGGCAGTTTATCCGGTGATCCGAAATGCGGACCGCCGCGTTCGCAGAGGCGCTTTGCCGCGGATTCGAGCATGATGCCCATCGACGGCGAAACTTGTCGCAGGCTTTCGTAATCGGCGCGGGTCAAAACGCCCGGATTCAGGTGTGGCAGCAAGCCCGTTTCCTGTAAAACCAACGCAGCCATTTGCTTCAGGTAGTCGATCGTCGAGTCGTAGCCCATGTTAGCCAGCGCATCGCGCGCGGCTTTATAGCGAAGCTCGGGTTTATCGCCGAGTGTGAACAATGCTTCCCGACATCCGGTAGCCTGACCGGCCCGCGCGATCGCCAATACTTGCTCCGGCGACAGGTAGACCTGTCCAACCCGCTTCGGTGTTTTCGCATAGGTGCAGTAATGACAGACATCACGGCATAATTCCGTCAGTGGAATGAAGACTTTCCGGGAGTAGGTGACTATGGCCCCTTTATGCTGATCGCGAAGTTTTGCTGCGGCATGCATTAGTTCGGTGAGCGGCAGCTCCCGGCCCATACAAATGGCTTCATCGCGATTCGGTCGATTTTCTTTCCGGGCTGTCATGCCAATGCCGTCGTATTTGTTCCGAGTAAGGTGTCGCAAATGCCGGTTCTATTCAGATAGTTGCTGGTGTGGCCCGGCGAAGGATGTTGACAAAACCAGATTAGATCATCCGGCGTATCGACGTCCCGACTGAATGCAGCGTGAGAAACTTTTTCAGTTCTCAGTTTAGCACCATCTGCGGCTTCCAGATGATGCTTGGCGCTGTGCCGGCCGAAACAAAATTCGATTGCCCCCGGCGGTGACATCACCAGGGCATTCGTTCCACCGTCGCGGCTCGCCGGACAGATGCTCAGCCCACTCTTATGTTCTTTGAGCAACTGATCAATATCCGCCGCACGAAGCATCGGCAGATCGCTGGGCACTACGAGTAATACATCGACACCCGCCAGTTTCAGATGGTCAGCCGCATTATCGAGTTTCGATGACAGGTCAGCTCCCGAAGTTTCCGCCAGGAAATCACAATCCAGTTCCCGCGCAAATTCTGCGACGACCGGTTCTTCGCCGAGCAGGGTTAATCCCTGCAGCATGCGTGCGTTCTGCAGGGCCATGACCACATCCGTAGCCATATGTCGCGCCAGGGACGCACATTGATCGGCGGTCAACGCCGGGTGCAGACGGGTTTTGGCCTTGCCGAATGCCTTGATCGGTACAAGAGCCCAGATTTTTTCGGTTTTATTCAAATTACTGGTACGTTCATTACTGACTGAGTGAGCGGGCAAATTCCAAGCTCGAATTTGCAACGCGTATCTTGTCTTCCAGCGACTTCATTATTGTGTCGCAGCTTGTGACTTTCAGGCCCGGAGTTTCTATCTGTTCCACCATGTTACCGTCTGTGGTGTCGAGGATGAAACCATCTATCAGGTCGCCATAATGCCGCGCAATGTTGTCGGCCGACGCCCTCAGGCCGAGTTCCGCCATTATTTTAGCCGTTGGGCCCTTGATGGCCATTCCATGGACTATTGGTGAAACCGCGACAACCGGCGTATCGGTGCCACGAATCGCCGCATCAATCGCAGGTATGGCGAGGATTGGATCGATGCTCAGGTAAGGGTTGGAAGGGGCGATAAAAATCGCGGCTAAATCGGTTTTTCGCAGAATTTCCAGAACTTCATCAGATGGGGCCGCCTCGGCGGCGCCGACATAGTCCAGGCCGATGACTTTTGGTACGGCCTGGTCCCGGACAAAGTAATGTTGAAAATCCAGCGGCCCGTCGTCGGTCCGGATGCGCGTGCGCACGGCTTCGTCGGACATCGGCAGGATTTGCGTCGCCACCCTCAGGCTGCTGCAAAAATTGCCGGTGATTTCGGTCAGGCTTTCGCCGGCAGCCAGGCGGCGGGTGCGTTCAATATGCGTTGCAAGATCCCGATCGCCGAGGCGAAACCATGTTTCTCCGCCGAGTTGCCCGAGGGATTGCATAAAACTCCAGGTTTCATGGCGCAATCCCCAACCGGTTTCGGGATTGACCTCTCCGGCCAGGGTGTACAAAAGCGTGTCGAGATCCGGCGAGATGGCGAGCCCGAGATGCTCAAAGTCGTCGCCGGTATTGGCAATGACCGTCAGCTGCCCGGCCGTTAGAACCTGACTCAAGCCGAGTACAAGTTTGGCGCCACCAACACCACCGGACAGGACGACAACGTTGCCGCTTATTTTATTCACTGAAACAGGTTTTCTTCCGCTGATCGCAGAATCGTCCGGGCGTTCTGATCGGATTCACGGGCATCGATACCTCTGATCAGAACAACCGGCACGGCTTCGGCTCCTTCGCCCATGATCAATCCGGCGGCGCCCGCTATGCAATCAGCCGTCGCTACCTCGGCCACTTGTAATACGCGCCCGAACATATCGACCTGCCCGCGCATATCCGTCAATGCCGTCATACCCGCACAGCCGATCGCGACTCCGGTAGTGCCCAGGCGCCACGGGCGACCGACGCTGTCGGTGATTATTATGCCGAGTCGAACACCGAAAAGTTCTTCCAATGCCCGTCTCAGGAGTGCCGCCGAGGCATCCGGATCTTCCGGTAGCACCAGCACGATATCTTCATCACCGGCAACGTTCGATCGGTCTATGCCGGCGTTGGCCAGCACGATACCGAGACGATGCTCAACAATGATCACCCCGGCGTTATGCCGAACCACGCGTCGGGACTCTCGCAGGATTAATTCAACCAGTCGCGGGTCTTTGTCGCCGCCGTGCGTCAGCTCTCGCGCTTTGGCAGACGGCGTAATATCGTTGAGGTTGACCAGGCAGCCTTCGGCCTTGGAGACGATTTTTTGCGCAATCGCAAAGACGTCACCGTTTTTGGGTTGCAGGCCTGCTTCGGAGACAGCCGTCGCAATGACCGCTGCGAGATCTGTATCGGCATCGACCAGCGGCAGGCCTGGTACGGGATAAAGGGCGATTGCCGGCACGGGCATCTTTGGATCCTTTCGATCGACGGGCTGACCCGCATTCGGGTCAGCTATTATCAATTCCCGTAATGCGAATGCCTGCGTGGCCGCAGTCATATCGTTTGTTCATGAATATCAGCACCGAGGTCAGTGCTTCCATGGCTGCGCTATTGGCCAGCGGGCCCGCATGCCAGGCGTGAAAGTTCGCTTTGCGTGCCAAATCAACGACCAGCTGTCGTGATGCAGCGTTGTCACCGGCGACCAGTACATCGCAGGCCAGTTCCTGGTCAGATGCCATCAGGTCCGCTGCAACATTCTGGAACGCGGAAACGACCTCGACTTCCGATCCGAGGATCTGTTGCGCGCGTGCGGCCGCGGAGCCTTCGGGTGGCAATGTGACCCGTGCCACTTTAGGCGGAACAAGAGGTACCGTTGTATCCACGAGAATTTTCCCGGCAAGAGCCGGCTTGATGTGCTCCAGGGTCGGTTTCTGGTGGGCAAACGGGACGGTCAAGACGACAATATCGCCGGCTTGCGCGGCTGCCAGATTTTCCTGGCCGCTGATCGAGGCTTTGGTAAATCCCTGCGCAAAGCGTCCGCTGCCTCGCAAGCCTTGTCATCGCTCCGCGAGCCGATGATGATCTGATAGCCCGCCACGGCCCAGCGTTTTGCCAACCCGCTGCCAAGGGCTCCGGTGCCACCAACGATACTAATTTTCTCAATTTTTTGTTCTTTTTCCATGTTTTGCCGTCTGCATTCGTTCAGCGAAGCCGCATGGTATCCCGAGCGCCATCAGCGGTCCAAATAGAATAACCTCCCTTGCCGCATGGTGCAGTGGCCTCGGAGGGCGAGACTGATGCAAAATAGCGTCAGAACATAGTTTGCGGCGAATTTATAACCACGGTCGAAGAACGCGGCGCTGCCTCCAGGGACGATTTTCGTACGGGTCCTTCAGCAAAAATTTGATGGATCGACAGCGGCTTCTTGACCACGATCCTGGCGATCAGAAACTCAGGATTGGAGAATAAAATGCAAATATATAAAGAGTTCATTTTCGAGGCGGCCCACAGGCTTCCGAACGTGCCCGACGGACACAAGTGCGGTCGTCTGCACGGGCATTCGTGGAAGGGCGTGATTCATGTGGAAGGTGAAATTGATCCGCATACCGGCTGGATAATGGATTTTGGGGAGATCAAGAAAGTCTTTGATCCTCTCTACAATCAGCTCGACCATAATTATCTGAATGAGATCGAAGGTCTGGAAAATCCGACCAGTGAAGTCCTCGCGAAATGGATCTGGGAGCGCCTCAAGCCAATTTTACCGAAGTTGTCTCAAGTCGTTATTAACGAGACCTGTACAACAGGTTGCATTTATCGGGGCGAGGATGGTTGAGGCGACATCAGGGCGGTCGATAAACGAGGGGTTCATGGGGATTGCCCTCCAGGCCGCAAGGCGCGGACTGGTTGCCGGAGAACCACCGATCGGCGCCTGCCTGGTCAAAGATGGTGAGGTCATTGTTACGTTGAATAATGCAGTGATCAGCGAATTGGATATCACCGCACACGCGGAAATGCGCGTGATCCGGGAAGCCTGTCGGCAGCTTCGCAAACTCGAATTATCGGGTTGCCGGTTGTTTGTGACGGTTGAGCCTTGTCCGATGTGCATGAGCGCCTGCCACTACGCGGCAATTTCGGATGTGGTTTACGGTGCCAGGCTTGCGGATCTGCATGCATTGACAGGCAACGAACTTATGATTTCATACGCCGAGTTATATGCGGACAGCACGACGAAATTACGCGTGATCGGTGACTGCCGGCGCGAAGAATGCAGGACGCTGCTTCAGGAATGGGTCAACAAATCCCGCCCGCGCTAACCACAGGTTGAATCGAATGAGCGCCCAATACGACGCAATAGCGGAAAAATACCAGCGCACCAAAGAGTCGCCGCTGCGTACCTATGTCGAAGCTCATACTTTTCTGGGTCTGATCGGTGATTTACGCGGCAAAAGAGTTCTGGATCTGGCTTGCGGTGAAGGATTTTATACGCGTCAGTTAAAAAAGTTGGGCGCCATGCGCGTTGTCGGCGTGGACATTTCACCGCAAATGATTGCGCTGGCGGCAGAGCAGGAACGCCAGGATGCCATCGGTGTCGAGTATGTTTGCGCTGACGTCGAGGATTTGCCCTGTCAGGGTGAGTTCGACATCATCGTAGCGGCGTATCTCCTGCATTATTCAAAAAACGAACAGGCAATGCTGCGGATGTGCCGAAATATAGTCGACCACTTGCCGGCCGGCGGTCGATTCGTGACATTGAACGAAAACCCGAATCAACGCGTCGAGAAATACGCGGGCTATGCGCAGTACGGCTTTAACAAAACAGTTGAGCAGCCGCGTCGCGATGGTTCCGAGATTACCTACTGGATGGTGTCGGGTCGTGAGCTATTCAAGTTTCAGGCCTGTTTCTTTGCTCGCGACACATATGAGCGGGTTCTGACTGCTGCGGGATTTCGCGCTCTTCGGTGGCATCCACTTTCCCTGGCCAAAGAAGGCGTCGAGGCTCACGGCACGAATTATTGGCAGGAATATCTGAGTAATCCACCGATCATCGGCCTGGAGTGTCGGGTCTAGCCCACATTTCTCACCATGCATTCCCTGCACGAATCGTTCGAACTGCATGCCGCAAGGTCACCGGACGGCGTGGCAATTTCCTGCAACGGAAGCGCGCTTAGCTATGGTGAGCTGAACCGGCGGGCGAATCAGCTGGCCCACGCATTACGTGCCCGTGGTGTCGGTACGGATGTGCTGATCGGTCTGCACCTTCCGTGCGGGCCCGACGTAATTGTCGGCATGCTCGCGATACTCAAGGCGGGTGGCGGCTACCTTCCGCTTGATCCTGAGCAACCTGCTAAACGTCTGGAGAAGATTTTATCCAGAGCGCAGCCAGCGTTGATTCTGACGGACCTTGCGGTAGTCGATCTGGCGACCGAAGAATTTCCGACCCTTTGCATGACCGGGCAGCGGGAGTTTATTGCCACGCAGAACGACACGAATCCTGGTGTTTCCATTTCGTCTGAACAGCTTTGCTATGTCATGTTCACGTCGGGTTCGACCGGATCGCCCAAGGGCGTCATGGTGACCCACGGCAATGTCGAGTTTTTGTTTGCGGATGCTGACGGTACGGAACACTACGGGCTGGGCATCCGATCCACAGATGCCTGGACTTTATTCCATACCTATTCGTTCGGCTTTTCAGTCTGGGAGATTTGGGGGGCGTTGCGTCACGGCGGACGCCTGGTGATTGTTCCACCCGAACTCCGGGCAGACCCGAATGGCTTTTTTGAACTGCTGCGCGCCGAGTGCGTGACCATAATCAGTCAGACACCATCGGCGTTCAGGCAGAATTTTCTGGCTGAACGCTTCATGCATCACTTGGCTGAACTTTCGTTACGCGCAATTGTTCTGAGTGGAGAAGCCGTGGCAGCGGAAGACCTGCGGCGCTGGTTTGTGCAGCACGGCGGCGACGGGCCACGGATTATTAACACCTATGCAATTACCGAGACGGCGGGACAGGTCACTGTCCGGGAATACACGGCCGGAGACGGTAGCGACTTTGCGTACAACGTTATCGGCCGCCCGCTGCGGCATACGCGAGTATATATCCTCGATGCTGATCAACGCCCGGTGGCTGCCGGGACAGTCGGAGAATTGTATGTTGGCGGCCCGGGTGTCGCGCGCGGTTATATCAATGATGCCGGGCAGACCGCCGAACGATTTCCAGACCTGGTCATTGATGACTCTGGTACGCAGCGTGTTTATCGCACTGGAGACCAGGTGAGTTGGTCTTCGAACGCTGAGTTGCAGTTTCTTGGCCGAACCGATGACCAGGTGAAACTGCACGGTTACCGGATCGAGTTAGGTGATGTCGAGACGGCCTTGCGCGCGCATCCTCTGGTTCTGGACGCGGCGGTCGCGATTCACGCGGACGCAAACGGTCAGTCAAGACTCGTCGGCTATCTGGTGTCGGACGTATCAAGCCCGGAAGCGATCGCCAAACATAACGAGTCACCCGAATTCTGGCCGTCCGTCGGCCCCTATCAGCTCTATGACGAGTTTTTATATGACCTGATGAGTTCAGAGGCCGAAAGAATCGAACGCTACCGGCAGGCCTTCGAACATTCAGTGCAGGATAAGGTTGTTTTGGATATAGGTACCGGAGACCACGCCTTGTTAGCACGCCTGTGCCTCGAGGCCGGTGCGCGTCGAGTGTACGCCGCCGAAATCCTGGACGACGCCTATAACAAAGCTCGCGAACTGATCGAACGCCAGGGATTGGATGAGCGCATAAGAATCATTCATGGTGACGTGTCGTCGGTGGAATTACCTGAGAGGATCGATGTCTGTACCCAGGGCATCATAGGCAATATCGGCAGCGCGGACGGCATCGTGCCGATCTGGAATCGGGCCCGCCGATTCTTCAAGCCCGACTGTATTCCGGTTCCGGCGCGCTGTCAGACCATGATTGCGGCCGTGGAGCTGCCCGACGTGCTGCGAGCGAAGCCGGCATTCAGCAGCCTTGCCGAGAGCTATGTGCAAAAAGCTTTTGCGAAATCAGACCGAAAATTTGATATCCGGCTTTGTGTGCGGAATTTTCCGGCGACCGGAATTATCTCCGATACACATTTGTTCGAGGACCTGGATTTTACCGGCCCGTTGAGCGATGTGTCGGCCGGTGAGGCTGTCTTTACAATCGCCAGAGATGCCCGTCTGGATGGATTCCTGGTCTGGACTGTCGTAACAACATCCGGCGCGGCAAGTGTTGATTATTTGCAGAATCAGCAGGCCTGGTTGCCGGTTTTTTTCCCCGTTCCGGACAACGGTATTTTCGTTCGTTGCGGCGATCGGCTGGCAGCGGAGTGGTCGGCACGGAATTCGTCCGGCATTTGTCCTGATTATCGGATTTCGGCAGCGATAATATCCGGTGCGCAAGCATCGGTTGGGTTCGATTATCAATCCTGCCATGCAGAGACGGCCTACAACAGTACTGCGATTCACCGGGCCCTGTGGAAGAACACGTCGGAATCTGGCATCGGTGTCCCGGATGCGGCAATCAGCGCCTGGCTTGCCGAGCGCCTGCCCGATTACATGGTCCCCTCGGCATGGGTTCATTTACCGGAGCTTCCACTGAACGCCAGTGGCAAGCTGGATCGAATCGCTTTGCCGACTCCAACGCGAGATCGACCGGGGCTTGAAACACCCTTCGAGGCTCCGCGAAGCAGTCTGGAACGGGATCTGGCTGGAATATGGTCCGAGGTTCTCGCCGTCGATCAGATCGGTGTGCATGACAATTTCTTTGATCTCGGCGGCGATTCCATTTCCGCTGTGCGCATGACCAGCGCGATGCAGAGACTTCTCGACGATGCGGTAATGCTTGTGGCAATTTTCGATGCGCCCACTATTGGTGGTCTGGCCCGATACCTGGCCGAACATCACCAGAAGGCCGTGACCAAACATTATGACCGTGCGCTAGTCGATCCTGCGGTCGGCCGGATGCAAGTCGGCCCTGGCCAGGACTGCGCGCCACTTTCTTATTCACAGCAGGGTTTCTGGTTGCTTCAGCAACTTTATCCCGATCAAACCGGCGCGAACGAGCAATTCGTGATCACGCTCGATGGACCGCTGCATGTCGCTGACCTCGAGCGGGCCTGGAATGCCGTCGTGCAACGTCATGAAATATTGCGCACCGTGTTTCGTGAGAAAAATGGCGAAGCGTTCCAGATCGTCATGCCCGTTTCACCAGTATCCTTGCCGATTGTCGATTGCCGGGACTCGCAGCTGACTTCGACACATTCGCAACTGTTCGCCGCAGCCCAGGAAGCAATTGTCAAACCGTTCGATCTCGAGAACGGTCCACTTATCAATGCATGTCTGTATCGATTTTCCGATCGAGTAAATCGGTTGCTCGTTAACGCTCACCATATTATTGCGGATGGGTTGTCGCTGCAGGTCATCAAGGGCGAACTTGCGTCTTTGTACGAGCTGGCCACGCGAGATCGCCCCTTGGAACTTCCGGCGCTGCGGCTCCAATACCGGGACTTCGCGTTTTCCGAGCGAGCCGGACTTAAGGATGACCGGCTTCAGACGTGTCTGGAATATTGGCGCCAGGTATTGACGGGCGCAGCCGAAAGATTGGCATTGCCCGAAAGAATGGTTGCCGAACGCTCGGGTCAGCAGCGGCGTGTTAGCTTTGAAATCGACCCGATCATCGCGGATGGCATACGACATTTGTCCCGGCGAGGCAATGCAACGCTGTTTATGGCGTTGCTGGCCGCGTTTCGCACGCTGTTGTTCCGCTATTCTGATCAGGACGATATATCGATCGGGTCACCGGT
>PVMK01123692.1_pt1 | contig 25899 bp, 24 predicted proteins | sample 1853481 | NCBI WGS metagenome assembly PVMK01 (sample SAMN08533507, study PRJNA380276) | Marine sediment metagenome, whole genome shotgun sequencing project.
TAAGAAAGGACTTGTTGTTTTTATCTCGGACTGCATACGCTGGTCTCTATCCGTAGTTTACAAGATTTACCTGGGCGTCCTGCTTGCCGTGATGGGAACTGGAGTATATGCTTATGGGCATCAGTATCAGGAAGGCCTCATTATCACCGGCATGTCTAACATTGTCAGCTGGGGACTGTACATTTCTAATTTTACTTTTTTTGTCGGGGTGGCCGCTGCTGCGGTGATGTTGATCCTGCCGGCCTATGTTTATAAGGACAAGGATTTCACGAAGTGGTCATCATCGGTGAATGCGTGGCGGTTGGCGCCTGGTGATGTGCCTCCTGTTCATCACGGTTGACTATGGGCGGGCCCCTCAAGGTGTGGCATTGATCCCGGGCATCGGCCTGTTCAACTGGCCTTCATCCATTCTCGCCTGGGATGTGCTGGTACTGAACGGCTATCTTGCGCTAAACACTATGGTGCCTCTCTATATTCTGTACTCCAACTACCATGGTCGAAAACCGGTTGGATGGAAATACCTGCCCTTTGTTTTCCTGTCCATCGTCTGGGCTGTTTCCATTCACATGGTCACCGCCTTTCTCTACCAGGGGCTGCCGGCACGACCCTTCTGGAACAACCCGCTGCTCGGGCCCCGATTCCTGGCCTCGGCATTTGCCGCCGGCCCGGCGGTAATCATGATGGTCCTCATCGCCATAAAGGAAAGGACTAACTACCCCATCGACACCACCATATTCTTCAAACTGAAGAGGATCATCGTGGTGGCAGCAGTAATCAACCTGGTGATGTTGTTCTCCGAGGTGTTCAAAGAATTCTACACCTTCACCCATCACAGCCTCTCCGCCCAGTATCTCTTCTTCGGACTTGAAGGACACGATTCCCTGGTGCCGTGGATTTGGACGGCTATAGCCCTGAATATCATGGGCACCCTGCTCTTTGCCTTTGACCCGACCAAGGGTAATTCCCGCTACCTGATGGTGGCAGCAGTCAGCCTGTTCACCGGCATCTGGATAGAGAAAGGTTTTGGTCTCATAATTCCTGGTTTTGTACCCTCATCTATGGGTGAGGTGGTCGACTATACTCCCAGTTCTTTTGAGATCCTCATAACCATCGGGGTGCTGGCAACCGGGGTATTGGTGGTGACCCTTCTCATCAAACCGGCCCTGGTGGTCCTATTAAGATACAAGGAAGGCCACCTGCAACCTAAAACAGACGGCTCTTAGATATTCAGGTCGAATTTTTATAATATAGTTTTGAGCAGAGTTCCCCTGGGTAGTTTTTTGTAGTTGTCGAATTGCAATTCCTTCACGATACCAATTTCATTACCTGTGCAAATGTACTCTTTATCGGCATATTAAAGTCGCCGGTCTGCAGAGTGTTCAGGCTGGAATGACATTCCAGGTAAGACCCCTTCTTTCTATTCAACCCACAATCATTTTGGGTGGATTGGATCAGTTGCGGCGGTAAATCATACATCTCCAGATATTCCCGGATAAAGATACCTGTTTCGCGGTATTTGCCTTTTTCTTTTTTTATATTTTTAAGACAATAGGTATTTCCATCCTAACAAAGAAAAGATATTCGGGGGAAAATAGTATCTGATGTACGAGCAGTAGATTTTCTGCTTGAAGGTTATGCAATATTTAGAAACCAAGAAGAAGTGAATTTATTGAGCAAGTAAATGAGACATGCCGCAAAAATCATAACGGCTTCATTTTTTATTGCAGCAGTAATCCCAGGAATAACTTTTTCTTTTGATAAAGGAAATGACTATCCTGCTCATCCCCCACAGGTACTGTCTTCAGATTACTACCCATGTTCCGGGTGCCATGTGGACATGGACGCCAACCCCACTCAAAGAGAACTTGAAGAGCACACTGAGATACAAATAATCGGGCATGCTGAAGAAGAAAGATGGTGCCTGGATTGTCATGATGCTGATGACAGAAATAAATTAAGACTGATAAACAATAAAAAAGTGGAGTTTGCTGCCTCTCATCGTCTTTGCGGACAATGTCATGGATCGATTTACCAGGATTGGAAAGCTGGCATTCACGGTAAAAGAACAGGGTATTGGGATGGTCCCAAACAGTATTATTTATGCACATCCTGTCACAATCCGCATAGCCCCAGGTTTAAGGCAATAGCTCCTGAGCCAGTCCCAATTAAACCTGAAGAAACGCTGAGAAGGTAACTGTAGCAATACTACTATCAACTGTGCTGAAAAAATGAAAAAGCCTTTAACAAGAAGAAATTTTCTTAAGCATACAGCATCAGGGATAGGTGCTACTATCTTGGCAGGCTGTTCAAGGGGACCTGGCTGGGAGGATTTTTTTCAGAAAAGGTTCCAGGCCATGTCTGCGGAAGAGATTTGGTTTCTAATAAGGCGGCTGGAAAACAAATATACAAAAAAATATGGCAAGGAATTTACTGTTAAAGCTACACCTGCTAAGGAAAATGCCGTATTTGGTTACGCGCTTGACCTTTCCAGATGTATTGGCTGCAGAAGGTGTGTTTATGCCTGCGTAAAGGAAAATAATCCTTCCAGAGATGTAGAGATCCAATATATCAGGGTGCTTCGATTTGAGAATGGTGAATCTGACCTGGAAAAATCCAATCATTATTACTCTTCAGAAAAAGTTCCGGAAGAAGGTCATTTTTATATGCCGGTGCAGTGCCAGCAATGCGAGAATCCTCCATGTGTCAAAGTCTGTCCGGTCAAGGCAACCTGGAAAGAGCCTGACGGTATAGTAGTAGTTGACTATAACTGGTGTATAGGCTGTCGGACCTGCATGGCGGCATGTCCTTACAGAGCAAGAAAGTTCAACTGGACAGAACCGGTAATCCCAAAAGATGAGGTAAACCCTGATACCCACTATCTTGGCAATCGTCCCAGGATGAAAGGCGTTGTTGAAAAATGCACATTCTGCATTCAACGCACAAGAGAGGGACGCTATCCCGCCTGTGTGGAAGTATGCCCGGTTGGGGCAAGAAAGTTCGGCAACCTGTTGGATCCTGACAGTGAAATCAGATATGTACTTGATAATTTTAGAACGTTCAAGCTGAAAGCTGACCTTAATACTGAACCGAAATTTTTCTACTTTTTCTCACTGGGATCGTAAGTCTTTATGAGCATTAAACATGTAAATATAACCGATGAACTCAGGTTTTTTATCAAGGGCCTTTGGGAAGTTCTTTTTAAAGGCGGCTTGATTTTTTACACCTGGATGATCGCTCTGACGATCCTGGTTGTGATAGGCGTGGTGACATATTCTTCACAATTCATTGAAGGGTTGGTCATAACCAATATGCGTGAGCAGGTTTCCTGGGGCTTTTATATCTCCAATTTTACTTTTTTGGTCGGCGTTGCTGCTGCTGCGGTTCTGCTTGTCATTCCCGCTTATCTCTACCATTTTAAGGCCATAAAAAAGATAGTCGCCTTTGGAGAACTGCTTGCCGTAACAGCAGTCCTAATGGCCCTTTTATTCGTGTTCGTTGATACCGGCAGGCCCGACAGGCTCTGGCATGCGATTCCCGGTATAGGTTATCTGAATCTGCCACAGTCTATTCTGGGCTGGGATATGATCGTGTTAAACGGTTATTTTGCAATAAATTTAATTATTGTACTTTATCTTGGCAGCAGCACCTATTTAGGCAGAGAGCCCAACAAACGATTTGTTATTCCCTTAATCCTGCTTTCCATACCATGGGCTGTGGGACTCCATACAGTAACCGCTTTCGTGTATAGCGGGATGGCGGCACGGCCATTCTGGAATGCCTCAATCCTGGCACCTCGTTTTCTCGCCTCAGCTTTCTGTTCAGGGCCATCCCTGATGATAATTATTTTCCAAATCTTACGAAAAGTAATGAACTTTGAGATTCGGGATTCAGCCATTCATAAACTTGCAGAGATAATATCTTATGCCATGGCAATTAATCTTTTTCTTCTGGTTGCTGAGATTTACAAAGAGTACTACTCAAACACCATCCATTTAGCACCAATGGCGTACCTGTTTACCGGGCTGCATGGCCACAACAACCTTGTGCCCTGGATATGGACGGCTATGGGCTTTAATATAATTGGTTTTCTGTTATTCCTTTATCCAAAGACCCGTAAAAATTTTATAACCTTAAACATTGGTTGTGTGCTCCTTTTCGTTGGTATCTGGATAGAAAAGGGAATGGGTTTAATTATTCCTGGTTTTATTCCTGACGCACTGGGAGAGATTTATGAATATGCGCCGTCCCGCAAGGAAATACTGATCGGTATGGGTATTTGGGCGTTAGGCGGCATGCTCTACACACTATTCTCCAGGGCTGTTATTGCTATTGACACGGGAAGGCTGCGGTATAGAGGTGCACCGCCAATTTCACTTGATGAGGAGGAATGGTTGGTTGCCGGGGATATTATGGCCAAGAATGTAATAACAGTTTCTCCGGAGTCGTCAATTGAAGATATTCGTGTCCTTCTAACTTCAAATAAAATCAGCGGGGTTCCGGTTGTTGATGAGAAAAATAGGGTAGTCGGTGTTGTCTCTGATACGGACATTGTCTATAACCTGTTACACTTGGAACCGCACCTCATGGATAAGCTGAAGGATATTGTCAAGCCTGAAGGTCATCATTATGAAGTGGACACTGGAAACAATGCCGCTGAAATAATGTCCTCTCCCCCAATTACTGCTTTGGCCAATACTCCTTTGACTGAATTGATCACTATTATAACTGTTGAGAAAATTAAGAGAATTATAATTGTTGACAATGACATGCAGCCAATCGGCGTAGTTTCAAAAATGGATATTGCCATGGCGCAGAGTTACGAAAAAGTCGCATCAAGCAGTGAATTCCGGGCATGAACCAACTTGCATAACTATCTCCCCTAACATTTACTATTGGTTTTACGGTATCAGAAAACCTGCAGCAAAGCATTAACTATGCGTAATCGTTAGTATTGTTTTGAACCATAAGCATATCATGATATTCCCGACAAAAGATACCGGATTCACGGTATTTTTTTTTGAGTCAAAATCTATTTATTTTATCTCATGATGAACAAATATTCATTCGTTGGGCCTATTTTTCATTTTGTTAATTTTTATAATGAGGAGGAAGATCGCTATGGCGGCGGATAACGAAGCGCTTTCCAGCGAGTCCAGCTGTCCCTGTAATGGGGATGACGTTTCGGTTTCACGACGTAAGGTAATAACCGGACTGGGGTGGGGAGCGTTTTTTGCTACAATAGGGCTTTCTTCTGCGGGCCTTCTCCGTTTTTTATATCCCAGGGTGCTTTTCGAGCCTCCTGCAACCTTTAAAATAGGTACTCCAACAGATTATCCGGCCGGTGAACCCGACGCGTACGGTGTAGTCAGCGTCAGCGAAAAATTCATGGTGGATCAGCGAGTATGGATTGTCAGGGAGACAGATCGCCTCTACGCCGTATTTGGCAAATGCACCCACCTGGGATGCACACCCAGGTGGTTTGCCGAAGATCGGCAATACAAATGCCCGTGCCACGGCAGTAAATATTACAGCAATGCAGTCAACTTTGCCGGCCCGGCTCCCAGGCCCATGGATCGCTATGCGATACACCAGTTGGAAGATGGCCGTATAGTGGTTGATAGGAGTTCTCTTTTTACCTTTAAAGAATTTGATAATCCCAAAGCCTTTGTAAAAGTGTGAGGATGCTGCGGTGGATAACAAACAAAGCCTTAAGGACAAGATTGTAGCTTCGCAGGCCTGGAAGTCCATTTTCAGGCATGGTTTTGAGGACACTCCCCAAAACCGCGGTAAAACGATTCGAAGCAATGTGTTTCTTCACCTTCATCCCCTTCGTATTCCCCCCCATGCACTCAAGATTCGTTTTACCTGGTGTCTGGGGGGCATTACCTTTTTTGCCTTTCTGGTTGAGTGTGTTACCGGCATCCTGCTGATGTTCTACTATCATCCGGTGGTAGAGCAAGCCTATATGGATATGAAGTTTCTGGCCTTTGACGTACCCTTTGGCCAGCTTCTCAGAAATATTCATCGTTGGGGTGCCCACCTGATGGTCCTTACGGTGATGCTGCATATGCTCAGGGTGTTTCTGACCGCTTCCTACCGTCCCCCCCGTGAATTCAACTGGGTAGTAGGTGTTGTTCTGCTGACCCTGACCTTGTTGATGAGCTTTACCGGCTATCTGCTGCCGTGGGACCAGCTGGCCTACTGGGCAATTACCGTTGGCAGTAATATGGGTGCTTCCACACCGATCCTTGGGGCCGAAGGGCCATTTTCCATAACCGATAAATACAATGACGTAAAATTTCTACTGCTCGGCGGCACTACGGTCGGGGCAAACGCCCTGCTCCGGTTTTATGTACTCCATGTAATCGCCATTCCTACTGCTGCGATTATCGGGATGGCCATTCATTTTTGGCGGGTACGGAAAGATGGTGGAATTTCAGGTCCTCTGTAATGAGGCCAGATGGAATTTAATTAAAGACAACTGGTGGCATGGAATGACAACACCCAAAGAACAGACAAAAAAACCGCGTAATCCTCATACCTGGCCGGATCTGCCCTTCAAGGAACTGATGTGCATGATCTTCATCATGGTACTGTTGATTGTCTGGTCTCTGGGGATGGATGCACCTCTCATGGAAGAGGCAACTCCGTCCAGGACAGAGAACCCGGCCAAGGCGCCCTGGTATTTTATCGGACTCCAGGAACTACTTGTCTACTTTGACCCCTGGTTTGCCGGTGTTGTTCTGCCGACCATTATCCTGGTGGGGCTCATTCTTATCCCGTACCTGGATATCAATCGGGAAGGAACCGGGGTCTACAGTTTTTCTGCCCGCAAGTTTGCCATGGTCAATTTCCTGTTCGGTTATGGGTTGTGGATGGGGGCCATTGTAATCGGCCAGTTCATGCGGGGACCAAACTGGTTTTTCTTCTGGCCCTGGGAGCCCTGGGATGCTGCTTCTCATTCTGCTGAAATAATAGAATTAAAAAACCTGGGACTGTTGACCGGCCTGGGCGGTTCAATCATTTATTTCGGACTGGGCTTTTGGATTCCCATTAAATTCAAGTGGAAGATCTACCAGCAGCTGGACCGGGTCAGGTATATCCTGGTGATGTCCCTGGTCCTGATGATGTACTCCGTACCGATCAAGATGGTTCTGCGACTGGTGTTCAATATCAGATACGTGATCACCACACCCTGGTTCAATATTTAGAAGTGATAGTAGGCTGAAAGAAAAGAGTTATTAAAAAACTTGACCTGAGAGATTGTCCATGAAGCTGAGCCCCAAGAATAAAATGGTTAATTTAGGGTTTTGTCTGTTCCTCCTGGTTATTGTGTCCTGGTCCTTCTGGAAAGAGTATGACCGTCCCTGGAAAGCTTACCAGCACACATTTAACAAGATGGACGCAGAATTGACCGAAGGGGAAATGCGAAAACTAGCTGCAGTTCCTGAGAGTGAAGAAAAACAAAAAAAACTTGAACTGCTGCAAAACCGTCAGGCCAATATTAAAAGTTTCAGACCGAAGATCAAGCAGTTGTGGCTCACCGATTTTGGGAATACGGATCGCTGTATGACCTGTCATCAGGGTATGGAGTTCGAGCGCTTTGCCACGGCTCCTCAACCGTACACAACTCACCCTGGTAAACATATTGATCCAAATCGGCACCCGGTTGATAAATACGGCTGTGTTGTCTGTCATGAGGGACAGGGTGTAGCCGTAGAAGTGGACCCGGCACATGGAGAGGCGGAAAACTTTCTGCACCCTCTGTTGCCCGGCCATTTAGCTGAATCCTCCTGTTCCGCCTGTCATCCGATGTCAACAGATATTCCCAAAGGAGCAACCCTTGAGGATGCGCCGGAATATTCAAGGGGCAGAAGTCTCTACCTGGAAAATAACTGCCTGGGCTGCCATGTTCTCGAGGGCTTCCAGCGGCCAACCCGTATCGGCCCTATCCTTACAAAAGTCGGCTCCAAAGTTAACGGCCCCTGGCTTCGCTCCTGGGTCGAAAAGCCCAAGGTCTATCTCCCCAAAACCGCCATGCCGAACTTTGAGTTGCCTGCCAATGAAATCAGGGCGATCTCTGCTTATTTGCTCGACCTGGAATCACCGCTGCAAAATAATCCGGATCTCAGAAGTAAATTGGCAGATGCAGAAAAAGTAGCAGCAGGACAGCAGGCAGTGGAAGACCTGGGATGTCTCGGCTGTCATACAATAAAAGAGAAAGGTGGCGATTTCGGTCCGGACTTAAGCCGAATAGCTGAAAAGGCAACGCCGGAATGGATTCTGGCCTGGGTGAAGGATCCCAAGAAATACTGGCCCCTAACCGGTATGCCCCAACTACGGGTTACTGATGAAGAAGCGTTGCTTCTGGCCATCTACCTATCAAGTCTGCAAGGTGAAGAGCCCATTGGCAGGACTTCACAGGATGAAACAAAAGAACAGGAAACCCTGGGAGAATTAGTCAACAAGGGCAGGGTCCTGATAAAAGACAAAGGTTGTACCGGTTGTCATGAAATAACTCAACTGCCGATCGGCTTCAATGCTCCCAAACATCTGGCAAAAGAGGTTACAACTCTTCCTGCCTCCTCAATCACAACCATACCCCTGGGATTCAATGCTCCTGAACATAATGGCATCGGCGGCAAACGTGTTGATGAGCTGGTTTTTGGCAATACCGATATCCCCCACACCCTACTTTCCTATTTGCAGACAAAGGTCAAGAATCCCAGGGCGTTTTCCACCAAAGAGATCGAATCACTGATGCCCAAATTCGGTTTTAAGGATGATGAGGTGCAATCGCTGGTCACTTTTCTCCTGAGCGAGAGAGGGCAGGTTGTGCCGGCCAGTTATGTTGAGGTGCTGCATGATCCGCAATCACCTATGACAAAAGGCGAAATTCTGGTTGAGCAGTTCAATTGTCGCGGTTGTCACACGATTGGAGACACGGGAGGGAAAATCGGCCCGGATCTCAGTTTCGAAGGCAAGCGGATAAACCCGGCCTGGCTCACTGATTTTCTGCAGGCCCCGGTTAAAATCAGGCCGGAGGGAATTCTGCCCACCAGAATGCCGACCTTTGGCCTGAGTCCCGAAGAGGCGGAATCAATAGCTGCTTATTTTTCCGCCCGTGACGGTACAACCTATCCTTATTATACCAACATCGGCAAAGACCTTCCCCCGAAGGATCGAGATGAGGCATGGCGCCTCTACTGGCAGCTTTTCTCCTGCCATACTTGTCATTCCTGGAATAATCAAGGCGGCAAGGTCGGTCCCGACCAGAGCGATTTGTCCAGCAGGCTTCGTAAGGAATGGATTGTCACCTGGCTGAAAAATCCGCAGAAGATCATTCCTGATGTACGGATGCCGAACTTTGAACTCTATGATGACGAAACCGAACTGCTGACCGAACTCTTAATGAGTTTTAAAGACATACCGCCAGCAGTATGGGACCAGACCAGGAGGCGCTGGCTGGACGAGCAGCTGGAAAAACGAGCCGCTGAAAAGGGAGAAAACGAATGACGGCCAAACGTGAAGTATTATTTGTGCTTCTGGCAGTGGTTATGTATGCGCTCCTGTGCCCGGAAAGCGCTTTTGCTGAACTGAACCAGGAGCTGCCCAAGGCAATTAAGGAGGTAAAAGAACCCAGTCTGGAACTCGGCAGCGCAATTTACAGCCATTACTGCACCCCCTGCCATGGAGTAAAAAGTGACGGCAACGGTTTTAATGCTCCGAATTTATTAGTAAAGCCCGCAAATCACACCGATTCTAAATTCATGTCGGAGAGAAACGACCAAAAGCTCTTTGATGTTGTGGATTTGGGCGGTAAAGAAATTGCTAAGTCAACCTTAATGCCACCATGGGGGGCTGTACTCGGCGATAACGGGATCAAATCAATCATTTTGAAACTGCGGGACCTCTGCCAATGCAAGGGACCACGAGAATGGTGATTTTTATTATAGCGTTATGTGAAGGGTTGAAGATGGAAGATAAAAAAATGAAAGGAGGGGATTGAATGGAAATGCAAAAGAAACTCCGGTATCCGCTACTGAGCCTGATATTGGCCATAGCGGTGGGACTGGCGGTCTTTTCCACTCAAACTGCCAAGGCTGAGGTGGATGCAGCCAATGAGTGGAAGATCTGGCAAAAAAAGTACAATGAGCAGATGGCTTCAAAACAGCCATCTAAAAAAAAGATGTGGATGAATAAGGAGTTGATAGAAAAAACCCTTGTCATCGACGACAGCAAATTGCCGCACCAGGCAAAACGGGGCAAGGTCACCGAAAAATGTCTGACCTGCCACGACGGTGTGGAGCAGATTTCAGCCTTTCACCCCATTGACACTTACGGCTGTACCATCTGTCACGGCGGCAAAGGGGATAGCCTGATCAAAAAAGAAGCACATGCTGATATGATTGCGGCCCGTTCCATGAAGGGAGAGAGAAATCCTTCAAACCTGCGAATTCTTGAAAAATCATGCGGCATGGTTGGCTGTCATTACGGTCATGAGCAGGAGGATATGAATCATGTCTATCGGGTACGCAGAACGGTCATGGGGCTGCAATCCGGAATCTCCGGCGCTTTGCGGTATCAATATGCGGCCCAGGAAACAAAGTTCTCCATGTATTCCGGGGTAGGTATGGACGACAAGGACTACGTGCCGGCCCATCGCGGCGGCCTGGAGAAACTTGATACCCTGCCGGTCTTTTCCGCCAAAGACCTTGAGACCGACGAGGACGGAAACCCCATAACCATTGATGATATGGGCAATCCGATGAAGGTGTCGGGAGAGAATGCCGACAGCCAATGGCGTAAATCATGCGCCAGATGTCATTTCTGGAATGAGGGCAAGCAGGGTCCTGCTGACTACCGGGCCCAGGGATGCGCGGCCTGTCATGTACTCTATGACAATGACGGCATCTATAAAGGCTCTGACCCGACCATCCCCAAGGACGAAAGAGGCCACGGCAAGGTTCATCAGATCACCACCGCCGTTCCCGCCGAGCAGTGCATCCACTGCCATAACCGCGGCGGCCGTACAGGTGTCACCTATGAAGGCCGGGTTGAGTCCGACTTCTACGGCACTCCGTTCATGGGTGGTAAACACTCCAGCGAGGTATTCCATGGCAAGTACTACAATACCCCGATGATGGATGTTCATTATGAAAAGGGTATGGAATGCATTGACTGTCATACCCAGTTCGACACCATGGGAGACGGCAACCTCTATTCCAAAAAACACGAACAGGCCGAAGTCCGATGTCAGGACTGCCATGGCACTTACAAAGAAGGTATTATCACGACTAAAGTGACCGATCCTGATGACCGGGTTATCCGCTTGGGAACAGTATCTCCTAACTACAAAAATGCCGTTGGCGATGAGATGGTGGTTACCGCACGCGGCAATAAATACACCAACGCCAAGATTCTTGATGGTGAAGCGATCTTGATTTCCAAATTTGACGGCCGGGAACATCTTATGCCGATCATCACCAACAAGAAAGATGTCCACTCCATTCCTCAGCACCAGGAGAGAATGGAATGTTTTTCCTGCCATGCCCGCCACACCTCACAATGTTTTGGCTGTCATGATAATTACGACCAAATGGGCAAGGGTACAGATAAGATGACCGGAGAGAAGAGCGCCGGCAAGTGGCCCGAGTTCAGAACCTATGTGCGCTATGATTCACCAATGCTTGGTTTGAGCGCCAAGGGTCTGGTCACCACCTATGTACCTGGTTGCCAGGTGTTCTTCAACGCAGTCAGCTCCAAAGGTGAAATCATTGGTGATTTTGACAACTTCGTCTTCCAGTCCAGTGAAGGCTACTCCAGTGTCGCAACCAACCCGGTCTTCGGCCATTCGATACGGACCGAGGTCAGGAATTGCGAGGACTGCCACCTCAACCCGAAGGCCATGGGGCTAGGTTCCGGTCAGCTCAGCATCAATTCTGATCCGTCCGGCAACAAAGACAGCATGAAATATATCTATGAGATGGACCGATCCGGATTGAGCGCGGCCTTTCCGCTTGACGTCATGGCTACCCCCCAGGGCAATCAGATTGCCTCCACGTCCCATGTGGGTGCCCGGCCGTTTAACCAGGTGGAAATAAACCGTATCCTCAAAGTCGGAAACTGTTTGCCATGTCATGACGGCTACGACGATCCTATTTATCAGGATATATATAAGGCCTATGAGGACTTCCCGACCAAGTGCAAGAAGGATGACTTCATTAAAGATGCCATGACTTCAACCAAATAAGGAGGGACAGAGATGAAAGAAAGTAAACTTGTAAAACTGTTACTTGCCTTTAGTGTTGGAGCACTAATGGCCGGTTCGATAACCACCATGTCCATGGCCGCCGATACCATTAAAATTGGCGCCAAGGATTATCCGCTGAAAAGTGAGGATGATATCAGTGATTTCGCTGATCCCAGACGCTTTGAACGGCCGATGAAGGTTGTTAATGGCGAAAAAATGAAGGTAACCCCGGAAGGAATTCCCTTTGCCTGGGACGGCACCAGAAAGCATGCCCAGGAAAAAGAATACCTGGAAATAAAATTTCCGGTGGACAAGGTGTTTGCCGGGTCCAAGGCCGCCACCAAGGGAGGCGCCTGTCTCTCGTGCCATGAAGGCATCGAGGCAATCAGCGACACCCATGATTTTACCTGTGTTCAATGTCATCAAGGCGATGACAAGGCCACTGCTATGGCTGCCGCCCATAAGGGAATGTATTCCAACCCTGCCGACGGTAAGGTGGTCGCCAAAACATGCGGCACCTCCGGATGCCATACCGATCAGCTCCATAAGGTGGAAACTTCCCTGATGGCCACTGCCGCTGGTGAGATCAATGCCACCCGCTATGCCTGGGGCGCTCAGGACACGGTTGACGCAGTTTACGGAGTCGATGCGGTTGGCGGTCTGAAAACCATCCCGACCCAGAAAGAGTCCGGCGAACTTGTTGATGATATGCTGCGCAAGAAATGTCTGCGCTGCCACATCAACAGCCCATCACCGAATCGGCTTGGTGATTACCGGGCAACGGGATGCGCCGCCTGTCATATGATCTACGCCAACACAGGTGAGACCATGACCGGCGATAAGGCCATTTTGGCTGCCCAGAAAAAAAATCAGGAAGAAAAGAAAAACTCTAAAGAGCTGATGGCTGACGTCTCGGGCTTGATCTCAAAACGCGGCTACCCGATAAAGCATCGCCTGACCACCGCAATTCCAACAGTGCAGTGTGTGCGTTGCCATAGCGGCAACCGGGTTGGAACCGAATATATCGGTCTCTTTGAGCATGATTATGAGAAGATGTACCGCTCACCGCGCTACCAATGGAACGCTCCTCTGGCCCCCTATGGTATTGACCAGCATACTTTGAACGCCGATGTCCATTACGAGGCGGGCCTGGCCTGTATTGATTGTCATACCGGCACAGAAATGATGGGTAACGGCGAAACTCTGGCCGCCACCCACGAGGCCATGGAGGTGAGCTGCTCTACCTGTCACGGCACCCCGACCTCTGCACCGAAAACCGCTGCTGTCGCTGCTGGTGATGATGTACTGAAAGCCGGCGCTGCCAATCCCAATTATTCAGTCAGGGTTGGCGATAATGTAGCCGTAACTGTAAAGGGTACCAAACTCGGTAATGTCAAGAAAACCGCTCAAGGTCTGGTCCTGACCTCCAAGGTGACCGGTAAAGAGCATCCTATTCCTCTTTTGAAAGACATGGCCTCACAGCCGGTTGCTCATACGGCGCCGGGCCACATCGACAAGATGGAGTGTTCTGCCTGTCATTCCGCCTGGATGAGTGGTGATTTCGGTACTCATCTTATGCGGGAAGATTATGCCTCGTACAAAAAGTGGAAGAGATGGCGCGAGCCAGACCCACAGACCCTGAAGCTGCTGTTTTCCGCTCTTGGCAGCGGAGTAGGAGACAAGATGTCGACTCCAGACCGTAAGTATAAAGGGACCGCAAAACCTGCTGCTGAGGAAATGGACTGGCTTAATGGTGAGGTCACCCCGGGGATCTGGTTTGGTTCTCTGACCATGCGTAACTGGGAAGACGTCATTCTTGGCAAGAACTCGGATGGCAAGGTCTCCATATTCAGGCCCCAGTATCAGTACTTTGTCAGTCACATTGGCCCGGAGGTCGGCAAACTGCGCGCCAAGGAGATGGAGGTCAAGAAAAAGCTGATCAATACCACAAATCCCGATGAGCGTACAAAGGTGAAACTTGAACTGCGCGACCTGAAGAAACAGGTCAAGGCACAGATTTTCATGGACAACCAGCTTGTGACCACCAAGGACGGCCGCCCTGGTCTGGTGATGAATGCCTATTCTCCCCATACCACCTCAAGCCGTGGTCGTCGCTGTGAAGAGTGTCACACCAACGGGGAGGCCGCAGGCCTTGGCCGCTCCACCTTCTATAAGGCGGACGACACCTGGGTGCCGCAGCTTGATTCCCAACGGGCTCATATGCCCATTGATTTCCAGATCAAACAGGTTGTCACCGAAGATGGCCAACCAGTACAGATCACCACCCAGAAAGGCGCCCGCTTCTTCAATAAAGCGGAAATGGATGGGCTGTTGAATAAGTCAAAAGTCTATAGAGCGCTGCGTTATAAAGATCTGCAGGAGCAAAATTTTGCAACCCTGCTTGACCGTGATGCCGCTAAGCTCACAGGCGGCGCCAAACGGATGGTGAAAGAAGGTGTTTCCAATGGCGATGTCCGTAAGGTCGGGACCTATTACGACGCGAACCGTTACGGATTCTGGCAGACCGATCCAATTGTCTTTACAGACGAGTACTTCAAGGCAGGTCTGAAGAAAAAGACCGGCAGGGATGCCTGGAATAGCCCGGAAGTCCAGGAGGAGAAGAAGGTCATTGAGGATGGTTCCCGTACCTATCTGACTCCGGAAAACACCAATTTTAACTGGGTGCCGAAAGAAGAGTAGGTTTTTACCTGCACATTATAAACCAAAAGCCGGGGCGCTGCTTGACAGCGCCCCGGCATTGATGTTTTTAAATGACACAGACCAAAAATTATTGTTATTGTTTTTTTGTCTGTGTCATTTAAAAAATGAGTACAATATAAAGGAGGGAGGATTATGGCCCCTAAAAATAAGTTAAAGTTGTTTTTAATTGCTGGCCTGGCCTTGACGATACTGGTCGGCATGAGTTCCACCTGCCTGGCGCAGGGCAGTGCCAAAAAAGGGAAACGTTTGTACAATCAATACTGCACCCCCTGTCATGGTAAATTGGGCAAGGGTGACGGCACCAGAGCAAAGGTGGAAAAACTCGACCCGCAGCCAAGGAACCACACAGATGGCAAATACATGAATAAACGGACGAACCTACAGTTGTTTAAAACAATAACAAACGGCGGCAAATCAATGAATTTTTCACACATCATGCCCCAGTGGAAACATATTTTTAAGGAAAAAGATATCTGGAATATTATTGCACATGTGCGGAGCCTTGCCGATCCTCCCTGGACAGGCACCCCTGATCCGCCGGACAAAAAATAATCAAATTCAGAAATAACAGTCGTGGTTCCAGCCGGACCATGCAACAATACCATCGGAGTAATCATGAAAAAAATAGTACTTCTCACTGTTTTATTTGCTTTTTGTACTTCTGCATCTGCTTTTGGCCAATTTGACTTTGCCGGTGTTAAATCCTGCAAGAAATGCCATCGCAAGGAATACAAATCCTGGAAGAAAACGCCCATGGCTGAGGCCTTTGAAATCCTCAAACCAGGTCAGCGGGTGGCGATCAAACAACAGGCAGGGCTCGACCCACAAAAAGATTACACCAGTGACCCGGTCTGTTTGCCGTGTCATACCACAGGCTACGGCAGCCCCGGCGGCTTTGTCAGTATTGAAAAAACACCGAGTATGGCAGGGGTCAGCTGTGAAGGCTGTCACGGTCCGGGTAAGGCATACAATAAAATCATGAAAAAAAGGGGGAGGATCTACAAGCTTGAAGAGTTAACAGCCAAAGGCTTAATCGATGATTCGAAAACGACCTGTACCACCTGCCATAATGACAACAGCCCAACCAGGAAACTGCAGGAACCCTTCGATGCCAAAGACGGAGAATGGGCCGGTCATGACCCGGTTAAGCTCAAATACCACAGTGTTGAATACCAGCAGTCCAAATAAGGATAATCTCAGATAGAGGAGAGAGTATGAGGAAATTGATCATTCATTTTCTAGCCGTGATAGCCCTCTTCACAGGCGTTGTCCAGAACGTCTCTGCCCAGGAACCGGAGACCTATGAAATTCTCATAAAAAACTTTAATTTCTACCCTCCCGACCCTTTGATCAATGTCGGAGACACAGTGGTGTGGAAAAATACCATGAACTATGGCCATTGGGTTATCTCCGGCGTTGATATGCGGCACGACAATAAATTTTTCTCATATCTGCTTTTGAAAGGGCATATGTTCAGTTATACCTTTAGAGAGCCGGGTGATTTTCCTTATTACTGTCCTATCCACTCTATGCAGGCCATGATCAGCGTTGTGGCGCTGGAGGGAATGGAAGAGGAAGAAGGGGCTGAGAAAAAAGAAGAGAAGACAGATGGCCGCCGCCGTCGCCGCCGTTGATCAGAGAATTATGACTTGTTGGCAGAATGTCTATACCTTTGTGCTTGGGGCTTTTCTTGTTCTTGTTATTTCCGTTATCTTGCATGACAGGCGCACAGATAAAGATCCAAGGACTCTAAAAACAATCAGATTTCAGCAGGCAATAGGAGGTGTAGGCCTTGGAGCCGTTACGGTTCCAGCCTGGAATTTCCGAGACTATGATCCCAGGCTGCAGCAATTTGCGGAAGACGTTCTCTATCCGATTCCCGCTGGTTATTCCTACTCACCGGACCGATTGACCATGGTTTCTTCCTTTATTGAATCTGCAGATTAAGCTGTATGAGCCTGAGGAAACATCATAATCTCTTTTGCGAGGCAGTGGCCTCGATTCTACGGCACCGGGGGCGCAGTGGTGTGATCATTTTTTGCCTTGTGGGTGTCCTCCTGCCATTTATAACTGCCATGGCAATCTCCGAAGGGGTGAGGAATGAGGCGAAAATATCAATTGATGCCGGTGCAGACCTCTACGTCTCAACTGAACAATACGGCCGAAATGGCCCCATTGCCTTATCTCGCATAGCTCAGATAAAAAAAATCCCCGGCGTTGACAAAGTTATGCCGCGAATCGTCGGCAGAACTTACCTTGGCGAAGAACTGGCAGTAGTAGTTGGTATTGATAATGACGGTCAGCTGCTGCTTGATGACGGCAAGAAGAAAATCGTTCCGGGGCAGGCCCTTCTGGGTGAGGCACTAGCCAAACGCCTTGGCCTTAAAGCAGGTAATGATTTTCATTTTTCCCTTTATCCTGCACTGCCGTTTACCGTATCCGGGATCCTCAATCCTCAATTATCACTGTGGTCTTCTTCCATGATTATTGTTGCTTTTAAGGATGCCGAACAAATTTTCAAATTGCCGGGCCTGGCGACAGAACTTCTTATTTATTGCCGTCCCGGTACAGCCGAGAGAGTTGCAGAACAGTTGGGCGCCCTTATAACGCCGTGGGATTCGTTACCGGCTCTAAGAGTGCAGACAAAAAAAATTGTCAGCCGCTACGTTAACAGGGGATTTGATATTCAGGCAGGTATCTTTTCCATATTTTACCTGACTGCTCTGGGGTTGGCAATCCCTGCTCTCCTGATTCTTTCCGGCCTGGGCCACGGGAACCGCAGCCGTGAGATCGGCATTTTGAAGGCAACCGGCTGGCAGGTTTTAGAGGTGCTGGAGCGTACAGTTTTTGAAAATTTCTTGTTGGCCTTTACTGGAAGTCTGCTCCCACTGCTGCTGGCAATGTTCTGGCTGAAGTTGGCCAACGGCATTGGCATTGCCCCACTGTTTATCAGCGGTGCCGGCTGGATTCCTGACTTTCCGGTCCCGGCTAGTTTTATGCCGCTGCCGGCTCTTTTGTCCTTTCTGTTTGGTTTTACCCTGACCATGACAGGAACCATTATTCCAACCTGGCGGACTGCAGTTACTCCTCCAGCGACAACCATGGGGAGATAAGAATATGGGGCGACAAAATCAGATTATTATAGGAATTATATTTACGCTTATTCTGACGCCTGTCTTCTCTGGCAAGACTCTGGCCAAAGGTGAAGTGAAACGTGGCGGCAGGCTCTACAAACAATTCTGTTCCCCATGCCACGGGCCTGAGGGGAGAGGAAGAGGTCTCCGGGCAAAAAATGAGTTTTTGCGGCCGCCACCCCGGGACCATACCAATGGATTCTACATGAATATGCAGCCGGACAAACGCCTTTTCAATGTCATTAAATATGGCGGCAAGGTGCATAATTTGTCCCATATCATGCCGCAGTGGCAGCATATTCTGTCTGATGAACAAATCAATGAGGTCATCAAGTATTTAAGATCAATTGCAGATCCGCCTTATGAACCGCCAAAAATTAAAGGCTGGGATAAAAATCCCTATTCTTTTGGTGAACAGGATAAAGACCTTCCGGACCCCGCCAAGCAGCAATAAATGCAATGATAGAAGTTGTTAATATCACGAAGAGATACCTTCTGGATGACAACCATGAAGTTTGGGCCCTTGCGCGATGTCTGCTGTTTTATTCAGCAAGGAAGTTGGACCACCATAAGCGGGCCTTCCGGCTCCGGGAAGAGCAGCCTGCTTGCTCTCATGGCCGCCCTGGACCGGCCGACCGCCGGCCAGGTTCTGGTTGACGGCCATGATATTTGTTTTGCCTCTGATGTCGTACAGGCCGGATACCGCAAGAAAAAAATTGGCATCGTCTTCCAGGAGTATCAGCTTCTTGAAGAGCTGAACGCTCTCGAAAATGTGGCCATGCCGCTTGTGGTCACACCCATGAAAAGAAGTGAACGTGAGGCTCGCGCCCAAGAAGTTTTAAATGATTTGGGACTCGGTCACAGAATAAAACATCTGCCCAGGCAGCTTTCCGGGGGAGAAAGACAACGGGTAGCCATAGCACGGGCGCTGGTCCAGGAGCCGGCAATCATCTTTGCGGATGAACCTACCTCAAACATTGATGAAACCTCAGCAGACCAAGTCTTCTCCCTTTTTGATCAATTGGAGGCTGCCGGTCGTACTCTGGTTGTTGTCAGCCATGATCCACGACTTGTGGAACGGGCTGATCAGCGTATCAATCTTTATGAGGGCAGAATCGTTGAATAGTTGCCTGTTAGTAATTACAGCGCCGGGGAAGGAGAAAAGCCCGATTTCATGATCGTCAATACATATTCCATAACTGCGCTTTCAGTTGATGCTGTTTCTCTGTTACTTGCCATTGTCACCTTTGTCAAAAGCAGTTTGTTTTTTATAAACCGTAATGGAAAAAACCAGATGAGCGGCGAAGTTATCACTGGCCGGGAAGATCAGTTTTACCTGATTTTTTGGTCCGGGGTGGTTTTACTGGTGCTGCGTTTTTTCTCCTGGCCTTTTTTTTACCTGGTGCTTGAGAGTTTTGTCACTGAGATTAGTGGGGCCATGTGCATATTCGGGACAACGAAACTGCTACCCCGTCTTACCGGTTTTTTGGAGATCGCTAAACCGCTTACTTTCTTTATTGGTTTTGTCTGGCTGCTCCTCTTCCGGCTGGAACGATTCGGCACCAAGACAGGATACGCCTTGTCAGAGGGGGGGCATACAGTCGTCACTCTACTGTTATTATGCACTTTTTTTGCGGCCCTTGAGGCTGGAGGCAGCCTCGTTTTATGGATAAAATCCTCAGCAGAACTCGCGGTTTCCTGCTGCACGACCATCACGGATATTCCAAAGCGATTTACGGTTTGGGTTCCCCAGGCCCTCCTCGGACCGCATTTTGCTAAACCTCTCTGGTATATTTATTACAGCACCAATATCATGACCATTGTTTTGGGCTGGCTGGCCTACCGGTCCTGGAAAAAAGAATGCTGTTTCCCTTACCAGCTTGGCCTTTGCGCAGTAATGGCCCTGGCCAATGGCATTATTACGGTGGTGGCCTTCATTGAACTGGTCGGTCCCAGGCTCATGGGGCTTTCCTTTCACCATTGTCTCTACTGCCTGGTGCAGACAGTGATGGATGCACCAGTGATTTTAGCCCTGTTGATTGCCGGCAGCTTTTCATTTACGGCTGGCCTGCCGGTTTGGCTTTTGGCGCAGTGGGCTGATCAGGAAAAATTACGAAAAACAATATTGGGCCTGCAAGCCGCCGGCATGGTTTGTTTGACAGGCTCTTTGCTGATGGTAACAATACATTTAGTGCTTTAGGGATTAATTTCTTGTTCCTCATGGTAATAATTTATAAGAGATAATAAAATTCAAGGAGATGCCACCTGCGGGTAGAGCATTTATCCTGCATAGCAGGGTTAAATACTTGATAGACAATGAAACCTTCTTATCTTCTGATAATTTTTTTTACTGCGCTTTCTCTCTTTGCTTTTGTGTCAGAACTGAGGCAAAGACCGGATGGGCATTGTGACTATGACAACACTCTCATAAAGCCGGTTAACAGGGTTGTTATAATCACCCCCGATGGAACGGAGAAACAGTTTTGTTCTGTCTGTTGCGCAGGCTACTGGTTTGACGAAAACCCGGAAATCGAAGACCGCATTGAAGCGGGAGAAGGCCGGGTGACGGTTGTTGACGAAATCTCAGGAGAAATCATCGATTCAAGCCTGGCCTATTGGCTGAAAAGCAGCCAGCTCAGCCGCGGTGAAAATCAATGCCGTGTCCATGTTTTTAAGGATTCTGGTGATGCCTCACGCCACATTCTTCGTTATGGCGGCCAGGAAAAACCCGGCTACCTGGCCGGACTCGGCATGGAACTACCTTGGGCTCAATCGTTTACAACAAGGGATGTGAACGGCAGCGGCAGACCTGTCACTCTTGCCGATTATCGCGGCCAAGTGGTATTTATTCGTTTCTGGAACACGGGAAATCCTTTTACCCGAAAGGATCTTACAGATCTGGCCGAGGCATATAGGCGCCTTCAGGACCAGGGCTTCACTGTTCTTGCTGTTAATATTGAGCAGTCGGAGGAAACAGTCCGGTCCTTCATCGCAGAGCTTAGCCTGCCTTTTCCGGTTCTCCTGGATACAAACGGCCAGATTGCCGATCTCTGGGAAGTAAAGGGGTTTCCAACCGGTTTTATTGTTGACAAGTCGGGAGTGATCAGGAATCAGAGTATTGGAGAAATTCTCCCGGAGATGATGGAACCGTTGATTAATGATTTTTTATAAAACAGGCTATTTTTCAAAAAAACCCAAAAAAACAGGAGGATAAAAAAATGAAAAAATTATTGCTGGGAATTTCGTTTTGCCTGATAGCAGGCCTGCTGGTCTCACCACAGGCAGCTTTGGCATTTGATGCTGAGTACAAATATATCATTTCAGCAATGAAAACCAAAGAAGACGCCGACAAGGTAACAAAATTTATCAAAGCCCGGCCAGGGATCATGACAGTTGACGTATATCTAGACAAAAATACGGTGATCATTTTCTTTGACGATGAGGAACTCGATGATGAAAAAATGCAGTTGCGTATCCCATTAAAAAAGGCAGGCTACCGGGTTGAGCGTTTTGATATACTTTATGAGGATCCGGAAAAAAGGAATTAAGCTAATAGAATCGACGACAACAGAAGAGTGACTTTTTTTGTATAAGCGTTTGCAGGTGCCGGAGATGTGGGTGCTCAGATTCGATGCCTGTAAACGCTTACATAATTCCCTCTTTGGGCTCCACCATAACCTGCATTTTCTCAACGGTGAAGCCGGCCTTTTGGAGATGGCGCTTGAGTTTGTTTTCGTCGGTCAGTTCGTCATCGAAAAAGACAAAGGTGGATTTGCGGAGGATGTTGATGTCGATGTCCTCAACTCCGGGAACGGCCTGGAGGACTTCAAATACGGCAACAGCACTGTTTTTATCCTTTAACTCGGAAATTACGAACTTCCATTGATACTCGAGGGCCAAGGCTGAAGATGCCAAGATGAAAGATGATATGAGTATGGAAGAGATACTGAAAATTTTGCGTTTTATGTTCATGACAATTTTCCTACGGTAATATGTAATAAGTAAATGATGTGATACCGTTTTGGTATGCTACACTAGCCCGCATTTTTCACCAGCGATCTGCTACGATGAACTTGGAGAGATATAGAGGCGAGAATAATCTAAATCCACAAATTTTTCAAAAAAAATAATCGAGGGGGAGTCGATGAAATTTTTCCTGTATACCATAACATTAATTTTTCTTTTGATCGTTCTTTACAGTGGGGTAGCTGTTTCCGAGGATCTTTCCTGGGAAGACATGAACAATCAGACTACAGAGTATTATAAGGATCAAAAATTCATAAAAGCAGCAGGAGCCGGCCGGCAGGCCCTAAATCTTGCCCGCAACCTGCCGGAGCCGGAACAGGAAAAGATGGCGATTTCCCTGGGCAACCTCGCCATGATCTACACCCATCTGGGCAAATTTGCCGAGGCTGAGGCACATGCCCAGGAAGAACTGGTCATCCGTGAAAAAATCTTTGGCAAAGAACATATGGAAGTGGTGAAGGCGTGGAACCATCTGGCGATAGTCTACACCATGGCCCAGGCCCCAGACGATGCCGAGATTTGTCTATTAAAAATAATCTCCCTGAATGAAGAAATATATGGGAAGGAGAGCCCTGGTGTCCTTGCCTCGCTTAAAAAACTGGAGAAATTTTACCAGATAAGTAAAAACAAAAAAAAGGAAAAGGAGATAGCTACCCGAATTGAAAAATTCGGCCCAGCAAAGAGATAGATAGTCAGATATTATAGGTGATTTCCGGCACGTATTAATCAGGAGCCTGAGATTTGACAATATCTAACTGCGATACAACTCCAACAAGTATGAAGTCCTGTTTAGATGGTAACAATTTTATGTTTGATGGCATATTTTACCAGGCCAGCGACACTGTGGATATCAAGCTTGGCCATGATGTTTTTCCGGTGGGTGTCCACAGTGCTGGCGCTGATAAACAAAAGTTCGGCAATCTTTTGGCTTGTTCTGCCTTCGGTAATCAGTTGCAGGATTTCTCTTTCCCGCTCGGTCAAGGTGTCTCCTGGACTTTCAGTTGAATGGCGCGCTATCTGGATAAAATCCTTCATGACACTTTCCTCAAGCTGGGGAGTTATAAAAGTCTTTCCCTTGAGCACAGAGCGGATCGCACCCAGCATTTGACCATAACTCTCTTCCTTAAGCATATAGCCATTAGCGCCGGCCTTTAATGCCTCGATGGCAAAAAATCTATCAGCATGCATGGAGAGGATCAGAACGCGGGTTTTGGGTATAGACTTTTTGAGACGCTTTGTCACTTCAATGCCGTCCAGCACAGGAAGTGCGAGATCCAAGAGAACAATATCCGGTCTCAATTTTTCTATGTTTTTTATGGCGTTCTGGCCGTCACTTGCCTCCCCGACAACTTGAAATCCTTCGGTGTTGTTGAGCATGCTGAACAAGCCCTGCCGAAACATCTGGTGATCATCAACTAAGAAAACATTGATCATTCTATCCCCTTTTATCCTTCAGCAGCGGAATATTTATAATGATTCTGGTCCCTTGACCGGGCATAGATTCAATCTGCAGATCACCACTCATCACCGATACCCATTCTTGTATACTTAACAACCCTATTCCTGAAGCTGCTGTCAATGTCGAGGAATCATCCAGTACTTGGTGTCTTTTAAAGCCAACACCGTCATCGTCAACTGTCAGCCTCAATCTACCCTCATCCTCGGAGATCGTCACCACTATTTCAGTTGCTTCCGAATGTTTGATGGCGTTGTGCAATAATTCTTTGAAGGCTCTGAATAAATATATCTTTTGAGGCTTTGAGAGATCAATGGTTTTTTCTGTATTAAAAAGAGAAACAGGAATGGAGGTGCGCTCAGTAAAATTCTGGGCGTACCACTTCATGGCGGGAATGAGTCCATGTTTATCAAGCATTACCGGATAAAGGTCAAACACCAGGCTTCTGATACGTTCGATCATTGAATTGATCAGTGTAAGTGATTGGTTTAAAGATTCGTTATGTTGAAGGATTATTTCAGGATCAGCAAATTTCTCTTCAGGGGAAAACTGGTTTTCTGCTTCCTGAATTTTCAGATGCAACACGGCGAGATTCTGGGCAAGGTCTTCATGGAGAGCCAGTGAAAGGGAACGCCGTTCTTTTTCTTCAGCTAAAATGATCTCTTCCCGTAATTTCCGTTGTAAGTTCTGCTCTTCCCTCCTGCGTTCCCGTATTGAAGTTATGTCACGCAGTACTCCTTCATAACCAAGCAAAGAACCATTATCATCCAGTCTTGTATTAGCCGACAACTTACAGATTCTTGCTTTTCCATCAGGCCTCTGGAGGTTGATTTCATAGTCTTTAACATAGCCGCGTTCGAGAATTATCTCTTTAAATGATTGCAGTTCAACTGATCCCTCCTGGCAAAAGGACATGGTGAACTGTTCGGGCAGATTGTCTTCCTCATAACCAAGCAGTGTAAGCCCGGCCGCATTTATGTCCTCAATTTTACAGCTAGGGTCGAGTACAAAAAAACAATCCCTGGAATTTTCAAAAATATGTCTGTATTTACGTTCTGATAACTTGAGGCTATTGTGAGAATCTTCCAGTTTCGATGCCATTTTATTGAAAAGATGGCCGAATTCACCCATTTCATCACTGGAAAAAACATCCGCCCTGGCGCCCAGGTCGCCCTTTTGTATTCGTTTGGCGGCGGATGCCAACGATACAACCGGCCGGGAAATGCCTAAAGAAACAAGGACAGCAACCACAACACAGGCAAATAACAGTATAAAGGCGAAAAGGTAAAACATCCTGGAATATTTATCAAAGCCGGGTAGAAAATCGGTTTCTTCTATTACGGCCAAAAGTATCCAATAGGGCATATTTGCAACAGTGTCCTGTCGTGCGTTTTCAGGTACCTGGAAATTGGCCTGACTGTAATATTCCTTCTCCACTTGCTTAGCAACCAAAGGAACATGCTGATAGGCAAAAATTGTCTGCTCGCCGGTTGAATAACTCTTTTTGATGATAAAGTTTTTATCCTTTTTATGAATCCATGAGGCTAATTCCGGTTCTGAACGGGCAAATTGTTCATTGGAGCCTGTCATAAACCCAAAGGTATAAGCGCTGTTAGGGTGGTAAAGATAGTAGCCCTGGGCATCCAGAAGGTATGTGTTGCCATGCGGCCTGAAATCCTGATGCCTGGCTATAACCTGCAAGATGTTATCCCCGAAAACATTGAAGATGATCACCCCCCGCCTTTTTCCGTGACTATCCGTTACTGGTGTTGCGTAGCGGAGAGTGGGGATATACGGTCTTTCAATCATGGTCTTTTCAACATTCAAATCCAAAGGTGAGATATAAACCTGTCCATCACGTAACTCGATGGTTTCTCGAAAATAATACCGGTGTCCCTTGGGTTGGAGTTTGTTTTCTGGCACCAAAGTACTTTTAATTCCGTCATAATTTACTCGTATTATTTCCATCCCAGTTTCATCTAAGTAACGAATCTGATGAAAAGCTCGTTGGTGTTTGGATAGGGTTAGAAATGCAAGTTCTGAATCCTTTAATGCCGATTCATAATCTACCTGATTTTGAGGATCTAGAAGTTTTTTAAACTGTGGAAGGTCCCTGAGTACAAAAAGTTCCTTCAATGTCCATTGATTCGTTGCCTGCAGTTCGACGGCAATGAGTTTCAGGTTTTCCTGGGCCATTTCCTTGGCTCTTTCAACTGCAACCTGGGTATGAATATACCTTGAGAAACCTGTGCTGACCGTAACAGCAGTGACAGTGATTGCCAGAAAGATGAGAATAAGTTTTCCGCGCA
>PVMK01119665.1_pt1 | contig 25891 bp, 27 predicted proteins | sample 1853481 | NCBI WGS metagenome assembly PVMK01 (sample SAMN08533507, study PRJNA380276) | Marine sediment metagenome, whole genome shotgun sequencing project.
ACGGACCGGAAATCAGAGTCGCTTCGGCCTCGGTTCAAGGGGGACGGCAGAGGAGCGCAGCGACGATGCCGGGGGATGTCCCATGGTCAACGACCCGGAGTTGCTTTCGGTCCGTGCTCTTGCCAACGGATAGCGGTGTCGGTTCGTCCTCCTTTCAAGGGGGACGGCACAGGAGCGCAGCGACGACGCAGGGGGTTGTTGCAGGGTCACGGCTCGCGGTTGACCAACACCCTCCTGACTCGCAAGCTCGCCAGTCCTCCCTCTCAGGGAGGACGAGTTGCTCTCGGTCCTCGGTTCGTGTTCTTCTCTCGCCGGGAGGACGAGTTGCTTTTGGTCCGTGTTTCTTCTCCACCGATTTCGGATTAGACATGGCGGAACGTTGTTCTAGCATGTGTGGGGAGCGCGGCACGGTGACCTTCTGGCATCTAGGCCCATATGGCTCCTGAACTGCATAACGGTACGAAGTCCCCCAACCATCTGGTGGGGAGGAAGGAACCGAAACGATGACTGAGGCCGAACAGCGCCGACCCGTGACCGCACCCATGGTCCTCGCACGCAAGGGCGGGCAGAAGCTCCGCATGATCACGGCATACGACGCCCCGACGGCGCGCATTGCCGACCGCGCCGGTGCGGACATCATCCTCGTTGGTGACTCCCTCGCAAATGTCGTGCTCGGGCACGAGGACACACTCGCCGTGACCGTCGACGTGATGGTCCACCACACCGCCGCAGTAGCCCGTGCGAAGCCGAAGGCCCTGATCGTCGGCGACATGCCTTGGCTGTCGTATCACACGTCGATTGCCGACACGGTTGAGAACGCCGGTCGGTTCATCCGCGAGGGCGGTGCATCAAGCGTGAAGCTTGAGGGCGGTCGGAAACGGATCCCGATGATCAGTGCCGTTCTCGATGCGGAGATCCCCGTGATGGGCCACATCGGGCTCACCCCCCAGTCCGTCCATTCGATGGGCGGATACCGGGTGCAGGGCAAGGAGGCCCAGGCGGCATACGAGATGATCTCAGATGCCCAAGCCCTTGCCGACACAGGCGTCTTTGCGATCGTTCTCGAAGGTGTGCCCGATGTCGTCGCCGAGATCGTCACCCGCGAGATCCACGTGCCGACCATCGGCATCGGCGCCGGTATCAACTGTGATGGCCAGGTACTCGTGTTCCACGATGTCACCGGTCTCGGTGCTGGCGAATACCTACCGAAGTTCGTCCGCCAGTACGCAGATCTTGCGGACGATGCGGTGACTGCAATCGAAGCGTTCTTCGACGATGTGGAGTCCGGAGCGTTCCCCGCGGAAGCCGAGACCTACCACATGACGGCTGAGTCAGAAGAGATCCTCAGGAACCTCTCGACCGCTTCGGACGATCTGATGGCCGATGAAGCGATGGAGAACTGACACAGCGTACCCAGGGTTCCTAGCCACGTTTATGTGGTGTGCAGCCCACAGGTCGGCACACCAGCGCCGTGAAGTTCAAATGGAGATGCCGTATCGGAGCATCACGACGCCGTTGGTGAACGCTCTCGACTCGTCAAGCGTGAGCGTCCCCGTGAACACGTCCGCGAACAGCGGCACCCCCGCGCCGAGCGCCACGGGCATGACGTAGATCTCGAGGACATCGATAGCTCCCTGCATTCAGCGTCGACGATCACGCGGCCGCCGCCAACGACCCAGACCCGACCTGAGATCTTCTCCGCATACGCCCTGATCTCATCGCCCGTATCTCCCGAAGCGAATTCGATCTCGGCACCTTCGGCGATGGGAAGATCCCGACTCGTCAGGACGAGTCCCGGAACCTCGCCGTAGGGCCAACCCCATCCGACGATCTGTTCGTACGTCGCGGCACCCATCACGAGACCTCCGATCTGGGCCATGAACCCATGGAAGTCGTACTCGTCGCTGCCATACGTCTCAAGGAAGTCGACCGCTCCGTCGTCACCAGCGATGTAGCCGTCGAGGCTCACAGCGACGTATGCGATCGTGTCGGTTGCCATGGGAACCAAACTAATCGGTGACGGCGACCCGTTCGCTATCGGCTCCGCGCATGTAGTTTCCGGTCATGCGTGTGATCGCCCTCTCCCTAACTCTCGTGCTTGTCGTTGCCGCGTGCAGCGCAGCCGATTCGAATCCTCCCGCCGAGACAACGACCGTGCCAGCATCGACTTCAACCACTGCTGGGCCGCCGTCAGAGCCCGACATCCCACCTCAACTTGAGGACTCAGAACTGCGCGAAGTCTCGGTCGGTGACAGGGAACTACTGCTCGCGATCGCAGATTCGCCCGGATTGCGGGCCACGGGCCTGATGTTCGTCGAAGACCTCGGTGATCTCGACGGCATGCTGTTCTTCTGGCGCCACGAGCCGTCGGCTGGATTCTGGATGAAGGACACGTTGATCCCGCTGGACATCGTCTGGTTCGACGTGACTGGAGCATTCGTCGGCCGGGCATCGATGGTTCCGTGCACCGAGACCCCGTGCCGGAGGTACATCCCGGGCGAAGGCATCGACTACCGCTATGCCATCGAGGCGAACCCAGGGGATCTGGACTGGGTAACCGAGGACACCCGGATCGTCTACTCAGACTGACACCGCGGCCGAACAGCATCTACTGAGATCATCTTCGATATCCATGCGAAGTGGCTGCACTTCCTCTGTACACTTCCGTCACCGAAAGTCGGCACCACACGGTGTCGCGTGTCCAGGTTGACCCTGGACGCCAGATCCTGCTCTCGCCACTCGCGGGGGCCGTCCGCCACGGCGGATGTCCGAAGGAGGTAATCAGTATGCGCTCGTATGAGCTGATGGTGATCCACAGGTACGACATGGTTGAAACCGATGTCCGTGCCGCCGTCGATGAGGTCGAGAAGGCCATCACCGACCGCAATGGTGTGATCACCGACACAGATTTCTGGGGGAAGCGCCGCTTCGCCTACGAGATCGATCACATGACAGAGGGGTTCTACTCGGTCATCACCTTTGATGGCGATGTCGAGCTTCAGACCACCCTTGACCGCTCGCTGTCTCTTCTTGACAGCGTGGTCCGTCACAAGATCATGAAGCCGTCCAGCTAGCTGGAACATGTCACAGTGGTTCGGCACACTGGAGTCATATGGCACCGGTGTACCCCACAGAGAAGAGAGATGTAAATGAGTAACAGTGTGACCCTGGTCGGCAACCTCGTCGAAGACCCAGAGCTTCGCTTCACCGCAAGTGGTGTTGCCATGGCACGTATCCGAATTGCCGTCAACCGTCGCTACCGCGACCGGAATGAAGAGTGGCAAGAAGAGACGAGTTTCTTCGGTGGAACCTGCTGGCGTGATGTTGCAGAGAACGTTTCGGAGTCGCTGAGCAAGGGAGATCGTGTGTTCATCACGGGACGCCTTGAACAGCGCTCTTGGGAGACCAACGAAGGCGAGAAGCGTTCGGTAGTCGAGGTGCGTATCGACGAAGTCGGTCCATCGTTGCGGTGGGCTACGGCGAACGTCACGCGTACGCCTCGCACCGGCGGAGGAGACTTCGGCGGTGGTGGAAGCAACTACGGCGGAGGCGGAGACGCCCCTGCTGCACCCGTTGCACCCGCCAACCCCGGTCCGGACGAAGCACCGTTCTAAACGTTCATTCTTGAAAAGGAGACATTCCCATGGCGAGTCCAAGGAATCAGCGAAAAAGGCGCCGTCGTCCAGACAACGACCGCAAGAAGAAGAGGATCGTCCATAAGTTCAAGGACGACGACATTGTCGACTACAAGGACGTGGCACTTCTCCGGAAGTTCATGTCCGATCGCGGCAAGATCCGGTCGCGACGTGTGACGGGCCTGTCCCCGAAACGCCAGAAGGAAGTCGCGATGGCCATCAAGAACGCCCGTGAGATGGCATTGCTGCCCTACACGGCGACAAGGCAGTAGCCATGAAGGTCATTCTCACCAAGTCGGTCGAGGCTCTCGGCAAAAAGGGTGACGTTGTATCGGTTGCGGACGGATACGCCCGTAACTACCTCATCCCGAAAAAGCATGCAGTGAAGGCATCTGACGGTGCCCTCAAGCAGGCGGAGTCCATGCGCCAGGCACGTATCGAAACAGAGAAGCAGGCTCTCGGCGATGCGAAGGCGCTTGCGGAGTCGCTTACGGGCACCCGCGTCGTCGTGGCGGCACGCGCTGGCGATGCCGGCAACCTGTTCGGCTCGATCGGGGCACATGACATCGCGGAAGCGATCGTCAAGTTCACCGGTATCGAGGTCGACACGAAGATCGTGGCCATCGATGTCCCCGTAAAGGAGATCGGACTCCACGAGGTTGTGTTGAAACCACACCCTGACGTTGAGGTAACGATCATCCTCGATGTGATCCCTGCGTAGCGATCAGCCGACCAGAACAATCGCAGAGGGCGCACTCGCAAGGGTGCGCCCTCTGCCGTTACGTGCCTGGACCACACCGCTCGGACGAAGGTCGCGAAGAACATGCGTGAACGCGAAAGACGAGATGGCTGAACCAGCCTCCACACGTGCTGCCCGGTCATACAATCGCCAGACTGCACCAACACATCGGCCCAGGGTCGCGAATTCGTCGTACCCGATGGTCATGATGGTGAGAGCCATGTTGAAGACACCGAGGAGGACCGGTGACAACGGTCATTGACCAACCAACGTCTCGTTCACCGAGAGTGCCCCCGCACAGCATCGATGCTGAAGAATCGGTGCTTGGTGCAGTGCTTCTGTCGTCTGACGCCGCAAATGTCGCTCTTGAGACGTTGCATGCTGATGACTTCTACAAGCCAGCCCACCAACTGATCTTCGAGGTCGTCCAAGGGCTTTTCGATTCCAACGAACCGATCGATGCGGTGACGGTCTCAGAAGGTCTGCGTCGCGACGGGTCGCTTGACCGTATGGGAGGCATCGGCTTCCTCACGGGGCTGATCGATGGTGTCCCATCGACATCGAATGTCGACTACTACGCATCGATCGTCGAGGAACACGCTCTGCGGCGCAGACTCATGCGGGTCGGTGCCGACATCAGCCTTCTGGCTGGTAAGACCGCCGACCCGATCGATGAGGTAGTTGATCGTGCAGAACAAGCCGTCTACGCAGTGTCCGACCAGAAGCACGGCGATGGTCTGCAGGTCATCGATGACCTACTTGGCCCAGCGATCGAGAAGGCCGAGGAGCTGCATCGCAGCGGAGCCGAAGTCACCGGCGTGTCGACAGGCTTCAGGGATCTCGACCGCAAACTTGCTGGCCTCCATCCGACCAACCTTGTCATTCTGGCCTCCCGCCCCGGTATGGGAAAGTCAGCCCTTGCGTTCAACATCGCACAGAACGTCGCGCTCGCTGGCAACAGCGTCGCGATCTTCACTCTGGAGATGAGCAGGGAAGAGGTCGTCACGAGGCTGCTGTGTGCAAAGGGCCGCATCGACTCGCAGCGACTCCGGACGGGCAAGCTGAGCGAAGGCGACTTCACGAAACTGTCGAACGCTGCTGCTGCTCTGTACAAACAGAACATCCACGTGGATGACTCTCCAGGCCTCACCGTGACCGAGATCAGGGCGAAGTGCCGGCGCCTCAGACGAAAGCCTGGCCTCGACCTTGTGATCGTCGACTATCTGCAGTTGATGGACGGCTCCGGCGAGGAGAACCGCCAGCAGGAGATCGCAACGATCTCACGGTCCCTCAAGCACCTGGCCCGTGAACTCGACGTTCCGATCATCGCCCTGTCACAGCTCAACCGTGCCGTCGAGAGCCGTGAAGACAAACGGCCGCGCCTCGGCGACCTCCGTGAGTCCGGGGCGGTGGAGCAGGACGCAGACGTCGTCATGTTCATCTATCGCGATGAGTACTACTACCCGGAGAAGATCGAGTCGAAGGGAATCGCCGAGATCGTGATCGCCAAGCACCGGCAGGGTGGTGTCGGCAAGGTCGACATGACCTTCCTGCCCGAGTTCACCTTGTTCGCAGACATGGGACGCTCCGAGTCCCCGATGTAGGCGTACTGGGACGCGCTGTCTGTAGCGTTGCGGGATGTCAGATATGAAGCTCTCGCCGAAGGGCGCTGCGATTCTCCTTGCGCTCGTGGCCCTTGCGTGGGGTGCGATCCCGCTGTTCGTCCGCAACGAAGTGCCTGCAACGGCGTTGGTCGGTGTCCGGGTCACGTTCGGGGCGGCGGCCCTGATCATTGCCGCTGTGGCGTTCAAGAGATTCAGGATCCCGAGAGTTCGTCGCGTGCGCCTGATCGTTTCAGGCCTCCTACTCACGGCGCACTGGATCACGTTCTTCGGTGCGCTCAAGTTGACTACCGTCGCTGTCGCGCTCTCGGTTGTGTATCTGGGGCCGATCGCCGCGTCGATTCTCTCCGGCCCCATCCTCGGTGAGCACGTTGCTCCCCGGCTATGGGCCGCGTTGTCCATCGCTGGAGCTGGAACGCTCCTCGTCGTTCAACCCTGGGCTATAGGCGACGGACAGGTGTCGTGGGACGGGGTTGCTGTTGCGGTTCTATCCGGCGCGCTTCTCGCAACTCTGATGATCGTCGGCAAGCCGGTAGCACAGGATCTTGGCGGGCTCACGATGGCGATCGGTGAGCTCACGGTTGCATCTGTGGTCCTGGTGCCGGCGACCTACCAAGCCCTCACGGAGTACTCGGAGTTCATGGTGAACTTCCTGATCCTCGGCGCCGTCTTCACCGGTCTGGCTGGCTTCATCTACTGGGAAGTGTTCCGAGTGCTTCCTGTCGCCGTGGTGAGCGTACTGATGTACATCGAGCCTGCCTCCGCGGTCGTGTGGGCTGCTGTGTTCCTCGACGAATCGCCATCTCCACTGACCTGGGTCGGCGTTGGTCTCGTGATCGTCGGTGGTACCGTTGCCGCGACTTCGGCGAAGGAGGGGGAGGTACGACGTGCCCACGCCAATCTTTGAATTGACGGACCTGAGAATCGCAGTGATCGATACCGACCTAGCGGTCAGCGATACGGCGTTCGATGCGAAGCGGGGCGGCTTTGACGGACCTGTCACCGACAGTGGCGAAGCGCTTGCACAAGGGTGGGTCGAGGTGATCCCAGGAGCTTCGTTGTCATTGCAGGCAGGTGAGTCGCTTGCGCTTGTGGGCGAGTCGGCCTCGGGGAAGTCACTCATATTGATGGGCGGGTTCGGTCTCCTGGCGCCGGGAGCCAGGGTCATCGGAGGGGAGACCCGTTTCGGCGACCTCACGTACCGCCCGGGTGGCGCCCCGTACGACCCGACGAAGCGTTCGCGCAAGGATCGCGAGCGTGCTGAGAAGTCCGGCACGGTGTTGGACGACCTTGACGACGAGGACTGGGCGTACGCCATCGGGACCGATGTTGGCTTCCTGTTCCAGAACCCCGTCGGCTCGTGGATGCCGGTACAGGTCATCGGAGCGCAGTCTGGTGAAGCGATCGGCTACCACGAGGATCTCACTCAGGAGGAGATCGATCAGCGGGTCTTCGATGCACTCGGAGAGGTCAAGCTCCCGAAGTCGAATCGACTCTTCAACGCATACAGCAACGAACTGTCGAGGGGCATGGCGCAGCGGGCAATGCTGGCAGCGGCCCTGACGAAGTCGCCCCATCTGCTCATAGCTGATGAGCCGCTGAATGGCCTCGACGCATCGGTCGCCGCGGCGATCATGGATCTGATCATGGACATGCGGGACCGACGAGGCATGGCGATGATCATCGTCACGCACGACCTCGCAGCCGTCGCCCGCGTTGCCGACAGGATCGCGGTGGTGTACGGAGGCGTGATCATCGAGGAAGCATCGGCGACGGACATCTTCCATCATCCGAAGCACCCGTACACATCAGGACTCATAGGGTCCATTCCAGGCGCGTCGCTCGATCGGCTTCGCTCGATACCGGGTGAAGCTCCACGATTGGTCGACATCGACCGAACCGGCTGCGTCTTCACCGATCGATGCGAATTCGTCATCGATGTGTGTCGAAGTGAAGTACCGGACACCGTGACCGTGGGCGGCTCGGCGGTTGCCTGCCACCGAGCGACTGAACTTGATCTTCCGGGTGTCAAAGGCTGAAGATGTAGGGCCATCGGGCGTATCGTCGGTGAAGCGAATCCCGCCCACAGCGGGTCGAATCTGTAGCAAGCCGATCGACTGGACAGGAGTCAACATGACGTCAGCAGCCTTGGATCGCAGTGGATGGATCATCTTCGCAACAACGATGTTCTTCATCGTGGGAGCGTTGGACATCATCCATGGCCTTCAGATGATTCTCAATAGCGAGTGGATCGTGTTCGGGACGTTCAACGTGTGGTACATCGATGTCTCCGCATGGGGTTGGATCACCCTGATCATGGGTGGTATCGCCATGCTGGTCTCATGGGCCATCTATTCAGGCCAGACATGGGGTCGCATCGTTGGGCTCATCGCGGCGACGTTCGCTGCGATCGATGCTTTCTTGATCATGCAGTATGCGACGGCGGCGGCTTTGACGATCCTCGCCCTCTCGGTTCTTGTGATCTGGGCACTGGCGGTCCACGGAGACGAAGTCTCCTAGCAGTTCATCAAATGACGAGAGCGGGCGATCTCCTCGAGGTCGCCCGCTTTGCGTTGCGCTACTGGTGGTATAGGTGCCCGACGGTGCCTCAATCTCTCGCGTGACCGCTACGTGTCGCGCTGAGGACGCACAGCTAGCTCCCAAGGGACATGGCACGGGCGAGAATTGACAGACGCGGTCCTGTGGTGCCTAGGGTGGAACTCGTTCCGGAGGCTTTGGGACTTAATCGATGAAGATCGCTACGTATCTCTCTCTTGTGGTGCGCCGGGTGTGGGCGAAGAAGGGGATCCTCTTCGGCTCGCTGCTTGGGGCCATACTCGTGATAGCGCTGCTCGTCGTCGTCCCCCTCTATGAGGCGTCGGTGCTTGCCGTAGACCTCAAGTTCTCGATCGACAACGCCCTGGATGAGCAGGTCGACGTCACCGCGTTCACCAACACGAACGCGTACACGGCGGCGGGCGGTGAGTTCAATCGCACGGTCGTTGCAGACTCCCAGCAGCGATGGCTCCAACCGTGGTATCCGACTTCCGAGGAGCGCTCCCAGACGCGGGAGTTCCTTGTCATCCCGTCGGGACCTGATGCCTTTGTGGACTACATCGCCCTCGGCGAGGCGTGGCAGGTGGAACTCGAGAAGGCGATCGAAGATGAAATCGATCCCGCGGAGTGGCCACGGCCCCCGTATCCGACCCCTCCGGCGGAGGCGACGCAGGTGCGATTCTTCACGTCTCAGGTACTCCCTGACCTGCTCACGATCGTCGACGGTGCGTACGTTCCGAACTTCACCGTTTCGACGGAGGAGTTCGAGCCGATCCAGATCATGATCGGGTCCGAGGTCTCCAGGATCACCGGGTTCGGGGTTGGCGACACGTTCTTCCTCCGCCCGTTCGCTGGGCTCGAAACCATTTTCGAATGGGTCGAGGTAGCGGCGGTCGTCTCGGCTCTCGAACCGACCGCGAACATCTGGGGAATCGACGACCCGGAATCCATGGTGTATCTGGATCAGACGATGTTCGACACGTGGCTCGCACCTCAGCCCATCAGCCGTGAGATAGATCCATGGCTGCGCGATTCGCGAGGCTTCCCGAGCACAACCGTCACCCAGCGGTGGCGTCTGCCGCTCGACAAACCGACGGTGGAGTTGGCTGGTCTCGACGAGTTCAAGAGCAGGCTCAACCAGTTCTCTGCCCAGGTAGCGAGAGAGTCCGGCGGCACGATCCCGACGGCGACGTTCATCACCATTCTCATCAGTGCGTTCGAGGTCCGATCTGTTGTCGTTGGTGGTCCGATCCTGGCGATGCTGGCGCTCGTCGTCGGCGGGGCGATGTACTTCCTTGTGTATTCGTCGGCGCTGACGGTGGAGCGAGAAGGGTCGGAGATGGCTCTCCTGAAGTCGAGGGGTGCGTCGTCCGGCCAGACCGTCGGTATCCATATGGGCCAGTCGCTCCTCATAGCGGGGATCGCCGCCGTCGTGTCACCGTTCGTTGCGAGGTCCCTTGTGGCGTTCACCGGCAGGATCCCGCCGCTTTCGAGCCTCACCGGTGGAGAGCCACTCGATGTCGCACAGCAGCGATCGGTGCTCCCGTTCATGATCGTCGGGGGCATCCTGACGTTCGTTGCCATGGGCGTCGCCGTGATCCCGTTCTCGCGCAAGGGCGTACTCGAGTTGAGGTCGCTTGCGACCCGACCCGGTACCAAGTCGGTATGGCAGAAGTACAACCTCGATCTGTTTGCGATCGCACTGTCTCTGGTGATGCTGCTCCAACTCCGCCTGAGGGGGTTCGTCAATCTGACGTCGGGAGAGACGACGCTCGACCCGCTGGCCATCATCTTCCCTGCGCTGCTCCTGTTCACAGGCGCGCTGATACTGCTGAGGTTGTTCCCGTACGTTCTCAAGCTCGTTGGCTGGCTGTTCACGAAACCTCGATCGATGGCGATGGCGCTTACCGGTTGGCACCTCGGCCGGAACCCGGTCCCCTACGGGCGTCTCGCCCTGCTCGTGTGGGTCACCACCGGCCTAGGTGCATTCGCCCTGACGTACGCCGCGACACTCGAAACTTCGTACGACGATCGAGCGGCCTTTGCAGCGGGTGCCGACGTGCGGATCGTGGGCGACGATGCCGGATATTCGTCAGTCCCTGTCGGCTCCCTGGAGACCCCGGTGTTGCGGACCGAAGGTGCACCGAGGAGATCAACCCGCCGGGCCGAGGTTCTTGCGATCATGCCGGACGAGTTCAGCGACATCGTGAACTGGAGGAGCGACTTCGGCGGTGAAGACCCCCATGACGTCTTCTCCCTTCTTCGCCCCGATGGCAATGCTCCCGATGTCGGTGTGGAGATCCCTGAGACCGCAACGCACATCGAAGTGGACGGCATCGTGATCCCGCTCTCGGTCGCTGTGGAGGAAGCCGCGGATAGTTTGCCGAACCGGAATCATCGGCTGATCATGAAGGTCATCGATGCACGTACGAGGGTCTGGACGATGATCGCCAATGTCGATTTCACCGATACCGAGTGGAGGATCGCCTCGGTTGACCTCTCGACGGGCAGGAACGACTATCCCGACCCGCCCGAGCATCCACTCTCGATCCACGCGATATGGGTCGAACGGTCAGATCCATCGAACGGGGCTGTGATCGACGGAGGGGACCTGCTCTTCACATCGATCAAGGCCATCGGCCCAGACGGCGCGGTCGATCTCGACACGTCGGAGATGACCCCACTCAACGACCTGACGATCAGTTCGTCTGACGCCACGGAGGCGCTCCGGGCACGATATGCCGCGTTCCCTCCCGGCTACGACGTACCCAGTTCGACCGAACTTGCCGCTTCTCCACTCAACAGATCGGGGCCCGCCCAGAAATGGTCTCTCCCCGGGCCGCGGACCAGAGTCAATACTCAGGTACCGCAGTTGAGGAGGGTTCCGGACGACCTGAAGGTGCTGATCGACCGGGAGGTGGGGGCGTTCTCGGGGCTGAACCCCGGCGATATCACGAGCTACAGCATCGGCTCCGAGATCTTCAGCGGCGAGCTCGTCGGCTATGTCGAGACGGTTCCCACGGCTACGGACCGCACCAGAGAGGGGCTGATGGTGGTTGATCTGGTTGCCCTCAACGCCTGGAACAACGGAGGCGCAACCTGGTCGCTGACCGGCCCGCTCGGGGCGATAGATTCGCCGGGTGAGCTCTGGGTTTCGACCACCGATCCTGACGCGGTCATACGCATCGCTGTCAATCAGATGCCGGATGAGCCAGACCAGGTGTGGACGATCGGTGCCGCCACCGCGGCGTTCTCTTCCCGTCCTGTGCAGGTCGGGCTTGTGGCGATCTTGTTCGTCGGTGCAGCGACAGGCGTTGTCCTCGCTCTAGCGGGCGTGACCGGATACGTGCTCCTCGCAGTGAGTAGACGCGCTCGGGAGATGGGTGTGCTCCGTGCACAGGGATTCGCACGAAAGTCGGTCGCGGTGCCGTTCGCTCTCGAGCAGTTCGTTGTCATCGGGGTGTGGGGCAGCGATCGGCGTCCTCGGTGGTATAGCCCTCGTCATCGTCATGCTCCCGTTCCTCCAACTCGGGGAGACGGCGAAGGTCATCCACCCCGAGATCCTCCTGAGTGTGCCGACGACGCAACTGGCTGCTTACGTCGCGTTCGTCGGCTTCCTGCTGATCCTGTCGGTTCTGTGGGCCACGCGCAGAGTCTCGGTGCGCAAGATGAGTGAAGTGTTGAGGGAGGTGGACCGCTGATGCCCGCGATCATCGATTGTCAGAACCTCATCAAGATCCACAAGCAAGGGAATCTTGAGGTCATAGCCCTCCAAGGACTCGACCTGACCGTGGAGCAGGGCGAGTTCGTATCCCTCGTCGGCGCATCCGGAGCAGGAAAGTCGACATTGCTCACGATCCTCGCTGGCTTCGAGAAGCCATCGGCAGGCAAGGCAGTCGTGGTCGAACGTGATCTTTCTGAGATGACGCCCAAAGACCTGACAAGGTACTACCGAAGGGACGTCGGTTTCGTCTGGCAGGACTACACACGGAACCTCATTCCTTATCTCGACGCAGTCGACAACGTCGAGCTCCCGTTGCTTCTCGGCGGCATTGGCGGGAAGAAGAGGAAGAGCAGGGCGATGGCGCTGCTCGAGGCGGTAGGGCTCCGAGGAAAGGCGCACGCCTCCGTTCACACGCTCTCGGGCGGAGAGCAGCAGCGATTGGCCTTGTGTGTCGCCCTCGCCCCTGGCCCGAAACTGTTGCTTGCAGACGAGCTGACCGGTGAGCTCGACACCGAGACATCCATCGAGATGTTCAACCTTCTCAGGACCTTGTCGCACGAAGGCGGACTCTCGGTGTTGGTGGTGACCCACGATGTTGCGATAGCTCAACGAACGGACAGGGTGGTGCGCATTGCGGACGGCCGCATAGCGACGGAGACCCGCCTGGGCTCCTCGGAACTCGTGACCATCGACCAAAGGGGGATGGTGCAGCTTCCACGGGGGATGCTGATCGAATCCGGTATCACAGACACGGTCAGGGTGAAGCTCGTGAAGGAGGGCATCTTGCTCGAACCTGAGGATGTGGCCGATGAGTCTTGAGATGCGAGGCGTGTCAAAGCGCTATCCGAACGGCGCAGTGGGTGCCCTTGATGTGGATCTCAGCATCGAGGTCGGCACGTTCGTTGCGTTGTTCGGTCCCTCCGGGTCTGGGAAGACTTCGCAACTCCACATGCTCGGACTTCTCCAAAGCCCAGACGAGGGGGAGGTGTGGATCGATGGCGACCGCGTTGATCAGCTGTCAGATGCCGCCGCAGCCAAGCTGCGACGGTCGAAGCTCGGATTCGTGTTCCAGTCGGCATCTCTGCTCAGGCTCATATCGGCCAGGGAGAACGTCGACGTATCGATGCGCCTCACCGGGCTCCGCGGCTCGGACACCAAGGAGAAGGTGCGGGTGGCGCTTGCGTCGGTGGGCATGGCTGATCGGATGGACCACAGGCCAGACGAGATGTCCGGAGGCGAGCAACAGCGTGTCTCGATCGCCAGGGCTCTGGTGCACGAGCCGAAGTATCTGCTCGCCGACGAGCCAACGGGTGAGCTTGACACAACGACCGGTGCAGGGATCCTCGCGATGCTGAAGGAGATCGCAGATTCTGGGACCACCGTCGTGATGGCGACGCACGACCCAGCGGCGATCAACTACGTCGACAAGGCGTACTTCGTGGAGTCGGGGAAGCTCCATGAGCCTGACAAGGACGAGCTCAACTTGTGGCTTACCGAGGGAACGGAGTTCGACACGCCGTAGGCACGCGGCCGGAGTGTTCCTACCATTCGGGTATGTCGTCCCCAGGCCTGACCGCCACACCAATCGAACGAGACATCGTGATCGCCGAAGGCGCAGATGCTCGCTCGTATCTGCAGACCCAACTGAGCCAGGACATCGAGTCGCTTGGGCTCGGTGAGTCTGCTTGGTCGTTCATACTCGATGCCAAAAGCTCGATAGAAGCGCTCGTGCGTGTGACGCGCATCGGAAGCGAACGGGTCGCGATCGACGTGGACACAGGGCTTGGCGACGCTGTGAAGGAGAGGCTCGATGGGCTCCTCTTTCGGACGAAGGTCAGCTTCTCCCAGGACACCTGGCCTGGCATCGCGTGGCGCGGCGAGGGAGCACAGTCCCAGACCGCCGATGCACCGATCGTTGCGGCGTCGTCGTGGCATGGCGTGGAAGGACTTGATGTGGTGGGTCCGACGGTCTCGCTACCCGAGGATGCCGAGGTGCTCGACGTCGACGGGTTCGAAGATGCTCGAATCGCCGCCGGCTGGCCTGCGATGGGCAGCGAGATCGCTGAAGATGTCACCCCGGCCATGACGGGACTCGTCGGTGAGACCGTTTCGTTCGAGAAGGGCTGCTACACGGGCCAAGAACTTGTGGCCAGGGTGCACCACCGTGGCGCCGAACCGGTCCGGTCGTTGGTCATGGTGGCCGCTTCCGGGGAGAGCGAGCTTGCCGTGGGAGATGAACTCTTCGTGTCTGGCGAGTCCGTCGGATCGATCACGTCTGTGGGACGCACGGGATCGTTTGGGCTCGGGTATGTGAAACGCGGTACGACGGTCCCCGGAACCGCCGACGCACCGAATGGACCGGTCGAACTCACCAGCCACTGAACCCCGCTGATCTCTGTGAGACCCAGGTGGGAAGGGTCAGTGGGCTGCGGTGATGCAGAACTCGTTGCCTTCGGGGTCGGTCATGACCGTCCAGTGGAAGCCTTGGACGTCGTGGTCCTTGAGGCGACTTCCGCCGAGATCGAGGATCTTGGTGATGAGCGCTTCGGGATCCTCGTGGCTCAGGTCGAGGTGAAGGCGGTTCTTGACGACCTTGTCCTCAGGCACGCGTTGGAAGGCCAGTCGGATGTGGTTGTCCGGGAGTTTCGTTCCGAAGATGTAGTCGGGCCAGTTGTGCTCGATCTCGATTCCGGTGATGGCTGACCAGAACTCGAAGAGCGTCTCGGGGTCGTGGCAGTCGATCATCACGGCACCAACCTTGGCGTGGACATCGGTCACGACGTGTCGCCGAAGTCCTGATGCATCTGGGAGGGTGTCGGGCCGACCTGGTCCATGTACTTCGATCCGAGTTCGGGCGACCCGTACGGCACCTCTGCAGGTGTGGTCATCTGGTAGAAGCTGATCTGCCCGATCTTCATGTGCGGGTAGATCGCGATGGGGAGATTGGCGACGTTCGATAGTTCGAGTGTGACCTGCCCCTTGAACCCGGGGTCGATGAATCCTGCGGTGGAGTGGATGAGCAGGCCGAGCCGCCCGAGACTTGACTTGCCTTCGAGCCTGGCGACGATGTCATCAGAGAGGCCGATGATCTCCAGCGTTGACCCGAGGACGAACTCGCCCGGATGCAGTATGAATGGCTCGTCACCTTCGACCAGCACGTTCGTGGTCAGATCGGCTTGCGGCGCCTTCGGGTCGATGAGCGCATATCGGTGGTTCTCGAAAACACGGAAATTCGGGTCGCATCGGATGTCCACGCTTGACGGCTGGACCATTGCGGGGTCGAACGGGTCGATGGTGATTCGGCCGGAGTCGATGGATTCTTTGATGGTGCGGTCGGAGAAGATCATCGCGGCGTGATGCTAGTGGTCGTGCAGCGCGTCAGGGACTCCCTGGGCATCGCCGTACACTCCCGCACCATGCGCATTGACCTTTCATCCAACGGAGTAGCCGTCCACGTCGACCAGGTGTCCACACCGAGCCTCGGAAACCACACCTATGTGGTGAACGTGGGCGGCAAGGCTGTCGTCATCGACCCGCAACGTGACATTGAGCGGTTCGAGCTGCCCCTCGGCGACGCCGACCTTGTGGCCGTATGTGAAACCCATGTGCACAACGACTACGTCAGCGGCGGTTTCTGGCTCGCGGACAGACATGATGCGACCTATGTGTTGCCGGAGGGATCAGGTGCACCGTATCCCCACACGGAGATGGCCGACGGCGAGTCGATTGCGCTCGGCGATTGGTTCTTGCGCGCCGTCGACACCCCCGGCCACACGTTCAATCACACGTCCTATGTCCTTGTCGGCCCCGAGGGCCCGATGATGGTCTTCACAGGCGGCTCGATGCTTGTCGGTGCTGTCGGCCGATCGGACCTGCTTGGACCGGAGCCGACGGATGCCCTGTTGGCGCATCAGTACGAATCCGTTCGCGGTTTGGCCAAGGACCTGCCTGCGGCGTCGATCGTTGCACCGACACATGGTGCCGGGTCGTTCTGCAGCGCATCTGCGATCGCCGGGTCGACGAGCACCATAGAGGTCGAGCGCAAGGCGAACCCGGCGTGCACCGCCATGACCGTCGAGATGTTCATCGGAACACAGAAGGCCGGTTACAGCCTGTTCCCTACGTACTACTCCGAGATGGCTCCAGCGAACCTCGCCCCAACCGATCTTGCTCCCACGACCCCGATACCGACGATGACCGCCATCGAGGCGGTGGATACCGGTCTCGAGATCATCGATGTGAGGCCTTTCGGCGAATACGTCAGTGGCCACATCACCGGATCGATCGCAGCTCCACCGGCGAGGACGGATGCGACCTATGTCGCGTGGACGTTGCCATGGAACTCCGAGATCATCGTTGTCGGCGCACCGAAAGCCGTTGCGGACTTCAGACTCGGTATGGCTCGTCTCGGATGGGACAACATCATCGGGCAGGTTTCTCCCGAGTCGCTACGAGCGGACGGAGTCGATCTGGTGACCACCGGTGTCGCAACGTTCGCCGACGTTCTCGCCTCGGAGCCTGATGTCCTGCTTGATGTGCGCGACCCCGTCGATCATGCGGCAGGGATGATCCCCGGCGCTCTGCCGATCCACGTTTCTGTCGTCGCACGACAGGACACGGACACGATCGTTGACGACGTGTGGGTTCACTGTGAGTCCGGGTACCGGGCCGCCGTTGCTGTCGGGTTCCTTGAGCGGCAAGGAAAGAACGTGACGGTTGTCGCAGATTCCTTTTCTCGGAACCGCCAGGTTCTCGTCGGCGGCTAGACGGATCTCTCCCTGACGATCTCGCCTACGTTGATTCGCTTGATCGCACGAACGGCTGGGATCAGCGATAGGCCAGCGACGACGAACATCGCTGCTGCGGCAGCGACGTAGCTGATCGGGCGGATGGTTGCTGTGATCGGGAACTGGTCGCTTGAGAACGAGCCCATGAACGCGACCGCAGCCAGATAGCCGACGATCGCACCAGGGATGATGCCCATCGCGGTGAGCAGCATGTTCTCGCCAGTGATCATCGCGGCGACTTGTGAATGTGTAAGGCCGTTCGCCCTCATGGAAGCGAACTCGCTCGACCGCTCTGCCACGTTGACCGAGATCGTGTTGAAGATGAGTGCGAAAGCCATCGCACCACCGAAGATCAGCATCATCCCTGCGAACACGTAGAAGAAGACCTGGAAGTCCTCGACGAGGTCGCGGAGGAGCGTCGCATCGATCACTGCGGCAACGTCTTCAAGTTCCTTGATACGATCGATGATGACGGTCGTGCCCTGGCTTTCATCGAATTGGGCTTTGATGGTGGTGAAACTCGGAGCAGAGAGTTCCTCCGCGGTCACCGCCGGGTCGGCCGCTTCGAGTTCGGCCTCAAGGTCGTCGATGTTCATATAGGCCATGGTTCCGAGCGGCTCGTCGACGAAACCCTCGATCGTCGTCGTGAACTCGGTGTCGAGGCCCGGGATCCTGACGGTGACGCTGTCGCCGATGTCGATCTCAAGAATGTCCTGCATGGCCTGTCCCCACGAACATGCCCGTGAGCGGGAGTGGTTCACCGAAGCCGTGGACCTTCGTGTTCCGCTCGTAGCCTTCGAGCACCGTGCTGTACGACTCGTCGTTTCCTTCTATGGACGCCTGGAGGCCCACGACGGACTCTGCGTGCTCGACGCCGAGCGTTCCGATGACGGCGTCCACCTGCTCATCGCCGACCGGAACCGAGTAGACCACCGAGGCATCTTCCAGTGCGATCTCTGTGAACTGGCGGTCGATGGCAAGCAGCATCGTGTCGACCATGCCCCACGCCGCGAGGATCAGCGTCATCGCAAGGACGACGCCGAGCACCATCGAGGAGCTCCGTTTCTTGTTGCGCCCGATCCCGCGCAGCGTCATCCGCCATCTCACGGGCGCTCGGCGGAGTGGAGGTATGAGCGTCTCGAATATGGAGCGCTTGCCCGGCTCTGCTGGTGCCTCTCCCCGCATCGCCTCTGCGGGGGCCATCCGTGAAACGGTTCGTGCGGGTGGCACCGCGGCGAGAGCGCCCGCTACAGCGCCGAACGCGAAGCCGGCGATCACCGTGAATGGGTGGATCGGTGCCACGAGATCCGGTATCCCGAGGATCACCGTGTACATCGCCGTCATCAACCTGCCAAGGATGCCGCCGAGCACAGCACCGAACGCGGCACCGACAAGTCCGACACCGACGCCATACGATCGGTAGTGCCTCGAAAGCGCACGGCCCGTGAACCCGGATGCACGCAGCGTCCCGATGATGCCTCGCTGGGAGAAGACAAGGCGTGTGATCACGACGTAGATCGCCATCCCCGAGGCGAGGAGGAAGAGCAGTGGGAAGGCGACTGCCATGGTTCTCAGGCCTTGTACTTCCATTTGGAGGCTCGAGTTCGACGGATGATCGGCCAGTGTCTGGATGTCCGCAGCGGTGGCCTCCTCGGCGGCCGATTCGACGGCAGCATCGACGTCCCCTACAGCGACGCCTTCGTCGTACAAGACGAGGACCTGGTCCTCGACAACCGGGCTCACTTCGGTTCCTTCGAAGAGCTCTTCGTTCACATAGGCAACAGCGAAGGACTTCGGTGGCGTGAACAGGTTCTGGCGATCCCGCGCTGGCCAGAGGTACTCGGGAGACGTGACGATCCCGATGACCATGCGCTCTGTCCCGGCGATCACGATGGTGTCACCGAGTCCGACCTCGAACTCGCTGGCACCGTGCGTCTCGAGAAGCACTCCGTCCTGGTCGTCAGGGTCGAGATAGGTTCCTTCGTCGACATCGACCATGTTGATGGTCGGCTGTCTGTCGGCTGGCATGCCGATGATCCGGCCGAGGAACGAGTACTCGCCGATCTCGAACGGGATATCTGCCTGGTTGCGTTCGATCACGTCGGCGACGCCCGAGATCGAAGAGACGCTGTCTGCAAAGCCCTCGTCGGCACCCGAAACTGTCATGTCTGCCATAGCGAGGCGCTCGTAGGTCTTCTCCATGGACGAGCCAAGATTGAGGTATGCGTTGAATGTTCCCGCGAACATCGCAACGCCGAGGGCCACGGTTACGACGACCGCGATGAACTGCCACTTCTGGCGCCCGATGTCGCGGCGCCGTTTGAGTGAGAGCGTGCTCACCAGGCGATGTCCTGTGGGGCAGTCGGCGAGTCGTTCTGCTCCATCCCGATGACCGCCCCGTCGCGGAGGTCGATCACGCGGTTGGCGATCCTTGAGATCTGTGTGTTGTGCGTCACGATGATGATCGTGCGATCGCCAGAATCGGTGATCTCCCGAAGAAGGTCGAGAATCTGGATACCTGTCTCGGTATCGAGCGCCCCTGTCGGCTCATCCGCGAGCATGAGCGGCGGGTTCTTCACAAGACCGCGCGCGATCGAGACACGCTGCTGCTCACCACCGGACATCTGGCCTGGGAAGTGGTTCATGCGGTCGGCGAGACCAACGGACGCCAGAACGTCCTCCGTGCGGTCCTTGACGTCGCCTCCCGTCAACTCTGTGATCAGCGCAACGTTCTCGTAGGCGGTGAGCGATGGGACGAGGTTGTAGAACTGGAATACGAACCCGACGGACTTCAGGCGATAGTCGGTGCGACCTTCGTCGTCGAGGCCGTTGAGGTTGAAACCGTTCGCCTCAACGTCGCCGGAAGATGGAGCCTCAAGCGCCCCGATCTGGTTGAGGAGTGTTGTCTTTCCGCTCCCAGAGGCTCCTTGGAGCACGACGAACTCGCCGCGAGGGATCTCGAAGGTGACATCAGTGAGCGCGTGGACCTCGGTCTCGCCCTCCCCGTAGGTCTTGGTAAGACTCCTGGCCTTCACCGCTACATCCGCCGCCATGACTGTCCCTTCTCGTCAGTACAGCGAACGGTAATGACGTCTCGGATTGTGATGTTTCAGCCTGCGTTGACGATTGGGGCGACTTCGGTTCCGAGGCGCTCGATCACTTTCATGACCTGATCGTGGTGCATGGTGCCGACGCTTACGTGGAGCATGAATCGGTTGAGGTCGAGGACCTCGCCCCATCGCAGGATCTTCGCTGCTACCTCCTCGGGACTCCCGATGACAAGCGAGCCCTCGGGGCTCCGCATCTCGTCGAACTGTGAGCGGGTCATGGGTGGCCAGCCCCGCTCCTTACCGATCCGTGTCATCGCAGCGGCGTACGACGGGTAGAACTCATCTGCCGCCGCGTCTGCGGTGTCACCTATGTGTCCGTGCCCGTGGACTGCGATGGGGACGTCGGCCGGATCGAACCCACCCTCGGCCAAGCCTCTCCGGTGCAGTTTCGAGAACACGGCAAAGCGGTCCGGAGAACCTCCGATGATCGCAAGGGCCATGGGGAGGCCGCGAACGCCAGCACGAATGGCGGACTGGGGTGTACCTCCCACGGCGATCCAGACAGGGAGGGGGTTCTGGTGCGGCCTCGGGTACACGGGCTGATCCTCAAGCGGTGCCCTGAAGTTGCCTGACCAGGTGACCCGCTCGTTGTCGCGGATCGCAAGCAGGAGGTCGAGCTTCTCGACGAACAGTTCCTCGTAGTCGTTGAGGGAGTAGCCGAAGAGCGGGAAGGACTCGATGAAGGATCCTCGCCCGACCATCAGCTCCGCCCGCCCCGACGAGATCAGGTCGAGGGTGGCGAACCGCTGGAACACGCGAACGGGATCGTCAGATGAGAGGACCGTAACGGCGGGCGTCAGTCGAATCCGCTCGGTTCGGGCGGCCACGGCGGCCAGAACGATCGACGGTGCCGACGCTGCGAAGTCCGGGCGGTGGTGCTCACCGATTCCGTACACCTCCAGCCCGACCGAATCTGCCAGTTCGGCTTCTTCGATGACCTGCTTGAGCCGGTCTCCGTGACTGATGGTCTGCTTGCCAGACCCATCGAAGATGGTCTCCGCAAACGTTGTTATGCCTAGTTCCATTGCCCCTCATGGTGTGCGCCCCTGCGACGGTAGTGCGGAGCGCACCGCCGGGTTCCGCTCATAGGGGTTGTTCCCTATTCACAGCGGCCGCTATGTGCCCGAAACTTGTGGCATGACCCAGCACACAGAACCCGTAGGAAAGAGACATCGTTGGCCGATCTGGACCCTGATCGGCATCGTCGTATTCCTCGTCCTCTTCCATCTCGGAGGAGGGTGGTACTTCTCGGGCAAGATCCACGCCGGTGGCCTTGTCCCGGAGGCTCCGGAGCGCAACTTCGATGTGACCATCGAGGAGATCGACGGGGGGACCGTCGTTCTTGCGGGTGACGACGAGGCGATCAACGATGCGGGGGACTATGCGCTCGTGTGGGACGGCGGGTTCGCGACGATCGGCGACGTCGAAGGTGTGGACGGTGCCCGCGTGAGGAGACCCTTCACGCTGGTGGAGGGAACGCCACCCATGTCACCCGACGAAGTGGACCTCGACGCCTGGTACTACCCGACGGACCCCGGCGACGCAGACATGGAATTCACCGATGTGACGTTCCAATCGCCCGTCGGCAACCTCAACGCCTGGTACGTGCCCGCCGGAAGCACCCCTACGGAAACATGGGCGATCCATGTTCACGGTTGGAGGGTTGACGAACGAGAGACGATCAGAGCACTCGGCACGTTCAAGGCAGCTGCGATGGACTCTCTCGTGATCGAGTATCGCAACGACGTCGATGCACCGAGCGACCCATCGGGCCTGTACCGATTCGGCCGGACGGAGTGGCAGGACGTTGAAGGGGCCGTCCGGTATGCACTGGACCATGGAGCCTCACGGATCGTGCTCGTGGGGTACAGCACCGGAGCGGCCGCCGATATGGCCTTCCTCGAACGATCTGAGTTGGCCGGCTCCGCCGTGGGTGTGGTGTTCGACTCTCCGAACATCGACTTCGGCCGTGTCGTGAAGGGCGAAGCGCAGGACACATCCCTGGTACCCGGCCTCCCACTCAAGGTCCCGAACTCGCTGACCGCTGTAGCGATGTACATCACCGACATGCGATACGACGTTGGCTGGGATGAGATCAACTACGTGAGCCGTATAGGCGCCCTCACGGTCCCGGCATTGGTGTTCCATGGAGATGCGGACGGCACCGTCCCCCTCTCCGTGTCGCAGGATTTCGCTGCGAGCAATTCCGATCTCGTCACCCTGGTCGTGACGCCCGGTGCTGACCATGTGCACAGCTGGAACGTCGATATCGATGGCTACGAGTCAGCTCTTGAGGCGTTTCTCACATCCCTGTAGGTACCGGTCAAATGTGAACAAACCGACACTTCCGGTTCCGTCCGTGTGTCGAATCCCGTCGGGTCCGCGTCGTAACACATGAATACTGAACCAAAGCGTCCGCCAGTGCCCAGCCAGGCGCGCCGGTGCGCATGCAGACGATGGAACCCACTCGAAGGATCAAGGAACGGCTCATGACACGAAGACTTCTCACCCGTAATCGACCGAAGAGATCACCACGCGCGTCCACCCCTGTGCGATCGGGGCTGGCACTGCTCTTCGTCGCGGGGGCCTTGGTCCTCGCCGCATGTAGTTCTGACTCTTCATCAGCCGAGGTGCGTCCGTTCGAGGAGGTGCAGGCTTCTGAGATGACGTTCGAGAACGACCCGACCTTCGTCGGAAGAGGGATCTTCCACGTGACGACGACCGAGCCGCTCATCTGTGCGATCGTCTGGGGAGAGACCGAAGCCCTTGGCAACTTCAACAACTCGCTCGCGATGAACGGCACGGGCATCGTGGAGCATGATGTGTTGCTCCCCTTCGCAGACGCCGGAGAGACGTACTTCTATCGAGTGCAGGGTTCGACCGCTGACGGAACGCTGTACCAGAGCGAACTGATGACCTTCACGCTTCCCATTGAAGAGGCGGCACCACCCGACGAGGTGGAGCAGGACCTCGGTGAGAACGTCGCCGAGGGTGCGACGGTGACAGAGGTGAGCAGCGTTTTCAGTGGCTCATGGCTCGGGTCGAATGCCTTCGATGGTGACCTGAACACGGAGTGGGCGACCAAGGGTGATGGAGACGGCGGATTCGTCGAGGTCGACCTCGGGTCACCGCAGGACATCATCGCGGTAGAGCTCCTGACCCGCTCGATGACGGATGGCTCGGCGACGGCCCTGACGTACATGGTCGTGGTCGATGGCGGTGACAGGTACGGTCCGTTCGAGCCAGGCAACGGTGCGACGAGGGCGGTCCACGACGCCATATTCACCGGGCAGAGCCTTCGGTTCGAGTTCGACACAACGACCGGTGGCAACACGGGCGCAATAGAGATCAGAGCCTTCGTCGCCCCGTAGGCCCGATCGTCGGAAGGACGGGAACTGCAGCCGCCTAGGACATCTGTACCGAGCGCTTCGACATCCCGTACCAGAAGCCATCGATGGCGGTCGTGGCGCTCGTTGGCCCATCAGCCGCCGCTCCGAGCGCGACGAAGAGTGGCGCGAAATGCTCGGTCCTCGGGTGTGCGATGGCCGCGGCCGGAGCCTTGTTCTCGAAGTCGATCAGTGCGTCCAGGTCTCCTGCGGACAACGAGCGATGCAGCCAGTCGTCGAACTCGCTTGACCATGCCGGAGGTGCGGATGCGTGTGGGTCCGCCGCGTTGATCTCACGGAGATTGTGCGTGCTGAAGCCGCTACCGATGATCATCACGCCCTCGTCGCGCAGCGGTGCGAGCTTCTGTCCGAGGAGGAAGAGTTCTGCGGGGTCGAGCGTCGGCATCGAAACCTGGAGGACGGGGATGTCGGCCTGCGGGTACATCTCGACGAGAGGCACATAGGCGCGATGATCGAGTCCACGGTCGGGATCCTGATGGACCGTCTGACCCGGGGCTGCCAGCAGCTTGGCTACGGAGTCTGCCAGCTGAGGTGCGCCGGGGGCCGGGTAGGCAACCTTGTAGTACTTCTCGGGGAAGCCGTAGAAGTCGTAGTAGAGGGGCACCGTCGTGGTGGCACCCACGGTGAGGGGCGCCGCTTCCCAGTGTGCGGATACGACCAGGATCGATTCGGGTCGCGGAAGATCAGCTGACCAGGCCGCCAATTCGCTGGTCCACACCTCGTCGTCGGCGAGGATCGGGGCACCGTGACTGAGGAAGATCGCGGGCATCCGGATATCGGATGTGGTGGTGTTGGCAGCGTGCATCCTGTGACTCTAAGGAGCGCCTGTTGAGCGCATGACGTAGTGGGCCGTGGACGATTGCGCCGGAGTCCCTCGTCGTATCATTTCTTCATGCCGACCGACATCTCCGAGATACCCCTGACCGACCCCGATGGCAGCGTTATGACTCTTGGTGCCATTGCCGCTGATCCTCTTGTCGTGATCTTGATGAGGTACTTCGGGTGCCTGCCATGTCAGGAGTACATCAGCGATGCCGAGCGAGTACTCGGCGAGATGCCGGAAGGAACGGGCGTCGTTGGGATCGCCGGATCCGCGGCGTATCAGGCTCGATGGCTACGCGAGACGAAAGGTGTAGGCCTCCCGTTGCTCCTTGACCCCGACGAACAGGTGCGTGCGGTTGCGAACCTTGGGAACCTCAGCACAACGAGTTGGGTGAAGCCCAAGGGATGGAAGAACTATCTGGGATCGATGCAGCGGGGATTCCGTCCACAGATCCCGACATCCGATGCCCTCAAAGCTCCCGGGATCGTCGTCTTCGACAAGGGGCTCTCGATCCTGTGGGTCCACCGTGGGAAGACCCTCGGCGACTATCCGCCAATCGACGAATTGGTCGACAAGGTTCAGGAACTCGCTGCTTCAGGTGGCTGATCCTTTGGTGCGCGGTAGAACTCGACGACGAAGGTCGACGGCCCATCAAGGACGACGTGATGGAACCGACCCGGTGGAATCACGACGCGGCCATCGGTGGCAACGTGGATGGTGACTTCGGGATCGTCCTCAAACACGAACCCGACCGATCCGGATCGGACAACGAGTTGACCCCAGACCCCATCGGCGACTCGATGTCCCGAGAGAACCCCGGCCGGAACGGTCTCTTCGTCCCAGACCGCCGTCGTCCGAACGAGTTCTAGGCCTTCAGGGAGCTGCTCAGCAGGTGTCATGGTGTCGAATCGTATCGTCGCTCGCGACCGGCGACGCTCGTCGGTCGGACTCAGTTGTCGACGTCGGCATCTTCCCGCAGCGAACGCGTCTCGAAGGCGGCGACGTGGCCGAGCTTGCCCTTCAGTTCGAGTTCGTGCCGATCGCCGAACACGACTCGCTCCCGGGTCATGTCGTAGACGGATTGGCTCACGAGCATGTCCGTACCCGTCGTCTTGTTGGCGGCTTCGAGCCTGCTCGCAACGTTGACTGTATCTCCAATCACGGTCTCCCTTGAGGACGCCCCGGCGCCCATCGTTCCGTACACGACCTCTCCGTAATCGATACCGCCGCGCACGCCGAAACTGATTCTGTAGGCCCTCTCGGTGTACCCCGAGAGGGTCTTGGCAGCTTGGAGGACCGCAAAGCCGGATCGCACGGCGCACATAGCGGGGTCGTCTTCGCCGTGAAGGCCGAACAGGGCGAGGATCGCGTCACCCATGTAGTTGTCAACCACCCCGGCGTTCTCGTTGATGGCCTCGGTTGCACGGATGAAGAAGCGGTTCACGAGATGGACGATGTCGTATGGAGGTAGGACGTCGGCCATGTTCG
>PVMK01122568.1_pt1 | contig 25891 bp, 23 predicted proteins | sample 1853481 | NCBI WGS metagenome assembly PVMK01 (sample SAMN08533507, study PRJNA380276) | Marine sediment metagenome, whole genome shotgun sequencing project.
ATGGGTGGCTTACTTTTTCAAATCCCTCCAACGGCTCAGCGCCCGCGCGCTGGGTTGGCGAATCGAGCGAAACCAAATCCGGGTGAGCCATTTCAAGCTCTAGAAGTTCTCGATATAGGGTATCGTATTCAAAATCGCTAATTACCGGCGAATCCAACACATGATAACGATAAAGATGATAATTGATTTCCTCCTTCAATTTCAAGACCCGATCTTCTGGATTCATTTATCACCTCATCCCCACTCGCGTTTGACATCAAGATATTTTACATATAAAGAAATTTTAGAGCAGTGTAATGGCAACTTGAATGGTATTAACTTTATCATGTGGTTGCTTGGTTAGACCCCTATATTTTTGCTCTAAGCGATTCTTTCTCCAGCTTGTGTGCCCTGAAAATGTCAACATTCTCAAAACGCAAATGGTCTCGAACAAATGTACACCTTGATAATCAACTTTCGGGTGCAGCCGTCGGAACCAGGAAGTCCCCGGCAACCCAGCCACTTGTCCCATCTTCGACTTCGACCTGCCACCAGATAAAGCCATTTCCCTCTTCGGGACCTCCGATAACTATAATGGCTGCCCCTTCGGGAACGAGAGCCAGGCGCAGGTTATCAGTACTAGGCCCTCCTCGTAGACTTACTCCCACATTTTCTGTATTTGTGACCATTACAAAATAACCGACGGTTATTGCTTCAGGTGCGATTGAGTTATCGGGCGTTGGGGGTGGAGTAAATGTGGGTATCGGCGTGGCGGCCAGTCCGGTGGTTGTTGCCGATGGTACCAAACTGGGTTGGGCGGTAAGTCGAACGATCGTCGGTGTCGGTAGAGTAGCGGTTAACGGATCTCGAAATAAGAATAGAGTGATCAGGATTCCAGCCAATGCAACGGCGATAATCGTCGCGACAATTCCCATTCCCAGCCAAAACCAGGGAATTGGTTCACGTTGGCTTGGTCCATTTCGGCGGTATTCCGCCTGGCGTGTTTTAAACTCCGGATCTCGTGGATCCGGAGGCCTCTGATAACGTGCCATTCTCTTCGGCGACTTCCAAGCCAAGTAAAGTCAGATCGTCAAATGCTGGTGCTGTTCCCCTCCATTGGGCCACATCCGCTGCCAGACCATCAACTAAGTTCCTAATTGGCAGGTGACTATTTGCTGCCAGATAGGTTATCATCCGGTCATAACCATACTGTTGCGCTCTATTGTTGGTTGCATCGGGAACACCATCGCTAAAAATGATTAATCGATCACCTTTGCGCAAATAGATTTCATATTCGTTCAGTTCCAACATTTCTATCATGCCTAGGAATCGACCGCGACCCTCCAGGCGAATAACACCTTTACCTGGCCGCACCAACAATGGTCGCTCATGACCAGCTGTAACATAAACTAACTTGCCACTTGGCCTATGCAAAACACCATAAAATGCCGTGACGAATATATCGGCCGATGGTGCGACATCTATTACACCACGATGTACGGCATGGGCAACAGCTGAGGGTGACAACGTCCGCCTTCCCTCGACCATAAACAGCGTTCTAGCAACCGCCATGAATAGGGCAGCCTGGACACTCTTATCGGCCACATCAGCCAGGACAAGACCGAGGTGATCCCCATCCAGTTCAATGGCATCATAAAAATCACCCCCAACCTGGCGTGCAGGAGTGAGAAAGGCGGCCAGACGATAATTTGAATAATCTGGCATCGTAGTAGGCAATAAAGTACGTTGGACATCAGCGGCGATTTCGAGTTCGTGCTCCAGACGCTCCTTTTCAATTAACTCTTCATGGGCTGCTTTCAACTCTCCGTAGGCATCCATCAGCTCTTGATTTTTGGCGGTCAGATCATTAATGGCCAACATATCCGTACTTCGCAACATGACAACGAGATGCCTCATCAGCGAATATGCTACTGCTGGGCTGCTGGCTAACACATTCTGAAAAACTTCCTCGGTGATTTCTAACACTGTAACAGTAGTGATGGTCACACAGTTGGCCATTCGGGGTGTATCATCAAGTAACCCTAACTCCCCAAAGTAATCTCGTGGACCACGCACTGCTAAGAGTCGCTCTTGCCCATCTTCCAATAACTGTGTGATTGCCACACGACCATCCACGACAACATAAAACGTATGTTCGACCTCTCCCTGATGGCATAGGATTGTTTGAGGTGGATAAGTTTGTGCCTCGGCAAGTTCACGTAAAGTATCGAGCGATTGCTCGTCCAGACCGGTAAAGATGCTTTTAAAGATGCTTGTTGTTCCTGTACTCATGATTCCTCGTCCCCGTTTTGTCGCTTTCAAGCAAGACGATCAGATATCCTCAAGATCTGCTCGAGTGTCTGATGTATGATTGGAACGTTTCAACAGGCCACGTATTCACGATGACCGAAGCAGGCGCCCAGCCTCTTTGAGCAACAGCGATGCCATAGTGCATAAAATCGAAATGGTCCGCGTGATGAGCATCAGAATTGATGGCCAGCTTAATACCCAGATCTATTGCCCGCCGGACATAGATGTCTTTCAAATCCAGTCTCTGGGGATTCGCATTGATTTCGACTATGGTGTTCGTTCTGGCGGCCGCCACAAGAAAGGCCTCCATGTCGATATCAGCCCCTTGGCGATCGGGAATTAAGCGACCCGTTGGATGAGCAATCATATCGACGTGGGGGTTCTCTACAGCCTGAAACAATCGATCCATTATCTGCCCGCGCGGTTGCCGGAGACTCACATGCAGACTGGCTATCACAAAATCAAGTCTAGATAAAATATTATCAGGATAGTCAAGGGTGCCATCCGCCCGAATTTCTAATTCGGTTCCATGAAAAACTCGAAAGCCAGGACCAAGTTCTTCATTCACATCTCTGATTTCTTCAGTCTGCTGTGATAGCCTTGCTACCGATAGACCATTGGCTATGCCCAAACTAACAGAATGATCGGAAATAACCATATATTCCAGGCCACGCATTTTTGCCGCTTTGGCCATCTCGAGAATGCTCATTCTACCGTCTGACCAGTTTGAATGCACATGAAGATCTGCCCTAATATCATTTGCTCCCACTAGATTGGGCAGATCATTTCGCAAAGCTGCCTCTATCTCGCCCCGATCTTCCCGAAGTACAGGAGGAATATAAGGCATATCTAGCGTCTCATAAATCTGTTGCTCATTTTGACAGAGCAACGGATCACTGCCGTCGATAGGAGTAAAGGCGTGTTCGTTGAGGCTTAAACCACGTTTTATGGCCATTTCTCTTAGTCGCACATTGTGAGCCTTGCTACCGGTAAAATACGAAAGAAGCGTTCCCCATCTATCCGCGGGAAGCACCCTGAGATCCACCTGCATTCCATTTAACAGAATAACGCTACTTTTTGTCGAGCCGCTACCTAATACCGTCTCGACATTTTGCATTTGGCAAAAAAAGCTCATTATAGGTTTTGGATCAATTGCTGCAGTTAACAAATCGATGTCGCCTATCGTCTCGCGTCTGCGCCTCAATGAGCCGGCAACGGTCGTTTTTAAGACGCCATCTAACTGCTCAAGTTCCTCTAATATTTTCTCTGCAATAGGCAGTGCCACACCTAACGGCGTTCCTTGGTCGCCATGCTCAACTAAACTACGAATACCTTTTAGGATCCTTTCTTCTGTTTTTTTACCCAGCCCTGGCAATTCGCCTAACTTGCCAGATTCGGCTGCCCGAGACATATCAGCAACCGTAGTAATTCCCAAATTATCGTAGATTTGTTTGACTCGTTTTGGACCCAACCCTTCTATGCGCAAGACATTTGTCAGTGATGGCGGGATTTCATCGGCTAATCGATCATAAAATTCAAGCTGCCCAGTCGTCAGGATTTCCTCAATTTTAGTGGCCAGGGTTGCCCCAATACCTGGAATCTCCGTAAGTTTGTTTTCAAGATAGAGCTGATTCAAATCTCTATTTAGTTCACGGATATTTTCAGCGGCACGCCTATAGGCCTGAACTCGATGAAAATGATCGCCTCGGATAGCCAGCATGTCAGCTATCGTCTCAAACATTTTCGCAATTTTTCGGTTTGTCATCAATTTGATTATACCTTAGCTTAGGAACGTAAAAAATAAAGATAGAATTAAGTGGCGTTATTGTTAAATTATTTACAGAAATCTTGATTCACTCGTTTACTCTGGTCGGAGAAAATGGACCAATAATTAACCATTGGGCACCTGTATATTGCCATCATCTGTAACCCATGCTAACATCTAACCCGCGCCTTTTTGCGCAGCTTATTTCCACTGTTTTTCACCGTTTACATATATGAAGGAGAAGAGAAGATGAATAAGAACCGCTTTCTACTCATCGTCGCTCTGCTAATGCTCGGCCTTATTGTGGTCGCGTGTGGCGGAGGGGCGGCCGAACCGACGGAAGCTCCAGCCGAAGAGCCGACGGAAGCTCCAGCCGAAGAGCCGACAGAAGCTCCAGCCGAGGAAGAAGTCGCCGAGGAACCAGCCGAAGAAGAGATGGCTTTTGAACCTGACATCCTAGACGCTGGTAGTTGCGATTATGGTGGCAAGGTCTTGTCCGTCGCAGCACTTGACGAGTTAACCGTCCAGATTACCCTTTGTAAGGTAGATCCGGCCTTCGTAGCGAAGCTAGCTTTTAATCCCATTGGCGTTCAGCCGAAGGAATACCTAGAAGCGACAGGTGGCACGGGTGATTTGCTTCGCCATCCCATTGGCACTGGACCATACATGATTGAGGAATGGGTCCAGGGCGACCAGGTAATTTACAAACGTTTTGACGACTATTGGGGCGAACCCGCAGCTTCTGAGACCGCAGTCCTGCGCTGGGCTACAGAACCCGCAGCCAGATTGGTCGAACTCCAGGCCGGCAATGTAGATTACATCACCAGTGTTGGCACCGATGATTTGGAGGCGATTGAGGCAGATCCAGATCTGACATTGGTTCCCGATCCAAATCCTAATATCTTTTACCTCGGGATGACCAATACCCACCCACCATTTGATAATATCCTTGTCAGGCGTGCGATAGCTATGGGTATCGACCGCCAGCGTATTGTCGACACCTTCTACGCGCCTGGATCGGAAGTCGCCTCTCATTTCACGCCTTGTACAATACCGAATGGTTGTGAGGGCGAAGAATGGTACGATTTTGATCCCGAAGCTGCTCGCGATTTGCTGGCCGAAGCTGGATTCCCCGATGGCTTTGAAACTAGCCTCTTCTATCGGGATGTTACTCGTGTCTATCTGCCTGAAGTGTCCTCAGTAGCCGTAGACATTCAAACTCAGCTAAGGGAAAATCTCAATATTGAGGCTGAGGTTGTACCGATGGAGTCCGGTGAATTTATTGCCGAATCTCAGGCAGGCAACCTCGCGGGATTACATATGCTTGGCTGGGGTGCAGATTATCCTCATGTCAGCAATTTCCTCGACAACCACTTTGCCGGGACCGGCACCCAGTTTGGCGAACCGTATCCTGAAGTCTTCGAAGCGATGAATGCTGGCAACGTGATCGTAGATGTGGCAGAGGCAGCCCCATTCTACGCCGATGCCAATAACGCCTTAAAAGAGTTTATCCCCATGGTTCCTGTGGCTCACGGTAAACCTGCCAATGCGGCTTTGGCTACTGTTGAGGGCGCTTATGTTCCGCCATTCGGTTCCTTCCAGATGTATAAGATGGATTCGGGCAAGGACACTATTGTGGTGATGCAAAATAATGAGCCCATCAGCCTGTTCTGCCATGATGAGACTGACGGCGAGTCTTTGCAAGGATGCCAGCAGGTTATTGAGGCTATGCTTGAGTACGCCGATGATGCCGGTGACGCTGTGCCAGAGTTGGCTACTTCTTGTGAGGCCAGTGAGGACGGGCTTGTCTGGACCTGCAACCTGCGTGAGGGTGTGTTGTTCCATGATGGCTCCAAACTGGATGCCAATGATGTGGTAGCTTCCTGGGCTATAGGCCTCGATGCCGGCAGCCCTTTGCATGTTGGCAATACGGGCGCCTTCAGTTGGTACGAATTTCTCTGGGACCAGTTCATTAACGCGCCGGCTTCAGAGTAATTCTTAGAATGTTTAACAAGCATCAGATAGATCAGGCTTGTTAAATTGAGACAATCAGACGCGGGATGTTTACCTGGCCTTAAGGGCAGTTTAGGGAGACATCCCGTGTCTTGTAATCGACTAACCGAGCTATAGAACATTATTAAATGATCCAATATAGCTTAAGACGTATATTGACAGCCATCCCTGTTGTTCTCGGCGTACTCCTGGTCGTCTTCTTTATGGCCAGGGCCATTCCAGGAGATCCTTGTTCCTCGATGCTCGGCGAGAGGGCTTCGCCTGAAGTTTGCGAGCGATTTATCATAGATAAAGGCCTTGATAAACCGATACCCACCCAATTTTTATTCTACCTGCGAGATTTAGCGCAGGGTGATCTGGGTATTTCTCTTCAATTTGGTCGACCTGTAACCGAGATTCTCGGAGAACGATTGCCGTTAACTGTGGAACTGAGCGTGATGGCTCTTACCATAGCCTTTATTGTAGCCATTCCGGCTGGAATTCTGGCTGCCACGCGGAGAAATTCCGCTTTAGATGTATCTACAATGATAGGGGCAAATATTGGCGTGTCTATGCCCGTGTTTTGGTTGGGCCTGATGTTAGCTTACTTCTTTGCCGTCGTCCTTAAAGATACCCCCTTTTCCTTACCACCCTCAGGCCGATTAACCGCGGGCGTGTTGCCGGTACCTTTTTATGAGGTATATGGTTGGGAGATTCAGGAAACCGGAATCGTCTCATTTTTCCTGATGTTTATTTCTAATATGTTTATCTTAAACTCGATCTTGTCGCTTCAGGGGGACATTCTAGTTGATTCACTTAGACATCTGATATTACCCGCCTTGGCCTTGAGTACAATTTCTATGGCCATTTTGGCCCGGATGACCCGCAGCAGTATGTTAGAGGTACTTGGTCAAGATTATGTGCGAACCGCCAAAGCAAAGGGCTTAAAACAAAATAAGGTCGTGCTTAAGCATGCTTTCAGGAATGCCCTGCTCCCGATAGTGACAGTTGCCGGCTTGCAATTAGGTCTGATATTAAGTGGGGCTGTCTTAACAGAAACCATATTTGGCTTAACAGGCGTTGGTCGAACAGTATTTCAAGGAATTACCGCCCGTGACTTCCCCATTATTCAGGGTTTTGTACTTATCATTGCCGTTGGATATGTGGTTATAAACTTGTTAGTAGACTTGTCATATGGGTTCCTGGATCCACGTATCAGACTGGACTGATTTTAAATAGAATTCATGTCATCGGTTAGCGAACTCCCACATGACGATGCCAGTGTTGGCAGCATTGGCGATTATAAATCAAACAGCCTCTGGCGATTGACATTGCGCCGCTTCTTCAGGCAAAGATCGGCGGTTGTCGGTGGAATTCTAGCCGCAATTTTACTCTTCATGGCCATATTTGCCGATGTGATCGCTCCCTACGATAAAAACCAAACTTTAATTGGCATTGAGGATGTAAAAAGACGGCAAAGCCCCTGTATCCACCTTCTCGGTTGCCCAGAGGATCAACCGCAGCACATCATGGGCATCGATGGAAATGTGAGGGATGAGTTTAGCCGGGTAGTTCACGGCACTCGTGTTTCACTATTTGTAGGTTTTTTTACCGTCAGCATCGCCATCGTTATAGGCAGCGTGTTGGGAGCAATCGCCGGTTACACAGGAGGCTGGACTGATAATTCAGTTATGCGAATCCTGGATGTCGTGCTCGCTTTCCCCTTCCTGATATTGGCTATAGCCATCGTTCAAGTACTTGGCAGAAGCTTAACCAATGCCATGTTGGCCATTGCTATTGTATCGATACCTGCTTATGCTCGGGTTGTAAGGTCGAGTGTTCTTTCTGTTCGTAATCAATCCTACGTTGAAGCTTCGCGGGCCCTTGGGGCCAGCAATCGCCAGATTCTTTTAGGGCGTATTCTGCCAAATGCCTTACCACCATTGATTGTCATAGCCACATTAGGTATTGCTACGGCCATTCTAGAAACGGCTGCCTTATCTTTTCTCGGTCTTGGCGCCCAACCACCAGATCCGGAATGGGGCTCCATGTTAGCCAGCGAGCGCAATCAGGTATTTAGCGCCCCTCATCTGGTATTTTTCCCCGGAATTGCGATTATGGTAACTGTATTGGCCTTTAATCTTCTTGGTGACGGCCTCCGCGATGCTTTAGATCCGCGACTGGCTCATGCGGGCATCAAGTCCGAGTAACCTTTCAAGTTAACCTCAAGCCCCCATCTATAGACAAAACTATTCCGTTGTTACTTATTCTGGATTACCAAGGGAAAATAACGGCTGCCCCCCACCGCTAAATACCCAATTCTACGGCACGGCTATATAGTAAATCGGATCGGGCATTTCTTATTCTGACTTGCACAATCTGTTCCTAACTGCTGGTGCTTAGATTTTGTTGGGAATCAGGCGAACACTCAGTTAACTGTCGGCTTATCTTCGGCAATCAATGCCGCATGAATATATTGCCCGGCTCTATCGACAATACCTTAGGGTCTTGTCGAATTCATAAAGCCTAAATTTCTTCAGATGATTCATCTGAGTCAGATGGTTCAGATGCTTCTGGTGGTTCAGATGCTTCTGTTGGTTCAGATGCTTCTGGTGGTTCAGATGTTTCTGGTGGTTCAGATGCTTCTGGTGGTTCAGATGCTTCTGGTGGTTCAGATGCTTCTGCTGGTTCAGATGTTTCTGCTGGCTCAGATGTTTCTGCTGGCTCAGATGTTTCTGGTGGTTCAGATGCTTCTGGTGGTTCAGATGTTTCTGCTGGTTCAGATGGTTCTGCTGGCTCAGATGTTTCTGCTGGCTCAGATAGTTCAGATGGTTCAGATGTTTCTGGTGGTTGGGGTGGTTCAGATGTTTCTGGTGGTTCGGATGTTTCTGGCGATTTCTCGGTATACGGTTCCACCTCTGTAGCTTCGGGTCCTTTGGTCCGTTCTTCCACATCATAAAGTACCCACTGCCCTTCTTCCAATTCCAGCGGATTTCCGACGGTGCTCGTTTTGTGGAAAAAAATATCTTCGCCACCGCCGCGTGATATAAATCCGTAGCCCCTGGACGCATTGTACCATTTTAAGGTACCGATATATTTCCCTGTCCCGGGATCAATTTGAATCATCTCGGGTTCATTAATTTCCCGTTTGGGTTGGGCAACGCTCTTTGGTTTCACTGGCTTGGGCTTAGGTTTATATTCGCTTTTAGGGCCAAGTTCTTTCAAAGATGCCGCCTCGATGGGAAGTCCAGCATTTGCTAATCTTCGTTTCATCTCTACCGTAAAAACGAATTTTTTTCCGTCTACATCTTCTGCCCACGTGTCTGCGTAGTTCATCTATCGCGTTCTCCTAACTTACTACCTACAATATCGCTGTTGTCAATCTTCTTGCCGTGAAATCATAGCCACAGCACCTGTAATACGGTTTCGTTTGCCGAGCTTAATAAAGGGACGTGGTTTAATCGGCCGGTTACCCTTAATAGTTTTACCCAATTTTACAGATTTAGTCGATCCATTGGTCATTGTAATAATTATAGTCGTATCATCCTCACCAATAACTGAGGCAACGACCTCATCTGCGCCCCTGGGCATTCTCACATTAATTACGCCTTGCCCGTACCTTCCCTGGACAGGGAAAACAGCCATCGGCGATGCTTTGGCTAAGCCATTATCCGTAATACTCCACAAATATGCATCTTCCCGAGCTAGATCCATCGCCACAACACCATCGGCCATGCCAGCCAACTTTATACCTTTTACACCGCCTGCTGGTAAGCCCATGGGACGCACGGAAGATTCTTCAAACCGGATTGCCTGACCTGAGGCCGTAACTAATACGATCTCATTCTTTCCTGCTGACAGATTGGCCCAGCCTAATGAATCATCGTTGGCAACATTCATAACAGGGAATGGATTCCCGGTAATACCCGGAAGCTCTTCCAGCCGAATTCGTTTTATCATACCGCCAATCGTGCCTAAAATCAGGAAGCCTTTCGCCGAAGCGGGAATAACCAAGGCACAAGAAACAAACTGGCGGCGAGTAAATCCTGTGAGATCCGCCCAATGGGTACCTTTTCCAATTTCTTGCGCTTGAGGCAGCTTGTATACAGGCAAACTGACTGCCTGACCATCGGCGCCAAATAGATACAAGATATCTTGGGTATTCGCCTGCAGCAGTAACCTGGGTAACTCATCAGGTTTCGGTTTTATGGATACTATTTGTCTACCGGCCGTCCTGGCTACTGTGCCTTCCTCGCCTAACATGACCCATACGAGTTCATCCGGTAGGAGATCTGTCGCGGATAAACCGGCGCCATCGCTACTATCGTCTATGATCTGAGTCCGCCTGACATCATTATACTTTTCCTTGATAGTGTACAATTCTTGCTTGACGGCCAGACGTAGCAATTCGGGTTTTCCCAACAAACGTTCTAAATTCCCGATCAGTGTAAGTTTATCTTTGTATTCATCTTGCAGCTTCCGCCGCTCCAAACCTGCAAGGCGCCTCAAACGCATATCCAAAATCGCTATTGCCTGAACCTCTGTTAGCTTAAAATTTCGCTGCAGATTGTTGCGGGCGGTTTCGCTGGTTCTGGATTTGCGAATTGTATCAATGACAGCATCCAAATGGTCTAGAGCATGCAGGAGCCCTTCCAAGACATGGGCTCTTTCCCTAGCTCGGGTGAGTTCATATTCGCTACGCCGCTTCATGACCGCTAATCTATGCTCGAGATAGAAGCGCAACGCCTGCTTTAACGTGAGGACTCTAGGCTCTCCGTTAACCAGAGCAACCATGATGATACTGAAAGTCGTTTGCATAGGCGTAAGTCGAAACAGTCGTTCTAAAACCTTTTCCGGTTCAACATTTCGCGTTGTTTCAATAATTATCCGCATGCCATTACGATCTGATTCATCTCTTAGGTCGGTAAGACCTTCTATCTTGCCATCGCGGTGCAGGTCTGCAATTCGAGACATCAGATTTGTTTTATTCGTCTGATAAGGCAGCTCTGAAATTACAATGCGTGATTTATTACGCTCCATATGTTCGATATGAGCCTTCGCTCGAACGATGACCCTTCCCCGTCCAGTTGCATAGGCGTTCGCCAAGGCGTCAATCTTCTGCCCACCATTCGAAGAGCCTTTGTATCTGAATGTTAAGCCACCAGTTGGAAAATCTGGTCCTTTGATAAAGTTCAACAATTCCGATATCGTGATATCATCAAACTCTTCCCAACGCTCAAGTAGGTGACCAAGGGCGTCAATTACTTCTCCTAAATTGTGCGGGGGGATGCTGGTTGACATGCCAACAGCAATTCCAGATGATCCATTTACCAGCAGATTAGGAATCGCGGCTGGCAATACCGTTGGCTCCTTAAGTGAATTGTCAAAGTTACCGACGAAATCAACAGTATCTTGGGAAATATCCAGCAGCATATCATGGCCCATGAAGGCCATTCTCGCTTCGGTATAACGCATGGCAGCGGCCGCATCGCCATCAATTGAACCAAAATTGCCTTGTCCATCGACCAAGGGATAGCGCAAGGAAAAGCTCTGGGCCATACGAACCATCGCATCATATACCGATTGGTCACCGTGAGGATGATATTTTCCCAGGACTTCGCCAACTACTCGGGCTGATTTTTTATAGGCTCGGTCAGGATTGAGACCCATATCATGCATAGCATAAAGAATTCGGCGCTGGACCGGCTTTAATCCGTCCCTTGCGTCAGGCAAAGCTCTGGCGACAATAACACTCATCGCGTAACTCAGATACGAGTCACGCATCTCGGAATCAATACTTACTTGTTTAACTAAGCCAATCTCGGTTGCCATTCAATCTTCCATATGCGACCCCACTGGAAATGTGGCTGGTCGTCCTCTAATACTAGACAAACAGATAGAACGGGTATTCTAATGATCAGCTAAATATAGGCGATTTGAAGGGGACTGTCAAACGTGAAAATAGCTCCCTAGCATGAAAAATTGGACAATATTGTTAGCCCTGGTTATGTATAACTACCAGGCATCGGGCGACTCAACGAAAATGTCATCGCCTTCAATTCTCACTTCGTACGTGGGAACAGGCACAACGGCAGGCATCGACAGAACACTGCCATCACGGACGTCGAAGAGTGCACCATGTCGCGGACATTCTATTTCGTGGCCGTCTAATTTGCCTTCAGCAACTGGACCCCCATCGTGGGTACAGATATCTTCGATACAGTAGAACTCTCCGTTAATGTTAAATATAGCAACCGTAACCTCTTCAAAATCAATAAGTTTTCTTTGTCCGGTAGCCAATTCAGCTAAGGTCGCTACTTTAACAAATTCAGTCATCCGACGAATTCCGTAACTCGTCAGGATCAGGCAAGCCGTAGGCCCCTGCCTTCAAGACCTTCAGAGATAGCAATGCACATTTGATTCGAGTCATGCTTAGTTTGATCCCCAGCAAATCCAAAAGTTCGTCTTTTGAATAATTCTTAATTTCGTCCAATGACATTCCTTTCATCTCTTCCGTAAGCAGTGATGCGGAGGCCAGGCTGATCGCACAACCTTGACCCTGCCACATCACGTCGACGACCCGGTTATTATCGTCCAGACTGACCGAAATCTCGATTACGTCACCACACAACGGGTTATCTTCCTCATAGACGAAATCGGCCGGATCCACTCGCCCAAAGTTGAGGGGATTATCGTAAAGATCAATTATTTGTTCGCGATATATACTGTCTTCCATTATTTTGACTTGCCCCAAAAGGTTTTGAGTAAAAAATATCTAATTGCTTAGGCAGTAAATTGTATACTGAACACTTCCGAACAGCTGTGCAAACATCAGCGACGAAATACCTTTCCAACGTAATGAAGACCTTCGACCAACCGATCGATTTCTTCCGTATTAGTATATAGATAAAAGCTGGCTCTGGCACTAGCGGGTATATTCAGCCGTTGATGCAGGGGCATCGCACAATGGTGCCCAGCTCGAATAGCAATACCCTTCTGGTCCAGAACTTGTGAAATATCATGCGGGTGAATTCCATCTAAGGTAAAGGCGACAACCCCTCCACGCTGAGCCACAGCTGGTCCAAGAAACTGAATGCCCTTAACTTCACTCATAGCCTCAAGAGCGTAACCCGTTATGAACTGCTCGTGATTATGAATGTGAGCCATTCCCACGTCCTTTAAATAGTCCACCGCAGATCCTAGACCGATGCCCTCGGCAATACTTGGTGTTCCAGCCTCAAACTTCCAAGGCAGGTCATTCCAGGTTGAGCCCTCAAATGTTACCCGGCGAATCATGTCGCCTCCGCCAAGAAATGGAGGCATCTCTTCAAGTAGATGGCGCTTGCCGAACAAAACGCCAATTCCCGTGGGTCCACACATTTTATGCCCGGAAAAAGCCAGGAAATCACAGTCTAGATCGATAACATTTACTGAGAGATGAGGTACACTCTGGGCCGCATCAACAACCGTAATAGCTCCAACAGAATGAGCTGCAGCAATTATTTTTTTGGCCGGATTGACAGTTCCAAATACATTGGACATTGCTGAAAATGCCACTATTTTCGTTCGTTCAGAGAGTAAGTTGTGAAGATTGGTGAGATCCAGTAATCCATCGCTGGTAAATGGTATATAGCGTATCGTCGCTTCTTTCTCCTCAGCAAGTAACTGCCAAGGAACAATGTTGGAATGATGTTCCATCTCAGTAAGCAGAATCTCGTCTCCCGCCTTAATATTTGCCCTTCCCCAAGATTGGGCTACTAGATTCAGAGCTTCAGTCGTATTGCGGACAAATATTATAGATGAGGTGTCTTCCACTCCTATAAATTCTGCTATACGCTGTCTAGCACCCTCGTAAGCTGCTGTAGCTTCTTCGCTGAGGCGATGGATTCCCCGGTGAACATTTGCGTTGTACTTACGATAATAGTCATTCATCGCCTCTATGACTACAGTTGGTTTTTGTGATGTAGCCGCATTATCTAGGTAGACAAGAGGAACACCTGGATGAGCTTCCTCCTGCAACACTGGAAAATCACCTTGGATTTTTTTTGCTTCTATCATTTTTTTCGCCGTATTGATATTTTCCTGGATCGAGAACGAAGTGGCAAGCACAGCTTTTATTTGCCTAAATCAAAAAAGGCACGAGTATTCGTGCCCTTTTCAATTAATAATGTCCTATCAGTATATCCCTTGAGCATCGTCTAGTGCTCAAAGTTCATTGTTCTCAAATCAAAAATGAACTTACCCGACCTTCTGGAGAATCCGAGCTGCGATGCGATCTCTGACTCCATCGATGGGAATTCTCGCCATTACAGGGGCAAAAAATCCTTCAACGACCATTCGCACGGCATCTTCGCGCGGGATACCCCGACTCATTAAATAAAATATTTCTAACTCATCCAGCTGACCAATAGTTGAAGCATGGGTGCAACGAACATCATCCGCTTCAATTTCCAATCCTGGAATCGAGTCAGCCCTGGCTGTTTTTTGCAATAATAGATTGCGGTTCGCTTGAAAACCATCGATGCGTTGGGAGTTTGGTAAGGCTTTAATCATCCCCTGCCAAACGGACCTGGATTTATCCTTTCAAAGCTCCCTTATATAAGAGATCGCTTACACTATCCGGCGCATTGTGATTCTGCTGGGTGTCAAGATCAAAGTGCTGACGACGATCGGCAAAGAAAAGTCCCGACATTCGAGCCCAGGAACCGGCTCCATCCAAATCAACGGTTTGGAATGCTTTCACCAATCTAGTTCCCATCACACTGAGCACCCAATCAAGTCTGGCATCTCGTCCAACTCGTGCCCGTTCATGACTCACCTGCCATACATTCCTGCCAAAGTCCTGCAACGAAACATATGTTAAACCGGCCTGGTCGCCGACGATTAACTCAACAACACCATTGTGAAACGCCTGGCCTTTGTTTGTCTGAGATGCATATTCGTCGATTAATTGTGCCTCGGCACCTTCCTCTAGGACAATTAACGTATGAGTAAACGTCTTCCCCTCAACAGACCACAATGCACTGTGAAAAGGAGCAACTGCCTGAACATTCCGCGGAACATAAAGGAATGTTCCACCACGCCAAAATGCGCCATGCAACGCGGCAAATTTACCTGCGGAGTAGTGCACGGCCTGATTCATAAAGTGTTTTTCGACCAAGTCGGAATGATCTCTTACCGCGGTGTCCATATCACAGAATATGATACCTTGATCCTTCAATTGCTGGCTCAGCTCATATTTTTTCGTATTGCCATCTACTTGAACCAGAATCCCACCAGCTTTATCTTTTGTCAGCTTCTCGCCAAGATAGGCCGGCACCGCTTCGTTAGACGAATGTCCATTAAGATTAGGTCCAATCGCTTCAAGATCGAATCGTCGAAGATCCGTCCTTCTCCACGGTTCATCATTGGTTGTGGGCATTGGGGTCGAATCAAAATGACTCCATGCCTCCAACCTCAGTTTTAACATCCAGTCAGGTTCGCCGAGTGCTGACGATAACTGTTCCACTTCCTCGCGAGTAAAGCTCTTCATAAATATCCTCAAACAGAAGGGCCAGTTAGACTGGCCCATGTTGATCATTAATAAAGTATTTTACGCCAATTAACCTGATACATATCATTTGAATAGTGGCGCGGCAAAAAATCCCTAGGCTAGCCTATTGAACCTTCCATTTGCAGCTGGATCAAGCGGTTCATTTCAACGGCATATTCCATAGGGAGTTCCTTCACTAAAGGCTCAATGAAGCCATTCACTATCATTGTACTGGCCATTTCTTCATTAAGACCACGGCTCATCATATAAAATAGCTGCTCTTCACCTATCTTGCTCACAGAAGCCTCATGACCTATCGTCACATCCTGTTCATCTATTTCAATATAGGGGTAAGTATCAGAACGGCTCTTATCATCTAGTAATAACGCATCGCAGACGACATTTGATTTTGAACCATAAGCGCCTTCATGTACCTTTAAGAGACCCCGGTATGAAGCACGTCCCCCTGATTTACTGAGCGATTTTGATATAATGCGGCTGGTCGTATTTGGGGCAACATGAACTACTTTGCCCCCTGCGTCCTGATGTTGGCCTTCACCGGCAAAAGCGATAGAAAGAATCTCGCCATGTGCACCTGGCTCCATAAGATAGACGGCCGGGTATTTCATTGTTACTTTTGAACCCAGATTACCATCCACCCACTCCATTGTCGCCTTCTCGTAGGCCATGGCCCGTTTCGTTACCAAATTGTAAACATTATTAGACCAATTCTGAATGGTTGTATAACGACACCGCCCGCCTTTCTTCACAATTATCTCAACAACCGCTGAATGCAAGGAATCTGAGGAGTAAACTGGCGCTGTGCAACCTTCAACGTAATGACAATAGGCACCTTCGTCAATCACAATAAGAGTTCGCTCAAACTGACCAACATTCTTGGCGTTAATCCGAAAATACGCCTGCAACGGCATTTCGATGTGAACATTTGGCGGAACATAGATGAAACTTCCACCCGACCAAACGGAAGTATTTAAAGCTGCGAACTTATTGTCATTATGAGGAATTATTGTGCCAAAGTACTCCTTTACCATCTCGGGATACTGAGCCAATGCATCGTCCATACCCAAAAAGATGACGCCCTGTTTCACCAACTCTTCCTTTATATTGTGATAGACAACCTCAGACTCATACTGAGCTGCCACACCAGATAGAAATTTCTGTTCGGCTTCCGGGATTCCGAGCTTATTAAATGTGTCCTTAATATAAGGTGGTATGTCTTCCCAGTCGTCACCCTGCCGTTCCGAGGGTTTAATATAATAGTAAATATTGTCGAAATCGATTCCAGAAAGATCGGCGCCCCAATTGGGCATCGGCCTTTCTAAAAAATGATAGTAGGCTTTTAAGCGGTTCTCAAGCATCCACTCTGGCTCACCTTTCATTTTCGACATATTCCGGATGAGCTCTTCGGTTAAACCTTTCTCCGCTTTAAAGACGTAATCTTCAGTATCCGAAAATCCATACTTTTCCGCATACTGCACATTTACGCCAGAAACCATTTCCTTTTCAGCATGTTCACGATCTATAGCAGTTGCCATTATTTGACCTCCATATCGGAGCCATATCGCTCTCGAAGCCAATCATAGCCTTGGTCTTCTAAAGCTAAGGCCAGTTCCGGTCCACCACTTTCAACGATTCTTCCATTGAGCATTACGTGAACCTGATCAGGTTTTATGTAATTTAGAATTCGCTGATAATGGGTAATAACCAACATGCCCAATCCACTCGCTTGGAGCAGAGAATTTGCCCCTTCGGAGACGATACGTAAGGCATCAATATCAAGACCGCTATCTGTCTCATCTAAGATTGCTATCTTGGGCTCAAGCGTAGCCATCTGAAGGATCTCGGCCCTTTTTTTCTCCCCACCGGAGAAACCATCATTGAGATACCTCCCCGCAAACCGGTGATCCATGCTTAAGGCATCCATCTTCTCGATAAGTAGTTTCCGAAAGGCGGGAATAGGCATCCCCTTATCAGCGGGATTTTCTGCCCGGAGACGGGCATTCAGCGATTGTCGAAGAAAATTTGCGACTGTTACACCAGGAACGGCAATCGGGTACTGAAAGGCCAAGAATAATCCCGCTCTTGAGCGTTCGTCGGCCGCTAATTCCAACAAATCCATACCGTCAAAAATTACTTCGCCGGCTGTGACCTCGTAAGCTGGGTGACCAGCTAATGCATAAGCAAGGGTGCTTTTCCCGGAACCATTAGGTCCCATTAAAGCATGAATTTCACCCTGCCTAACCAAAAGATCGATGCCCTTAAGGATAGGCTGATCGTCCACACTTACGTGCAGATTCTTTATTTCGAGTGCAGTAGTCATGTAATCCTAATATCTCCTTCGGTATTTTCGCGGCCCTATCGCAATGTCTGGAGAATCGCCAAATTTTGGGAGTGATATGGGCGAAAAAATGATTGTAAATCTGCTCCAAATAATCTATGAGAAGTATAACACAGGGCCTAATCGGCGTCAATAATTATGATAAATATGATAATAATGCTAAAATTGACAACGTGCTGGGCGCATGCTATAATCGACGTTAGCTACCAGCAGGATTTTAGCGTGAAAAGTATAATCGACAATAGTAAACCAAGTACCCGCGACGTCATTCTAGACGCCATAAAACAGGCAAACGAAGCGACTGTTGAAGACTTGGCGCAAGCGGCCGACGTATCCCCAGTAACGGTTCGCCATCATTTAAATTCTTTGCAGGCAGTCGGATTGCTAGAGGCGCGCAGCGTCAGGCGAAAGGTTGGACGACCCTATTACGTTTATCGGTTAAGTAATAAGGGTCACGAGTTGTTCCCGCAAAGATATGTTCGGCTAAGCAATTTGCTGATCGAAGAGCTAAAAGATCAGTTTCCGGCCGAACGGGTTACTGAGTTGTTTGGAAATGTTGTTGAAAGAGTCGTCGCTGAGCACCGAATGACGCTTTCCGGTATGAGCTTCGAGGAAAAACTGGACTATTTGATGGAGTTACTGGCGGAAGAAGGGTTCTTGGCCTCCTGGGAACTTAGCGATGGTGGATATCACTTAACTGAATATAGCTGCCCATATTATTCTCTTGGGCAACAGCACAGCGAAGTTTGTGAAATTGACAAACAGTTGATGATAAAGGTGCTTGATACTCAAGTCAACCAGCATAGTTGTATGCTAGATGGGGATGCTTCCTGCCAATTTACAATAGAAATGCCAAGCGACAGCAATTAGACTTCTTAAGTAAGCATTCTCCTGAGTCATCTAGCCCCTAGCAAAGGAATCGAATGATCATTAGCAAAGATGAAGAAATCTTAGAAGCCTTGCGGGGTGTAATAGATCCGGAAATCGGTCTGAATGTCGTTGAACTAGGTCTCATCCGAAATATAGAGATAGAGGATAACCATTCTCGAATTACCATGATTTTGACCACCCCCTTTTGCCCCTACGGGCCAGCCATGATTGAACAAGTCCGATCGACTGCCAGTCAGGTGGCCACAGGCGAGATTGAGGTTGAACTTGGAGTGGAACTTTGGGATCCGTCAATGATGGAAGAAGGTGCCGGCGGCGACTGGGGATTATTTTAAACGAAGCAGTAGCTAAAAACCATGTTGATAGGCCCCTATATGAGGGCCTTTTTTTGTGCGAGATAACAATTTGGCACGAGTGATTACAAATGGTTAATAGAATTCGACTTTACGATTTAAGTCGCATGGCGATGATTAGTCTGCTGGCAGAGTGGGGCTACTCAGAATTTCATGCCAATCTGCTATGGGGCTATTTGTATGGTAAACATGTCATTAGCCCAGAAGAGATGACCGACTTGCGACCAGATCTAGTCGGCCGATTGAGGGCAAAAACTGATCTCGCAACCATGTCCCTGATGGCTGCGATTAACAGCAAAGATGGTCACACCACTAAGTTTCTTTTGTCCGGGCACGATGATCAATCCGTAGAAACCGTCTTAATGCGTTACGATAATCGGAATACCGTTTGCGTCAGCACTCAAGTTGGATGTGCAATGGGATGCGTATTCTGCGCGACTGGACAGATGGGATACATACGTCACTTAAGTGCAGGTGAAATCGTGGAGCAGGTGTTATTTGTGACGAGGCAGTTAGCAAGTAAAGGATTATCGTTACGCAACATTGTCTTTATGGGTATGGGCGAGCCGTTGCATAATTATGATTCGACGATGGCTGCTATCGATATCATCACAGATGACAAAGGTTTGGCCATCGGCCCGCGTCATATCACCCTGAGTACCATTGGAATTCCTGCGGCAATTCGCCGAATGGCGGATGAAGGCAGAAAAATAAATCTAGCTGTAAGCCTTCATGCGGCAACCGATATTGAACGAAACAAATTAGTGCCAGTTAATCGCCGTTGGTCACTTGAGGAACTACTTGATTCTTGCAGCTACTACAGCAATAAGCGAGATCGTAGAATATTCTTCGAGTGGGCGTTAATCGGTGGTGAAAATGACACCCCCGCTCAGGCACATTCTGTAGGGAAGGTATTGTCCGGATTACGCGCTCACGTCAATCTGATTCCGTTGAATCCGACTGAGGGATATGACGGTTCACCTTCATCGCTGGATGCAGCTCACCGATTCCAAAACATATTAACAGAATACCAGCTCCCCAGCACCATTCGCCAGCGTCGGGGAATTGACATTGATGCTGGATGTGGTCAACTTCGGCAACGAGTGGAAAAGCTCGGGGACTAACGAAGAACAGCTTCTGTCCAAGACTCGATCCATATTTCACGGTTTGCTTCGATCAGTTCAGGAGGCATTGACGCGGGCTCTTCGGGGATCTGAGCCCAGTCAACAAATACATCCGGCAGTTCCACTTCGCTGTTTGACGGAAAAACAAACATATTTAGGGGAATATCTTCTTGAAACGTTTGGCCTAGCATGAAATCGACCAGTTTCTCAGCCAGCATCTGATTAGATGTCCCCTTTAGAATTCCGATGAATTCGATTTGTCGGAAACACATTCCGGGAGAGGTAATACTTGCTGTTGGCGGCCGCTCAAGAGGAGGATCAGCAAAAACCACTTCTGCAGGAGGGCTACTGGCGTATGATACAACCATAGGTCGATCGCCTGTACCTGTGGCGCTAAATTGGCCAAAGTATGCATCCTCCCATCCATCGGTGACCATAACACCATTGGCTCGCAGCTCCCGCCAGAAATCAAGGTATGTGAATTCACCCTCCGATCCAAATTCGCTAATTGTGGCTAACATGAAAGCAAGCCCAGGACTAGAAGTCGCTGGATTCTCCACAACTATGGCGTTCTCATAAGTTGGTAAAATGAGATCCAGCAACTCTCCAGGGGGTTCAATGCCCCGGGATTCGAACCAAGCAATATCATAATTAAGACAAACATCTCCAAAATCAACAGGAAGGAGCTGATGTGAGTCATCGAGCTTTAATGAATCAACAACCTTTTCCAAGACCGGGGACTTGTATGGTATAAAGATGTCTTCCTGAAGAGCACGGCTCATGAAAGTGTTGTCTACTCCAAAAAAGACGTCAGCGAGAGGATCTGATTTAGCGAGGATTGCCTGATTAAGGGCTGCCCCTGCATCACCAGCAGGTAAGAGCACAATCTTAACTCCATGTTCGCTCTCAAATTTCTCTAAAACAGCTTCGCTGATAGCAAAACTATCGTGGGTCATGAGGATTAATTCCTCTGCGTCACTCGTCTCTATTTCACCGGACGACGGTTCATCGCTAGAAGAACAAGATGCGAATACAAATACCACCACTAAAACTAGAATTAGTATCACTTTGGGTTTCATAGTTGCTGCTCCATTCTTTCGCTTTTCCAAGCTGCAAAATTTAACTTGTGTTGGCTGATTCTTGTCGTTCAATCGCAGTTTTATCGGCGTCATAGGATTCCTTTCTCAGATGAACACATAGAAGGTCACCCTCTAGTTTGTGAACTATAGCAACTTGGGCTGTAAGCTCGTTACTAACTCCCCGTGTGTGACCATATAGCAATGTTTCATTTAGCAATGGCCACTTGAGTCCTTTTGTATTGGCGATCTTAACGTCTCCACTCAGAGGGATAAGAGAGACAAGATCTCCTACTTGTCCTCTGACAATCGTCTCCCTCGGGCATAGCCATGCTCTTTGATTTTTTTCCAGAATTTCAATATGGCGATCACGCAATTGAGGATGAGTAAGCGACAATATGTTGGCGAAAGCTTGATCTATGCGTCCGCCAAGCGCGCCAATTACCAGAATGTCACCCTCGTAGTTAGAGGCAGCATATTGAAGAGCAATTTCCAAATCCGTCTCATCCTTGTTTGCCGAGAATTTGATAAATTCAGGCTCTTTTAAACCAGGATCATCATCTGTGATTGGAGGCAAAGAATCCATATCTCCAATTACTACTTTTGGATAAAGATGCAGACGTCTAACATGTTTAAAACCACCATCGGCGGCAATAATAATTGGCGAATCTACTAAAAAAGGCGCTATCCAATTGACATCCGGTAAAATCCCATTAGCAAAAACCAGAATCGTCATAATCTATCCCTTGACCCAAATCCATTGATGTAACACTCTTTAAAGATATTGTGGCCGTCCAATTGAATTTCGAAATTGATGATCCTAAGATTATTCGCTGATATTAGCGCTACGTTTTTTCGAGAATCCTTATTTTCAGTTGTATACGCTCGCCAAATACAAAAAAGCCACCCTGATCCGGATGGCTTCAGACTGCAATGGCATTGGCCGATGAATTCCTACGCCGGCATTATCCGGATCAGGTTCACAGGTCAGTGAAGAATATGTCCACTCTCTCAGCCAGGCTTCCCTAGCTCCCTGCTTCGTTATAGTATTGGGAAATTATACCAGAAGAGAAGAAGTAAACAATAATCTGCGCGGAAGTCATGAAAAATAAATAAGATTTATGGTGAATATCATTATTTGATTGATAATCGTTTACCAGAAGTATAGACGGTGAATGATTGAGTTACAGGAACTTCACCTGAGTCGTTGCCAGACAAAGTAAGTTATTGGTTCGCGAAGAGGATCCCAGTAATTATGATGTGCCATTCTGCTACATGAGATAGAGTTATTGAGGTTTGCCATGTCCAAGAAAAATAAATCAAGAAATGTTATTCGAAGAGCCAGCCGTTCAGTCGGAATTGGCTGGCGAAATTTTCGCTATTTCCTTACAAGATTCAGAATTGCGATTCGTAATCGGCTACGGCGGTTACGGAGCCTCCGTTTGGACTATATTGTCATTCCTATTGGGGGGACACTTCCAGAACGTAAGAGGCCACCTCGAAGTTTCATTGAACGAAGGTTGCCATATCCTGCAGAGCCTTTAAGTCTTGAAGCCCTCAATGAGATTTTCGATCGTATCGGTGATGCCGATAATGTTAAGGGTGTCGTTGTTGTGTTTCAAGGAATTTCAACTGGCTTAGCAAGGATACAAAATTTGCGGGCCAGCATTAAACGACTTCAAGAAAACGGAAAGGAATGTATCGTATATACTCCGTATCTTGACATAACGCATTATTTTGCGGCCTCGGCCGCCGATCGCATTATTGTTCCTCCGGCGGCCGTATTTGAGGTGATCGGACTACATTCAGAAACAATATTCCTGAAAGATACTCTGAGCCAATTGGGAATTCAGGCCGAGGTTATTCAGATATCACCGTATAAAACAGCATTTGACTCATTGGACAAATCCACAATTACACCTCAACAAGAAGAACAAATAAACTGGCTACTCGACGAGACTTATGACCTAATTACAGCAACTATCGCCGCCGAGCGCAATATGGAGCAGGAAAGCCTGAAGGAGTTGATTGACCAGTCACCCATGCAAGCCAGTCAAGCCCTCGATAAGGGACTGATCGATCACGTTGCCTATGAAGATGAGTTAGCGACGTGGCTAGGTGCTACGCTCGATTCAGAAAAATCGTTTCATTCCGATAGCGCTTCAATAGACAAGGATGATCAGGTGAGCGATTCGGTGGACAAGCAGAAGGCCCGAATGGCAACATGGTCACAAGGGAGGCGAATGCTGCTGGAGCGACCGAGACGTAAGCACCGCAAATATATTGGTGTCGTCAGCATTGAAGGCATCATATCGATGGGCCCAAGTCAGCGTCCTCCAATTGAGCTCCCTATTCCTATCTTTGGATCGCGGTCAACTGGTGAAGCTACAGTGGTTAAATTGTTGCGGCGTGTAGAAAGAGACCCTCAACTGGCAGCTCTCATCTTGTACGTGGATTCTGGCGGTGGTTCCGCTTTGGCTTCTGATCTGATTTGGCGTCAAGTGAAACGAATTTCACAAAAGATTCCAGTGATAACCTATATGGGCAACGTTGCCGCCTCTGGTGGATATTATGTTGGTGCTGCCGCATCGAAAATCATCTCCCAACCACTGACGATTACTGGCTCAATTGGCGTTATTTCGCTTCATTTGTCCACAGCCGAACTCTACAAAAAGTTATCGATAAACCGAATCACTTTTGATCGAGGAGAGCGAGCCAACCTAATGTCCGATGCAAGCCCCTTGACCGAAGGGCAACGTGAAGTATTGTGGGAAGGTATCGAAGCGGCATATGATCGCTTTAAGGAGATAGTGGCGGATGGGCGTAATCTCGCTGCTTCTGAGCTTGATCCGATCTGTGAAGGGCGAGTATGGACCGGCCGTCAAGCGCAGGAAAATGGACTCCTTGATAGCCATGGGGACTTTCCAGATTGTGTTATTGAAGCAGTTGATTTAGCGGGATTACCTTTGGACAATCAGCTTCGGATTGAGGTGCAGAATCTAAATCCACAAGGAACGGGCTATAGACTTCCTCAACCCTTTCAGATTCCCGAGCAGTTTTCAATGCTGGCCACGGGGCACCAATTGTTGACAGAGTCGAACAAACCGTTACTTATTATGCCTTTTGAACTCAAACTATATTAATCAGAAATGTTGAACGGAGCATGCAGGAAAATTCACCAATAATCGACTTACCCGGTTCACATTAACGAAATTGGCAGTCTAATGTTGCTTTGTCTAGGAATTAATCAAGATTCATCGGAGTCTACTGTAGTTGACAAATGGAGGTGGATAAATGAGTGAAAATAAAACTGCTAGCAAGATGACTACAAAAGAAGATCTTGCCGGATTGAGCCAATTAGGTCGCTCAACTACACAACCAAGTAAACAATTGGAGACTTTCCCTAATCGTCACTCTGAACGAGATTACACGGTCACCTTGACCACCGATGAATTTACTTGCGTATGTCCGGCGACTGGGCAACCCGACTTTGCTAACATCACGATAAGATACATTCCAGATGAAAGAATCTTAGAATCGAAATCATTGAAACTATATCTATGGTCTTATAGAAACGAAGGTGTGTTTCACGAACACGTCACAAACGTTATCTTAGATGATATGGTTAGCGTGTTGAAACCTAGATGGTGCGAAGTAATAGCTAATTTCAGCGTTCGTGGAGGGATTTCAATTTCAGTGCAAGCTGAATTCGGAATTCGGGATTGAGTGAGCCATGATTCGAGCTTAACCTGCCGACTGTCTAAATGCTTGTCGTCGAATTCGTTCATGATCATTTTCTGGAATGCCCACAGAACTTTGTTGAATGAAGGGCTAAACAAAGGACATGATTATAGACACTGACGTGATCCAGGATATGGTATATAAGATCAGCCTATGAAACGCCACCTTTTTCGAATGAACCTGCTATTTGGGCTGCTTTTGGCAGGTATTACTGTGATTGCAGCCTGGCAAACACCTTCTACATCCTATGCCGATAGCCAGTGGAAGTTGATTGTCGAGCATTCATTGTTAAACCAATTAGAAGAAGACAGCCGGGTCGAATTCATCATCTACTTAAGTGAACAAGCCGATCTTTCTGAAGCAGATGGGCTGGCGTCAAAATCAGCCAAGGGCGGGTTTGTGTACGAATCTCTAACCAAAACGGCCAGTCGCACGCAGGCGCCCATCATAGCCGAGTTAGAGAGCTTAGGTGCAAGGTATGAATCTTTTTGGGTAGCTAATATGATTTGGGTAGAAGGCGATCCCCAAATGGTCCAGATAATTGCGAGCCGAACCGATGTGGCTTTTCTCTACAGCGATCCCCAGGTGAGGATGCAGGTCCCGAGCAGGTCGAGAGAGATTCAGCCGAGTAGTTCAATCTCAGAGCATCTTTGGAATTTAGAGCTCATAAGAGCGACTGATGTTTGGGCCCTGGGTATAGATGGGAACGGCATTGTGGTTGGAGGACAGGATACCGGCTACGATTGGCAGCATGAGGCTTTGAAAGAACAAT
>PVMK01183393.1_pt1 | contig 25884 bp, 23 predicted proteins | sample 1853481 | NCBI WGS metagenome assembly PVMK01 (sample SAMN08533507, study PRJNA380276) | Marine sediment metagenome, whole genome shotgun sequencing project.
GCGACGATTTTGAAATTGATTTGACTATATTTAGCTCGTAACATTCCTATGAGTGCCCATGGGTAAGTGATCGGACGAATCCGCCTCGGAATCATAACTATGTCTATCCGAACGATATTGCTGATTGGTGCGGCAGGGCTAGCAGGTTGCGCGAGTGTGCCACCCGTCGAACACGGTATTATTGACCTGAATCGGCTCGAGAACCGCTAATGAAACTCATTCGCCTAAAAAGGAAGTTGGATTTTCCAACGACCTTCGGCATCGTTTTTTTTGTCGCCTTGTCTCTTGTTTCCTGTGGACAAGATCCCGTCAGTGAAAGCAGTAAACTGCAAAGCAGCGAAAACGGCGCGATGGTCTTCGCTGAGAACTGTTCAATATGTCACGGCCCCGATGGGCGCGCGCCTGGGTTGAGTGGCATCAGGGCGCTTTCACCCAAGGTCCGCGGCGAGCGCATTTTGAATCACCCGGTAGCCGGCCGCGTGCCCCAGCGTTTGAGCGCAATTGAAATGGCAGGACTTATTGAGTTTTTAAAAAGTGAACCGTCCGACGATGCGTTATCTGTCGGGCCCACGGATCCGATTTCGAGGGAATGTGGTGCGTGTCATGGTGGCGGGCGCGGTCCCGCACTGAGCGAAATCATGGGATTGTCACAAGCTGAGGTCGAGAGCCGGTTGCTCGAGCACCCCGTTGCCGGACAGGTACCTCAGCGATTGACAGCCCGAGAACTGGTGGATCTGGTCGAATTCCTGAAATCTGACTAAGCAAGACATTCATTGATTTGAGTGCAAGCGCCATATAGGTTCCGGTGCCGTGATCATTGAGCAGGCTTGTGTCGACCGATTTGGCCTTCGGGAGTTTTGCGGAACTTTATCCGGGTCAATTGGAGCTAAGTCAGCATGAACGAGAAGCTAGGGTTCGCTTCGCGACCGACTACATGGTGCCCGTCAGGTTCAGAAATACGCCATGGTGGTCGAAGCTGAGATCCGTCAGATCCGACGAGAAATCTGTGAAGTTATAACCCAGACCAATTTTCAGATGGTCTCCGAGATATCTTGAGATCGTGGCCAGGGCGCCGCTGCGTCGCTCGTCGATGTCGGGCATGTCCAGCATCCGGCCTTCCAGCAGAATTTCCCAGTTTCTGAGGAATCGGAAATCGCTGCGGATTACATAGAGGTCCGCTGTGTTGTCGAAGAAATTTGTTGCTTCCCGGTCCATGCTGATCTGCCCCAGGCGGTGCGCGTATTTTCCACCGATCGAGAACCATCGCTTTACGTCATACGTGAGATCGCGGGACCCAACGTGGCTGATCTGTATGAACTCGGTCGCAAGGTTCTGCAGATTGACCTGGTCGCTGGTCGGGACGTTATAGAAGTAAGTGTATTTGGCGAGTAAATTGAGGCGGTCGTTGCGAACCGGACGATAGGCGTACCCGAGAACGGCCTCGGTGAAGCCACCGTCGTAGAAGGTACCCAGCGAACTGTCGCTGTTTGAATAATCGAACTGGCCGAGCAGGCGCGAACCCGGGTTGAGCTGGTACTTCAGGTTGCTGCGGAAAAGCCACGTTGTTCGCTCTGTCCGGGACAGGTCCAGTTGCTCGGCATCGTCGTTGCGGTACTCCAGGCCGGTCGAGAATTGCAGCTTTTCGAAAGCGGCGCCGAGCTGAACCCCACCCGCAACCCGCTCGGTTTCGGCACCCGTCTGCCTGTCCTGGAGCGTCCCGATATCGGAGTTGATGCCGAAGTTCCAGGCTTGCTTGGAGGTATAGGTCATTCCCGTCGAGTGTGTCATGCCGGTCATGATGTCATCGTATTGGTAGCGCTCCTCGAGGAATACGCTCGTACTGTCCGACAGCCTGCTCTTCATACCGGCGACGAGGTTGCCCTGACTGCCGCGGCTGGTCTGTAACCCGTTGTTGCCCCGTTCGTTTTCCAGCGCGTAGTTGACATAGGCGCTCGTGTTTTCGGATAGCAGGTAGTTTGTCCCGATGCGGCCGCCGCTGCCCAGGTCGCCGTTTGAGATCTCCATGTCAATTTGCACGCGGTCGGAAATACTGTAGGCGCCCCCGACACCCGTGCGCGCATTCGAACTTCGATTACCGCTCGACGAGAGCGTGTCCTGAACGAATGCGTATCTGCTCCAGTCTCGCTTGGAGTCGTAGCCGACCTGTAGCACCGCGTCGGTGCGCTCGCCCTGTTCCTGCGTCGGTGCCACCACCGGAGAGTGGTCGATTCGATCGTCAACGCGGTACCCGGTGCTGATGTCCCAGTGGTAAGTCATCTGGTAGTCGAAGTCGATTTCGTAAGCGCGTGTTTCGAGACCCAGATCCTGCTCGGTATAGTCGAATTTAGCATTGAGATCGAACACCTCGCCGATCGGCATGTTGAACGCGCCACCGTAATACGTCGTGTCCTGCAGGGCCATCAGTCCGGGTGCCGAATAACCCGCATCGACTTCCTGGATGTACAGTGAAAGCCGGCTGTCACCAAAATTGAGCAACTCGTCGGACGACAGGCTTATATCAGCGCGGCTCGCGCCGGCGTCCGCGTTAACGAAGGACGCAGGATCATAACCGACGAATTCGAAGCCACCGTCGTCCGACAACAAAGGCATCGAGACTAATCCTTCGCTCTTCGCCTGTTGAACCTTCAACCAGGACTGCGCATTCAGTCGCACGGTGATGTCGGCGGCATTCAGGCTATTGTTACCGACGTCCTGGCTATTGTGGTCCGTCGTCGCGCCGAGCTTGACGTATTCGCCAATCCATACACTGGCCTGTCCACCGGTCGAAAGCCCGTCGAGCTCGTCGAATCCGGGCGTATATTCGTAACGCGTGACCAGATACGCCGCATCGCCGTTGAGCGCCGTTTCGCGCACCAGCAGGTCATCCTCTACCGTCGCCGGCAGGGCTTTGTTTAACAGGATTCGGCCCTGCAGATAATCGATGTCATAATCTATGACGGGCCTCAGGTTCACGACGCCCGTAACAATCCCAGAAGCCTTGTCACGCATTTCGATACGCACGCGCTCCGATCCGATCATGATGTCCTGTCGTTTCAGGAAATACAGCGATCCGCCCGTGCCGCGGAATTCGTCGCGGGCCCCCACGGTGCCAGGCTCGGCCGCGAACGCGTCGATGGCAAAACGCTGCTCACCGAAGTCGGTCGTCGCGTCGGTCTGATAGTGAACGTTGGCGCCGTACAAGCCGCGATCCACCTGCGCCAGCTCATTATTCATGTAACCGGCGACAAAGTTGCCCCACTGAGCATATCGTTCTTCGTCACTGACGCGGACGAAGAACTTGCCCTGCGTCGGCGCCATCTGTTGCACGGTGCTGTCGTCGCCGAAGGTCGGATAAAAATAGGCGGGGTCGATACGCCGAAACAGCGCCTGCGGGTCCTTGTCCATAAAATTGCTGAACATGTCGCCGATGGCCCCCTCCCGGGTATCGCCGCTTGCCGTCAGTTTCCAGTCGTCCCGGAATTTGCCGTCGACGAAAAAGGCCAGGCGACCGTTGGCATTCGAGTTGATGTCCTCGTTCGGGTTGTCACCCTGCAATAACTCGATCGGACCACCGGCGCTGCCATTCGACAGCGTCATGTCCGCCATGCCGACATAGAACCAGTCGCTCGACTGCAGTTCGAGGTCCCGAAGGTAGAGCTCGCCGTTGCCCTGTTCATCCACGAGGGCGACTTCGACCGTGTGCAAGCCGTCCGGCAGGATTTCCTCGGCGATGAAGCCGCCGTTCGCATCAACCGGTACCGGTCGCCCTGCGAGGTACACTTCCTGCTCCGGGTCGACGCCGCTGCCGAGCACGCTGACGGTGCCGCGACTGAGATCGATATTTTGTATGCTGAGCGCGTTATCGCCATAGGCGGCGGCCAGCGGCGGGTCTAGCTCGACCCGGCTGGGCAGCTCGCCGTCGACCGGGCGCTCGACCGGGCCGTAGACGACCCACAGCGGCAGCGGATGCGTCTGGTCGAAGTTGCCATCGGTGCCATACGCGCGAATGACATAGGCGAGTTCATGTGTTGGACCGGTGAACCACAATTCGGGAGGCTGCCAGACTGCGGCGCCATCGACCTCGATATCGAGCACATCGAGGGGTTCGGACTCCAGAGACCGACCGTTCTCGAAAATCCGGACTTCGGCGCGCTCGATGAAGTGTGCGTAGTTCGTATACATCCGGAATTGAACCGGTGACGCGAGAATTTCGACGTCGGTCAGGCGGGAAACCTTGATTTGCTGCGGGCTGACCGCACCGCTCAATCTCGGTGCGGAGTGCAGGTTATCGAACCCGAACTGGATGTCGGCTGCCTGCATGGCGACGTCGGTACACCGCTGGATGTCGGACGAACTGCGTTTCGGGTCATCGATCGGTACGCCATCGACCGTGATGCGCATCAGGTTGAGACCGAGAGGATTGCGCGGCGTAATCTCGCGCGTCAGCGGTGTAATCTCGACGCCCTCGAGATCGTCGAATACCGCCTGTTCGTCGTAGACGACTTCAATCGTGACATGGGAAGTCTCGCCGAGCGTAAAACCACCGTTGACGACGTCTTTCGAGTGCACGTAGCCGCGACCTTCAAATTCATGTTGTCCGGGATCAAGTTGCATGTCCGCGGCGATCCGCTCCATCGCGCGCCGCGCGCGGGACGCCGAAAACCCGATGTCGTCACCATAGACAGCTGCGTTTCTGCGCGTAAGACGTTCATTGCGCGTATAACCGACAAATCGCAGTCTAGCGTTGGTCTCATCCGCGACGTCCGCCAAGGCGCGCTGCAGCGTGTTCGTGTAGCCCACCGGTACGACCGGGTTCCCGTCGACAAATTCGATATCGTCGATTCGTCCCCAGGGCGGATCATAAACCCGCGTAACGAATTTCGCGCCAGCAGGTTCCGGACAGAGCTGCGGCTCGTCCGGCAAATCCTGCAACGGATCGTCGTACCAGAACTCGACCTCGACACGCCGGTTCAGTGCGCGCCCGCTCGCCGTCTCATTCGATCCCAACGGCCGGGTCGAACCCCGCCCGTCGCTGGCGACGTTCATCGTCGGAAGCGTCAGGTTCTCCTGCACGGCCAGGGCGACGCGTCGCGCCCGCGCCTTGGACAGACCGACGTGGTCACCGTATATGCGCTCGATGCGGCCGGCCAGAGGCTCGTCATCCGAGTAGCCGATAAATTTAACGACGACATTCTCCTTGCTGCGAAGATTCTCGAGACTTTGTCGTACCTGGTCGATGAACGCCGGCGTGACGTCGATCGCTTGCTCGTCGTAGTGCAGCGGCGCTATGAGATTCTGTACGCGCGCGCGCAGCGCGTGTCCCTCGACGAATCGCAATTTGCAGACGGTCTCCATGCGGCAGACCTTGAAGCGCTTGATCTCGTGGGGCACGAGGAACTCCTCAAGCGCAACTTGTTCCACAACCTCGTCGTACCAGACTTCGATCTCGACACGTCGGTTCTGCGCCCGGCCGTCTGCGTTCAGGTTTGGCGCGATCGGGTCGGTGTCGCCGGCCCATTCGTAGGAGATCGCCTCGGGCGGCAGCGCGAGCGACGTCTGGAAATGTTCGGCAACCTGACCGGCGCGCTCGCGCGACAGGCCTTCGTTATCGCCGTAAATTTTCTCGAGTCGCCGGGACAGTGGCTGGTTGTCGGCGTGGCCGATCAGGTGCAACCGCACGTTGATGCGATCACGCATGCGCTCGAGTATTCCGGCGAGCGATTCGACCGTCGAATCCGGGATCTTGGCGACACCCGATTCGAATTGAATCGGCGGCACCAGGTTACTGAGTTTCACCGTCTCGAATTCTTCGGCGATAACCTCCCGTGTATCCAGAGTGTCACCCTCGTCGGCGGCAATGCGCTCCGGGTCCTGCACCCACTGCATCGGCGTTACGTCATCCGACAGATGCCGCTCGACCGCCTCTCCCATAGGCCTCTCGTCAATGTCAGCAGCGTGAACCTGTAGCGACAACGTCGCGGCGGCCGCCAGCAGGAGACGCATTCGCTTCGACATCCCGTTCATCTGGGTGCCCCTTCGCTGAGATCCGGCAGTTCTCCGCGCCGCCAGAAGATCTCGGACTCGATAACGAGTTCGTAGCAGCAGTCCTCCTCTCTCCAGGCCCGCATGATGTCGCTCTTGAACTTGTCAAGACGCCGCCTGACGAGTCGCTCGTCCTCGATGTCTGCGACATAGGACAGCCGCAGCACCGAGGGCGACGCCCTGAGTTCGTCGAGCAGCAGTCGGACCCGCGATTTCCACTGCTCACGCATCTCGATGCTGTCCGGCTCGAATACAGCATCGGCGATATCTATACTGACGACCCGGTGTATCGATGCGCCGAAGTTGATCTTCAGCGCCTTACCGCGGGTGGCGCGCTGTATCTGCACCGGACGCGTCGATGTGCGGAAACCGGTCGGCAGTGTCCGATCGTCGAGCTTCAGCACGAAGTTGCTTCGCGGCTCTCGTTGGGCACGGCTGCGCAAGTGATGTGATAGCGGCCGTAGGCATCGGTCGTGGCGACCAGACCCTGCGCGGTGACGACCCGAACGCCGGACAGGCCTTCCTCGCCGTTGTCCTGGAAGCCGTCCCGATTGGTGTCATTGAATACCTTGCCGGTCAGATCCGTGCAGTCGAAAGTCGGATCCGGCACCAGGCGGACTGTCGCGGTTGCCTCTGCGGACAACGGCGTGCCCGTGGCGGAATTGACCGCCTGTGCGCGGTTAGTAAACTCGCCTTCGCTGACGCCGGCGCCGACAGCGAGCAGTAAACTGATCGTGTGCCGTCCGGAGCTCGCGAGTGACAGGTCGGACCAGATCAGTTCGCGGCCAACGACGGTCGGCTCGAGTTCGACATCGTCAAAGCGCGCGGACCCTTCGACGTAGCGGAATCCGGCGGGCATGCGATCGACCACACCGATCCCGGCGATGTCGATCCCGAACGTGCTGTTGACCGTAATCGCATACGGCACCATCTGACCGCGCGTCACGTTGAACATCGGGGTCGTCTTGGTGACCGACACGGCGCCGCTCAGGTCCTGATCGATCGGGATGTGATTATTAAAGAGCTGGCTCGAGCCGGGGAGGGCCGTATCGTCCAGGGTCAGATGAGTGTGGTACGACGTCGCCGCGGAACTGGCCGGAACCGATGTCGCCGGCGGGAACTCCGATGCCTGAGACTCGCAGTGTTGAGCCGTACCTACGATTGCGTCGTTTGTCGATGCCGGGCACAGAGGCACATTGAACGGTTGCGTGGTCAGGTCGGACGTCGGCGGAATCACCTCCGATACGCCATCGATGAAATTTCCGCCGGGCGGGGTCACGCGGATCGCATAGTTCGCGGCGCTCGGGCACGCTGGTCCGAGAAGTTGATATCAAACTTGTAATAGCCATCGCCGAGCGTGACCTGGTCCTGCTGGGCCGGGTCATCGAAGCACCCGCCCGGTAACGCGGAACTACCGGCGGCATTGAGCAGCGTCAACGTAGCGCCGGCGAGGGGCCGACGCGTGAGCGAATCGTAGACCACACCGTTCGGATCGATCGGCAGATTCAGATCGGGGAGGAGACTGTTCGGGTCGACGATGATGTCGTCGATCCGCTGTAAGCCGTCCGTGAATTCGGAATCGGTGCGACCGAGCGATGCGGTCCGCGTACCTGCGCCGAGCGACTGGAAAAGCAGGGCGTATTCTTCGTTCGTCAGGTAATTCGGAAGTACGGCCGCCATGACGAACGTGCCATCCGGCTCGGTGTTAACGCTGCGGGCCGGCCGATCGTCGATCAGCAGCGTCACCGTCCATCCGGCAAGCAAGCGTTCCGTCGCGTCCACGGTGTCGTCGAAGTCGGCATCGTGCCAGACCGTGCCGCTGAGTATGCCGGTGCCCAGGACCGCGCCGACCGCGAACGTGACGCTGGCCTCGGCCCACTGCAGAGGATCGTTCCACGTCACCCTCGCCGTGTTCGTCACCAGCGTGCCAATGCTCAGATTCGGGTCGACGACGGCTCTAAAAATCAGTACGACGGACTCGCCGGGCTGAAGCGGGCCCGTTGATCGACGAATAATCAGCGGTCAACAGCGAACCTGCGACGGTGATACCGTCGGGCAATCCGTTCATCGTCGCCGACTGGTCGACGTAGGTCTGGTAGCCGGGGTTCGGAACGTCGAGGTCATCGGTCATGACCACGTAGTAAGCGGGCAAGACGCCGATGTTTTGAACGGTCACGGTGTATTCCAGCGTGACGCCGGCCAGTACAGGGCCGCCGCCGACTACGCTCACTGACTTGACGATACTGAGTTGCTGGGCGTCACCGACGACGACGACCGTCGGTTCGGGCCCGGTCGCGGCATTGCCGTCACCGTCCGTCAGCAGATTGGGCCGCTCCGCGCTGTAAATTGTCGCCTGGTTCGTGATCAGCGTGCCGGTCGGTACACCCACCCGTCGACGAGCAGATCGAACTGCACCACGGCCGACTCACCCGGCGACAGCACACCCGCCCCCGCGCCCGGCATCGGCGGCGTCAGGTCGCTGGAGCTGATCGGAATTCGCGCTGTCAGCGGGAACGTGCCGCCGTCCGGTTGACCCGACGGGCATCCCGTTCAGTGTTAGCGTATCGGCGACGTAGGTCGTGTCCGCCGGCACACTGTCGAATAATTCCACGACGGTCGCGGGCACCGAACCGTTGTTGTAGACCGTAATCGTGTAGCGCAGCACGTCGCCCGGATCGACGATTCCCGGAGAGCTCATGTCGACCTGCAATGCAGCAAATTTCGTCGCGAACAGCAGCGGCAACTGGCCGACGATGTCCATCGTCGGGTCGTCCGGTACCGCGGTTCGAGGATCGTCAGATGGCTGGTTGACGATCCCCTGGACCGGCGCGCTCAGGAACGCCTGGTTGGATAAAACGATACCGTCGGGCACACCCGGATCGACGGCGACGTCGAACGTAATCGTCGCAATATTGTTCGGCATATTGGCGTTCATGACGCCCGGTGTCGGGTCACCCGGCGCGTTGATCAGGACACCATTGACTAACGGCGACGTGCCACCCGCGTTGTCGGCGAGAGCGGCTCCGTTCAGCGTCGTGCTGCCGGGCACGTAGGTCGTGTTCGCGGGTATCTGGTCGATGAGCGTGACGCCCGATGCATTTGCGTTGCCACCGTTCTGAACGGTTATCGTGTAGCGCAAGGTCTCGCCGGCCAACAAGATGGTGGGGTCCCCGTCCAGGTACGTCGAGATCTTCTCGATCAGGAAGTCCGGGGTCGCCACGATCAGGACCTGCGTCGGATCTTCGTCGCCGGCGACATTCGGGTCAGCGCGGCCGTTTACATTTGGGTCGTCGCTGTCGGCAAGTTTTGCCGTATCAAAAAGCTCCGCCTGATTGATAGCGATCAGCCCGTTATCGAGCACCGATGCCAGCGTGATGTCGAACTGAATCGCGATCTCGCTGTCCGCGGGCAGGCTCAGGTTACGGATGTCGATAATGCCGGCGCCGTTGGTGCCGCCGGAAGGATCAGTATTGCTGCTATCGGCGCCCGGCGGAATCGTGCCGGCGACGATCTGCATCGATCCGGGTACGAATAACGGTGACGTGTTCAGCGCGCCGATGTCATCGTAGATGCGAGCGTTGGGGAGTGGCGTATCGGTCGTCGTCAAGCGCAGTGTATAGCGCAGCCGGTCGCCCGGTGATGCCGTCGCGGCCGGGTCGAGACCACTGGTCAGGTTCTCGACACTTTTCTCAAAGAAATATCCGGTCAGCGCCACCGTAACGGTATGAGCATCCTCGTGGTCGAGCGTGCCGACCGTGCCGTTGGTCAATGTGCGGGTGTAGGTCAGGCGGCTGGGATTTCCAACATCAGCGCTGGCCCATCGTGTCGCCGCGGCGACATTGGTCAGCACGACGTTGTTATCAGTGTCGCTGTCTATTTCGGTCTGGTAGGTGATGATCAGGCGTTCGCTCGGCCCGATCGCTGCTGCTGCGCTGAGCATGACCATGTCGAGTCGGCAAGCCGGCGCCGAGTTGTAGCTGAACGAGAAATCGGTGCCCGCTGTCAGCGGTCCCTTGCCCGGAACGGGAGTGACGCCGTCGGCGGCGAAGACCTGCGCGCTGAGAATCGTGGGGCGTGGTGTCACACATGCCCCCCGGTCCCGCCGTCCGGAAGGATGTCGACGATCGTCGCATTCCACGCGTCCATGCTGCCGATGTTCTGGAGGTCGAGTATGAAGTCGCCGGATTCACCGAGGTTCAGCGTCGCGGGACCGGTTTTCGTCAGCGTCAGATCGGGCGCCGCGATCGTCATCGGCGGCGTGATGCCCCATTCGCCCGGCAGCGGTTCGAAGAACACCCCGTCGATGAGCCGGCCGAAATCCCACTTGGCCGTGTTGACGAACTGTGTCCCGACGGTGTTTGCCGGCGTGTTGTCCAGTATGACCGTCAACTCGACGATGATCTGTCGTCCCGCCGTTACGATCGGAAAGTTGTCGAAGGTCAGCAGGCCTCCGACGTTGGAAAAGGTGTGCGGCACGGGCGCGCTGGTGTCGAGCCAGTAGGCAACGTGACTGACATAGGAAAGGTCCGCGCCGATCGCATTGAGGTCATCCCAGAGCGTGATTCCATGCAGATCGTTTACCGACCCGGCGGTGTTGATGGCATTACCGGTCGCCGGATCGAACAGAATCGGCAGCGTCAACCTATACGTGAAAGGGACGCCCACGGGGACCGTGCCCGGTCCCGGCGGGTTTTGTTTGTCGATCTTCTCGACCGGGATCAGCAGGTTCTGGCAGTCTTCCTGGATTTGCGTTGAAGAGCCATTGGTGAACCAGATCTTGTGGCCGGCCACAGCATTACACGCCATCTGGCCGGTGTGAACGACGTTGTCAAATACGATGAGCCATCGTTCGTCGGTCTGGCCCGGCTGCGTGAAAAAACTGAAATTGGTCGAAAGTGGATTCGACGCCGGATAGTTCCTGACCGTGCAATTCCTGTCGATCTGTAATTGAGATGGCGCGACGGTACCCGCAAAACCATCGAGCAGACCATTGGTGTAATCGGAGCAATCATCCGCACTGGCATCGAAAGACACCGCCAGCAGCAACGCGACGGCGAGCAACCATGATCGGATGCTGCCGTCGAATGCTCGTGTGCTTTTTCCGATGTGGGCCATGGTCCTTCGCTATCTGTTTCCGTGTACATTGGCCAAATAGCGAGGACCGCCCGAACGGATTCTATTAATCGAGCGGTCCCGCTACCGCAGGGTCCGATACCCCTTCGGCCGGTGACTTTGCGTCACCATCTTTCGATGGCTTTGCCTTTGTCAGATTTAAAAAATGCGCTTGTCGTTTATTTCTCTAGGGTAAGCTCCGTCTAATATCTGTTTACTGTCTAGGCTGCGGGAAGGAAGTCGATCGGGTAGATGATCGTTATCGCGACGATGTCCTCTTTCGCACCGAAGTCGAATGTTCGCACTCGAGCGACGACCTGCTGCGCCAGCACGGGCGCGGTCATATTAGAAGACTGCAATGCGCACATGGACACCGAGCCACCCGGCTCGATGGTCAGCCGCAGGATCAGCTGACCACGCAACGTCGGGTTCTTGCGCAATTCGCGGTTGTACAACCGGTACAGTGCTGCCTTGTAGCGATCGAAGACGATCTGAATTTCCTCGTCCGTTCGTCCGGCGAAGGCGCCGCCGCTGAGGGGTCGATCAGCCCCTTCCGCGCCGCCGATCGAACTCGCGACCTGTCCGATCTGCACGCCGTCGATGCCTTGTCCGCCGCCGCCGACATCGCGGCTGATGGCAGCCAGGTTGATGCCGCCGCTGGAACCCGGCGCCGACGTCGTAATCATCGAGCGCTCCGGCCGCCCGACCGCATTTTCCCCGGCGTTGCTCATCCTCGCCTGAGACCCGAGTTGTGCGGTCGATTTCAGGTTCGAGCGGCTCGCGAAGCTATCACGGAACGCGAGAATACCTTTGGACTTGACTTGCTCGCGGGTGTTCGGTTGCTCCGCTTTGGCGAGGACGGGCGATTCGTCCTCGGTGAGTTCCGGTTCCGGAGGCTCTTCCGGAACGATCGGTTCGTCAGGAACGATCGGTTCCTCTACAGGTACAGGTTTCGGCAGCATCCTCTCTTCGCGCACGAGTTTGGCGACTCGTTCCGGCACCTCGATAACCGTGGATCTTTCCGGGATCGGGATGTCGATGATGCTGACCAGGAACGCGAGAATAATCGATGCCAATATCGAGGTGCGGAGCGAGCGCCGGAATTGGTCATCCTCCTCACAGCCGCGAGCCCATGGCATGACCGGGTTGTGCGGTGAAACAACGTCGGCCTCTCGTTCGATGAGCCACTCGTTCTTGCGTTTTTCTTCCTCCTCCATGGCTGCCAGGAGGTCGTAATGCAGGAACTGAAGCGTCTCATTCTGACCGCCGATTTCCTCGGCGATCCCATGGCGACGATCTTCGACGCGAGCGACCTCTTCGTTGAACGCGTCGATATTGCCGCGCGCGTTTCGGATATGGCCGACGGGATCGGCTTCACTGGGCGAACTGCCCCAGAACAACTGATCCGCCCCGAGCTGCTCAAGTTCATCGAGCGCTCGACATATCTGCGACAGGACGTCGTATTCGTGGTTGCGATGGGCCAACTCGCCTAGTTCGGTTTCAACCGCTTGCAGATCGCGCTGGAGGTCGCCGAGCGCGCGCTCCGACGTTTCGACTTTACCGAGCAGTTCCTGCTCTTGCTGTGACAGATCTACGCTCACTGCGTCACCTTCGTTCACGTGTTGTTACGTAGCCGCGACCGACGCTGCTTTCTGAATCACTGCCAAAGATACGTTCTCGTATCCCTCGCCCGTACAGGTCGACATGAGCGTCTTGATCACGCTGAAAGGTACGGACTTGTCGGCCAGGATGGTGACTTCCCGGCTGCCCGCCACAGCCAGCGTGCTCGGCCCGATGATGTTTTCCCTCAGCTGCGCGAGGCGCGACTTGATCGGATCGAGGGCCGCGCGCTTTCCGCCGAGGATGTCAGCCACCAGCGCGACAGGTTCACCCTGCACGAGTACCTCTTCCGGCTGACCAAGATCATCACCGTCTCTCGTGGCTTGGCCTCGACGCGCGACTCGGGCAGTGTCACATATCTTCGGGGCGTCCAAAATCTCGACGGAGCCCGAATTGATCAGCAGAAAGAATACAAGGATCGTGAAGATATCCATCAAGGATGTCAGGTTCATCTTTGTCAGCTTGACTCGGTTGCGCGACATTCGCTTGATTCGGCGTGAGTTCCTCATGGCGCATCTCCAACGGAAATTTCGGTGAACAACGCGACCAACTGAATCTCGGGCTCGGCCTGCTCATCATCAGTGACTTCGATACTCTTCGTGACTTCGACACTCCGTACAACATCCATGACCCGGATCAGGTAATCGTACGGAATGCGGGGCTCCATCAAAACGGATGCAGCATCCTGATTCGGGTAATCCCGCTTCAATTCGACCATGAAATCCGACAACGTCTCCAGGTCGAATTCATCGTCTTTCTTCGGGACGGTAGCGATGATCGAAGATCCGTTGGAGATTTCGATGCCTTCTTCCCGGACGATCACCTCTATACGGAAGTTGTCCTCGTGGCTCGACGGCCCGCCAGAAGAGCTCGGAAGATTGAGCTCCACGATCGTCATCCTCGAGAACACGGCTGTTATCAGAAGGAAAGGCAGGAGCACCACCATCAGATTAAGAAAGGTGGTGACGTCGATTCGTACGTTTCCTTGCTGCGGCGCTTGTAGTGGTGCCGGCGGGCCATGTTGATTACGCCTCGACCGCGAGCGCGGCGCGTTTCGTGAACACGTTGAGCGCCTTGACTGTCGCCATCTCGAGACTGTCGACGATGTCACCCGTCTTACTCGTCAGCACCGCGTGCGTGATCAGCAGCGGAATCGCGACCATGAGCCCGAATGCCGTCGTGTTCATCGCAACGGAAATACTGGCAGACAGAAGGTCGGCCTTCTCCGCGGGATTCGCGTTTGCTACCGCCGTGAATGCCTGTATCAGTCCCATAATCGTGCCGAGCAGGCCCAGCAGTGTCGCTATGCTGGAGGCGAGAGCCACGTAGGGCGTTCGCTTCTCCAGCCGCGGCACGATTTCCATCATGCTCTCCTCCATCGCGATCTCGATGTCCTCGCGACGCCGGACCGCTCCTTGCAGCGACAATCCCATGTTCAGCACCTGGGATATGGTGGATTCGTCGTCGGCCGTCATCTTGCGCGCTTTGTCGAATTCGCCATTGGCCAGTAAGGGTTGCAGTTGCTCCCATACCACCTGGTTTTTGTTCGTCACCGTAGTGAGCGTGATGAATCGTTCGACCGCGATCGCGAAACCGACGGCGAAAACAAGCAGAATCGGAAGCATAAATACGCCACCCGATGCTAAGAAACTAAAAATCGAATAGAAGAAGTTCATCTCCAAGTCCTCTCTTGAACAGAATGTCAAAAACCAATATCAGCGCAGACCAGAGAATATTGACCTCTCAGTGAGATGAATGTGATCCAGTCCACGATAAGGACCGACGCAAACGTAGGCTCCGCGCTGTATTTAACCTTTGAAATTCAAATGGTAAATAGAATGCGCGGTTGGTCTCGCAAACGGATGACGCTCACTGCCGGATTTGATTATTCACCGGAACGAATTTCGTAGAATCTCAGCTCGCGGAGGAATACTTCTTTGTCGACCGGCCGGGCACGATCGTCCAGCGTATCGGTCAGGCTGATATCATCGCCGAGTTCGGATGACTTCCACGGTATGATGACGAGCGACTTGGGTGCTTCTTCGTTACCGAGAATCGACATGCCGGACAGCGTTTTCGGCCTCTCGATTCCGTCATCTTTCGGCTCATCGGCCAGCTCCGCTCGATCGGGCTGGCGTATCTCGGTCGGCGCGGGCGGCCGGCAAGCTCGCGCTCGTGAGAGCCAGCATCGCGCAGATTGTCGAAGCGCCCGCGCATCATTTCACCGCCTGTCCGAGCCTTGCCCGGATATCCGCTATCCATATCGAAGTATTGTCGTCACTCGGTACCGTGGTCATGTAAGCCTCGTAGTTTTCGAGTGCACAGCCCGGGTCCGAGAGGTACAGATCGCAAAGGACCGCCAGATTGCGCCTGGCGTAGTGATAACCGGGATAGATCGCCAGCGCGGTTTCATAACTCGCGCGCGCCTCGGTAAAACGACCGGTATGCCGATACACGATGCCCAACTCGTTATGGGCAGCGGGGTGCTTGGAGTTCGCCTCGATTGCGAGCAGCAAATTGCGCTCAGCCGCTTCGAAATCACCGGCGCGTCGATAAGCGATACCCAGGTCGATGCGCGGTGCACTCAGTTGCGGCGTCGCGTCGGCAACGTCCTCCAGCAATGCCACGCCTTCTTCGTGTCGGCCCTGCTCGAGATAGCCGAGTGCCGTCCGGTAATCGGACCGCATGCCCCCGGTGACCCGCGCCTCTTCGGTTATCGTAAATCCGACTGCTTCATCGACATCGATAGATCCCCGGGAGCGCGGCGAACCCGTCGTCGAACAGCCCGACAACGCCGTGGCGCAGACCACTAGCAATCCCGCATACGCAATGATATGGGGCGGCGTTACTCTGTTAGGCGATTTCATCATCGTATCAACCTCAATGCCCGTTAGGGTTCTTCGTCCATACCTGCCGTCACTTCTTCGGCGTGTGCGTCTTCACCCGCCACAGGGCGCTCGGTAACCATCAGGTCCTCCGGCCCGTTCTGCGGGGTGACCGGCATGCGATAGGCATACATCTGAATCGAGCCGACGAAGCCACTGCTTATCTCGCTCTTCCCATATCGCCCCGGCATCAGCTCGCCGAGCTGGTCGAGACTTTTCTGAATCCACGGATTAAATACGCCGGCTGCCAGGAGTTCGAAGTTTTTTTCGTGGACCTCGATCGCACGTTCCTCGAATGGAAACGCTTCCTCCTCGATGACGAATTCGTAATCAACCTTTTCCGCTTCACTGAGGCCCGCCGGACGCTCCGAATCGACCAGTGCGGCACTGAAATCGAGATATATCTCGGCGATGTAATACGTGGCCGCCGCCGTCACTTCGGCCACTTCATACGCGACAAGGTTTTCAAAAGCCTCCGTCGCCTGGTCCATGCGCCGCTGTTTCTCCGCCAGGCTCACCTCGAACGGCTGTGTCAGACGCAATTCAGCGAATGCCCCGTACCTTTGTTCGGCCAGCACCAGCGCTGCGCCGGCGGCGAGATATCGGGTCCGATCGGTACGTTCATCTCCGGCGTTCCGATCGGCCGATATGATTTCGTTCAGTTCAGCGTGGTAGCGCTCGTAATCCTGTTCGGCCTTGAAAATTTCGGCAAGACGGGTTCGTGTCTCGAGCGCAATGTCGAGCGGCTGCGGATATTCCGTCACGTATTGTTCGTAGACACGGGTCGCATCCGGGAGTATGCCGGCATCGTCGTACAGTGCGGCCGCGACCAGCAGCGCCTCGCGCCTCAACTCGGGATCAGCCGATTCGGCTGCAATTCTCTCGTGCTCGGCGGCAGATCGTCCGATCTGCCCGTCTTCGCGATAGATAAATGCGAGCTGTTTGGTCGCCTCTGCGTTCAACTCGTGCTCGGGATTTTCCGCACGAAACTCCTCCAGCACGCCGGATGCAAGCGACCAATCCTCCAGCTTGATCAGCGCGGCCGAGGCGTCATACTCAGCGACGGCGCGTATGTCCGACGTTGGAGCGAGCTTCTTGATGCGCAGGAAGTGATCCGCCGCGGCGCGGTAGTCCTCCAGTTCATTGGCTTGTTCGCCCTGTTTGTAGATTGCGGCGGCCAGGCCATCGACGACGGCCGCCCTTGATTCGTCGTCGGCCGGCGTCATTTCGAGCACCTTCACATAGGCAGGCTCCGCAGTGGTGTAATCGGCCAGATCGATCGACGAGTGCGCGATAACGGCCCAGGCGGAGCGAACCAGGTCCTGATCTGCAGACGGATACCTGTCGATCAGTGTATTTGCAGACTCGATAGCCGGCAGAAAACTACCCATATCGTAGAGGTCCGCGGCAGCGGCACCGAGCACCGCGGGCGCCTGTTCGTGATGCTGGAAAGTCTCCGCAAATCGCAGGGAACTCTTTACCGTTTCACCCTTGACCTCCAGCTGCTGCGCCTCTGTCGCGACTTTGAGCTTTTCCCGATGTGCGTAGACCGCCGCGTACCCGGCAGCTGAGGCCTGTTCGTGTGGCGCGTATTCATAGGCAGTGCGCTCGTATTCCCGAGCCGCCGCACCGAAGTCTTCGTTTTCCAGCAGCAGGTCGGCGAGCTGGTAATTGATCTGGGGCGATTCAATGTCTGCCGGGAACGAGACCAGAAATTCGCGATACCAGTGCTGCGCCTCAATGAAATTGTCAACCCGTTTGTCGACCAGGCTCTCTTCCTGGTAGAGGGCATGGTAATGGTTTGCCAGATCGTTCAGGTTCGTCTTCAGCAGCGCAACGACATCCGGCGAGCTCTCGACGTCGAAGTAATTCCAGTAAGCAGCGCCGAGCGCGTAGTTGCTTGCAAATTCCTTCTTCGATTCCACGACCAGTTTCGGGAATCCGGCATCGCCATATATCTCGACCACGCGCATACTGAAGTGCGGCGACACCTTGTGAAATGGATACAGCGCGACGAATGATTTGTATACAGATGCTGCGTCTTCGTAGCGAAGCTTGCCGAAGTAGAATTCGCCGAGGTTGCTGTATATTTTGTCCGCATAGCTGCGCTGGCCGTTGATCGAGAAGTACTCGTCAATCACCTCGGACCCGCCCAGATTGGAGAAACTGAGGCTGACTACGCGAAAAGTATCGTTGACACGGTGCTCGTCATTCCCGTCAACGGGCTGGTCGAAGTCGTAACCCAGCGACAGCCGATGGTCGAGCATGGCCATAAAATTGTGTAAAGCTTCTTCGTAAAATTCCTGCTTGTACAATGCCCAACCCATCTTGTAGTGGGCGAGTTCGTAATACGTAGAACTGGAGCCGAGACCGATGATGGCGCTGTAGGCTAATTCGGCATCCAGATATTTTTTCCGGACGAAGAAGTACTCGCCACGACGGAAATACACCTCGTCGATAAATTTGGAGAACGGATACTCGGAGACAAGTCGTTCCATCACGGCCATCGCGTCGTCGGGTTGTCCGATTTCGTCATAGGCGCGCGACATCTGGTAAAGCACCTGATCGCTGCGTTCGTAGTTTGGATAATTCTCGAGAATCTCGCGATAGGTTTTGATCGCCTCCCGTGGCCCACCCGGCACGGATCCCGATTCCGGCAGTTGCAGGTCTAATGCCGCTGCTCCGGCGAGAAATGTGCCGCGCTGTGATGCGCGTCGTTCAAATTCCTGTTCCGATTCCGCGAGCTCGGGTAGGGCGAGATCGTCATTCGTAGTCTGAGTCGCCCCGGTGGCTGCCGCCACATCGGGGGCCTGCATCTCGACGACCTGCGTTCCACCGATAACACCGTATTCCTTCTCGATCTGAAGATCGGCCAGACGGCGCATCGCTTCGGGTGTACGCGCGGATTGCGGTGTCTCCTCCAGATAGCGCCGGTAACTCTGAGCGGCCAGTTCCAGGCTGTCCTTGAGAAATACTTCTTCCGTGTCCGCTTCGACGCGCCCCAGTTCTGCGAGCGTGCCTTGCTCGCCGATCGTCGAGCAGGCGCCGAGGCCCAGAGAGGTCAACAACACCATGAGTACGCGTTGAACAGTCATGGTGTTTCCGTTCTGGCCTGTGCCTGAGTCGCCCGATCGTAACTGTCGGCGAGTGCAAAGCGCGCCTTGTCACGGTAACTGCGGAGATGATCGCGGCGCGCGACCAATTCGTCGATAGCCACTATTTCCAGGATCCGCCCCTGTCGGGCCATCAGAATATCGATTCTCTCGATCGACTCGCGTACCCGCACGCGAAGTCGGTCGACAGGTTGGTCGTAGCCCAGGTAGCTGTGCGATGCGGCCTGTCGTACTCGGACGAACTCAGCGTACTTTTCGTGCAGGAGAGCCATCGCTTCGTCCAGGCTACGCAGATTCCGATCAAATTTCGTCAGGCGTTCGTGATACTCGGTCCTGAGTGTCCATACCAGCAAACCCATCAGGCGGCGCGCTCGCTGCTGCAGCGATACTTCGTAGGATGACTCCGCTCCCGCCAGTTGATTCTCGACAGCCTCAATCCTGGTGATCAGGGCCTCCTCTTTTCGGGTGGCCAGAAATTCAGGCCGCGGTGTCGTCAACAGGTCGTTGCGACGCTTGACGAGCACCTCGTGCTGCTCCAGCCGCAACCGCATTCTCGAATCGAGCTTGCGGAATTCATTGTCGATTCCGGGCAACAGCGGTTCGTAATGCGTCCGACGGATAGCGACCATGTCGTCGATCGAGTCAAAACTCCGTTGCCATGCCACGAGTTTTCTGTGCAGATCGGCGAGGTCGAGGTAGTTCTGCAGTCCGGTCTGGAAATCATGGGTGGCCAGCAATTCCATCAGGTAATAAGTCTCCGGCGCGTCAGACAACGAGCGCAGCCGGATGACCCATTCTTTGTCCTTGCGTATTTCCTCGCGGATCAACGCCGTCAGAAACTTGCCATCCCTGATGCTGTCGATCGAAGCGTTGAGTTTCTCGACCTCGACGCCGAACGAGTCCAACGCCTTGCCATAGTAAACGGCAGCACGTCCGTGGACGTTCAGTTTTCCATAGGCGTAAGGCAAAGCGAGCATCGCCTCTTGTGTCGCGCGGTCCGTGACCTCGCGGCTGGCGAGTATTTTCCATGGCACGACGGCGCGCTCGAAGTTTTCGGTGGACATGCTCGCCCAACCGGCGCTAAGCAGTGCGCGATTGGAGAATGGCCCGTCCAGCTGGACGCGATTCAGAAAAGGCATTGCCCGGTCGTACTCACCGTCTTCGAGAAACATCGTCCCGATCACCAAATTGGACTTGTCCCGAATCGCGAGCTCGGCGGGGTCGTCGGCCGCGATCTGCCCGGCGCGCTCCAGCTGTTTCAGTGCCGCTGCGCGTTGGCCATCCCGCAGAAACGCAATGCCCAGGTTATATGCTGCGAAGGCGCCGAATCCATCCGAATTCTGAAGCGGCTTGAGCACCGTAATCGATTCGGCCGGTCGATCCTCCGCCAGGTAAATATTGGCCCGCAGGAACTCGATGTCATCTCGAATCGATTCTGGAACCCGCCCCTCAATTCGCTCCAGAGCGCGCATTGCATCGGCCATCTGGTTTTTCTGAAAATGTATCCGGGCGAGGCGGTAGGCTGCGTCGTTGCGGACCGCTTCGTCGACATCGCCCTCGAGAACCGCCTGAATGGCGCGACCCGCGCGATGATGCATCCGGTACCGTAACTCGAAGTCGCCGAGCGAAAAATTCGCATCATCGATGTGGAAAAAGAGCGTGTCCAGATGCGGTTCGTCTAGTTGGAAATGTTGTTTGACCTCACTGTCGAGTCGTTCCAGCGCCTCGAAGTAATATCCCTGGTTCGCGTAATAGAGGGCTTCACCGAAATAAAGATCCCGCAGCTCTTCACTTTGACATGGGCTCGTCGCCAGAGTGATGCCCAGCAAGAGTCCGATAGCCGAGAACGGCGCTCGACCCATGGCCTACCAGTCTCCGACTTCTATCCCGCTGCGTCCAAGGCCGGGGCCTGCGAGCGTGATGCCCAGCGCCCTGGGTTCGACATTCTTGGCGAATGCGAATTCCTGCGACTCGCTGAATTCTTTGCCGTTCTTTAACTTGCCGATCATCGTGACATCGATCCGGTGCTGGCCGGTCGTGATGTTCCCGGTATAGAGGCGCTGCACACCACCGTTTTGCAGGGCATCGAGTTCCTTGAAGCTGTAAATGTGATGCGCGGCCAGAGCCCCGTCGACGTCGACCTTGACGGCGTCGAGTCGAAAATCTTTCTTCTTCCGCGATCGCTACAAATATCGAAAGCTGTGTGTTCGACGGAAAAAGCAGACGCTCTTCCAAAGCATCGAGCTCGGAGGCGATGCTCAGGACATCGGATTTGACCTCCTGGACCTGTCCCATCCAGGCTTTTCATTTCAGCACTATTAATATCTTGCGCCGCGAGCGGACCAAGGGCGCAAAAAATAAGTACGCAACAGCGATGCACGGCACCAATTTATCATCATACTATCCATCGATTTCTGCAGACACTCAAACGTAACATCCGGGCATGTTTACCGGTAACTCTGTTCATAGCTAGCTTAGTGTTCATGAAACTTACAGACGAATTCTGTGAGCTGGGCCCACACTTTGACTGCGACATAAACGACACGGGCCCAAGCCATTCGCTTCGCAACCTTTTCGGAGCTGTCCCGCGCGACGTTTCCCAGTCCAACGGGACAAGATCACCGCCAGAGCCCGGCGCAGCGCTCCCCAGACTCGAATACTGCGATGATTCGTTTCCGCGGCAGTCGATAATGTGGCCTGCGTCACAGTTCTGGCGCAAATGCCGATTCATATTGCCAAACGCATATCATGAACAAGTCGTCTTTCACATCAGCGGAATATTTCGGCAACTCATTGGTCGATGCGTATATGCTGCCCGGCCAATTAGTGGCCTCCGCAACGAGTTCGGTGCTAAATACGGTCATCGGCGACAAAGATTTTCTGTTGTCAGTATTTTTTTCGACTGTATTGTGGCTTCTGCTGTTCGCTCTCGCACTCAAGGCCTTAGGCGTCATTCGGGCGTACCGCCGCGAACACAGGGGCGGCGGTCGCGACACTAATGTTCAATTTCAGGACAAAGTGGGCGTGCCGCAAACAATCGCGAACGTTGGGAGGACGGTCGGCGCCATCCGATCCGGATGCCGAGATTCATTTCGATAATCTGGATCTAGCCGTGCTTAATTCAGCCGCTACATTAGGTCCCGGGATTCGCAATGACTGCCCCAGATCTTGCAAACGAATTCGATTTGCGGCCCCCGCAAGTGCAGAGCAGCCTCGAGAAACTCGCCACAAACATGATGCTCGAGCGCGGTTTCGGCACCGATGAAGACTATCAGACCTACCGGTTGTCGCACGCGGGCGCCGCCCTCTTGTCCATATTGAAACGCAAGCGGGACTGACCCGTCCCGATACCTTTTCCGGGAGAGTCCGACGTCGAGACGCATAACAATTATAGTAAATGTGTCGATACCGATCCAGAACGAAGGCAGCGTCGTCGCCGGGATCTACCTGAACGGGGAAACTCGAAAGCGATGGCACAACTTGGCCGGTTTTATCTCGAAGGCGATGATGAGATCCGCGACGTCGATCAGGCGTTTGAGTGGTTTTCCCGGACGGCCAGGAGTCATTCAGTTGAGGGCATGTATTTTCTCGCCACGATGACGCGCAACGGAGATGGGGTGAATGCGATATCCGAAGCGGCGCGTTTCTGGTTTGAATCCGCTGCTGCCAAAGGGAAGATACCGACATTATTATCGAGTACTGCATTGAATAGCTGAACTTGAGCCCGCAACAAAAGCAGACAGTCGCGGTATTCAGCAGAATCCATTCAGGTCACATTCGGCAGCTTGACGACTTTGGTTTTTCCGTCTGAGTGCACCGACCAGGCTTGTCCGGAAAGTACGTCAATTTTCAGTGCGTCCACGCCGCATTCGCCAATCAACGCATACTCACCATCGCCGATGGTGCCATCCCCATCGTAGTCCACGGCCAAATGCATGTTCTCCCACGCCGGGTCTTTGGCATCAATCAGGTTGTCTTTGTTTGAGTCGAGAATAATCAGCGCGTCCGGTGAAGACTCGATCACAGCCAACCTGCCATCGTCCAGAGATATAGAAAAGCCATGACGAAGAGGAACGACTCCAGTCATTTTCTGCCCGGTTCGATCAAGGATGTATATCCCAACGCCACCGGCAGTCCCGGTATCGACGGCCAACATGCCGTCGCTGACGACGTACATATCGTCGCCCGACTCAGCCGCCGTACGTTTCTCCGCGCAGGCGCTTACAGCAAGCACCAGCAACAATATGCAAATCAATCTTCCGACGTAATCCATTTTTCATAGCCCTTCATATCTTGACGTCTGTATGCACTGCTTTACGTAGCTGCCCCGTAGGCGACCTTTTGACAGTGGCGAAACCATAGCCCTGCCCGATCAACACCAGCACGGTTACGAGCAATACAACAACAATCCATAGTATCTCGCGAGATTCCAGGACCTGGAATACAAAAGCATGTGCACACGTAAACAGAAACCCGAGATAGCTCAGCCTTTGAATACGTTTCCACCATTTCAAACCAACTTTCCGCACCATCCAGTCATTTGATAGCGTAAGCAGAACAATGAATAGAACCGCAATGACGAACCCGAGAATCGTGCCCCAGCTATATAGATAACTACGAATTTCCGGGGACGGCGGTACAGGAGAGCTTTCCACATAAATGCCAAGATACTCGTAGTTCATTGACAGGACATTGGCTAAATAGAAGTGCAGAAGACCATTCAGGGCGGCCCAAATCCCGATGTCGCGGCGAATATAGGAGTTGCCGAGCGGCTTGCCTTCGCGAAAAGCGTGAAACGGCCCGATCAGCAATGCGGCCCCGAGCAGAAACAGGCACAGGTAGGCGCTGACAATACTAAGCTGGTCACCGGCTGCCGCTGCGGGCCCAATGGCTACTGAAACACCAAGGCTAACCGCCGTAATGGCAGTGAGTGAAGCGTGATTTTTCAGACGCTGATTCATCTATTCATCGGAGCGCGCTAATCAGCCGCCATCCTGGAGATATTCAAATCCATGCGCGATACTTAACTCTGCCTTGCTCAACTCTTTGCCAACATAGGCCGCGTGATCGAGTTTGGAAACCCAGCCGTTGCGTACTATCGTTAAATAGATACTGCGCGCATCCTGGCCCTCAATAATTCGTAATAGTTTTTCTTTATACGAATAGTGCTCAACTAAAATTGCGCCGTTCTCGATATTGACGACAAAATATCCAGCCTTGTCCAGTTTAATGCGTAACGGGTCCTCACCTACCGCTGGGATACGCTCAACCGCTTCGTCCTCCTCAAAGGTGTTGGGCGGTTGAAACTCCTTTGCGACAGACTGTGGTGCACGCGCAGCCAGCTGTCGGACTTTTTCGTGAATCTCGCCGATGTCCGTGCAACCAATCATGACCACCGGCTCGATTTGTGTACGAAACGCTTCAACCTCCTCAACCGATGTGTTTGGCAACATAGGCCGCATACCGGGCGACCCGGGGATGCGCTTGTCCTTGTCAATCCCGTTTTCAAAGAGTGCGACCATAGTCGCACCAGTAAGGTGTTTAGGCGGTTCATTGCCAACGCATAATAGAAATCGAATTGCGGGATTTGAGATGACGTTCTTGATAATTTTCTCGATCCCGATATTTTCCGTTTCAACCTTGCCCGTGATGCACAGCCCGTCGGGTGGATGGGCGGCCACCGCCGAGGCCAAATCGACGCTCCCTAACGTACAAACAGCGACGGGCGCACTTGGATCGGACACGAAGTAGCTTCCGGGGACGTACGGCCATGTTGGCTGTTTGGCCTTGGTACTGGCGAACGTTTGGCTCAGCCAAAACCCAAAGTTTTCCATCTTGCTCGGCATACTTGTGCCTCGTGGTTTTAGATATATATTCCAGCATCAAAAGGGCGGGTGTTGAGAATCGCCAAACGCCCACGGGCTTCTGGTGGAGCATACATGGATGTATGCATACATACAATAGTGTATGCTACGAATATGAACGAGCCCATCAATATCTTGCGCCCGCCAAATACCGTTAGGCGAGCCACGGCTGAAAGGCGGTCAGGCCAGTACCGTGAACGGCTGTTAGAAGTAGGTGCCGGCCTCTTTGTCGAACGCGGTATCGCGAGAGTCAGTGTCGAACAGCTGGTCAAAAAAGCTGGTGTATCGAGGGCCACTTTTTACGGTTTTTTTGCGAATAAGAACGAGCTGGCGGGCGCAATCCTGTTGCCCGTATTTGACTCCGGCAGTAGGGCCCTGGCAAAGCTCAATGGACTGCCCCCGCGCCAGGTAGCAGAAGAGCTAATCGGCATTTACCTATACCTCTGGAAAGAGCATCGGAACGCGCTACTGTTGACCAGTAGTTTCGATGGAGTTGTCTTTCCGTATATCAAATCCCAGCATGATGCTTTCAATACTCAGTTGGAAAAGGTCCTGCGGGTTGTTGAGTCAGGTGGGCTGCTTAGAAACGACAGCGCGATACTGACTTTGCAGGTGCTTGCAAAGACCGCCATTCCACTTCTGCGGGTCTACAAAGATCGTGAGGAACTGGAATACATCTATCGGGAATCGATGCTTGGGCTCATTATCAAAGCATGAGATTCCGAGTTTTTCGCCACTAACAAATCTCAGCGCCCCTGACCACTGCTTTGGATCAGAGGTAGCACTGAGGCTGCAGCATTGCGAAGGTTGCAAAAGCGAAGATAGAAGCGTGGCGACAGGAATATAATGAGCGTCGGCCTCACAAGGCTCTCGATCATCTGACGCCGAACGAATTTGCGGCCTCGATGGCCACATGAAGGTCGGAAACTCACCCTCGACCTGGTGCAGAAAAGGGGGGAACGTCAATATGGCTTTTTACCACTTTAGATCTGGACCAGTTAACGCGGGCAGGTCAACCCGTTATGAAATCTCGGTCCAGGATTGTTAGTATTAGTAGATCGAGTTGAAAGCAGCATTTGCCTTGGCCGCTGGTGCATCAATCAGCGTGTAGCAAAAAAAAAGAGCCCTGTTCGGGAGCCGAAAATGATAATTGCAGTGAAAAAAGTACTTGTCCTGACTTTGCTGAGCGTCGTGGCGGTAATGGCCTATCAGTGGGGTAACTCCGATGGCCGGGCCGGTCGGGAAATC
>PVMK01120121.1_pt1 | contig 25874 bp, 36 predicted proteins | sample 1853481 | NCBI WGS metagenome assembly PVMK01 (sample SAMN08533507, study PRJNA380276) | Marine sediment metagenome, whole genome shotgun sequencing project.
GATCGAAAACGTTTTATCCGATTTGCCGAAATACATGCCACGTACAACGATCAAAGGCGATATGGGGGGAATCCTTCGCGTTGTCGAAAAGAGATCAGCACGGGCGAATTTTAATGACAATAGAGCTAAATAATAAAACTATGAACATAGACGATCTAATCAAAGCAGAAAAGAAAAAGAAAAAGAAAACGACACCCAAACCGAAACGCGGACAACGGGCGAAAACGAACAAACGAACACGTCGATAAGGGGCAAAAAAAAACGCCCGAAGGCGTTGTGTTTATGCGAATTCTTTTTGTAGTCGTTTTTGGTAGTAGCTTTTATTATCTTCGGTCACTCTTAAATTTGTTTCAAGATTTACGCAAGCTCCCAACATTAAACGATGGGTGTCGAGTGATTCTTGTGACTTATAGTCGTCTAAAAGCTGTTTTCTTTTTTTTCTTGTAATCGTCTTACAACCTTTAAGACATATTTTTCGAGCTTCGTTCCAAGTATTAACGCCCGCAAATAATCTATTGTTAAATACTACTGATTTAGTGAATTCGTAATTTGTCATGGTATTAAGTTTTTGTATGTGAATGATCTTGTTTCCTTCGTTGATACAAATATACGGCGACTTTTTATATTTTCAAAACGTTTTATAAAAAACTTATAAAATAATATGAAAAAATATTCGATACATTTAACACTATTCGCATTCCTTGCCGTGTCCATCGCGGTTTCGACTTATATTATTATTTCGATTTTTTCTGACAATCGCGACCGAATAATTCGTGAGATATACGAATCCGAACGCAAAACGCGCGATTCGCTGCAGATTGAAATCAAACGAATACAGTCGGACGGAACCCGAATTCAGATGCAAATCGATTCGATTACGCATGCGATTACAAAATCAGATCAGGCGATCAGCTATCAAATAAACAGATTGAAAAATGACCTTTTTACAGACGTTCGCAATTATCGCGATTCTACAAATTCCGCTTTACTCGATCGTTTACGGACAAAGCGTTGACGAAATCGTGATCGATGGCGATACGGTTTTTATCATGGACCGACCATTCGCGGAACTGGTTGCGGCTCGTTTCGATTCGTTGGTGGTCCTGAACCATTTCCAACGACAAGCGGATTCGCTGATCGCAAATTTTCAACACGCCATTTCGGTTCGTTCCTCTATGATTCAGGCACAACAACACCGAATCGACAACCTTCGCGAAGAAAATTCCGTACTATATAAACAAATCGAATCATTTAAACGAACCGATAATATTTCGGAAACGTTACGAAAGCAACTAAAAGCCGAAACAAGAAAACGCAAGTTCTGGAAATATTCGACAATAGGTGTCGCCGTTGCCGGGATCATTACTTCAATATATCTAATCGCACGATGAATTCAATTCGAATATATTTCAACGGGATCGAACAGAACTTGGACGATTTCAACGGTACGGAATCGATTTCGTTTTCGTTCCGTAAACAGACGACCACGGGCGAAACGGGGAAATCGTTCGCACCTGAATTCGACGTTCGTGGCGATGCGTTTTCGTACTTATATTCGAATCTAATTACGCAACCGGTTCCGGGTTTGACATCCGTGGACGTAACCGTGTTCGATACGTGTTGCCGAAACGATGACGGTTCCGACCGGCTATTGTTCACGGGCGAAATTAAAGGTTCGGACGTGCGATGGTGCGAAACGGAATCCGGAATCGAATCGTGTTCGATGACGTTCACCATTATCGATAATAGTGCGGATGCGGATGCGTTAACGTGTTTAAAAAACTTATTTCCATGGGATCAAAAAGATAAATTCGATGGTTCGGGTTTGTCGGACGGTATATTCGCGGGCCGTGATCCGGCGTTGTTGACTTATTGCGTCGATGTTCGTCCGGGTTTCCTTCAGGAAATTATTTTAATATTCGGATTTTTAGCGATCTTTGTTTTATATCCGATCGCTTTGATCGTTGGCGCTCTTGTTACGGTTGTAAATTTCTTAATATTTTTATTTTCGCTCGGTCAGTTCGGACCAATAAGTCAAGTCAATTTTATCGACGATGCGTTGGCGGTCGTCACTCGATTGCAGCAAATAATAGTTGGATGTGGCCGAAAACATGTCACGCCGTTCGTTTATTCATATCTAACGAATATGTGTGATATTTGCGGACTCGGCCTGAACTCGTCCGTTTTCGATTTCGGTGGCGATTATCACGATTCGGTCCGAATGGATGCCGCATTCCGTATCGGGTCGAGATCCACAACCACGTCCGCGTTTAATACGTTCTTAGCAAACCGACCAAATATAAACGGGGTTCAATTCTTAGATTCATTTAAGCAATTCAATTTAAACTGGAGAATTTCGAATGGTGTTTTGTATGTAGAACGCAAGGATTTCGAATTCGGTGGTTTATGGTTTGACGAATCAACACTTCCAAATAATGCCGTGATCGAAAAGTGTTTTGAACCTTTGGACGAATCGCCATTTGCATTCGCCGAATATAGTTACGCAAAAGACGGAATCGACAACACCGGCGACGAGACGAACCCGGATTGGACGGAAGAATCCATCGACTGGAACGTTCCACCGAATCCGATTCAGTCTGGACTATTTTCGCGGACGTTTACGTTTTCGACGGCTCAATTCCGAAACGATTCCGGTCGCGATGGTGAATCCGCTTTGGATAAGTCCTTGTATAAAACACTATTTCCGGCCTTAAATAATTTTAAAGGCGTGATGTTGATGGAACGCGGCGTTTGTTCGTTGCCTAGATTATTACAGATCGACCCGAATTCGGATCCACTCGACGCGCGCGTTTTGCGGTATCAGTCGATTTTTCCTGATCTTTACGATTACAACACCGATTGGTGGGTGAAACAATCGTACACGGACGGAACCGGAACGAATCGAAATACATTATATAATCGGTTTTTATTCTTAGACGATCCGAGAACGACCGGGATTAAAACACGGAACTATTCGATCACGGTGAACGCCGATTGCGATTTGATCCGTGGAATCAATCTGGATTCATTTATTCGAATAAGTCAAGGCGGGATCGTATTCGAAGGATCGATCGAAAATATAGACTATAATTTAACACAAAACACGATCACGGTCACGGGTAAAATATAAAAAGATATGCCATATAGATTCACCGATTTAAGCATTCAGCAAATAAATAAGGACGGAACAACACTTGGTCCGGTTTTATCATTCACGCCGGCAACGACACCGAACAATATTAGCCGATACGCAATCGGGAACCGTGTTCGGATGACAATCACCATCCAACGGTTCGCGTCGGATAATTGGAATAATAAATTTCTAAGGCTTAATTTATCACTATTTGGACCGACAAATGTCACCGGCGATCCGAATTTTGGATTCCAGACCGACGGATTCGTAACGAATTCGGTTGTTTCGGGCGTCAATCGATTAGGTTCAGACGGATTCGAAGGCACGCGACAAAATATTTCAGCAACATTTCAAAGGTCAGGAAACGACGTTTTTGTGGTCGTTGATTTTTATATCACTTTTGATATAGGCGAATATTTATCGAACCGATGGATCGGCGAAAATAGTGATCGATTTTTGATAGCTCGTCGAAATTTTGGGTCGGCTCCGCTACAGAACGCGCCGTCGTCGGTTTTTTCTGTATTGTCTAGCCTTGGAATTTCGTGCAACGTGTACGATGCCGGATCGACAAACGAACAAGTCTTGAACCCTTCGAACGGCGGGTTTCCTTTTTGGGACATTAAATTCGCGGCTCGTTGGTATAATGCCGATTATTTAGGAGACACCACCAACCGCCGTTTTTTAGAATCGATCGATATTAAGTCACCGTCTCAAATCACGAACGGACTTCCATCGCTCGGAAACGCAACCGCATCGAGCGCGCAAACGCCACCGGAATCGAACGTTGATAATTCGTTCACGGTGAATCGGAATCAGCTATCGCCAACCGAAAAAAACACGGTGACGATGGTTTTTAATGGATTTAGTTCGGGTGTTCCGGTCGTGTCTACGGTCACGGATGCGCGCGTTTTATTGATCCGAACCGATTCGTTTTTGAATTCAACCGATTTCGTTTCCAACTACGATATGTCCGAAGCCATCATTCCCGCGTCCGCACCTGGAACGGCTCAGATCGACGGCGCGATTTACACGCCCGCGTCATGGGTTCAAAACGGGATCACGGGCGAAATTACGGTGGTATTCGATATCGACGGGAACGAACTCGATCCGGGTGCGGAATATCGCATTATTGCGAACTTTTACGAAACGGTGAATCCTGATCGTAACACGTCGCACATATCGCCGCCATTTATAGCAAATTATACACCACCAATCGTTCCGACTATCGACGGATTTTTGGGAACGTACAATCAGGAATATAACAACAACGAACTGGATAATGTAGCACCACACCAACGAATTCGGTCACGATTAGAAGTTGATAAAACCGCATACAACGCCGCGTTAAGTGCTGCAGGATTGACGGGATCGTTTGACGATTCGTTGTTCGAAATTAGCGCGCAATTTATCGCCATCGTACCGACAACGCCATCAGTATTCGAACGATACAAGCCGAACACGTTGACGCCACCGGCATCGAACACGATTATTTCCGACAACATGGTGATCGTTACCGACAACGCGACGACGTTTTCGATTGCGGGGGTGTTTAGAGTTGAGGAAGGCCGCGCGGGTTCAACGTCGACGTTGCGATGGATAATAAAGCTAAAACAACCGACCATCACGCCGGGCGTTTTTCAACAATACGACATCCAATTCGATCAACTATTGAACGTAAACGATTTCGAAAACGATTCCGGAACGCCGCGTTTGGTTGGTATTCGTTTTTTGGATCTGGACACGTATCCGACCACGAAAACGGATTTGTTGAACATTTGCAACACGGATCAGTTTATCGCTGAACTCGAAAAGGATCCGGCCTTGTTGACGGGTTCGAATAATATTATTGCGACAATTTACGAAGCGAATATCGATGGCGAAACAACGCCACAACAAATCGAAGAGGAAGAAAGTTGGACACCGGCCGTTCCCGTTATGGATCAACTATCGGCCGGAAAACTCGATTCGGTGGAAACGTCCTTCGGTGCAGATGAATTCGCCACGTGGCGAATCAATGGTCAGCAACTAACGACCGGCGTCCGATATTGGGTAACGGGAATCGCATTCGATCAATTCCCGGACTATTGTCCGATCGGATTGGTTCAAAATACGCAAATGGAAACGTTCTATTTTTCGAATCCGGTTTCAGGTTGGACGGTATTGGCAAACAAATCCTTAGTGACCACCGAAATCACATCCGATCCGAATTATGTTGGCGGTATTACGACCGTATATCAACGCATAGTCGATTCAGTTGGAACCGTGGTTGGATATCCGACGTCGGTCGGCGATTCGTTCCGTTCAGTTCGTATCGATCCGTCATTGGGTTCGGTTTTTGTCGAATGGAGAATCGACGCGCAATTCGATCCGGGAACGGGGCCGCATACGGTTTCGCACACGTTTCGGTTCGAAATACCGATTCCACCAATCGATTCGGGTTCGGTTTTCTATAACGACAATACTTATTTATGTACGGATTTAGGATAATTGCTGAATCCGTATTCGTCCACGAATATAAAATAAAATATTTATAAAATGTTTTTAACCGTGAAAACGTATTTTTAAGTCATGGCAACGATTGTTTATCCGATTATATACACGGCAGCGGACGCGCGTTCGTACTCGTTCCGCGCTCAATTGCCGATTAAATACGTTTGTCCGGTTATCCCTCCAGGATTCAACACGGACCCGAATTCGCTATGGAATTGCACACGATGCGGTTCCGCACGCGAATTTTATCAGCCATTCGAACGCGGTGATATTATTCCGTTTCAAACATCATTCGAAGACAATTACAACAACCCGAACGACGTATTAAACGCCGGAATTCGCGGTTTGATATCTTCGGTCAATTACTACGTAGAAATCGAACTTTTGGACGGCGATGGAACGTTGGTGTCTAATATAGCCGACGACTTTTGTTCTGATTATTGGGTCGGATATGATGCCGAATTCGGATCGTTGCAAACGTGGTTCGTAAACACGGGATTATTCCCGTCGAACCTAAAATGTTTTAGTTTAAAAATTACATATTATAAGATCGACCAAACGTCAGGATTGCCGGCCATTGAGAGGGTTATTTATACCGAGCAATTCCGCGAAAACGTTTCGTGTCGGTCTACGGTTGCGATTCAAAGTTCGTACGCGAACACGGATTGCAATGGGAATTTTTACGGGTTTGTACCCAATTTTTTAGGAACGAATAATCCCGTGTTTTATAACTTTATTCGCATATTTGGTTCGGTCGACTATGTTGGCGAAGCTGAAGAACGCGAAACGAATGATCGTGGCGTCGTTTTACGTCAAACGATCATAAAAGAGTATAAAATAATTTCGGGTTTATATCCTGAATTTTACGTCCAGAGATTGTCGCAAACTGTGAGAGGGAACGCGATTTTTGTCGATGGCGTTGAATATAAGGATTTCGAATTCCCAAACAAACCGGACGACCACCGTATGTTCGAACTCGATTTAACATTCAACACGGAATGTTTATTGGATAATCGAAATTGTAATTTTTAACATATTATCAAACAAAAAAAATATCTTTTTAAGATGAAATTTAATAAATCAAAAGCATATATTTTGGGTGTTTTCGGTTGTCCTCCATGCGTTGACGAAGAAGAATATCCGAACTACCTTTGCGATGGATGCGATACGACTATTTTGGACGGTGGGATCAAGGGGTGGATCGCGAAAAAATGCGATTACACGTTTTCGGACATTACCGATTCCGCAGAATGGGAAACCGCAATCGCGAACAAAGACGTTTTCGGACGTATCAACGGAAACCGTATTTTGGGCGAAATGCCGGCGCCCGATTTCAGCACGAAACGCTATGGTTCGTGCGGTCAGGAAGAAGTCACGAAACAATCGCGAACGGTCAGTCTCCAGGATGCCGAAAACGATTCGGACCTTTCGTTGGATGTTATTTATAACTATCTCGCGAAAAAATTCCCGAACTACGAATTCGCATTCGTATCGTGTGACAATCGTTTGATCGGATTTTTCGACGATGTTGCGGTTCGTACATTTCACGTCGCACCACAAACGAACGAAGAAAATGCGTATTTCACCGCCGAATTCCGATACGTCGAACAGGTGGGAGAATTCGCGCAATTCCAACTCGATTTTCTTAACACCTTAACGTTGAACGTTTGTTGGGTGTCGTCCATCGTCGTTTCGGGTGAAGGTGCAGCCGTGACCGTTCCGAATGGTTCAGACTTGCAAATGATCGCAACCGTATTGCCTACAAGCGCGACGGACGCGACGGTGGTTTGGTCTGTAGTGAACGGAACCGGAACCGCAACCATTGACGCAAACGGACTATTATCCGGAACCGGAATTGGAACCGTAACAGTAATCGCAACCGCGAACGATGCCGGTGCGGTGTCTGGATCAATCGAAATTGAAGTAGTATAAACAAAACAAAGGGATGAACGCAGAACAATTCGTGCAATTTATATCGGAGGCGGCAACGTTAAACACGCCGCCTTCGAATCCCTTTCGTGAAGATTGGGAGGAAATCAGAAAAGCGATCGAGCCACATTTTTACGGTGAGGTTCCGAACGTGTTGGAAGAATCATTCCCGAATGAGGATCCTAAAATTTTAGAATACAGAAAACAAACGTACCAACCAAAAACGGAATCGCCGGTGGTGAAGGCGATCACCGATTTGTCGCGATTATTGTCGACGTCGAAACATTCGGTTTTATTCGATAATGATCAGATGCAAGATTGGTATAAAACTTATAAAATCGGCGACGACGATTTGTTTCACCACTTTTTTAAGGTCGTTACACCGAATCGAATATCCGATCCGAACGCGTTATTTGTTATCGACGTGACCGGTCCCGGACTAACTTCGGCCCGCGAACGGGTGCAACCGATGTTTAAAATTATCCAATCGAATCGGGTAATTTTCAACGATCCCGATTTTAATCTGATTATATATTCGGGGGTGTCCAAACCTAAGTATAGCCGAAACACAATCGCGTCGATCAACGGTTTGTATCATGTCGTGACCGATGAGTTTTACGGAATAATCGAAAACGGAAATTTTTCGGTAATTTACGAACATAATACCGGTTTAAATCCGTGGTTTACGTTGGGAGGTCGTGCGATTCAGAAATACGATAATTACGGCAATACATACACGATATATAAATCCGATTTTTCCGCGGCCGTTCCATATCTGAACGATGCCGCAATTTTCGACAATCAACATAAATCGGTCATGTTGTCGACTTGTTTCCCGATTAAGTTCGTCGACGGGATCGATTGTAATACGTGTTCGGGAACGGGCCGTGTATATGAGGCCGGATATAATTTAAGTCCTGAACCGATGGTGATCGGAACAGCAGACGACAAGAAACAACGCGATTCGATCCGCTTTTACGCGCCGGAAACATCCACGATTCAGATGACGTCGGACGAAGCGAAATCCGCTTTGGAGAACGCGAAAATGGTTTTGAACATCGATCGTTCATTGAAATCGGCACAATCTGGAGTCGCCAAAGAGATGGACCGCGAACCGGAATATCTTGAAATTTCGAAGATTTCCGACGATATGTATATGAAATTGCAGCACACGTTGGAAGTTGTTCAAGCACTTGTTTTTATGGACACGGATTCGGAAATTTCCGTGAATCCACCGGTTTCGTTCGACATAAAAACCGAAGTTGAATTGATGGCCGAATTCGCCGAATCCCAAAAAGGAATGGACGCATCGATTCGTTATGGTGCGTATCTATCTTATATAGATCAGCGATACAGTCAGAACGAAACCATGAAGAGAATCGCGTATCTATCTTCAGCTTACACTACGTTGATTTTATTCACGATTGGCGAACGGAATAAACTATTGGCCGCCGGTCAGATCACGCAGGACGACGCAATAAAAGCAACTTATGTTTTTGATACTATTTTAGAGTTGCATTATACCGGACAAATCGATATATTTGAAGATGACATGTCAACGATTACGAATGCTATCGACACCGCAATACAACCGAAAATAGACGGACTCGAAATGGTCGAACCTGAACCCGCATTCGGTGACGATGACGAAATCGAAGACGAACCGAACGAATAATAAATGGCGAACCCAAACGACACAAACAAGCTAATAAAAAAAACGCTGAATGCGTTCCGGAAATCGGTTTCGAAATCGGAACCGATCTTCGCTGAATTGCTGATCGAATGGGTTTCGAAGTTTACGACCACGAACGGGAATATTTCGCAATCGAAATATAATCGGACACGTTTGGCGGGATTCCGAAAGGCCGTGAACCGATATTTGTTGCGTTCAGGATATGATGCAGCCGTGACCGAATTTATTTCGTCTTATGATCCGTTGTCGGACACGGTTCGCGAGATCCACAAAGATTTAAACGATATTAAGGTGACTAAATCGTTTGTAAACAGATACAAAACGTTTGCGATTAGTCAAACTTTAGACGGATTAAAACGGCAAGGATTAAACCAGGCGTTGACGAATCCGGTTCGAAACGAATTATTTATTGCCGTGACCAATGGCGCGTCATTAGAACAAACGATTTCGAGTTTGCAAACGCAATTGATTTCGACGCCTGATAAAAACGGGCGATTGATGTCGAATTCGATTCAGGTTTCACGGGATGCGCTCGGACAATACGAAGGAACCGTGAACGAAGGGATCGCAACACAATTCGGTTTGGATGCGTTCTTGTATATTGGCTCGCTGATCAACGATTCGCGCGCGCAATGTGAACGGTGGGTAAATTGGGACAAGCATGGTAAAAAGGGGCTAATTTTACGCGAAGAACTACAAGCGCAAATCGATTGGGCCCTAAATAACGGAACCGGATTCATTACGGACACGGTTCCGGACACGTTTTGTCAGAATCGCGGCGGCTATAATTGCCGACACACTTGCTATCCGGTAAGATCTGAATTGTACATTAAAAAATAGACGAATGGTAAAAATTAAAGCAAGACACAACGAATCCGGTAAAATTTACGAATTCAGTTCGTCCGATTGGTGGAACTATTCACAAACTGGACTATACACTTATGTAAGTACGACCACCACCGAATCCGAACCCGAACCGCGATCGGCTCCAAAAACGAAAACGAAAACGGTTGTAACGAAATCCGGATGCGGATGCGGTAAGTAATCGCGCAAAAACAAACGAAAACGAATTTATTCATCAAATATTTATATACATGAACAATCAAAAAACAGTATCAGAAGAATTGGTAAACTCTAAGATTAAAAATGAAAATTATTTTTCAACTAACAAAACGACTATCTGTGTTTTGGCCTTAGAAAATGGGTTCGAAGTGGTAGGTACTTCTGCCGTTGTAGATATTGAGTTTTTCGACAAAGAGTTGGGCGAAAAATATGCAAAGCAAAAAGCTTTAGATAAAGTATGGGAGCTAGAAGCTTACATTTTGCAAAATCAGATTTAAGAATTTATTCATCAAACATTTATATACATGAAATTTAACAAATCAAAAGCGTATCGAAAAGGTGTTTTCGGAGACGAAAACGAACCCACAATTGAACAAAAACTTATTCAGGAACTCGGAATCGATGCAAATGCAATCGAAAAAATAAAGGGGGGTGAACTCGATTTGAAGTCATATACGGAATCGTATTTCCAAAACTACGAATCAAACCTAAAATCGCGGTTATTGCCTGAACTCGAATCGTCGGCGATGTCGGAAGCGTTCGGAAAAGCTTATGGAAAAGCGGAAAAGACTATCTTGGACGTGTTCGGTCTCGATTCGGCAAAGTATGCGGAAATCGACAAAAAAGACCGTTTTAGCACTATTGTTTCAGACTTGAAAAGTCTACAACAACAACGGATCGACGGATTCGAATCGGCCGATGCTCAAAAGTTAGCACAATTAACGCAACAACTAGAACAAGCGAACGCGCTCGTTCGCAAGACTGAGACCGAATCGGAACGCCGATTGAACGAATTAAAATCGGAATACACGCAAAAAGAACACGCCGCAATCATTTCGAAAAAGGAAAATGATCTAATTAACGGATTTCAGAACCCGCGATTAGGTGCGAAGGAAATGCGGTTCATGGTCCGTGGGTACATGAACGAAAACGGATTTGGAACCGAAATCGATTCCGATGGAAATATCTGGATCGTTAAAAACGGAACGCGCGTTCCGAACCCGAACCGACAAACGGAAAATTTGAAACTCGAATCCATGTTCGAAATCGTTTCGACTGAATTCGAATTCGCGAAAAAATCAAACGGGGCCGAACGTCCTGCGGGCGCGATTAAGTTGGAAGGGAACCCAAATATCGATAAATTGCCACCGCAATATTTGAAGTACATGCAAGAAAACGGTTTAATGTAAAGTTGGGTGAATGATGGATGCGCTCGGATCGGAATCGGTTCGGGCGTTTTTTTTGCGGCACGTGATCGAATCACGTGCCGCAATTTATTTTATATAAGGTCACCACCACGCGAACGATAGTTGTAAATTTCTTTGATTAGATTTTTGTAATTTTTGAACGAAGTACAATCCACCATTTTTCGCGATTGATACGATAATTTATGCAAGAATCGACGCATTGAAAAATTCGGATCTTGTTTCAAATTTACGAGAGCGCGAACGAATCCGGATCTATTCCATCCGTCATAATATTCCGAAATCTTCTTTAATTGTTCGGTAAAATGAAGCGCCGATTTGTAATTTTTGAAAACGAATTCGCCTTCGTTGAATCTAGTCTTTGAACCGCCGCCGGTTTGCTCGGATGCGATCGAAATTGCCGCAGTCATAGTAAGGTTAGGGGAATCGTTCGCAAAACTTTTTCATTTTAATGTATTCGGGTTTTGACATTCTCGAATATCCTTCCATGAAATCTTTTTGCGTCCAATTTTTTTGATTTAGGTTCAACGCATGAACTTCGTCAATATTATAGCCTTCGACGATTATATAATAAATCCCGGAATCGGTAATTTCTGCAGCGGAAAAACGATGTTGTCCGTCGATTATTTCCATGTTTTCATTTACTAAGATAGGGCTTTTCAATACACCGTTTTGTTCCATATTTTTCGCGATCTTATCGCGGTGTCTAATGTTTATTTCTCGATTTCCTTTAACGATCTTAAAAATCGATAAATCTTCAGTAAATAGAATTTGATCTTTAGAATTTGTCATGTTATTGCATTTTAATTAAATTTATAATAACTCAAAGGTATAAAACTTTACAATAAAATGCAAATATTTTATAAAACATTTTTAAACGTATTCGTGTATATTACTTTCGAACCTTCTCACAATGGAACCGGAAACGGTTAGTATTTTATTTTTTTTTGCGCCTTCGTTAGCGAGATAATAACGATCTGAAATTTATTGAAAACGAATCCGGAAATGAATCCGGATAAAATCCATATTTAAAATGGCATCAGTTAAATTGCAGGACGCGTGGAAAATTATTCAGTTAGGACTTATCCCAACTGAAGAAGGTTTCCGTAACGCTCCTAGTCCTAATGTTGGACTATTACAACTATTGAACAGTCAAGCAAACCGAAACGCGTCACGCGTTAAACTCGGCGACGTTCAATCAATCGATCGTGGTGACGGCAAAGTTTACAAAGTATCACGCCGTTTCTTCCCACGTTTGGCCGCGCCTGAGGGCGAACAATCTCGCGTATATTGTCCGACGAACGGATCAAAGGTCAAGTACAAATCGGACGAAGTCGAAATCAAGTACGACCACGTTTCGCAAGTGATCGAAATCGACGACGCAATCGTTCGTTGTATTCAGGAAGGCCGCATGGACTACCAAAATTCATTCGTGAATGAGGTTTTGCGTAACTATTTGAACCAACTTGGACAAAAGGTTTCGACATTAGTCGCAAACGAAAAGGTTGGAACGTTTGTTGGTGGCGATGTTGTTCACAATCTTCCTTTGTACCGCGCCGATGGTCAATCGATCAATCCGGTAGGGGAATATATTATGGACGTAGATCGTCGCGAAGCCGAATTGAATGATAATTTCATTTTGGTAGGAAATTCGAAATTGAACGCATATCGTGACTACCACGCTTTGCAAACTGGAAACGATCAAGGTGTCAACGCCGGATTGGTAGATATCACAACGTCGATTTTTTACGATACGAACTTGGGTGCTGCATTTGGCGACCCGAACGACGTGATTGCGATGGCTCCGGGCGCTTTACAGTTGATCACCTACGCAAAGCACAAAGGCGATTTCCAATATGATTTCGACGACCAAATGAGAACGACCATCGTCGACCCTTATTTTGGCCTGGAACATGATGTGATCATGCACTATGAAAAGTGCGGCGAAGAAATCAAAATGTTTATGCAATTCGCGATCAAATGGGACGTTGTTGGGATGCCTGATTGTTGGTCAGACGATCCCGATTTCGATGGTGTGAATGATGTGTTCAAATACAATGTCGTTTGTGCTGATACTGGTATTTGCGATGTCGATCAGAATGAAGGTCAAGCGCGAAATTCTGGAATCGCTGACGACGAATTTTGCGAATCAGCGGAAGAGTGCGAACAAAATTGCAAATCCGCATTCGAATTCGTTTCCGAAACATATAGCCGACACACGGCCGCGTCAACGTTGACGGATGTCGTTGGAATTCGATTGAATGGAATGGATGTTGATTTGGGCGGCGAGTTCGATTTGACCGACGCAACCGGTTCGGCTAATTTCACCGCAGCGGCAAAAGAAAAAGTGAATTTCGGTTCCGTGTTCTTAGTGTCCGGCGCTTTTGCGGTTGGAACTACTACGGTGAATATCTTTTCCGATTCGTTCGTGACATCGATCGAATTAATTTCGGCGGCTTCTGCTGATCAGGAATTGACGTTGAACGAAGGGTCTTATATTCACATATACAGCACGTCGACGCCTTCGAGCGATGCAAGCTTGACGGATTTGGCATGGACAACCGGAACGGCGGTGTCGTTTAATGGTGCGCCGGCTGTTGCTATTCCTGCGGCGACTGCGAACTATTACGGTGATTATGATAATTATTTCGCGGAAACAACCGAAATCGGTGCGTATCAACTTGTCATCACGGACGATTCCGGATGTACTGATACAGCAAACGAAACCGTTGCGGCATAATTCCCGAATATTGATGAATAATAAACGGGATCGGATTCGATTCGGTCCCGTTTTTAAATATGATCCGAATGGATAATGTACTAATAAGATTAAAACCTGAATTGAAATCCGCAATCGAAAAGATTCGAAAATTCGCGGACCATCGGTTTCATGTAATCGCGGCCGAATCTGGAACGGAATTAAAATCGATTTCGATCGCTGAATTGAATTCGGCAAAGCTCGGAATCTATTCCGCGAACGGTTTGGAAATTGGACATCCATCGATTTCGAAATTTGTTGAACGCGCAAAACTCGCAAAAAATATAAAATATCTTAATGGTGTTTTATTTATTGACGTTGAACAAGACGAGACCGAACACGAACCCACGATCGAACACGAACCCACGACCGAACCCGAAACGGATGGATTCGAATTCATGTACGACGAACAAGAACAAGACGAAGAAGAACAAGACGAAATCGAACAAGACGAAATCTAAATATAATGATCCAAAAATCTTGCATTCAAAATTTTATCGTTTTACGCGATGGTTGTTATCTGGATTCAGATGGCAATCCAACAACAACACCCGATCCGACGTCGGGTTTTTGTGTTGAAAATTTGGAGGGGTTGAGTGTTGATAATATCGCCGCCATCGCTCCGGAAAAACTTGCATCCGCAACAAAAGTCGTTCAAGAAAAACTAAATTTCGCCGCAATAGTGGTCGAGAATCGGCTTAAAGCTATGTTAGGTGCGCGCGGAATAAAGCTGAACGCAAACGGTAAACAATACGATGCGTGTTCGGTCACGAATTCGACCGTGATCCAACAACCGTTCGACAAAGGTTTGCGGATATCCAAAAAATGGATGGTTTCGCCACAATCGGCGATTTGGGTGGAAACGATAAAAATAAAAGCCGACAACGACGGCACAACAACGCTAAAAGTCACGGATATCGACGGGAACGTGTTGTGGTCGAAACCGTTGACGGTACAAGCCGACATCGAACATCTGGTTTCGGTGCGGAAACATTTTCGAAAAGATATTATTTTTGTGACTGCAGACGCCACGAACATAAGTTTGTTCGAATGGCAATGCGACAAGTCGACCGGGTGCAAACCGTGTGCGGCTAAATCTGAATATTTATCGATCCAAGGGTGGACCGGAAATTCAGTATCTATAAACGGATATTTGGGCGCTTGTGTGCGCTTAGATTGTACGGATTTCGATATTATTTGCCAATTCTTAGACCGTGTCGGATTGTCTGTTTTATATCAACTAGGCGTCGAAATATTGTCCGAATGGATTTCACCTAATAATCGCCTGAATATTATCGCGACGCATGGTGTCGAATGGGCAATCGCAAAGCGCGAAGAATGGGAACAATTATCGGTTATTTATTTACAAAACGAAATGGACGCGATCAAAGAAATAATGATTTCCGATAAATATTGTTATAATTGCGAAGGACGAATAAACGTCATTCCCTTATTACCTTAATATGAGTTTAGAATTTTTAAAAGCGCGAATCGAATCAGTCGGGCAGATACTCGGATCGGATGGCGCACAAAAACGAATTTCGGCGGCGGCCGCATTCGCTGTTATTGGGGAATATAAACAACGGATTTTCACTGAAGGACTAGCAACCGACGGAACACCGATTGGACAATATTCGACTAGGCCATACTATCAAAATCCGAACGCTTTGGTCGGTGTTCCGACCGGTGGCATCGTTCCGCAAGGTAGAACGGGGAAAACGCAATTTAAAAACGGAAAAGCATATAAAACGCGATATTTAGCGCGCGGATATGCTGAATTGAGAGATTTGACCGGACGTCAATCGAACACGGTCGATTTGAATTTTTCCGGATCATTGGAACGTTCGATCCAAGTTGTTCAGGAAGATTCGACCGCGTTCATTCGATACACGAACGAAATCGAAACGGAAAAAATGATCGGCAACGAATTAAGGTTTGGACGAACCATTTCCGAACCGACCGAAGACGAACGCGAAACCGGAATACGTGCGGCTCAACTTGAAATCGAATCCATATTAAACGAAATCGACTAATAAATGATATTAGCGCAAAACATAATCGACGAAGTAATTCGACAAATTGAACCCGTGATCGGAAACGACACACACGGCGACGGTATCGGGATTTTTGATGTCGACGGACGTGTGGTGTCTTTATCCATTTCGAGTTCAGGAGAGCGCAAATATATAGGACTAGACGACACGAAAGGCAATCGGTTTTATATTAGATTAAACGGCGCCGTCACCGAATCGAGAATCACCGGAACGGCAAAACGCGGATCGTGTGGAACTGAAGACCGTGTCCGAATCCCTATGCGATTAGTCGCGCAACATCGTTGCGAAGATCCGAGAACGTTAATTGAAGGCTATAAGCGCGCATTGTACCGCGTACAATTGCCAAAACGATTCGATGGGTTCTCGATGCAATACACGCGAATAAATCCGGTTTCAATGAATCCGATTCCATGGGACGTGTTCGCGGCTGAGACAAAAAAGAATCCGAACGAACTGGTTTCGATGATGCAAATCGTCGCGATCGATTTCATTTTGGAATATCAATATAATTACGCGGACGATTGTCCGACTATCGAAATTTGCTAATCGTGGTAAACTGCAACCGGGCAACGCTACCACGGGACGCACGGCGGGTTCGAATCCCGCCATTTTAAACTATTATTATGAGTTGTTGTAATTGTTGTACAAATACGCTGAATTTAGGTTGTTTCGCTCCATGCGGACTATCCATTGATTTTTCCGATGGTGTCGCGTCTGGAATCGCGGGCGATTGGTCGATCCAATACGAATTCGGACGTCGTTCGGGTTCGAAAACGGTCACGTTAACGGACGCCGAACCGATCGTGTTCACGTTTACGGAATTAAATGAAAATTACACGTACACGGCAACGATTACGGATCCGAATGGCGATACGTACACGCGAACCGTTGACGGGATCGAATACGATTGTTTTAAATTTAAAACACGGGTTAATTTATGAAATTCGTAAAAGATGCAAATAAAAACGTGTACGTCACGGACGACGCCGGCGATCTTTTCAAAGTATTCCAACAAACGGGTGTTCAGATAGATTTATTTGGAATAGGTGAAACGATAAGGATTCGACAAACTGGCTATCCTGATTTTTTCGCGATCGTTGCCGACGTGGTATCATTGCAAATCGAACCGGGTGCGGAAATCCCGTTCACGGGAACGCCTTCAGAGCTTGTCGATATCTTACAAGAATCTTTTTTCATTATAGAAAATTGTGGCGGTGGTGGCGGTAGTGGAGAAGCGAACACGGCGTCAAATGTCGGAACGGGTGCGGGGGTATTTAAACAAAAAGTTGGTGTTGATTTACAATTCAAATCTATATCAGCGGGGGCAAATATTACAATAGTAGAAGGAACCGAAGATATTTTAATATCCGGTTCGGGTTCGGGCGGTGGTGTTTATGACTTCCTTTTTGAAGATGGGGCGCCGGGCGAGCAACAAACGTCGTCATTGACATATCAAAACGTCATAACTCGGTCAGTATCTTTGACGGCGGGAAAGAGATACAAATTTTCTTTTTATTATTCATTTAAGGTGAATGCGACAAATAGAGCCGGGTTTGTTCGATGTTATATTGTCAATCCTGCATTGATCGAAACCGAAATCAACGAATTAAGGGTCGAAAATAAAGATCCAAATAATTATATACCTTATGTTGCGACTCAATACATAACAGCCGGACAAAGCGGAACTTATCAAATAAAAATTGATAGCAGAATTCAAGCGCCCACGGCCACGGCTTCGATTAAAAATATCACTTTGGAAATTTTAGGGAAAATATGATTTTTTGCAGTTATAAAATAGGCGGTTTAGCGGTTGGGCGATCGATTGAGATTTGGAAAACTTCAGATCTGAACGGGAACGAACCGTTTTTGTTTTCGGACTCAGTTCCGGCCGGATATGAAAATATTTCGTCCGTCGAAAATATTTATAAATTTGGGAATCTAACAAAATTAGATTTTAAAAAAGTTCGGGACGAGATGAAACAAACCGTCCTGGATTTAGGATCATTAAAAACGCTATCAACGGAAACGGATCCGGATTCGTTAACCCCAAACGCGGACGATGCGTTTTTGATTGGTTCGGGTGCGGTTGGTGATTGGGTGAACAAAGATGGACAAATCGCAAAATTTGACGGATCGGTTTGGGTGTATTTCGGGAATAGTGGAATTTCTTCAGCGGTCGAAAGTTTAGGATTTTCATATTTGAACCCGATCGAATCTAAAATTGCGGCCGGCTATTTAATAGGAAGCATACCACAACAAATCGCCGCGTACAATTACGACGCGGAAGAAAAGGAAAATGATCAGTTTTTGTATAAAATATATGTACAAGATTGTCGAAAAAAGCGTTTCAAATGGGCCGAGAATCATTTTTTGCAGCAAATTCCGGCGAATACCGCCGAAGTTTTATCCGTGATCGAAACCGACTTTTTAAATTCTAGGTATTACGAACACGGGTTGGACGGGATGTTCGAATTCGGTGACATCGCCGAAGGTTTATCCGATTATATTGACGGAACGCCTGGAACGAAATTTGAGAACAACGGGATAAGACAAAAAAATTGGATCACATTATTCGGATCTAATATGTCCACGTTTTGCGACGAGTTAAAAGATAAACTTTTTTATAATGGGATAAATTCTGAATAATGAAAAAATATATATATGGTTTTGTTTTATTCCTGATTTCGATCGTCATTGCGTCCGTACTCGGACCGGTTGCGTTTATTTACACGATTATTCGGTCGCTTGTAAGATTAAGCCGAACCGAAATGCAAATGCTATTCGGGCGACTGTTTTATTTCATGGCATATTCCATCGACCAATTCGGAAACGTCATTGGTCAGTATTTATTTAATGATACATTGATCACTAAGGATTCGACCTATAAATTCGGGAACCCGGACGTGACAATTTCCGCAGTTTTAGGAATGAATAAAAAAAATAAAACGTTGTCAAAATTGGGAACGTATATTTGTAATATACTTAATTATATCGACCCGAACCACGTCGAAAAGGCTGCGGATTCGGAAATAATAAATCGAAAACAACGATGGAAATAGTAAGATTAGAAAATGGGAACGTTGAAATGCGCGACGGTGGCGTTTTTGTGTGGTCCATGCCACAACTACCAACCGAAATTCGACCAATCGACAAAGAAACCCGCGACCATGTGAAGCTGTTCCAAAACGACGGACGTGTCGAATATTTATACGTTGACGAAATAACCGAAACGCAAGTTTTACCGGATGCGGCGGTTCCGTTTTCGGGTTCGGTTACGGATTTGGCGTCGTTGATGTCGAGTGATTTTTTTTTGAGGTCGTGAGTGGTGGCGGGGGGTTCTCTGAATCAGTAATATTCCAAGAACAAGACACAAACACGGCAACTACAAACGCAATTTGGGCAACTCGTCACACGTTTAGCGGGGAATTAGATGCGGGGATTTATCAAATTGATAGTTATTTGCAATTAGAAATATTAAATCTATCGGGTAGTTTGAGGAATGGAATCAGAATCGATTCAGTAATAACAGCGGACCAGATTAAAGGGCAAACATTTCTATTGAACCAAGCAAACCAAATATTAAATAGGTTTATCTATTCCCATAGCGGCGGGACTGTTTTGATTGAATCTCAATTTAGGAGATTTACTGCGGCCACCTTAGCTCAGTGCCTTTAGCAATTTAATAATTAAAAGAATAGGATAATGCCAAGTTATAAAATAGAAAAAGACAATATACCTAGATATAAAAACTTTGAAAATTTAGCAGATGCGCAAAACTATGCTAATTCTTTAGGCTTTGGTTTTGTTGCTACCTTAGAAAATCCAGAAAACTTCCCCCCATTTATCAGAACACTATCGGACGATATGAGATTTTCTAAAGATTTGTATGATAATTTTGTACAATCTAATAGAAACGACAATATCACAATCGAAGAATCTCAACAACTTATATCTGTTTTAGGGGACTTAAAACAATTGATTGACTCGGGGGCGGTTGTTGAATTGATAGAATTGATACAATCTTTAGGCGGTGCCACAGTAGCTAGAGTGTACACGGCTGATCGGCAAAGTTTGGATATTTTGAAAATTAATAGCTATATAGATAGTTTATAAAATGGTATTGATGACGGATCCGTGCGAATTATGGATAAAAATATTTGTTGTTGCGTTCTGTTGTATTACAGTTGGCACGCTTGTTTTTTTGATATTTTCGTTTGTGATTTCGTATTTCACCAAAGGCGGAAATTTTTGGCATCATCACCAACAAAGGACTATTGAAATTTTGGAAGAAAAGATAAAAAGATATGAGACGGATTCAGATAATTAAAATCGTTCACGTGTCCGTTCTGCTGATCGGATTCGTAATCGGGTTCGGATTCGTGCCACGAGTAAAGGAACAATTTTTGGAACTCGTTTCGATTCCAAAAACTTACAAAGCGGTTCCGGATGACGAAACACCCCAAAGGCCAATCGAATTTCCAAAAGCTTATGCGATAATACAGAAAAACGAAAACAAATGGAAGCGCTGATAATCGCGGCAATGATCGCCGCCATGATAAGATTTTTACACTATTGTATCGGATCGCCTTCGATTGATGCCGAAACGGGGAATCCCGTCACGCATAAAGGCCGAATATTTTCGATTTACGGACGTTTTATTTCGTCCAGATACATTCTATTCGAAAACAAAGAAGATGCGCGCACACGCTCAAATTTTAACGCGTGGCAACAAAAACGGATCATTGAACACGAACGCGAAATGGAATCCGCTTCGCCTTTGGAACAACACAATCTAATAGAACAACTACAAAAGGACATTGAAAAAACAAAAGCCGATTTCGAATCCAGACGAAAACCGAATCCGTGGATGGCTGCGGGGATGTGTCCGATATGCTTCGGAACGTGGGTTTCGTTGGTGTTGTGGCTATTCGTGCCAATCATGTTCGGAATTGAACCCGGTTTCGTTATCTTTGGAATTCCGACTTCTGTTATAATATCCAACCGATTAAAAATATAAACATACACGGCCGCGAGTAGTCCGAACAGCAAATGCGCCACCGGTCACGGAAGCGCATTCGTTTTTTTGGTTTGTTTCCCATCGTTTAGGACTTGTCCTTCGGTGGGTTTTTTATGTCAGATACAAAGGTGATCAACTCGTCGTGTCGAACCGTGATCGTCGTTTTTCTAGTCCGTGGATTGTATTTCGCGGACATTGATTTCGAGAATGTAAACGGCTTCGTCAGGTAGACCGCGAACGCCTGGTCGATGGTTTCGTTCCGGTCGTTGTAGTCATAATCTTCGGGATAAAATTCGAAATCGGGTTCAGGTTGTCCGTTTACGATTACGGTTCCGGCCGAATTGAATTGAATCGAATTGAATCGGTCCGGTATTTTGTGAATAGCTCGTTTTAGATGGATTAAGTTCATTCTTTAAATTTTATTAAGTGCGGAACCTGATCGATTTCGCAAGTAAGAATCGCGGAATCTTTGTTATCGATTAGGCATGCGATTCGAGTGATTGAAAAAATTTCCAAAAAGGATTCCAAAGGTGATTCGCCGCAATTAGTTCGAAGTAAATCGAACCACATGCACCAAAGTTCGTTCGGATCGTATAAAAGTAAAAACGCGTGATTCGGTTCGGACACGAACAACGGGATCAGTTCATAATCTTCGAAATCGTCATAGTTGAAAAAGTTGAAAAATTCTTCTTCGCCAATGGCATGTTCCGACGCGTAAACGATTTCGAACCCGTCAACGAAATGACGTAAATCCGTGAACGGGAATCCATTCGGTTTCGGCTTCGCGTTCGGTTTGCTTAGAATCGTTTTGTCGTTCATCAGGCACGCCACCGCAGCCGGCAAACATTGGCCGTTTATGGGTTTTATTTTTGGTAGGGTTAATTCCATTTGTTTAGTTTGTTAACGTTTCCAGATTGTCGGATGGTCCCTAAAAGATTATTCCTACTTTTGTTGTATGTGATCGATTTATTTTGTTTCGATTTATATGATCTGAAGAAATTTTCATCGCCTAATTTTAGATCAAACTTCCCACCGCCTAATTCGATACGGCCAATATTAAAAAGTTTTGTATATCTTAATATTATTTTTATATAATCAGGCGTTGACGTATTGAAAAAACTACACTTTAAAGACTCGTCATAGGACCGACTAATAATAAAAATATCACTAAATAGAAACACCGCGAACGGTTGTTTGTTATTTTTTAAGAACTTAGAATTTCTATAAATTTGACATTGGCCGACCGTTTCGTTTATTTTTTTTAGTCCCGCATTAGGTCCAAAATATTTCACCTCAATACCAAAGTAATCCGAAGGAAATCCGATGTCGATTAGGTGTTTCTTTGCCTTGCATAGATAATCAATTCGAACGCGATTATCGATTCCGTCGCACGAATATACACCGTATTGTTCTGGATATACTTCGAAATTTTCTGAAATATATTTTATTAGTCCGCTTTTTAAATAATCTTCGCCTTCGTTCAAAACATCCGATTTAATCGTTTCGACGCGCTCGCGTCATTATAATAGACTTCGAAATCTTCAAGATTCCGTAAACTAGGCCAAACGTGATTCCAAAAATTATCGGATCCGAGCGTTTCCCGAATTTCGCCTTCGATTACATACGTAAAATGATTATCAAAATAAGCCGACCACACGAACCGATCGAAACGCGTGAAAAATATCGCGCCGAAATTGATCACGATCCAGAATCCCAAAGAAAATATGACCGGGGTTTTTAATTCGTTCCATGCGTCCAAATTCGCAATCGAATCGAGTCCGGCACCGTTTTCGACACCGAACACGAACACGGCTGCGAAAAAGGTCAGAAACGACCACACGCGAAACGTTTTAATGAAGATTAAATAAATCATTGATCGTAAATTTTTAAATTCAATTCGTAATAAATTACACGCAATCGTTTCCAATATCCTTCGGAACCATATCCGCGACAATATCGAAAATAATGATCCGGATCGTGTCCGATGGCGTTCGGGTAGTATTTGTACATGAATTCGCCGTAATCCAAAAATGATTCACGCGCGGATCCGTAACACCGAAACCCATTGTTCGAATCACCTTGCCAATTGTCGCCGGTCTTTGATGCCGAAAAAATTGTTTTGGTGTTCAGCTAGATTCGACCGCCACCGCCGGATTCATATATCGCTTGACATAACGTTAAGCCGACCGGAACACCGCATTCGCGTTCTACTTCGCAAGCATATTCGAAATGATCGCGAATAAAGCTTGAATAAGGGTTCGAATTAAGTTCGAGAGGGGTTAAAACTATGATAATCAGTAAACTAAAAAATATTTTTTCCAAAATTTTCGTCTTTTTCTAGGGTCTCCCCCTCTACTCTGAACCGTTCAACGGTCCATTCAAATACATCATTTTCCAATTCGTTTTCGATAGGAGAGTGATAAACAAAACCGTTTCCGAAAATCTTTCGTGTATCGTATTCGGGTTCGTGTTCGTGTTCGTCGTCATCGGTTTCGTGTTCGGTAAACGCCCAAAGCGCGAAGGATCGAAGTTCATGCAAGCCGAATAAAAACATAATTATAATAATTGCAATGATGACGATTCCCATTTCGTGATTAGTATTTTTTACCGTGTTTGTGTTCGCGCGTGGCGTTGTATCTCAGTTTGTTTTTTATATGCCAATCGATATCGATCCCACGCGCACCGCAAAAATCTAGTAGTCGTATAATCGCATCCGCGATTTCATCTTGCATCGTGTCTTTACGTGGTTTTTGAAAACTAATGAAAAATTCAATTTCATAGAATCTTCCAAAAGGCGTTTTGAGTGATTACTCATTTGCAGCCCTTTGCGATCAGCTTCAATCGCTTCGTGACATTCACCGGCGGCGAGTGCTAAACATTCGATATTCGTTCGCGGTTCGTCCCAAAATCCCTTTTCTTTGTTGGCGTTGTAGATTTCTTCGGATAATTTATTTAGGTTCATTCTTTACAGATAGTTTTGTGTATTGATGGATCAACACGGGCGAATAAAACACGATAGCGGTTAAAACCGACATAAGTTGCCACCATTCGCCGTCCGCGCCGACTAGATCAAAAATACGTTTAAAAAAATCAAATTTTGCAGCCATAAAAACGAATAAAACACCGGCGCCGATTTTAGACATTTGATGTTTTCCGTTTACGGCAAATAATAGAATCGAAATATCCCAAACGAACGCGATCCCGCAACATAGCAAGAACACCCCCCAATCGCCCGCAGACGAATTCGTTTCGATGTTTATATACTGATATAGGTTTAATACCGTAAACGGCAAGAAAACGAAAATCACGGCCACGGTTCCCCACAACATCGTTTCCGGATTCGTTAAATATGAACGTAATCGGGACGAACTCGGTGCGTCGGATATTCCGTCCGGTTCCGAAACGGTTCCGGGTTTCGTGTGATTTGGTTTTGTTTCCGCTTCCAGTTCTTCAGGTTCAGCGATCCGATCAGTTGTTGGATCTGGTTGGACATCCGGTTCGCGATCGGTTCGTTTTCGGTTTCGGGTTCTGGTTGTTCGGTGACGACTTCGTGTTCGTCTTGTTCGGTTTCGATTTCTTCATGTTGCACGATTTGTTTTATAATAAATTTAGCTTGAATCGTATTCAGATCCGCGCCGTTCACGAATTCAGAAACGGCCGCAAATGATTCCGGATATTTCTTTTCAATAGACTGCAGACGTTTTCGCAACGAACGACGAACGAATTCGATATCGTATGCGATTTCGTTTTCGATCCGTTCCGGATTTGATTCGCGGTCGGCTCGTAACCAATCCGCAAAATTACGGCCTGAACGACCTTCGAAATTTAATGCGGTTTTGTACTCAGAGATTTTATACATATTTAAAACGTATGTGTTCGCTCAATTCGGGTTCGTGATCGACATCGAGTTCGTCCGCGCGTTTCGGCTGAACGGGAAAAGATATCGGGCGGTTTGTCTGTAGTGCTTGCCTTAGCTGATAACGCGTTATGCAAAAAAAACGAACGACGTCACCCATCGTCAGGAATTCGGATTCGGATCCGTCCGTGAATATTGCGCGAATCGGCTTCCTCCTTTCGTTACGCATCCGCGATCGGAAATTTCCGAATTCCGTGCGTTCACGTATTCGGAAATAGATTCTTTCGTGACCAATGGTTCGGTTTTTACGCGACCAATCGACACGAATTCTCCTGCAGAATCGCGCACGAATAGTTCGGTCGGTTTGCCTTCGGTTAATTCGCCGTTTTTGATCAATGACCGGATTCGGGTCATGTGATAATTTTCGTTTTTGTAATCTTTGCCGCCTGATATATCGTTCAAGGCTTGTTCAAAAGTTCGATACATGGTTCGTTTGTTGGTTCATGTTTAAAACAAAAAGCGGATGCCAACATGAAAACACCCGCTTAATCAATTACTAACTTAACACCTCATAATGCAATAATAAGCAAAATATTTATATTACGCAATAAAAGAAGTATTTTATTTTTAAAATAATGTCGGATTACTTAAATGGTGACGAACTCGATTCGTTGCCG
>PVMK01184470.1_pt1 | contig 25865 bp, 20 predicted proteins | sample 1853481 | NCBI WGS metagenome assembly PVMK01 (sample SAMN08533507, study PRJNA380276) | Marine sediment metagenome, whole genome shotgun sequencing project.
CCCGCAATCCCCGTATAATGGCCTGCAGCTTGCGGGCTCGTGCGAAACTGACGGTCAAACCGTCGTACCCCTCTACTTCGACGTGGTCCAGGTCGGCCAGCACTTCCCTTGCCATCGTCATGCGTTCATCCAGGTCAAACATCGGTGTTTTACCCGGACTCGCGGCCACAGCGATTATGACCGGACTGAACAGGGTCGCGGCCCGGCGCACAATCTCCTCGTGACCGTTGGTGAAGGGATCGAATGTTCCCGGATACATGGCCCCTGTCGCCACTAACACACTCCGTTTCGCCTAAAAAAATGCCGCTTCAGCCTTTCCACCGCGCCAATGCGTAGACTACCCGGCCCGCCGATTTCTGCTGCAGCAGTTCCCAGGAATCTGACAGGGCAGGCGGACCCTGCCGGTGACCGGTTTCCAGGTAAACAAAAGCTCCAGGCGCCAGCCAACCGCGGCTGCCGAGCAGTGTACACAAATTTTCCAGGCCCGGACCGTCGAACGGCGGATCCAGAAACACCAGATCGAAGGCGCTAGGCTCAGTTTGCAAAAACTCACCGGCATCTTTGTTAAGTACTTGCACTGCTGGGCAGCCCAACTCTTTAAGTGTTTCGCGCAAACCTTGAGCGGCGGCTTTGTCCCGTTCGACAAAGACCATCTGGGATGCGCCGCGCGACAGTGCCTCGATGCCCAGCGCCCCGGTACCCGCAAACAGATCGAGCCCGCGCGTGCCTTCGATCACTGGCGCGAGCCAATTAAACACGGTCTCCCTGACGCGATCCGGCGTCGGGCGAATTCCGTCGGCTACAATCCTGAGGCGCCGGCCCTTCCACCGGCCCGCAATGATTCGAAGCTTCGACTTATCGCCCCGGTCTTTACGTTGCGTCATCGAACTCGCCTATAGAAAGTACCCGCGCTGCGGGAAAAACGTTCAGGCTAATACCCGAAACATTTGTTCGCGAATTGTACGGAAAATATGAAATCCACCGGTACTCCAGCGCGTTGGCAGTTATTGTTCGCCGATACAGCTGATTTTCATGAGGTTTTTGTATGTGCACTGTAAGGTACCGGCGAGCAGAATATACAAGGGTAAACGGCAAGCTACGGGCGTCATTTATGTCCTGATGAGCGATTCCAGCATTAATCAGAATTGAGTGCCGGGCTGCGCCTCGGACAGAGGAACCCCGCAGGGTTCCGCCGCCACCTGTTTGTTACTGGGATATTCGTTAACATTCGCGCCTATGAAGGAGCGAACGGGGCCGCAGGAAGCGCAATCATCCAGCGCGGGTTTTTTTTCCCGCCTGCGACATCGCCTGCACCGGCGACTGGGAGTCGGGCAACTGGACTGGCTGGCCGGCGGGCAGCTCGACGACGAACTGGCGGAACAGTTAGAGGATCAATTGCTATTGGCCGATGTCGGCGTCGATGCAACCCGGCGCATCATTGACGGGCTGCGCCGCCGCTCGGCTAAAGATACCGGACCAGGCAGCGAATCCATGCGAGAGCTGTTGCGCGAAGTATTACTGGAAATACTGCAACCGCGCGCTCATGCCCTTTCGATCCCAACCGCGGTCCGACCCTTCCTTATTCTTATGGTAGGCGTCAACGGAGCGGGCAAAACGACGATGATCGGCAAACTGGCCAAGCGAATCAGCGACCAGGGGTTTGTCGGTCATGCTGGCGGCTGGAGATACCTACAGGGCGGCGGCCATCGAGCAATTGCAGGCCTGGGGTGAACGCAACGCCATTCCGGTTATATCCCAGGAACCCGGGGCCGACCCGGCGGCGGTGATTTTCGACGCCTTCGAGGCGGCCCGCGCCCGTGATGTTGATGTCGTATTGGCGGACACGGCGGGCCGCTTGCACACCCAGACAGGCCTGATGCGGGAACTCGAAAAAATTGTACGGGTGGCCGGGCGCCTGGACGAGGCGGCCCCGCACGAGAAGATGCTGGTGCTCGACGCCAGCCTGGGGCAAAACGCGTTGAATCAGGCGATAGAGTTTCACGAAGCGATAGGCTTAACCGGCATTGCGATGACCAAGCTTGATGGCGGTGCCCGCGGTGGCATTCTGGTCGCAATTGCTGACCGGTTGGACGTACCTATTCGCTTTCTCGGCATCGGGGAGCAGGCAAGCGATATGGACGTGTTTGACGCGGAGCAGTTCGTCGATGCGCTTCTTGAGCCGCACGCCGATGTCGGAGAAGGATCAACATGATTCGCTTTGAGAGCGTCACGAAACGATACGAAGGGGGACATGAAGCGCTTCGCGAGGTCTCGCTGGAACTGCACAACGGCGAGTTCGCGTTCCTTACCGGTCACTCGGGAGCCGGCAAGAGTACGCTGCTGAAACTAATCGCGCTGATTGAGCGACCGACTCGCGGGCTGGTGCTAGTCGAAGGCCGCAACATAGGGCGCCTGAAGCCGCGGCAGGTGCCGGAGCACCGGCGGAAGATCGGTATTGTTTTCCAGGACAACAAGTTGATGGAGGATCGGCCGGCCTTCGACAATGTCGCACTGCCGCTGGTCATTGCCGGATTCAATAAGCGGGAAATCGCGCGCAGAACCCGCGCCGCACTGGATCAGGTAGGGCTGTTGGATAAGGAGCGCAGTACTCCGCGCCATCTTTCTACCGGGGAACAGCAGCGAGTTGGCATCGCACGGGCGGTAGCTTCCAGACCCAGGCTACTTATTGCCGATGAACCTACCGGCAACCTTGATCCAGAGCTTTCGCTGGACATCATGAATCTGTTTCGCCGCTTCAACGAAGTTGGCGTAACGACGTTAATTGCAACGCATGATCTTAGTCTGCTCGAGCAACTCGACTACCGCAGAATCGAACTGGCAGACGGCGAAGTCATCGACCAGGGAAACATTTCGTGACACATCCGGCATCGACAGGCGCGAGACGGGGATTGTGAAGACCCTGACGCATTATCTTTCTTTGCACCTGCGCAATTGCGCAACGGCGCTGGCCGACTTGCTCGCCCAGCCAGTCGCTACCGGTTTGACCGTTGCCGTCATCGGTGTTGCGCTTGTTCTGCCCGCTAGCCTGCACCTACTGGTGCAAAACGGCAGAGTAGTCGTTGGAGGATGGGAGAGCGTGCGGGATTTTTCCGTGTACCTGAAGATCGGCACGGCTTTGGAAAATGCCACCGCCATTGCCGACGATTTGGCAGCACGTGAAATTATCGATTCGGTCGAAGTGATCCCGGCGGATGATGCGTTGGAGCAATTCAGGTCGGGCTTTGGTGTCAGCGAGCTACTGGATTCTATGAATAGCAACCCACTACCGCACACGCTGGTGGCCCGTCCGGCGGAAGTGGCTACGCCCCAGGCCTTGACCGCGCTGGAACAGGAAATACGCGCCTTGCCCGCAGTCGATCAGGTTCGTATCGATACCCAATGGGTTGCCCGCCTGAACGCGATACTGGATTTTCTACGACGCGGAGTCTGGATTGCAGCGGTAATGCTGGTCGGAGCCGTGATCGTAACCGTCGGAAACACCATACGGCTGGATATTCAAAACCGGCGGGACGAGATCGAGATCTGCAAGCTCCTAGGGGCAAGCAATGGTTTTGTGCGGCGGCCATTTCTATACATCGGGCTTTGGTACGGCGTCATTGGCGGCATCGTCGCGCTGCTACTGCTCGGTGCCGGATACCTGCTGCTTGCCCCACCGGTGCAACGGTTGACCGGGCTCTACGGCGGCGGGCTGGAACTGCTTGGGCTGGATTGGGTGACCCTTGTGGCCGTGCTGGCCGCGGGGATCCTGTGCGGCTGGGGCGGGGCCTGGTCCGCGGTCTCGCGGCATCTGGCTGCAATCGAACCGAAATAGCATAAGTTACTGTTTTACAAGGATCATTGTTCAAGTTCCGATGGAACTTGCTCCCCAATTAGCACTCTAACCATCCGAGTGCTAAAATTCCGGATCCGTGCATAGGGAGGCAATCGAACACGATGACTGAAGCCGCTTTGGTACCCAGCCAAAGGGACCTGATTCTTGCGGGTCCCGTCGGCAGCCTGGAAGCCTACGTCCAGACTGTCAAAGCTGTACCTGTGCTAAGCAGGCAAGAGGAACTCGAACTCGCGCGTAAATTTCGGGACGACAATGACCTCGATGCCGCCCGGGCGCTGGTCATGTCGCAGCTCCGCTTTGTCGTGCATATTGCCCGCAGCTATTCCGGTTACGGCCTACCGATCGGCGATCTTATCCAGGAAGGCAATATCGGGCTGATGAAGGCTGTCAAGCGCTTTGACCCCGAAGTCGGAGTTCGTCTGATTACGTATGCGGTCCACTGGATTCGTGCTGAGATTCACGAGTTCGTGCTGCGAAACTGGCGCCTGGTCAAAGTCGCTACGACGAAGGCGCAGCGAAAGCTGTTTTTCAACCTCCGTAAGGCGAAGAAGAATCTCGGCTGGCTGTCGGCGGAGGAAACCGACGCGGTAGCCATGGATCTAGGCGTCAAACCACACGAAGTGACCGAGATGGAGAACCGCCTGAGCAGCTATGACCTGTCATTCGATCCAACACCCGATGCTGACGAGGAAGCGGCTTATGCGCCGGCAATGTATCTGCCAAACCCGGAACTCAATCCCGCTGACGCGCTTGAGACGGAGAATTCGGCACAACAGGCCAGCACCGACTTGGCGCATGCGCTGGATTCACTGGATCAGCGCAGCCGCGAAATTCTCGAGGCTCGCTGGTTAGCTGAGCAGAAAGAAACTCTGCATACGCTGGCAGATCGCTACGGCGTATCAGCAGAGAGAATCCGCCAGATTGAAGCCGCCGCAATTCGTAAGCTGCGCGCCAAAATAGAACCAGCCTAAGCCTCGGACCACAAAAATCCTAGACGAATCGGTCCCGCATACCCGTTCGGGCGCGCGGAATAAATTTGAAATTAATTCACCGTTGGTGTGCAAATCTGTGAAGCAAGTACCGGTCACGGGCACTCCGTTTTGGCATCGTTCGGCAAATCTCCAACGATCTACAGCAAAGCTATGGCAACGAAAAAATCCCGAAATCTGAAATCCCTGCGCTCGGGGAATGGTGCCGGCCGCATCAAGCGCGACGGCGAGGGAAAGGCTGTCTGGGAGTGGGACACCGAAGGCGGGGAGGCTGAGGAAACATCTGTCCTGGTCGGCCGCCTGCACAATGATGATCTCGCGCTAGTCGAGGATACCCCCGACCCGGAAAACGAAGCGGGCCCGGAAGACGAAGTGGACTCGGAAAAATCAAAACTGAAAAATACCGACGAGGGCGGCGGTTTCGATCCTTACAGCCAAGACTAAAACTGCGCTTACGCAGTCGCTCCGACACAAAAGTCCTTCCGCTAGAAGTGGCTGAATTCGGCGTTGCCCTGAGCAGTGCCGGGCCGATTCGAACAGCCAGCAATGGATGGCATCATGACGCCCCCGTGAGGGCACTGGCCGTGCGGCTTTTCGCTATACTGCGGCGCCTATGATGACTCACCAGGTTGTTCTGATTCCGGGCGACGGCATCGGGCCGGAGATTACCGCCGCGGTAGTGCGCGTACTCGAAGCGGCCGGCGCAAAGATCGAATGGATCGAGCGTCAGGCAGGCCTGGCTGCGCTCGACCAAGGTGACGAGGTACTACCCGCCGATACGCTAAATGCGATTCGCGAGCACAAGGTTGCGCTGAAGGGGCCGTGCACAACGCCGGTCGGCGACGGCTTTCAGTCCGTCAACGTGCAACTCCGCAAGGCTCTTCATCTGTACGCGGCCGTGCGGCCGGTGCGCAATCTGGCAGGTGTAGAGACCCGCTTCGACGATGTCGACATCGTCGTCATCAGAGAAAACACCGAGGGCCTCTACAGCGGTGTTGAGAATGAGATCACGCCCGGTGTCGTTACGAGCATGAAGGTTGCCACTGAGCAAGGCTGCCTACGCATCTCCAAATGGGCATTCGTTTACGCAACAGCACGAAAACGCAAGAAGATCACGGTTTTCCACAAAGCCAACATCATGAAAATGACGGATGGCCTGTTCCTGAAATGCGCCGAAGCAGTCAGTAAGGAATATCCGGACATCCAATACGAAACGGCAATTATCGATGCGGCCTGCATGCGCCTGGTCCAGGACCCGACGCAATTCGATATGTTGTTGCTTGAGAACCTCTACGGCGATGTCATCAGCGATCTCTGTGCCGGTCTTGTTGGTGGGTTAGGTGTCGTGCCAGGCGCCAATTTCGGTGACGACGGCGCGACTTTCGAGGCCGTTCACGGATCGGCGCCCGACATTGCCGGACAAAAGATTGCCAATCCGCTGGCACTTTTGATGTCGGCGGTGATGATGCTTAATTATTTCGCCGAGACAATGGATGACGTCGACAGTCACCAGGTCGCCAAACGAATAAAGAAGGCCTACGACAAGGCGCTGACCGACGGGCAAAAGACCCGTGATATCGGTGGACAACTCAGCACCGATGCGTTCGCTGATGCGATTATCGAACGCCTGTAAGCAGATTCAGTCGGCACGATTGTGATGCCGACAAGCTCCGTCTCTCGTGACTGACCCTTACGGAGACCGGTCGGTCTGGCGCATCGCGGCGCCGATGACCCTGTCGAGCATCTCCGTGCCTTTGTTGGGTATGGTTGACACGGCCGTGATGGGCCACCTCGGTGATGCCTGGTACATGGGCGCGGTCGCAGCCGGCTCGATGATTTTCAGTGTCCTGTTCATGGGCCTGAATTTTTTACGGATGGGAACAACGGGAATCACGGCACAGGCTCACGGCGCCGGCAATCCCGATGCCATGAGAGCCGGCCTCGGACAACCGTTCGTTATGGCCCTGTTCCTCGCGGGACTGCTGATTCTCTTGCAAAAACCCATTGTTATTGCAGCGCTGGCTCTGCTTGATCCCAGCTCCGCAGTCGCCGAATCGACCGCCGAATATTTCCGTATCCGGATCTGGAGTTCGCCAGCTGTGCTGTTCAATTTCGTCATCATGGGCTGGCTTCTCGGCATGCAGAATGCCCGGGGCCCACTCGTCATGACCTTGGCGATCAACGTATGCAATATCGTGCTGGACCTATGGTTCGTCATCGGGCTCGGCATGAACGTCGAAGGCGTGGCGATCGCTTCCGTGATCGCTGAGGTGCTCGGTACGGCCACCGGTCTCGTGTTCGTCGCACGCGAGCTGGCCCGCCATGAAGGTTACTGGAACTGGGCCGATATGCTGGAACCGGAGCGTTACCGGCGCTTGTTCTCGATCAACAGTAACCTGCTGCTGCGAACGCTGGCACTGATGTTTACATTTGCTTTCATCACCGCCCAGGGTGCCCGGATGGGGGATGTAATACTTGCGGCGAACGCGTTGTTAATCAATTTCCAATATTTCCTGTCCTACGCGCTAGATGGGATCGCGCTCGCGGCCGAGGCCCTGACGGGAAAAGCTATTGGTTCCGAGAACGATGCCGGCCTGCGGGAAGTTGTCGGGCGAACACTCAGGTGGTCATTAATTTTCGCGGTCGGTTTCACCGGTTTCTACTATGTCGCCGGCACGGAGATCATCGATTTGCAGACCAACATTCCATCGGTTCAGGAAACCGCGCGTATCTATCTGCCTTGGCTGATCGCCTCACCGCTAATCTCTGTATGGTCATTTTTCTACGATGGTGTCTTTGTCGGTGCCACGCGGTCGCGGGAAATGCGGATCGTAATGACCGCCTCTGTGCTGCTGGTCTTTCTGCCCGTCTGGTACGTCTTCAGGGAGGCCGGCAATCAGGCACTCTGGCTGTCATTCATGTCGTTCATGGTCGTACGTGGCGCCGCCATGCATGTCTGGTATCGGTATTTGCTGCGTACCAATGCCTTTTTTCCAGCGGCTGATCATGGCGCCGGTCAGCGGTGAGTCGTAAGCAATGCCTCAGCCTGCGGAGTTGCCCTTCGTGATAGCAGGCGCAGGCAGGGAACTTGAACCCTGCAGGTATTCGTCGATGGCCCGCGCCGCGCCACGTCCCTCGTTGATGCCCCAGACGACCAGTGATTGGCCACGCCGGCAATCGCCGGCTGCGAATACTCCCGGAACGTTCGTCTCAAACTTGCCGTGTCGGGCGAGGTAATTCGATCTCTCGTCCCGCCGGATTTCCAGCGCATCAGCTAAATAGGACTCTGGCCCGAGAAATCCCATAGCGAGTAAAACCAGATCCGCCTTCAATAAACGCTCACTGCCTTCGATCTCGGTCATCTTCAGATTGCCGTCCTTCTTGGTCCACTCGACTGCAACCACGCGCAATGCCGATACAGCGCCTTTGCCATCGTCTACGAATTCCTTGGTCAATACGCTGTATTGACGTGGGTCATTACCGAATTGCGCTCTCGCCTCTTCGTGTCCGTATTCCGATCGCCAAATCAACGGCCATTGCGGCCACGGATTATCGGCTGGACGCTCCTCCGGAGGCTCAACCAGCAACTCGAGATTCACCATGCTGCGGCATCGATGTCGCATAGCCGTGCCGATACAATCCGTGCCCGTATCGCCCCCACCGATCACGATGACGTGCTTGTTCTCTGCGCTAATGTATTTGCCGTCTTCCAGGTTGCTATTCAACAAACTCTTCGTGTTGGGTGTAAGAAAATCCATCGCAAAATGCACACCCTTGAGTTGCTTCCCGGGTACCGGCAAATCGCGCGGCATCGTGGCGCCCGTCGCCAACAGCAGGGCATCGGAATCAGCCATGAGCTTCTTCGAATCAACGTTCCGGCCAACATCGGCATCGGTGACGAAATCGACACCGGCTCCCCGCATTAAATCGACTCGACGATCAACGACACCCTTGTCGAGCTTCATGTTCGGTATCCCGTACATGAGCAGGCCTCCGATACGATCCTCCCGCTCATAAACCGTGACCTGATGCCCGGCTTTGTTGAGTTGATCGGCAGCTGCCAGGCCCGCTGGTCCCGACCCCACGATGGCAATCTTTTTCCCGGTCTGTACCTTCGGTGGTTCGTGCCGGACCCATCCTTCTTCGAATCCGCGGTCAATGATCGCGTTTTCAATATTCTTAATCGTTACAGCTGGATCAGTAATACCGAGTACGCAGGCCCCTTCACACGGGGCGGGACAAGTGCGGCCGGTAAATTCCGGAAAGTTATTGGTTTCATGCAGGCGATCCAGCGCTTCGCGCCATCGCCCTTGGTAAACCATGTCGTTCCACTCCGGTATCAAGTTGTCAACGGGACATCCGGTATCTGACATGCAGAACGGAACACCGCAATCCATGCAGCGAGCGCCCTGGATTTTTAACAGGCGCTCGTGCGGTTCTGTAAAGATCTCTTTGAAATCACCCAGGCGCTGGATCGCGCTCCGGTAGGGGACACTCTTTTTCGGATACTCCATGAAGCCGGTTGGCTTACCCATGGCTTACATCCACCGTCGACATGACAATCGTTTCGTCGTGGTGGATCGTGGCCTCCATCTCTTCGTCGTGCTTCTTGCGTTCAGCGAGCACCCGCTTGTAGTCGGTCGGCATGACCTTGATGAACTGCCCGAGCACGTCTGGCCAGGCTTCAAGAATTTGCTCTGCAACCGTTGATCCGGTGTATTTGCGGTGAAGGTCGATCAGCTCACGCAATTCTGCAATGTCTTCGTCCGCCTCAACAGCATCAAGATCGACCGTACCGTCATTGCATTTAGGTTCGAAATCCCCGGCAGGATTCCAGACATAGGCGACACCACCGGACATGCCAGCGGCGAAATTCCTCCCGGTCGGCCCGAGAATGACCGCACGTCCTCCGGTCATGTATTCGCAGGCATGATCCCCGACGCCTTCGATGACTGCCCGGGCACCGCTGTTTCGAACACAAAAGCGCTCGGCCGCACGTCCCCGGAAAAACGCCCTTCCTCCGGTTGCCCCGTAAAGTGCAACATTACCGATCAGGATCTGTTCTTCGGGAACGAAAGTACTGTCTTTCGGCGGATAAATAATGATCCGTCCTCCGGAAAGTCCTTTGCCCACATAGTCGTTGCTGTCCCCCTCAAGCTCCAGCGTAATGCCTCTGGCAAGAAATGCACCGAAACTCTGACCGGCCGATCCAGAAAGCCTTACATGAATCTTGTCAACCGGAAGTCCCCGTTCGCCCCATTTCTTTACCAGCTCGTGGCTAAGTATCGTTCCGACGGTACGGTTCGTGTTCACGATCGGCAATTCGATTTTCACCGGTTCGCCTTTTTCTAAAGCCGGGCGCGCCAGCTCCAGCAACTTGTTGTCGAGAGCCAGCTCCAGCCCATGGTCTTGCTCGACAGTGCAATGAACATCGATTTTCTCGTCCGGCTTGATTACCGGCTCAAGAATTGGAGTCAGATCCAGACCATCCGCCTTCCAGTGATCAATTGCGTCTTGTGCTTCGAGCACGTCGGTTCGGCCGATCATGTCGACGAGTCGGCGAAAACCGAGCCTTGCCATGATTTGCCGCGCCTCTTCCGCCACCATGAACAAGTAATTAACGACATGTTCCGGAAGACCGGAAAATTTCTTCCGCAGGACCGGGTCCTGCGTTGCGATGCCCACCGGGCAAGTGTTGAGGTGACACTTACGCATCATGATGCAGCCAAGTGCGATCAACGGGGCCGTTGAGAACCCCATTTCTTCGGCACCGAGCACCGCTGCTATTACCACGTCGCGCCCGGTCTTCAGGCCACCATCGGTTTGCAGCACAACGCGGCTGCGCAGGTCATTCAATACCAGTGTTTGATGCGTCTCGGCGATGCCCAGCTCCCACGGCAGTCCCGCGTGTTTGATACTCGTCAGTGGCGAGGCTCCGGTGCCACCGGATTCGCCGGATATCAGGATATGATCGGCATGCGCTTTGACCACGCCCGCCGCGATGGTGCCAACACCGACCTCGGACACCAGCTTGACGCTTACGCGTGCAGACGGATTCGAATTCTTGAGGTCATGGATCAGTTGTGCCAAATCCTCGATCGAGTAGATATCGTGATGAGGCGGCGGACTGATCAGTCCGACTCCCGGGGTTGAATAGCGGATTCGTGCAATGTTCTCATCGACCTTGCGACCCGGCAGTTCCCCGCCTTCGCCCGGCTTCGCCCCCTGAGCCATTTTGATCTGCAGCTCGTCCGCGTTAGTCAGGTACCAGATGGTGACACCGAATCGCCCTGATGCGACCTGCTTGATTGCTGAACGCCTGGAATCACCCGACGGCAGCGGCTGAAATCGGATCGGGTCCTCCCCGCCCTCACCGGTATTACTCCGCCCGCCAACGCGATTCATCGCGACCGCCAGGGCTTCGTGCGCTTCCGCTGATATGGAGCCAAAACTCATTGCACCAGTGCAAAAGCGTTTAACAATTTCACTCGCGGGTTCGACTTTGTCGATTGGTATCGGTTTACCTGCTACACCCTCTTTAAAACGCAGCAGACCGCGCAGCGTGCGGTTGGCACGCGCTGCGTCGTTGCTATGTTCAGCAAAGTGCTGGTAGGCGTCAGGGTCGGAAGTCCTGGAAGCGACCTGCAGTAAAGAAATTGCTTCCGGATCCCAGGCGTGTTGTTCGCCTGTGCTACGCCAGTGGAATTCTCCGGGGTTCGGCAACATCGCCAACTTGTCGTCTTCTCGCTCCGGATATCCCAGTGCGTGACGTCGTAGCGCTTCCTGTTCAAGCACCGCGAAATTCACCCCTTGCAGGCGACTGGCCGTCCCCGCGAAACAGCGCTCGATAATTTCGTCACCTAAGCCCAGCGCTTCGAAGATCTGAGCGCCTTTATAAGAATGCAGCGTCGAGATACCCATCTTGGCCATGACCTTCAGCATCCCTTTCGACACTCCCTTGCGGTATGCCGCGACGACGCTACGATCGTCAGGAAAGGCGGATGCATCGAGCAAATCGTCGTGACGCGCTTGCCATAGCGCCTCGAACGCCACGTAGGGATTGATCCCGTCCGCTCCATACCCGACTAACAGGCAGTGATGGTGGACTTCGCGCGCTTCACCGGTTTCCACGACGATACCGATGCGCGTGCGTTTCGCCTGGCGCACCAGATGATGGTGTACCGCTCCACACGCGAGTAGCGGGCTGACCGGAACCCGATCTTTGCCTGTCTCCCGGTCCGACAGGACCACAATGCTAAAACCATCATTGATAGCCTGCTCTGCCTCGATACAGATCCGATCCAGCGCCGCCGCAAGACCCCCGGGGATATCCGAACGCTCAAACGTCGTGTCTATAGTTCGGGATTTCCAGCCGCGATGATCCATATACTTTATCGAGGCCAGCTGTTCGTTCGTCAAAATCGGATATCGCAGCCGTAGCCGATGGCAATGCGGCTCCGTTGTTTCAAGCAAGTTACGTTCCGGCCCGATGAAGCATTCCAGTGACATGATGATCTCTTCCCTGATGGAATCGATCGGAGGATTTGTCACCTGCGCAAATAGTTGCTTGAAATAGTCATACAGCATGCGTGGCTTGTCACTGAGCACCGCAAGTGCCGAATCATTGCCCATCGAACCGACCGGGTCGCGCAATTCCTTGATCAATGGCACCAGCATGAACTGCATGGTCTCGGTCGTATATCCAAACGCCTGCATCCGGGCCAGTAAACCGGCGCGATCGAATCGCCCGGGCGGGGCTTCCACCGGCAGATCTCTTAACGCAATGCGCTGGGCATCCAGCCACTCACCATATGGCCGTAGGCTAGCGAATTCGTTCTTCAACTCATCATCGGGTATCAACCTGCCCTGCTCGAAATCAATCAGAAACATGCGGCCGGGTTCCAGGCGGCCCTTAGCCTTAACATTTGCAGGAGCAATCGGAAGGACACCGACTTCGCTGGCCATAACGACGCGATCATCATGCGTCAGGTAATAACGGCTGGGACGCAACCCATTTCTATCAAGCACGGCACCGATGTAACGACCATCAGTAAATGCAATTGACGCCGGTCCGTCCCATGGCTCCATCAGGCAGGAGTGATATTCGTAAAATGCCCGCTTGGCCTCGGGCATCAAGTCGTTCTTCTGCCACGCCTCCGGGATCATCATCATGACGGCTTCCTGCAGGGTCCGGCCGCCCATTAACAGGAACTCAAGCACGTTGTCGAACGCACCCGAGTCTGAACAGTCCGGCTCGACGATCGGGAACAGCTTCTTGATCGACTGGCCAAACAAGTCACTGTGAAGGACACCTTGCCGGGCGCTCATCCAATTGATGTTTCCCTGCAGCGTATTGATTTCTCCGTTGTGTGACATGAAGCGGTTCGGTTGCGCACGATCCCAACTGGGGAACGTGTTGGTCGAGAAACGCGAGTGAACCATCGCCAAATGAGATGTGTAATCGGGAGCCAGCAGGTCCGGGAAAAAGGTCATCAGCTGATCAGGCGTTAACATGCCCTTGTATATCAGCACCTTGGTTGAAAGGCTGCAGATGTAAAACGCCTTCGCCTGTTCCATCTCCAAATCATTCCGGAGCAGATGACTGGCTCGTTTCCGGATCAGGTACAACTTTCGTTCAAAGGCGTCGCCTTCCAGGCCGCCGGCTGCCGAGATAAATACTTGCTCTATTTGCGGTGCTGCAGCTTTCGCGGTTGGACCGAGGTCGGCGGCATCCGGGTCGGTGGGAACTTGTCGCCAGCCAACCAATACCTGCCCTTCGTCTTTGCAGATATCGTCAACCGCGGCCTTGCACTTTTCGCGCTCCGCTTCGTCAGTCGGGAGAAATACAACCCCGGCCGAAAACTTGCCCGGTGCGGGCAACTCGGCCTGCAATTCGTCTCTGGCTACCCGCGCCAAAAACTCATAGGGGAGTGCGGTAAGTATTCCGGCACCGTCACCGGAATTTTTCTCAGCCCCGCGCGCGCCACGATGATCCATGCGACACAGCAGGTGGTCGGCGTCGCGAATGATTTGGTGACTTCGTTCGCCTTTGACATTGGCAACGAACCCAACGCCGCAGCTGTCCTTTTCGTTCGCCGGATTGTACAGGCCCTGCGCTCTGGGCAGGCCCCGTCTGACCCGGGCGCTCATGCTTTGACTCCGGCGAAATCGGTGGGACCAGCGTGGTCAATTACGGCAGACGCAACGGCGCGCAGACCCCACCTGGCGGGATCCAGCAGACTATGTTTTCTCAGGAATCCTGCGGTCATTGCAGCCCTCAGTGGTACCGGCGGTAAAGCTTGCGCCTCATAACACGCCATCGAATGTCGCCCGGGGGCCGCCCTAACTAAATGTTTTTGCTACTAATCTTCGAGAATTATGTTGCAATCAAGATGGCCGCCCAGAACTGCGCATTGTACCGGAATATGGCCTTTCCTCTCAATTACCGACCCCCGGCCCCGTCCTCTGATCTCTGCCGGAGAGCTGTGACTACGGTCACTGTCAGCCCGGATACCCCGTGCCATCATGGACGGCCATGAGCACAGACGACATAACACAGGTTCTGGATTTCTGGTTCTGCGAGCGTACGCAAGACGCGCCACGGATTGACAGCCGAATGGTGCGTTGGCTCGACCCGGACCCCGACCTGGATCAGGAAATAAAACAAAAGTTTGGCCCGCTGGTTACGCAGGCATCAAAAAACGGCCTCCAGGACTGGGAAGCCTCGGCCGAAGGACGTTTGGCCTTGATCCTTTTACTGGATCAGTTCGCCCGCCGCATCCATCCTGGCAGGACGGCAGTCTATCGCAGCGATGAACGGGCGCTAAAGCTCTGTGCCGACGGAGTTGCGAGCGGATTATTCCAGGAATTGTCACCCGAACAACGCATCTTTTTCTTCATGCCGCTGCAGCGTGCAGAATCGCTCAAGATTCAGCAAACCTCTGTCAGGATCTATAACTCACTGGTGGAAAAGGTTTCAGAAACGATGAAGGAAACCTTCGAAACGTTCGCCCAGTTCGCCGAACTTCACCACGACATTATTGCCGAATTTGGCCGATTCCCCCACCGGAACAAGCTACTCGGCCGCAAGAATACCACCGCTGAAAAAACCTACCTCGCAGCGGAAACGGCGCTGTCCAACCAATAAGCGACGCTGGGCATTCAGACAGAAACCCGAGTCTGATGCATAATCAACTTCGGGAAGAATAATCTGCCCGGCAATCGCTGGAGTAACAACGATGCTACACCGTGAAGCTCGTCGCGCAGCCATCATTGGTGGTGCACGGATCCCGTTTCTCCGGGCGCATACAAATTACGCAAAGTGTTCGAATCAGGACATGATGGAAGCGGCGTTGCAGGCGCTGGTTACAAAGTACGGACTGGCGGGATCCAAACTGGGTGATGTATCGCTGGGGGCAGTAATAAAGCACTCACGCGACTGGAACCTGGCCCGGGAAAGTGTGCTCGGAAGCGGACTGGCCCGCGAAACGCCGTCATTCGATGTTCAACGTGCCTGCGGCACCGGCCTGACTGCGGCAGTCCTGGTCGCGAACAAAATCGCGCTGGGCCAGATCGACTCCGGTATCGGCGGTGGTACCGACACCGTCAGTGATACGCCTATCGTATACCCGGCCAGTTACGTGGAATTACTGATGAGCAGTTACCGTGGTCGGACGCTTATCGACCGGATCAAGCCATGGTTTGGTCTGCGACCGAAACACTTCAAACCGGTCGTGCTCGGTGTCGAAGAACCACGCACCGGTATGTCCATGGGTGAAAGTACCGAATTGACCGCCAAGGAATGGGGGATTTCGCGTGAGGACCAGGATCAACTTGCACTGGAAAGCCACCAGAAAGCGGCAGCAGCATGGGATAGCGGATTCTATGACGATCTCGTGTTCCCGTTTCAGGGTGCCGAGCGAGACAATAACGTTCGTCGCGACTCGTCGTTGGAACAGCTCGCCAGGCTGAAGCCGGTTTTCGATCGCGGTCCGGGCGGCACCATGACAGCGGGCAACAGCACCCCGCTAACGGACGGTGCAGCAGCAGTACTGCTGGCTTCAGACGAATGGGCCGAGGAACGCGGTTTGCCGATCCAGGCTTACCTGCGTTACGGCAAAGCCGCGGCGGTCGACTTCATCGACGGTGAAGGCCTGCTGATGGCACCGGCCTACGCCGTTTCCGAAATGCTCCAGGACGCTGACCTTGGTCTGCAGGATTTCGATTACTACGAAATTCACGAAGCGTTTGCGGCCCAGACGCTGGCGACCTTGAAAGCGTGGGAGTCCCCGGCGTTTAATCGCGACCGGCTGGGACGAGACAAGCCATTAGGTGACATCGACCGCGCCAGGCTCAACGTCAAAGGTGGCAGTATCGCCATCGGTCACCCCTTTGCCGCTACTGGCGCGCGCATACTGGCGACTATGGCGAAGGTTCTCGATGAAGCCGGCGGAGGACGTGGCCTGGTGTCCGTCTGTACCGCTGGCGGCATGGGTGTGACGGCGATTGTCGAAAAGTAGATGATCACGGAAACCTGGCGACGAAATCCTGAGGAGTTCGAACAGCACATGCGATTTAAGCGGATTTTTTGGGTGAAGGGTCGCTGATGGACCGTTTCAGTTCGTTCCTGAGTGCCATCAATGCGATTCTCTGGCACGACTCTGTGCTATTCGTGCTTCTCGGTACCGGTATCGTTTTCACGGTCTGGAGCGGTTTCTCCCAATACCGCGCACTGACCCACGGTTTCCATGTTATTCGTGGCCGCTATGACAACCCGGACGACCCGGGCGCAATAAATCACTTCCAGGCTTTGTCCGCTGCGCTGTCTGCAACGGTAGGGCTGGGTAACATCGGCGGCGTCGCAATTGCGATCGCCCTGGGCGGTCCGGGTGCCGTGTTCTGGATGTGGGTCGTCGGTTTCGTCGGCATGGCGATCAAACTGACCGAAGTGACCCAGTCGATGCTCTACCGCAATACGGAGGATCCGGACAATCCGCACGGCGGTCCGATGTGGGTCGTCAGCAAAGGTCTTGCACGCAAATCGGCACGCTTGGGCGGTCTCGGTAAAGGCATAGCTGTGGTTTTCTGTATCACGGTACTGATATCAACCGCGACCGGCGGGAACATGTTCCAAGCCTGGAATACCGGCGAAATCACCGAGCTGTACTTCGGAATCCCAAGCGTGGTAAGTGGCATCGTGTTGGCGATCCTTGTCAGCATGGTCATTATCGGTGGCATAAAACGCATCGGCGCGGTTGCCGGCCGGCTGGTGCCAGTCATGCTGGCTTTGTATTTACTGGCTGGCCTGTATGTCATAGGCGTCAATATCGAACTCGTACCCGAGATGTTTCGGCTGATATTTACGGCCGCGTTCTCGCCCACAGAAGCGTCCGGTGCATTTATCGGTGGCACGATGGGCTATGCATTTCTGTTCGGCATGAAGCGAGCGCTGTTCTCGAACGAAGCCGGTCAGGGAACCTCACCAATAGCGCACTCCGCGGCCAAGACCAACGAACCGGTTCGCGAGGGCATCGTTGCAGGCCTGGAACCGTTTATCGACACGATCGTCGTATGCACACTGACATCGTTGGTTATTCTCAGCACCGGCATCTGGGAACGCGGATCCGTCGTAGATTTGCCGGAAACACCCCAAATTGTCGAGGCATCGGAAGGGTGGACCCTGGAAACCACGGAGGTTCCGCCAGAGCAAACCGTCGATTGGATTTCCGGGGAAAGCGTTTTTATCATCATCAGTGCTCACGACAATCCGAGCAGCGGCAACCGGCTGCATCGGATGTATGGCACGGTCGCGATCGGCAGCGACGGGCAAGCATTTATCGAATGGGACGGGCTGGAAAGCCCCGATAGGCCGCGCATAGACGATCCCGGTATCTACAAAAGTTATGTCGGCGCGACGTTGACGGCCAGAGCATTCGATTCCGTACTGCCGGGTCTCGGCAAATGGTTAGTAACCATCGCTGTATGGATGTTCGCCCTGTCGACCATGATCTCCTGGAGTTATTACGGCGAGCAGGCGACGATATATCTCTTCGGGAACAAGGGTGTGTTCGCCTACAAGACCGTGTTTTGCGGGCTGATCATTGTTGCAACGCTGGGGTTTATAGAAACCGACGCGCAACTCGACAACCTGACCGGTTTCGGCACCGGCGTCATGCTGATGGTGAATGTACCGATCATATGGATCTTCGGCCGGCAGGCCATGCGCGCCTACAATAACTACATCGCCTACCTGAAAACCGGACGGATGGGCCCGGGGCATTCACCACCTTCGCTCGAGGACCTGATCAGCGGCCGCGATGTCGAATGATTCCCGGTTAATTCGCTATAACGCGAAGTTCAGCAGAAAAGGCAAGGACACAAACGAAATCAAAGTCGAAACGACGATAGCACCGGCCACGTCATCGGGGTGCCGGTCGTAACGGGCTGCAAGCAGGTAGTTAAACACGGCTACCGGCATGGCCGCCTCGATAATCATGACGCCACGCATGGTGCCTTCGAAATTCAGAATCTCAACCAGCAACAGGCCGGCGGCAAAACCGATAACCAGGCGCAACAGCGACATACCGAGCGAGATGCCGAACCGCCTCACGGTAAAAGTCCCCAGCGCGTGGCCCATCGCGATAATCATCAGCGGGATAGCGACTCCCGCAAGTAACTCCACCGTGTTACCCAACCACAGCGGCATCGTACTGTCGGTTGTCAGTAACAGTAGTCCGAATACAGCCGCGTAAATCGCCGGGGTCGTGATCAGGGTCCGCCATGCTGCCTGGCGCCCCTGGAACAAGGGCCCGACAGTGAACTGGCTGACGGAATACACCAGATAGAAACCAACAGCCAAACCCAAACCTTCGTCGCCAAACGCGAAGTAGCACAGCGGCAGGCCCATATTGCCGACATTACCGAATGCGACCGGAGGCAGGTAACTGCGCAGCGGCTGCCGCAAGATACCGAGGATCGCCGTTGCCGTAGCCGTCACGATAACAAGCAGCAGGATTGCGGCGCCTATCATGGCAACGAATGAAGTCGAATCGACCCCGGTTGCACCAATGCCATTGAGCACGAGGCATGGCGCGCCTATGTTCATGACGATCCGGGTCACGAACTCGCGGTCGAAGGGCAGCCCCAAGCGGGCCCAGCCATAACCCAGCGCTGCGCAGAGCAAGACCGGTGTGATGATTGGCACAAGCTGCTGATACATAGTCGTACAGCTTACCAACTGTCGGTACGCTTAAAACCCCGCTTTGATATATTCTCGTCCTCTTCCCCTGCCACTTAAGTACAAGCAGAAAATGAACAGCGATACCGTCGAGCTCAATGCCAGTGATGGACATGGACTGCAAGCCTATCGGGCCCAACTGAACGGGTCGCCCAAGGGCGGTGTCGTCGTACTGCAAGAGATTTTTGGTGTGACGAATCACATTCGCCGGGTCACGGATCAGTTTGCCGAAGCGGGATATTTGGCTATCGCACCTGCGTTGTTTGACCGGATCGAGCGCGGCGTTGACCTCGATTACACGGCTGTCGCCGAGGGCCGGAAGTACCGAGCCGCTGCTAAACCCGATCAGACGGTGCTGGACATCGAAGCCGCGGTGAATGCGTTGCGGCCAGTCGGCAAAATTGGCGTCGTGGGTTATTGCTGGGGCGGTGGTATGGCTTACTTGGCAGCCTGCAAACTAACGATTGACGCGGCGGTCGCATACTACGGTGGGCCTATCAGCGAGCACCTGGATCTAAAACCGCGCTGCCCGGTCATGTACCATTTCGGCGCGCAGGACCCTTTAATCCCGAAGGAGACCGTCTCGGCGGTGCGCAAGGTCAACCCCGAAGGTATTTTTCATATATACGAAGAATCAGGCCACGGATTCAATTGTGATGAGCGCGAAGACTACAATCCACAGGATGCAAAGTTCGCGCTCGAGCGCAGCCTGGAGTTTCTGGGCCAATACCTATAGACGAAACATACTGCCTTGCCGATCAGGCCTCGTCTGCAATGCGGTTGCGCAGCACCCCGATCCCGCTGATCTCGACCTCGATGACATCCCCCGGTTGCATCCAGACCGGTGGTTTGCGCGCGAATCCAACGCCGCCAGTCGTGCCTGTACTGATAACATCGCCCGGCCGTAAGAGGCTAAACGTCGAGCAGTATTCGATCAATTCACCAATGCCGAATCGCAGGTCACTGATGGGAGCCGTCTGCATCGTTTGACCGTTGAGCCGGGTCTCCAACGTCAGCTGTGTTGGGTCGGGGACCTCATCGACCGTGACCAGCCACGGTCCAAAACTTCCGCTGTGATGAAAGTTTTTACCCGGTGTGAATTGCGAACTGTGATCCTGGAAATCTCTCAGTGTTCCGTCGTTGAAACAGGAATAACCGGCGACGTAGTCCAGTGCATCGTCGGCGGCAATATGCCGTGCCTCGCGGCCAATAATCACCGCCAGCTCGCCCTCGAAATCGTACTTTTGGGATGCCGCCGGTCTTATCATCGGTTGTTCATGGCCGACCTGACTGTCACCAAATCGCACAAACAGCCATGGGTACTCCGGCACTACGCGTCCCATTTCTTTCATATGGGATAAATAATTCGCGCCAACACACAAGATCTTTCCCGGATGCGGAATAACCGGCTCGAAAACAACTGTGTCGAAGGAATGCCGAACACCGTTTTGCGCCGCCTGTTTTGCCTGGGCTAAAGCACCGGCCTCCAGCACGCTGCGCAGATCGGGAAATCGGGCGCAGAAGTCATCATGAGGCTCCATCAAGGAGCCCTCATGCACCAGGCCATATGTCGGCTGTCCATTAATCCTGTAGCTCGCAAATCGCATCGGCTAATCCTTCCCGACGTGGCTTCCCGCAGTCATGAGTACCAAACTGTCCCAGGCAAAATGGTCATGCCCAAAACAAAAAGCGACACCGACGCAAGTGCAACTATAAAATGCCGCCTTCGAACGCGCTGAATCGTAAACGACACTCTAAGCCAGAAAGCCCCGCTGAAAAACATCTTCGCCGTTGATTCGCCCGAAATCAGGGCTGCGCGCGACCGCTTAGAGTCGCCTCGGATTCCCTAAAATACGCCGGGCGGCTTCCCCGATACGGACCGGAACGATGAAACTAGGCCAGGGAAAACTAAACCTCACCGAAGACCCGATCGGGAGGTCCATATACTCGCTCATGTGGCCGATGTTGGTCGGCATGCTCGCGATGATGTCCTACAGCATCGCCGACATTTATTTCATTGGCCGGCTCGGAACGATGGAGTTGGCCGCGGTTGCGTTTACATTCCCGGTCAATTTTATCGTCGGCGCGATGGCGCTGGGACTGGGGATTGGCACGTCTTCGGTTGCTTCCCGGTTGTTCGGTGCCGGCGAACGGGATGAGATTCAACGAATCACGACTCATTCGCTTTTGCTCGCTGTTGCCGCAGGGCTCGTGATCGTGCTGGTTGGCCTCAGCACGATCGAACCGGTGTTTAAATTACTCGGTGCAGACGACACGACGCTGCCGATGATCAAGCGGTACATGCGTATCTATTATCTGGGCGGCGTGTTTACTGTCGTTCCGATGATCGGCAGTTCTGTGCTGCGGGCCAGCGGCGATGCCAAGACACCGGCTAAGATCATGGCGATTTCCGCGATTTTTAACGTCGTGCTGGATCCGATCCTGATTTTTGGCCTGTTTGGAGTGCCACGACTGGAACTCGAGGGTGCGGCGATCGCCACGGTGCTTGCAAACGTCGGCACCGCAACGGCAGCTTTCAGCATTATATACTTCCGGGATCATCTGATTCGCTTCAGGGTCTCGCAACTGCGCCTGATAAGTGACTCATGGAAAAGGATCCTGCACGTCGGGATCCCTTCGATGACCAGCAGTATGGTCGCACCACTGACAACCGCGTTCATCACCTGGCAGGTAGCGCAATTCGGTCAGGAAGCCGTCGCTGGCTTCGGCGTAGCGTCCCGGCTGGAGGCATTATCTCTGTTGTTATTAATGGCCCTCAGTGGAGCGGTCACGCCGTTCGTCGGGCAGAATTTTGGCGCCGGCAACTACAAACGGGTTCGCGATGGAGTGAAATTCGCGTCTCGATTTTCGATAATCTACGGCGTGACAGTTGCTGCATTTCTGTTCATCGCTTCCTCGTTCATCATCGGTCTGTTTACCGATGATCCGGGTGCGAACGCCGCGGCGAGCATGCATCTACACCTGGTACCGTGGAGTTACGGAATTCTCGGTCTTTCCATGACATCAGTTGGTGCATTCAACGCAATCGGCAAACCGATGCCAGCCATGTTGATATCGCTGTCGCGCACCATTGGCGTTTATGTCCCGTTGGCATTTATTCTGGCCCATCTGCTTGGTTTATTGGGCGTATTCCTGGCCGCTTTCAGCGCGAATATCATTGCCGGGTCGCTCGGGTATATCTGGTTCCGTTCGTTGTACGGCTCATTCCTCGCCCAGGAACGTGCCGTTCAACAGGTATGAGTGAGACGCGTGAGTCACCGGCGCCGAACTGCGGCAGATTAGGATTGTCGGTGCACTGTCGGCGCGTAACACGATCATAATTCATAGGACGTAAGACAAGCGGCAGTCCAAAAACGATGAATTCGCAGCTTTGGTTTCAAGCGTACTGACTATGTTGCTGGCATTGTTTGCCGGCCCTGCGCAAGGCGGCGACTGGTCTCACTACGGTGGGGACCAGGGTGGTACGCGGTTCTCCGAATTGACGCAGGTAAACCGGTCGAATGTCGGCCAGCTACGCGTTGCGTGGCAAGTGCGGACCGGCGCTGCACAACGCCGTGGGCCGTTGTTGGCCGCGAGTCAGTTCCAGGCGACCCCAATCATCACCCCCGCCGCCGCGGGCAGCAGCGTTGTAGTTTGTACGCCGTGGAACCGCATTATCGCGTTGGACCCGGAGACGGGAGAAACTCGCTGGGAGTTCGATCCCAAACTCAGGGCAATCCCGCTGTATAACTGCCGGGGTGTCAGCTATTGGGAGGATCCACTGACGCCGGCGACCGAAGCCTGCAGGCATCGCATCTTTTCCGGCACCGGTGACCTGCGCCTGCTTGCACTGGACGCGCGGACCGGTCGGCCCTGCGATAGCTTCGGCATCGGTGGTGAAGTTCGGATCGAACCGCTGATCATAGAAGACAGCCCGGAATATAAACGCGGAGAGGTGAAATTCTTTTCGCCGCCGGTCATCGTGCGCGGAATTGTCGTGCTCGGTTCTGGAACCTTTGCGAAGAACAAGCGCGTTCGCAATCCTTCAGGGGCGCTGCGCGGTTTTGATGCGCGAAGCGGGCAGCTTAGGTGGACTTTCGATCCCATCCCAAGATCTGCCGACGACCCGGAGCACGGCAACTGGAGCCCTGCAGCACTCGAAGAGGCGGGAGCTGCCAGCGCCTGGGCGCCGCTTTCTGGTGATGAAGAACTCGGGTTGGTCTTTGCACCGACATCGAGCGCTTCACCGGATTTCTACGGGGGATTTCGCCCCGGTGAAAACCGATATGCGAACTCTACTGTCGCACTCGATGCACAGACGGGCAAAGTTGCCTGGCACTTTCAGAACATTCACCACGATGTTTGGGATTGGGATTCACCAGCACAGCCAATCGCCGCGGATTTGGAAATCAACGGCGAACGGAAACCGATCGTAATCCAGTTGACCAAGCAAGGGCTCGTGTTTGTATTTGACCGCCGCACCGGAAAGCCAATCTTCGAAATCGAAGAGCGGCCAGTGGCTCAGGATGGGTTACCGGGAGATGTGCTCTCGGCCACTCAGCCATTTCCCACAGCGCCGCCGCCGCTTAGCAGTGCCAGCATTTATCCGGAAGACGCCTGGGGCATCACTGTCTGGGAGCGTGAATTCTGCCGGAGAGCGATTGCGAGCCATGACCACGGCCCAGCATTTACTCCAGTGAAGGAAAAGGGGACGGTCAGTGTTTCCAGCATCAACAACTGGGCCGGCGGTGCATTCGATCGCTCCCGCAATCTCCTGATCAGCAATGCGTCAAATCTGTTCTGGATCACGCAGGCAATACCGGAAGCCGAATACGATCGAAAGAAATTCTCCTCCCTGGGTCAACCAGCGGAAGTGGTGGAAGGTTTGGGTTACGCCTTCATTCGAAACCCGTTGTTATCACCGTTGGGCATCCCGTGCACGGCTCCACCGTGGGGCAAACTGGTCGCGGTTGATCTCATCGACGGCACGATTCGCTGGTCCGTGCCCCTTGGCCACATCGGCAAGCTCGCGCCGGTACCGCTGCCACTGCGATGGGGAACCCCCGGCACCGCTGGTGGGCCGATCGTCACGGCCGGTGGACTCGTCTTTATCGGTGCTACCACCGACGAATTATTCCGGGCGTTTGATGTCGAAACCGGTCAGGAACTCTGGTCCGCGAAATTGCCGACCGCGGCTCACGCGACCCCCATGACGTATGCGGTTGGCGGAAAACAATTCATACTGATCGCCGCCGGCGGTCATGTGTGGCAATACCCGAAGATTTCCGACCACATCATTGCATTCGCCCTGCCATAACCCAGCCGATGTGGCATTATCACCGTCGGCTTTTCTCAAGTCATGCGATCGGAGTCTGCGAGAACGCATCATGTCGTCGCTCGGGCGATTCCTCGAGATCAGCATCCCCACGGAGGATGTGGCGGATTCATTAAGCTTTTACAAGCGACTTGGTTTTTGGGAATTGCCCGTCGGTGACATCCGCCCATACAACTACGCCGTAGTTAGCGACGGTTCGGTCTGCATCGGCCTCCATGCCGACGGCGTCGATCAATTGTCGCTGAGTTTCGTAAGACCAGATGTAGCCCGTCACTCCAGAACCTTCCGCGATCTCGGCCTGGAACTCGAATTCGAGCGCCTGGCAGACGACGAATTTAACGAAGCTGCCGTGGCCGACCCCGATGGTCACCACGCACTTTTGCTGGAGGCAAGTACGTTTTCGTCGTCACCGTTGGAAGAACACCATTCACCGTTAGTTGGTCCCCTATATTCCATCAGCCTTGCCTGTGCGCACCTGGAATCGTCGCTCGAGTTCTGGGAACTATTGGGATTTGAACTCGCGGACGCTGGGCCGGGACGCCGGGTTTGCATCGAGGCATCCGACCTGCGCATGGAACTGCGGGAAGAGAGTCGGCGGCGGCCCCCGGTGCTGAATTTCCGGCCCAGTAACCTGCAGCAATGCCTGATGGCACTGGAACAACAAGACATCGATGCAAAACTCAGTGGGGAACGCTGTAGCTTGAAAGCGCCGGAAGGCACCGCACTGGTTCTGGAAGGGTTTGAGCCGTAGCCGGCTATCGAAGGGATCGGCTACCAATTGGCCGGTGAAGCCAGCTAAGGTACGCACCTCGGAATCGACCGAAATGGCACAGATCGAGCACACTCAGAAGCCCGAAAACTTCCAGATCGCCGAATTTGGAGCTCAGGGTGTGTTCGTGAGTGTCTGCTTTCGGCCAAAAGCGGACACTCAGCGCATAAAGAATAACCTCGCACAGTGGGGCGTGGCTGGTTGAGGCCGTTAAGTTATCCGTCCTCGTGCTCGGGCGGGAGAGAGCGATAAAGAATTTCTTCTTCTCCATCTGGGTCGAATTGCGACCCTTCGAGGATTTTTGCCGCCACGAGCCATGGGCGATACCACGGATTCGCCGCCACCTCTCGACCGAGACCGTTTCCAGCCCCTATACCGAAAGCCTTAGCGGGTAAACGCCTAGCATTCGCTTCGCTTTCGGCCCGGACGATTACGTCGCCTCGGTAAGTGCTGGCCTCCCAGTGGTGAGAACCAAGCCTCAACGCTTTCAGTCGCCAGATGTGCATGTGTGTTTCTTTCGGTATATCAGCCCCTGCCTCTTCGCCTGTCCGCAGCACATTTTCTGCACCCGCTACCCGACAAATGGTTATGCGGCCTTTGCTCAAATTTTCCGTGCGCAGGACAGACTATCTTTACCGGTAAATCATACCTCTCGTAGCTAACCAACGAGTAATCATACTTGT
>PVMK01189095.1_pt2 | contig 25865 bp, 17 predicted proteins | sample 1853481 | NCBI WGS metagenome assembly PVMK01 (sample SAMN08533507, study PRJNA380276) | Marine sediment metagenome, whole genome shotgun sequencing project.
TTTAACGCTTTTAACAAAAGATAAAAAAATTATCGAATATCCGCATGTAAAAGCCATGTGGTAAGAATGAACTAATGGTTACTTGCAGCATCTGGTGCAGCAGCCTTGATTTTTCAGCATATTTTTCTGTATTCGGCGACCTTTCACCGGGTCGTGGAAATCCCGCCCTCGGTCGCGATTAAATACCCTTACGGCAGGCCGCTCGGCCAAGTACATGATCAAAGTTGGCAGAAATAGGTGCTGCTTACCGATCTTTCTTTCTTCGAAACCGCCCAACGTCAGGGCCAAATCAGGCAGTTGCCGTTTACATGGTCGGAAGAGCCGCGCGACACCCACTGGCATCCCCCCGAGCGAGTTTTGGAAGCGAGTTTTAGTTTTAGTTTTGGGGTCGGGCCACGTTAAGTATCTGATAACAATTGGCATATAGCTAAGAAAAGCCTTAAAACAGGGCAATAATCGCTTTTTTTACCCCAAAAAAGCGGAAATAAGGAGGCACGTTTCAGGAATTCAACAATCGCAAAAAACGAAAGGGAGCTTTCTGGGAGGATCGCTACCACGCAACCGCCATCGAGACCGGAGAGCATTTATTACGCTGTCTTGTTTATTTGGATTTAAATATGGTCCGGGCAGGCGTTGTGAGTCACCCGGAGCAGTGGCGTCATGGAGGGTACAACGAGATCCAGCACCGCCGACGAAAAAACATCCTTGTCGATTACGCAACATTGAGCCGTCTTTCTGGTTTCGATGATTTCGAGAGCTTTCAGTCAGCGCATCAACGGTGGGTTCAATCGGCCCTATCTGATGGTTTTGGAATGAATAAAAATGGATATCAGAATGTTAGCTTGGCCCGACCCCGAGACCCCCTATTTTTTTGACCAAAAGCCCAAATGATGATATGCAGAAACCCTATTGATCAGAACAGGCTATTGTCCGGATCTCGTAAAATGTTAGAAAAATAGGGATTCACGGCTATTTTTCCAAGCTGAATGAAGAGGTCTGTTGTATGAATAATTAAAAAGTATAGAAAATTCGGCATCCTTCATATGACGCCAAAAGTAGTTTACACTTTTTATCGTAGGTTGGGTTGTGCGGGCGTAAACGTCGGGTAAAGCTTAGTTCAACTAAATAACAATTTTTCTGCTATCTAACGTAATTTTTCTGCAATAGCACTACCCAACATTAAAGTCGCTTAACCCAACCTACAACTGAATGACGAGGTCTGTGTTTGAATTGTTAAACGTATAGGAAATTCCATTTTTAAGACAGGCTATTGTAATGTATATTCAGGATAAAAATACTTAGGTTGAGCGGTTCAACGTTCACGGTTCCGGGTTGTAGAGCGCTAACTGGGTAATATCAACAAGAATGATGCATCAATAGGAGAAACACGTACGCTTCACCCAATGGGTGAAAGAGGCCAATCTGAGTATTGTGTTATAAAGTGAGGGATGTCAACAGATTACAACCTTTGAACCTTGAACCCAGAACCTTGAACCGAGCACTTTAGGAAATAGAAAAAATCTTGTAAATCCTGTCAAATAAAGTCCCGCCACAGGCGGCTAAGTTCAACCAATAACCCGTCCGGGAGGTAAAGCCGTGCCGAAGTCATTTACTAAACGCGGTTTAAAAGATTTTCTGAAACTAAGCGGTCCCGCCACCATCATTGTGATTGTCGGCTTTCTGGTGATGTTTAATTTTCTTTAATGCCTGATGGCGTCTTTGCGGCCGATAAAGAGGCCGGCGGTTCAGGCGGTGTACATAAAATTGTTGCCGAATTGAGCGACGAGCAGGTCCGCCGGCTGTTGATCGAAGAGCTTCAGAGAACCGGGAGGCATACTGAAGACGAGGGAACCGGCCTTCTATCCAAAGGGTTTTTTTCGGGCATGCTGGCACGTCTGGAAAATATAACCGGCGTCCTTACGACACGAACATCGATAAGGTTCGAAAAATAATTAAGAAGGTCGGCCAAAAAATGCTCGATGACCCGGAGATGGGTTCCGATTTTATCCAGCCTGTTAAATCAGGCGGCGTCAGAGAAATGGGTGACTCGGTCATGACGATCCGGGTCAAGTTTACCGCCAAACCCGGTGCCCATTTTGTGATCCGCCGGGAAGCTTTCAAGCGAATCACCGAGGCTCTGGAAGCACAGGGCATCCACTACGCCCATCGAAAAGTGATTGTCGAAGTGGCGCAAGCGGATGCATCCACCGCCGATGGTTCGTCCCAACAGCCGCAAAGCGGCGCCGGCAGTGACAGTGCACAACCATCAATGGATCAGGCCCTCAAGGCCGGAGCGGCCGCCGCCATTGATAGCGTATTTAAAGAAGAGCGGGAGAAACAAGCTTAAGTAACCGTTCACAGGTTCAGGGTTCAACGTTCAGGGTTATGGAACATCGCCATCTCGATATAGAAAGTGACGAATGGAGTGTGGCAGTCGTTCACTCCATATGGGAACGCGGCTTAGAAGCGGATATTTCCGCCCTCATCCGTGAAGTAAGAAGTAATGCCAAGGCTGCCGATGCTGTTAAAAGAGCCATTCCGCATTCGAAAGTATATGGCTGGCCGAAATTCTTTAGGATGTATCTGGAGAAGATTTATGAAAAAAAATGACCATACATATTGGCAGCATTGGCAGAAACTTCTTGAGGCTGCTGCAAATTTTCAGCAACTCATTACAGGCAGTGTGATGATAGGCGGCAGTGCTGCTGCCATCCATCTTAAGCATCGTTATTCATTTGATGTGGATCATATTTTAAATATTTGTGAAGAGATATCCGTGGAATTGGGAGACAGGTTGTAGGATGTTCTTGCCATATCTACAACCATTTAACCAATCAACTAATCAACCAATCAACGATATCTGAAATTAAGGAACAAAACCTTGCACGCCAAAGAGCTGGTTGACATAAATTTGGACACCAAAACCCGACGACGGCGATTAAGACGCCGGCTGCTGCGGGTGGTCATCCCGGTGGGATGCGTTCTTTTCATGATAGTTACGATTCTATCGATCTCCGCCTACGGTTACTACGTTAATCGTCGGGACGCCCTGGTCCTCTCGGATGATCTGCTGGAAGCCCTGGACCGCCGTATCGCAACCCAGGTGCACGATTATCTGGTCCCGGCCTCGGAGATGGTGGGGTTGGCTGCAGCTATCGTGGAGGACCCATCCTTTGGAATCGGCAATCGCTCCGAAGTAGAGGCCCTCGCGATCCAGATTCTACGCACTTATCCCCAACTGACGACATTCAGTATCGCCAATACCGAGGGCGATTTCACCATGCTTAAAAAAAAATCCGATGGCTCCATTGACACCAAAAATATTGAACACTCCGAAGCAGGCCGCCGGGTTACCTGGACCCGCCGGGACACCCAGGGCAAAATCGTCAAGGTGGAAGAATCCGTTGATGACTCATACGATCCCCGGGTGCGGCCGTGGTACAAAGGGGCCGTCAAAGATAAAGGGCTTTACTGGACCGATGTCTACATATTTTTCAGCGATCAAAGCCCCGGAGTTACGGCTTCAATGCCCGTCTACGATTCGGACAAAAAATTGCGCGGTGTGCTCGGGGTGGATATAAAACTGGCAGAGGTAAGCGCTTTTCTGGCCGATTTAACCATTGGCCGCCACGGTCAGGCACTGATCATCGACAAACAAGGACGTCTGGTCGCTTATCCGGAAATAGACCGTATGTTGAAGGAGGTGGCGGGTAAGTTGCAGCCGGTCATGCTGGATGAACTCGGCGACCCGGTGCTCGATCGGGCCTTTAACCGCTTTCAAATTGAAGGACACGGCAACCGCGACTTGATGGTTGACAATCGGCGCTATCTGAACACGGTTTCTTCGCTGCAATCGACGGTCGGCCGCGACTGGTCGGTTATGATCATTGTTCCTGAAGATGATTTTGTCGGATTTGTCGGGAAGAACTATCGCACCATATTGATGATGACCGGTGTCATCGTGATCCTTGCATCGCTATTGGCCGGGTTGCTGGTTTTCCAGGGTCTGAGAGCCGATCGCAATGCCAAGCTTGTGCTGGATCGCAAACAGGAGCTGGAAGCCCAGAGCCGGGCATTTTCCGAGCTGGCGTCAAAAGCGGCAATGTTTGATCCGGCCGATACCGAATCTATAGAAGAGCTTACTAAAATTGTTTCGGCTGCGGCGACGGTGAGACGGGCTAGTGTCTGGCACTTTGTCGATGACGGAAAGCAGCTGATGTGTGATGATTGCTACGACCGCGAAAGCAGCGGGCACACCCAGGGCACATTGCTTGAACGTGATGATTATCCGCAACTGTTTGGCACCTTGTTAAAGGGCGAAGAGGTCGTCGTTTCCGATGGGGCGGATGATCCTCAGTTGTCAGAGTTGTATCGGGTGTATTTGCATCCCCTGGGCTGCAGGTCACTGCTGGCCGTGCCGGTGATCGTTCATAGCCAAACCGCGGGAACCCTATGGTTCGAACACGAGGGCAAAGCACGGGCATGGGATCCGGAAGACATTTCTTTTGCCCGCGCCATTGCAGGCATGCTGGCCCTGCGGCTTGCGGCGGAACAAACGCCCGAGACGTCCCTGCCGGTGCAGCAGGCAGCCAGCGATACCACCATCGATTCGGTAAGTGTGAAAAAGGCATCGGTGAAGTCCGCTCCGGCGGGTCGATCTGAATCACCCGCTGCCGTAAAACCCGTCGCATCCCGGCCGACCGGCAAGGCGGCGTCGACGATGACTCAGTCGGATTTTTTGGCCGATATTATGGTGGACCGGGGCTACGATCACCACAAACTCAGGGCGGATGTATTCGTCGATACCACGGTTTTTGTGCTCCGGTTTACAGATCCACTGTCGCTGGCCCGGGACTTTGGCGAGGGCCAAACGACAACGGTGGTCGATCAAATGATCTGTCACCTGGAGGATATGGTTATTTCTCACGGCATTGATTACTGGAAAATTATGAGCGATCAAATCGTATGTGCAACCGGCCTGGGTGACGATTCGAATGCGCATACCCACAAAATCGCCGATTTTGCACTGGGCCTCCAGCACCACTGTATCGGTCTGTTTGCGGACCTTGATGAACGGATGGAGTTTCGCATCGGCATTGACAGGGGGGCGGTGGTCGGAAGCACCCTGGGGCGGCGCCACAAGTCATATAACATCTGGGGGGACGCCGTGAGCGCGGCCCTGACCATGGCCGATACCGCCCTGGCCGGAAGCATTCATGTCAGTGAGGCCGCCTATCTGCGACTGCGAACGAGTTACCTGCTCAGAGTTCGTGGCAGCTATTATCTCAAGGATGTCGGTGAAATTTCAACTTATTTGTTGACGGGTAAGATATGACTAGTGAGATGACAATTCCCCCGTAACTTATGCATATAGACTTGACAATTTACACTGTTTTTGTTCCGCGAGTATGGTTTGAGTGTCTATTTATTGAAATCGTATCATGTTTACGCAGGATTATGGTTCCTGTTTCATGGGGTTGTGTTAATAAATAACAATAGACAAATAGCAAATAACAAATGGTTCGACAAGCTCACACATGACTAATCCGCCGCCGGCGGACCAAACAATTGTCTTTGGATCTTATTTGAGATTTGGATATTGTATTTTGGAATTTGTTTGGCCAAATTTTAAGATCAGGTGGTGTTTGTAATTTGTTATTTCTCTCCGAGCCGTAGGTTCGAATCTACGAGCCGGAGGCCGGCTTTGCCGGGTTGGGTATTTGAATAGCGAATGACGAATGACGAATGAAGGTATTCTGTATGAGTCTATTTGAGAGTAACTTTTCACAAGCCCAGTCTACGGGTGGTTACCGGGATGGCCCGCACTTCCCAGGCCGGGCTCCGGCAGGGATGTTGGCCGCCACCGGCCGCTGGACGATCGCCTCGGTTCAGGGGTTTGTCCGGTTTATCAGCATTGCCGTGGCGGTGTTGTGGCAGAGCTGCCGGCCTCTCACCTGGCGTCGAACGGTGCGGGCGGAATTTTTACATCAATGCCATCTGGTGGGCACGCGAGCCCTGCCATCTATTATGCTTACCGGGATGCTTATGGGTCTGGCTATTGTCTTCGAAGCACTTTACTGGCTGAAAGTGTTCGGTCAAACAGAATCAGCCGGCAGTCTTCTGGTTCTCGTGCTGGTGCGCGAGATTGCTCCCTTGTTCGTTGCCATGATCGTCATAGGACGCAGCATATCCGTACTTTTGCTTGAAATGGGAAACATGCAGGCCGACGGACAGATTCAAATGCTCGATGCTCAGGGTATCGATCCATTTATCTATCTCATGGTGCCAAGGGTTATGGCGGTTTCCATCTGTATGTTCTGTCTGACCATCGTGTTCACAGTCGTGTCCCTGGGGGCCGGTTTTATTGCCGGCAATGCTTTGAACGCCACCAATCTAACGGTCTACGACTTTATTTTTGAGATTTTATCGGCCATGGGACCGTCAGATTTTGCGATCATACCGTTGACAACCCTCTCTACAGGCTTTGTAACGGCAATGATCGGCTGTACGGCCGGGTTATCGTTCACCGGTTCCGCCACCGATGTACCGGGTTTGCTGCCGGCTGGTATTATGAAATCCGTTGTGACAACCCTTTTGATATCCGGTGTGTTGTCAGTGCTGATTTGATCGTAGGTTGATGTACAGATATCGTTGATTGGTTGATTAGTTGATTGGTTAAGTGGTTGTAAATATGGATTTATGTTACATTTACAAAATAATTGGACAATTCATGTTTCAACAATCATAACTGTTCTGAAATTATGACTATAATTTACTTAATCAACCAGTCAACCAGTAAACTATTCAACGAGGTCTGTAATAGCAACATTGGGGTTAATCCTGAACCCTGAACCCTCTGAACCTGGAACCGCTCAGTTTAGGTTAACGTATTGAAATGATCAAAGGCATTGAAGAACGCCGAACTATTCTATCTTTAACGGCGCCACGGTGCCGGTCGATCCATTTGTGAGTGGCGCGGCCCTAAGCGTCAGCATTGATTTGCCGGGAGGACAACTGGCCTTGATCCGTATCGAAAATCGGCAACAGGGAGTCACGCTGGCCGATGCCTGTGCCGGCTTGATCCGGCCCAAAAGCGGTGCGGGTGCAATTTTTGGGCAAAGACTGGTCGGTGCTGCCGCCGGATACCGCCAATGCGCTGCGCGGGCGAATCGGTCGTGTCTTTTCGAAGGGAGGCTGGCTCAGTCACCTGACGTTGCTGGAGAATATCCTGCTTTCCCAGCTTCACCACACCCGCCGGCCGGTTGAGGATCTGCGGGATGAGGCCTGCAGACTGGCCCAACACTATAACCTGCCCGGCGTGCCCACAGGTCGTCCAAACGACGTTGTGCAGAGTTGATCTTCGGCGGGCGGCCTGTGTGCGGGCCTTTATTGGGCCGGCCGTCGCTCATTTTGCTGGAGGATCCCACCTCAGGCGGTTTTAGCGAGATGATACCCAGTTTAATCAACACGATTCGAGACAGCCTGAATCGGGGGGCCGCCGTGATCTGGTTGACCGTCGAAAACACCATCTGGCGAGATCGATCCATTCCGGCAACTTATCGCTATCGCTTTACCGGAGGTAAACTGATGGAGGTGTCCCCATGAAAGAGACGTCCCGGCAGACTCGTTTTCGCTATGCAAACCAGTTTGTTGGCGTGCTTGTGCTGCTGACGATACTAATTTTTGGCATGGCCTTTCTTTTTTCCGGTCGCGTTCGGGAATGGCTCGATCCGGGAGGCCGGCTCAAGGTTATTTTACCTTCTGCGGGTTTGTTCGGGCTTTCAGAGGGGAGTGCGGTGGAAGTCCTGGGTACCAAAGCCGGCAAAGTGATCAGAATTGTCATCAGTCCCGATCAGCAGATGCACGCTGATGTGCAAATTCAGAGTGACATGAAGGCATTTGTACGGCGCGATTCGGAGGCCGTCATCCGCAAGCAGTATGGTGTCGCCGGTGATTCCTTTCTCCATATTTCCCGCGGCATCGGAGAACCGCTCGATTGGAAGTACGCGGTTATCACTGCGGTCGCCGATCGTGCGCCCACCGAATCGATTGGCAAGATACTCGATGACGTGCGTACCAAAGTTTTTCCGATCCTCGACGATACCCAGAAAGCCATTCGCGTATTCCTGACGGTGGTGGAAGAACTGCAGGATCCCGAGGGCAACATGCAGCAGCTGTTTGCCAATCTGAATACCATTTCGGGTAAGATCAGCCGCGGGCGAGGGCACGGTCGGTCGGCTGCTTTCTGAAGATACACTGATGAAGGAGGTTGAGGCGCTGGTCTCCCAGCTTACCGATAACTTAGGGCGGCTCGAACCGCTTTTTGACGAGCTTGAAACCACCGTGGGCAACATCTCTAAGATATCAGCGAAAATCAACAAGCAGTCCGGGGATTTGCCGGAGCTTACCCTCAAACTCAAAGAGGTCCTGGTCTCCGTAAAGGCTGTGATGGACGATTTAAGCAAGACCACCCCGCAACTTCCCCGCATCGCCGAAAATATGGCTGATGCCACCGACAGTATTCCCGTGCTGATGCTCCAGACCCAGCAGGTCATGGCGGAGCTGGAACGACTACTGAGACAGCTTCAATCCAGCTGGCTGCTGGGCGGCAAAGCCGGGGGAAAACCCAGGGAATCTACCCGCATATCACCCCTGGAGGTGAGACCATGAACGATTGCCGCCGATCCCATGCCGTCTGTTGCCTGGCCTGTTTGTTTTTCCTCATTTTTCTGGTCGGCGGAGTTGGCTGCAGTTCGTCACCGCCGGTGCAGGATCGATCCGACACCGATGAAGAATTTGAACGGGCAAGCCGGGCGGCGCGTTTGGCCTTTGACAACGGCAGGCTCCAGCAAGCGGTAGACCTTTACAATCAAGCCCTGGAACGGGCCTACATTCTTGATAACTCCCAGGCCATCGTGAACACCCAGTACAACCTGGCGGTCTGCCTGGCAGGGTTGCAGTCTTACGGCAAAGCGCTTGAGTGGGTCCGCCAGGCCGAGTCCGAATTGGCCGATGTAGACCAGAGCATACCGCCGGATATTCTCCTTCTGGAAGCCACCCTTTTATACCGTTTAGACAGACAGGAAGAGGCCCGGCGGCTTGCCGATCAGATCCTGACGGCATCAAATCCACCCTCGGCGGCCGTTCAAAGCAAAGCGCATTTTTTGCTGGGTTTGATGGCCGCCCGGCGGGGCGACACCCATCAGCTTCGTCAGGAAATCGCCGCCCTGGGTAAACCCGCCACACCGGGTCTGCAGGCCGACCGGGAAGAACTGGTAGGGCGCCTGTCAATGGCAGAAGGGAACTGGAATGAGGCCATTGAACCTTTTGACCGTACCGCCGAGTTACGACGTGAAGATTTTGACTACAGCGCAATGGTAAACGCTCTGGCGCAGGCAGCCCGGGCCTGCGAACAGGCAGGAAAACTGTCGGAAGCATCAAAGCGTTATCTGCGGGCCGGACGCAGTGCCGCACGGCAGGGGGAGAAGCGCGATGCTTTGAACTGGCTGAACCGGGCGGAGAAGCTCGCCGGGCAGGCCGGCGATGAACTCACCGCCAAACAGGCCCGCTCCTATCGCAAGTGGCTTGAAGAACCGTGATCCGGACAAGCCGGAATTGACTATTGAAGATTGAAGATTGAATATTTGTGGATGTCGCTTCGCTCGTTCTTTTTTATAAAACAGAGATAAAAATGTCACGAAAATATTCGAGGTATAGCGGCAGCTGGTTAAAAGTATTACCTATCAAAAATTCTTTTTAAAAATCAGCGACCACCAGCAGAGGTGGCCCCGGCCCCTTTCAGGGGCCATCCTCATACCCCCAGCTCTGCTGGTGGTCGCTGATTTAACTCCAACTTTTCGTGGGAGTGGCTTTCCAGCCACGAAAACAGGTGACGCTAACGCCATAATCGTTTAATCGCGGCTGGAAAGCCGCTCCCACAGAGATAACATCAGTCATTAGACAGTTACCAGTTCAGTTTTGCGCAAAATGCGCAAAATATTTTTCAGTTTCTTTTTAAGCCCTTGGTATACAGGCGTTTACGAAGATAAATGTTGGAGTCAACTTTTTAAATGGGCTAAAAGTTAAACGATCGATTGTAATATAATAGACAGAGCGAAGCGATACCATCATCTCATCGTCATTCGTCATTCGTCAATTCCGGCTTTGCCGGGTTGGGTTAATGACATCCGGGTGTCTTCGACAATAAACGGGGAGCAGCGGATGCCTATACTCATCTTTTTTACCCATATCCTTACCATTGTGATGGTTTCACCATCCAGGTTTACCAGATTGGGAAGTTCTTCGAGATAAGAAATATCGTCTTTGTTGAATTCATAATATAGGGTATTCGTGCTGAACGGATCAGCCACTAATATAACCTTATCCGTATCATAGGGGTGTTTTTTGGGGGAGCCGGAAAAAGGAACATGGGTCTTTTTCAAAATTTGGACGTTTTGCGGTTTTTTATAGGTCTGAATATGAAATTTTACCGCTTCCTGGGGATAACTCTCAGACGTCATCTTCTGATCCTCCTGTTATGTGATTTGAAACCTCGTTAAATAGTTGACTGGTTGATTAGTTGACTGGTTGATTAGGTAAATTATAGTCATAATTTAAGAATGTTACGATTGTTTAAAAACTTGTCCTTTCTTTTGTAACATGAAGTGCCCAATTATTTTGCAAATATGGGATAAGCTCATATTTACAACCACTTAACCAATCACCGATATCTGGCGTAAGGAGAAACCAATGAAAAAATTAGCCGGTTTTCAGGCAAAATACTTGAGAAGCCTTGCCCATGGGTTGAAACCTGTGGTGTTTGTCGGACAAAAAGGGATCACGGATGCGTTAATCGCGTCCACTGAACAAGCCTTTGATCGACATGAACTCATCAAAGTAAAATTCATTGACTTCAAGGAAAAAAAACAAAAAAAAGAAATTGCCGAAATCATCAAGACAAAAACAGGCTGCCACATGGCGGGTATGATCGGGCATGTCGCAATATTTTATAAACAGCATGACGATCCGGAAAAACGCAGGGTCGTATTGCCGATACCCAAGGGGTAACCGTTCACAGGTTTGGGGTTCAACGTTCAGGGTTGTTTGGAAGATGAACGCCCGCCTGCCATGCATAGAGCGTCGGTTTAGTTTAACCATTGAGTTATCAATCAAATTCTCAACTTCTTTCTTCTCACACCTTCCCACCTTCCCATTTTCTCACCTTCTATCTTTTCCCGTTCGTCAATCGTCAATCGTCATTCGTCATTCCATGTAATTTCATCCGAGTATATTATCAAATGCTGCCCGGGATGGATATGCTTTCTCAGTTTCAAACGATTCCAGATGATCAGCACCGGCAGGGGAACATTGAATCGTTCTGCAATGGCGGATAGATTGTCGCCTTTTTTGACCACATAGATGCGCTTCCGGTTTTCGGCCAGCCATTGATCAATCAGGGTTTTAAATCGAGCCTGAAACCCGTCGGCGGCGCCCTTGGGAACCAGGATCGAATGATTGCCGGCAGCTAAAAAGTGTCCCCTGATTTCAGGGTTTAAATCCTTGATCACTTTAAAACGGGTATTGGCCGCCTCGGCAATTACGGAGATCGGTGTCTCCTGAAAGCACGCAAGTTTGATACGGTCGAATTGCAGCGGCGGGTATAAATCTTTTTCCGTAAATCGAAAACCGTAGGTTTCAGGGTCGGACAAAATGATTTTTGCAGAGATAACGCGCAATATGTAGCGTTGGGTCTCCAGGGGGAGATAGAGATGATAATAATAACGGGTTTTTTGAGCCAGTATTTCCGACAGCAATCCATGTTCCCCCATGTTGTAAGCCGCCGCTGAAAGGGTCCAGCTTCCCAGGATATCGTACAGCTGCTTAAAATAGGCGATGGCAGCCTCGGTGGACCGGAATATATTGCGGCGTTCATCTTTTTCGGCATTGATCCTCAGTCCGTATTTACGGCCGGTGGCCTTCATAAACTGCCAGAAACCGATGGCGCCTTTTTTAGACCCGGCATGGGGTCTCAGGGCGCTTTCAGCAATGGCGATATACTTTAAATCTTCCGGCATATTGTTTTCTCTCAGCATTTTTTCGATGATCGGGAAAAAGCGGGTTGATCGCTTAATCCACAACACGACCTGGGGGCGATCCCACAGGGTGAGAAGCAATTCTTTTTCGAGACGTTCACGGACATCCCGATTATCCAGTTCAACAGGCTCCCCGCAAAAATCAAGCGGACCGCTAATGCGCACCCTGGATATCAACGAAGGAAACTGGATGGGTTCCAGTGTTGCGGGGCTTTCACCGTGGACAAGCGTCACGGCGATTGCTGTAATTACGAAAAAAAAGAAAAGAGATTTCATAGTAGTTTTTAAAAGCAGTGTTTAAACTTTTTCTGAGACTACGCTCGGAAAAAGTGGTTCCCTTCGGGGCAGCATAGGCGCCAACGCCCAACAATGATTAAGCGAGCTATTGGTTCAGGTTTAGGATCAAGATCAGGTTAAGGTTTAGGTTAAGGTTCAGGTTCAGGTTAAGGTTCAGGTTTAGATTTCAGAGTTCAGCATTTCAACTCTCTGACGCCTTATATAAAATTACACATAGTTGGACAGCGAACCGCAGATGTCGAAGGGTGGAATCGCTTTGCCTCAGTCTTTTGAGTCTATAAAAACGATAGAATTCCTTCCTTCGACATTCGACATGTCATTATTCGATTTCGCTTATTTTCGGAACGCTGAACCCTGAACCGCTCAACCCATATCTTCATCTGCTACAGCGCCCGCAAATATTCCGGTTTCAAAGCGACATTACCGGCCAGGGCCTGATCAATCAGTTTTAATGTCACCTCTTTGTCTTTTGGCAATCTGGCCTTGATGGGCAGATAATTCGAAGCGTGATTGGCGTGAAAAAGCCCCCTTGAGAGGTGGGTGCCGGCGATCATCGTTCTCAACTCCGCCAGCATTTCATCGGGTTCAATCAGGGTAAATTTTGCGGATTGCAAATCATCAAAAAGCGGGGTTCCGGGAATGAGCATCAGGCTCAAGGCACCGACGTAGTCCGGATCGATGGCCGACAGCACACGGCCTGTTTCTTCGGCGTGTATCTGCGAGCGCTCACGGCCGGCAATTCCCAGCAAGACGGTGACGGACAATTTCATTCCGGCCTCCCCGGCTTTTTTGCCCATGTCTATCATATGTGATGACGTGGCGCCTTTGTTGATTTTTTTCAAGGTGACGTCATCACCGGACTCAAGGCCCATATAAACGATTCCCAGACCCTGGGTTTTAAGTGTTTTAAGCTCTTCAAGGGTCTTCATATTCAAGCTTTTGGCATTTGCATATGTGCCCACGCGGGTAACCCACGGAAGCTGTTCTTTTATGGCCTGAAGAATTTTCAACAGCCTTTTTTGAGGAATAATCAGAGCGTCCCCGTCACAGAGAAATACCCGACGTTGTCGCCGGCAATATTGGGCCGCAAATTCGATATCTTCCATAATAATCGAATCCGGTTTAATTCGGAAACGCTCTGCTAAATAAGTACCGCAGAATGTGCATTTATTGCGCGAGCAGCCTACGGTTATCTGAAGCAAAATACTGTTCGCCTCGCTGGGCGGCCTGATAATGTTTCCTTCATAATGCATACGTTTTTTTCCTTATCCAAACCTCGTTGAATAGTTTACTGGTTGAATGGTTGATTAGGCCCTTAAAGGGGTTTTTCTGACAACATGTTGTAAGTTAAGGTTTCAGGTGTCGGGTGTCAGGTTTCAGCAATTAAAAAATCACAAATACCAAATCACAAATACCAAATGGTTCGACAAGCCGTTCGACAGGCTCACGGTCCTGAGCGAAGTCGAAGGACTCACCACCCTGAGCCTAGTCGAAGGGCAAATCACAATGACCGAAATTCAAAATTCCAAACGAAGGAATTCTATCGATTTTAATAGAAAAGACAAAGCGAAGCGATACCACAAATCTTCAATCTTCAATTCCTGTTTATCCGGTTTAGGTATTTTCTTTGAGCATCTTGGCCAGCAAAGCACTCAAAGTGTCCAGCCCCACCGGCTTGGCCAGATAATCTTTAATGGAGTCTTTGGCCCGTTGGCTCATACCGTCGAGACCTTCCTCCTCGTAGCCGGAAAAGATCGAAATGTTGGCATTGGGGTCAAAGTTGAGAATTTTTTCGATACAGGTAATGCCGTCCATTTCCGGCATGTTAATGTCCATTAAAACCGCATCGGGCTTTGTGCTGCGATATTTTTCCAGCCCTTTTTTGCCGTTTGCGGCAAGTTCCGGCCGATAGCCCAGATACTCGAGTAAATCCTGCATGGCGTTGAGAATCTCAGGTTCGTCATCGACCACCAGCACCCGCTGCCCCTTTCCCCGGATGATTACCGGCGAGTCTTTTTGTTCGCTTTGCTTTTCGTCAAGAGCCAATGAAAAAAGAACCTTAAAGGTGGTCCCCCGGTTCGGTTGCGAATCGACACTGATCATAGCATCATGGCTTTTGATAATTCCATAGGTGGTGGAAAGCCCCAGGCCGGTTCCCTTACCGATTGGTTTCGTGGTATAGAACGGGTCAAAGCATTTCCGGACGGCTTCCCTATCCATGCCCCCACCATCATCGGTTACGGTAACTATAACTTGTTTGCCTTCCCTAACCGCTTTAATGATCAGCCGGCCGCCATCCGGCATGGCATCCCGGGCATTGTTGCAAAGGTTCATCAGGGCCTGGCTGAGACTGATCGCATCGCCGATGATCGGAAGCTTTCCGGGGAGATCGGTTTGAATGTCTATTTTCTGGTCAAATGATTTTCGAATGATCTGATAGATTTCGTTGATCACATCTGCCAGGTTGATTATTTTAAATTCTTCTTTTATCTGTTTGCGGGAAAACTGAAGCAACCCGTCAACCAGGCGGGCCCCTCTTCTCACGGAAGTGTTGATTCGCCCGGCCACCTCGTGCAGGTCGGACACATCTTCGTAGTTCATCTGAATAAGCTGGCTGTTTACCATGATTTCAGTCAGGGTGTTTCTGAAATTGTGGGCCACACCGGCGGCAATTGTGCCGATGGCCTCCATCTTCTGAACATGCTGCAACTGCATTTCCAGACGTTTGCGCTCTGTCACGTCCGTAATCATGATGATGACCGTGCACGGCTCTCCTTTGACCGGCAGAATTTTAAGGGTAATTTGCCTGCCGTTTAACTCGACCGGTACTTTTTCCCCAATCTCGATCGGTTCGTGAAAATCAGCTTGAAAAAATTCATCCAACCGCAGGCCGATGTTCTCGTCAAACAGATCCGGCGGATAGGCAACCAGAATTTTCTCCGGCGGTAAATTGAGCAAAGAAAGGGCGACACCATTGGCATAGACTACTTTGTTGGAATACACCTCCAGGATTCCTTCGGCCATGCTTTCTAAAATTGTTTCAAGGTGGCGATTGCGAGAAAGCAATTCTTTGGTCAGCTGGCGAGCGTACACGGTGTCAAGTCCGCGAATGGGTTTTGAATCTTCTTGTCCCGGAGGCGCATCCGATGCTTCGACGGCGTTCTTGATGTGTTCCGCCATCGAACTGAAAGGGCCTTTGGCAATGTAAGAATCAGCGCCGGTCTCCTGGAAATTGAAATCAATTTCGGCTACCGCGGAGGAGACAATGACCATATAGCAATTCTTTAGCTCGGGCATACTACGGACAATCTGAATCAGTTTGCTTCCGTCAATCTTGGGCATGATGAGGTCAAAAAACATAATTTCGGGCGTAAAAGTGGAAAGCAAATTCAACGCGTCAAAACCATCCTCAGCCGTCATAATTTCATGGCCTTCCCGCATCAGCAATTTGGTGACAAATTTCAGCATAACGCGATCGTCATCCACCACGAGGATCTTCTTTTTCATTTTTTGAACTCCCTTTTCAATCAGACGGCTACTCTATCATATTTCGAAGCGTTTTATCAACTTCCGCGATTTGAGCCGCGAGGCTTTCGATGTCCGTCTGCACTCCGTTCAAATCAGCCTCTTTCCCCTTTTTTTCAAGATCAAAGGCGATTTCAGCGGCAGTTTCGGCCTTAAAATTTTTTAACATTCCCTTCAGGCTGTGGGCCGACCGCATGAACGTATCGCAGTCACCTTCGTTAAAGGACCGGCGAAGATTATCAAGCAATCTTGGGTAATCATCGAGAAAAACCTCCACCACTTCTTTAAGAAAATTCCAGTCCCCTTCAAAGGCCTTCAGCAGCAATGTATTATCCAAAGCAACAGAATCGGCTGCCACCGATTTCTTGATGCCGGGAGCGTGGGTCAGTTTTTCGATGGCCTCGAACAGCTTGTCCGCATCAATGGGTTTGGATACATATTCGTCCATTCCGGCTTCAAGGCAGCGCTCCCGATCACCTTTGACGACATGGGCGGTCATGGCAATAATTGGAATCTTGGATGTCGGATGTTGGAGGTTGGAGGCTTGGGTTTTGTCCTCTGTCTTCTGTTCTCTGATTTCCGTCCTCTGCCCTTTGACTTCTGTTTCCCATACATCAGTATCCGCGTTAGCGGAGACTGATTCCAACTCACGTATTTTCCGAGTTGCTTCCAGGCCATCCATTTCCGGCATCTGTACATCCATTAAAACAATGTCAAAAGACTCGCGTTTGAAGGCTTCCAAGGCCTGACGTCCATTTTCTACCAAAGAGGTCTGATGGGTCCAGCGCTCGAGCAGGCGTAGAATGAATTTCTGGTTGAAGAGAGTGTCTTCCGCCACCAGAATTTTCAGCGCGCGAGAGGGGACCCGGGTGACTCGCTGCGGTGTATTAGCCGCTAAATCAGGGACAGTTTTGGCAATTCCCAGGGAATTCAAGATTGCGCTTACCAGTTCCAGGGCACCCACGGGTTTGAGGACGCTGGTGGTGATTCCCAGTTCTTCGAGTTCCGGTTTACGCCTTAAGTGCGGCAACGTCAGCATCATGATGATGCCGGCATCCGAAATTTTTTGCCGTGTGATCCAGGTCGCCAGAGCAAATCCATCCTTCTCGGGCATATCCGAATCCAGTAAAATCAGATCAAAAGATGTTCCCTCGGCCTGCGCTTTTAAAAGGATATCCCTGGTTTCTTTGGCTCCGGATGCCGGTACGGGGTTCATCTTATGGCTTTTCAGAATTTCTCTGAGAATTTTGAGGCTGGATGCGTTATCGTCGACCACCAGCACTTTTAAGCCGGTCAGCTCAGGATGAGATGCTTCATTTTGATGGGCTTCACGGTCCTGCTGCCGGATAAAACGCGCGGTGAAACGAAACCGGCTGCCGTGGCCCGGCTGGCTTTTGATCTTGATGCTGCCGCCCATCAAATTCACCAGTTGAGCTGAAACCGCCAGTCCCAGTCCGGTACCCCCGTAGCGACGTACCGTTGTGACGTCGGCCTGGTTATAGGCACCAAAAATGCTGCGCTGCTTATCCACCGGGATGCCGATACCGGTGTCGACGACCGAGATATGCAGAAATATTTCGTACTCCGTTTGAGATTGGGTGGCCACATAGACGATCACCTCACCCTCATCCGTGAATTTAATGGCATTGTCGATCAGATTGAGCAGAACCTGGCGCAGGCGCGCGGCATCACCCAACAAGCGGTCCGGAACATCCGGAGCCATACGATAGGCCAACTCGATGCCTTTTTCGTGGGATTTGATGGCCATGATTTTCATTGACTCACCCATAAAATGCCTGAGACTGAAAGGGGTTTGTTCAAATTCCAGCTTGCCGGCTTCAATTTTGGAAAAATCCAGAATGTTGTTGATGATGGAAAGCAGCGAATAAGCCGACGACTTGACCACGTCGAGATCTTCTCTCTGGTCGGGGGGCAAGTCAGAGCTGAGCATCAGTTCCACCAGACCGATGATGGCGTTCAACGGAGTGCGGATTTCGTGGCTCATGCCGGCCAGAAATTCACTTTTGCTCCGACTGGCGGCTTCGGCGGCCAGTTTTTCCCGGTATAAGGCTTCGGCCCGTTGCCGCTGGGTAGCATCTCGTACAAATACACCAAAACCGATCGGCTCACCTTTTGGGTCGTTTATCAACGATACGGACGATTCTACAAATCTCTTGGAACCATCTTTGTTGGTAAGGACCCAGTCCACCGATTTCGTGGGCGTACCGGTTTCAAGCACTTTGTTGAAGGTATCAGTCAGTTTGCGCGAATTGATCTCATCCAGCGATTTGCGATCGTTCAACGTTGATAATTCATTGCGGGAATAGCCGAGAATCTTGCACATGGAATCGTTGAAAAATGTAAAATTTCCGTCCATGTCCACCTCATAATACCCGTCGGGTGCAGTTTCAATTATTTTGCGAAACTTTTCTTCACTTTCCCGAAGTGCGGCTTCGGCTGCGGAGCGTTGATTGATGGTAAACTGGGCATGGGACCCAAAGATCAGAAAAAGACATAAAATGGCGATGCGGCTCCAAATCGCACTCATATCCGGGCCGAACAAACGTTGAAAAAAATCGACGTCATAGGACAAAAAGATGTACAGAATAGATTCAAAAACCGTATAAAAAAGGGCCAAACCGATTCCGATCAAAACCATGTGATCCCAAATATGGACCCTGAGTGTTTTTTTATTTATCCTTTGCTGTTTTTCCCTCATTCTTTGTCCTTAACGCTGAACCTGTGAACGGTTACCTGTCTTCTAATCCATAGAGCATATTTCACCCCGTGCCCAACGGCAAGTAAAAATTTTAAATTTAGCCATTATGCGAAGTGCTTTTTCTTTAAAGATAGGGTATTACGGGCTCACTGCACAGCTCGGAGAGGGGAGGGGAGAGAGGGGGGGAGAGATGGAAGGCGGAAGGGGGAATTTGGAATGCGGAAGTGGGAAGGTGGAAGGCGGAATTCGGAAAGGAGAAGGCGGAAGGTGGGAAGGTGGGAAGCTGTGATGCTGGGAGAATGGGAAGGGGAGAGGGGGAGAGGGGAGAGGGGGAGAGAGGAGAGGGGGAGAGGGGGGGACGTAAGGGGGGAAATGAAATGCCTTTAGGCCCTTAGTTCGTTTTTTCTGACAACATGTTGTAAGAAACCGAGGTTTCAGGTGTCAGTCCCGCCGCCGGCAAAAAAACGGTCGGTCAAATCGAAGAAACTATAGAAAAGAGAATACCCGCCTGCCATGCATAGTGCATTGGGTTGGTGTAATCATTGATTTATAAATCAAATGATTAAATTTGCCTCACTTCGGTTTAAAGGCATTGCGGGCAGGTCGAATAAGGAATATCGAATATCGAAGGAAGGAATTCTATCGATTTTTATTAATTCAAAAGACAGAGCGCAGCGACATCCACAATTCATCAATCGTCAATCTTCATTCCAATTGTGAGCGAAGCGAACTAACTTGGTGATATGGTACCAGTTCGGGGGAATTTTCGACGGTCATCACCGCTGCGACGATCTTTGTCTTTTCTTCTTTCCGGGATATGAAGGGTGTAAGAGAAATGCCGCCGATCCCCTCCGGACCGTCTTCCCCCACTGTCCGGAGAGATCTGCTGCTCTAACATAACGTTTCCATTTGTTTCCATTGTCGAGACCGATTTAAGAGTCGATTGAAAAGGAGATCCGCAAACCACATGCTGCAATTATTCTGAAACTGATAAATCCTGCAGTTTTCATGCCATTCCGGATAACCCTTTTGACCGATAAAATCAAAGCAGTGATGTCAGAATTGTTTGTAATAATATCAAAAAAAACAGACACTTCCGGTAATGTTCACTATCTTTGGCAGCGTGTTTCAGCAAGCCGGTAAGATGACGAAATTATGTAACATATGAAATAAGTTACACAATATTGTGAAAAAAATTTCCCTATTCCAACAGGTAAGGCGGAGAATTGACTATTTAGGCATTTTGAATTTTAGGCAATTTTCTGAGCAAGCTGCGCTGCCGGTAAAAAAATGTTTTGCCACAAGATGCACAAAATTCATTTGTAAAACACTAAATCCGGATAAACCGGAAATTACAAATTACAAGCATCAAATTACAAATAAATCTCAAATTTCAATATCCAATGACCAAAACCTTCAACGCGATTGTATCATTGCCCAAATTTCTGTCCGCTGGTAATTATGCTATTTGGTACAAATACCGGCGGATCATCCGTTTGGAATTTTGAATTTCGGTCATTGTGATTTGTTTGATATTTGTGTTTTATTATTTGATATTTTTTAAATGCTGAAACCTGATCCGCCTCCGGCGGAATACCGTCAGTTTCTGACAACATGTTGTCAGAAAAAAACCGATAAGTGCCTAATCCAAGACCGGCGGACGGCGCTGCCACATTCCGGTGGCCTGTTCAAAGGCGTAGGCAAGCTGGAGTACACCGAAGTCGTTGTTGTATCGTCCGACAATCTGCATGCCCACCGGTAGCCCTTCCGGGGTGAACCCGCAAGGTACGGAAATGGCGGGCAGGCCGGTGACGGTGATATAGTAGCAGCTTTTCATCCAGTCGATGTAGGTATCCATGCTGACGCCGTTGATTTCTTTCACCCAGCGCTGGTTGATGTCAAAAGGCGTCACCTGATTGACGGGACATATCAGAAATTCATGAGTTTTCATGAACTCCCGCACCCGATGGTAGAGTTCGGTGCGTTTGACTTCAGCCCGGCCAATCCGGGGTCCGGTGAGCTTTTGACCTTGCTCGACATTCCAGACCACGGAGTCTTTAATAAGATCCCGCTGGGTCTTTAATAATTCGGTATAAGCCAGCTCAAAACGCCAGGCGCGCCAAACCTTAAAAATTTCATCGGCATCGGCAAAGTCCGGCTGAGCTTCTTCCACAATGCAACCTAAATTCTCGAACACATATCGCTGATCTTCCAGCGCTCGGGTAACCCGAGGGTCCACCGGCAGTTCGCCCAGGTCTTTGCTCCAGGCGATGCGCACATCCTTAAAATCGCGGTCCAGGGGACGCGCGAACAGACTTCCCGGTTCGGCAATGGAGATGGGAGAGCGGGGGTCGGGGCCGGCAATGGCATTTAACATCAAGGCCACGTCCGCCACCGTGCGGGCCATGGGTCCCTGCACGGGAATGGGAAACCACGCAACGGGGCTTGGCCACACCGGCACCCGACCCGGTGAAGTGCGGAACCCTACGATATTGCAGAAGTTGCCCGGATTGCGCAGGGATCCTCCCATGTCACTCCCATCGGCAAGTGGGAGCAAGCCGCAGGCCAGGGCCACCGCCGCCCCACCGCTGCTGCCGCCGCAGGTTTTGGTGGTATCATATGGGTTCACGGTTTCTCCGAAAACCTGGTTGAATGTCTGGGACCCGGCGCCGAATTCCGGGGTGTTGGTTTTGCCGATGGTGATGGCCCCGGCCTTTTTAAGCCGTTGTACGATTAAGCCATCATGATCCGGGATAAAGTCTTTGAATATGGGCGATCCCCAGGTTGTACGCAAATCCTTGGTAGGCACCAGGTCTTTGTGGGCGATGGGTAGACCGTGCAGTGGTCCCGTATTTTCCCCGCGTGCCAGGGCCTTGTCTGCGCTATCTGCGGCGGCAAGCACCTGCTCGGCAGGAATTTGAGTGACAATGGCATTGACGATCGGGTTCACGCGTTCAATCTGATTCAGGTGGGCTTCCATCACCTCGTGACAGGACAATTCCCGGGCATGGATTCGTTGAACCATTTCTGTTGCCGTCATGAAACAAATTTCAGATTCAGCCATAATGTTTCCTCTCTTAGCAATAATGTTCAATGTTAGTTGTCAGTTGTTAGTTGTTTGTTGTTTCAAAAGACAGAGGTCAGTCGCCGGAGGACGATGACAGAGGACAGAGGTCAGAAGACGAGTCAGATGACGGATGACAGATGACGGAAGACAGAATTTTGAACAGCGAGCTGCAGAATATCGAATATCGAACCGCAGAATGCCGAAGGGTGGAATCGCTTTGCTCAGTCTTTTTTAAAATAGACAGAATACATCCCTTCGACATTCGATATTCATTATTCGATATTCGATTTTTCAGAGTTTCTTTTTCGATCAAACTGGCCGCCTTGGCAGCCAACGCCTGGGCTGACACGCTGACACCTCCCCGACACCTGAAACCAAAGAGTCTGAAGACCACCGAGAGAAAAACTTAAGTCGATCAGGGTCCCTCCGGAAAACAACTTTCACCACCCCAGCTCAAGCGTCTGGACCTCTCCCCGACAGGGATTTCCCCGTGTGTAATGAATCTGCCTGCGGGTCAGGTTCATGACGATAAACAGGCAGGTGACAACCCGCTGTTGGGGCGCCACCGCCGGATTTTCATGGGCACAGACGGAAAAGGGCCGATCCATATGATCGCTGAGAATTTTCCGAATACCTTCGACATTGATATCGTTTTTTAAAGCGGCCATGCCCTTTTGGGCTCTGCGGCAGCGAAGATAGGTAGATAGATAGGGGTCCCGCAGCGGTTTAAGGTCCCGGAAATTTTTCCCCGATTTGAGATAGTGGTTCGTGTGGACGAAATATCCGTTTTCGGGCCACAAGATGTGTTCTTCCACGGGAGAGGTTTCCAGATTAACGGCTTCACCATCTGCGTATCCGATCAGGAAGTTGATGGAATGGGCCCTTGGGGTGTTCAAGACGTAACCCATAGCCTGGGCAAGATGGGAAGATTCCAAAACGCGACGGGTCAGAAAAATCCACGGCACGCCGGCGCGGGGCTGGTCGGATATCAGGTTGTTCACCACCAGGCCGATGCCGGCGGCGTTCATTCCGATCTTGGCCAGCTGTCCGGCTTCGGTGAAAGTTATCAAAGAAGGTATCCCCTCCCGTTGGCCGATTTTTAGGATCACCTGGCAGTCTATGACCTCTTTGTACCAGTCCCAATTCTGAGCCAGCAGTGTCTCTCCATCTGTGGTGGATTCAGGTAAGGCGGCAATGGTGGTGCATTCCTGGGCCAGAGCCTGGGGATTAAACAGAATTTCCGAACGGGCATTGAGTAAAAATATGTCCATAAAGGCACAGTTGGCACCCTCTGCAATTCCCGCGGATTTCATCCATCAGGTCCGGAGCAAAAGCCTCTGCCCCTTGTGATAAAAGTTTGGCCCCGCTCAATGGTCTCCTGCCAGGTCTCCCCGGTGATGCGCTGAAAGATTTCACGGTAGGCACTCAGGATCGTTTGAATCTGCACCCTTGCGGCTTCGCCGTACGCCTGTCCTCTTTGTGCGGGATCAGGCTGGTTCAGTTCTATGATCGGTATCGGTTGTTTATTCATATTCGAATCACCCTGTGTGTTATTCTATATTAGTTGATTGGTTGATTAGTTGATTGGTTAAGTGGTTGTAAATATGGATTTATGCCATATTTGCAAAATAATTGAACATTTCATGTTTCAACAATTGTAACATTCTGAAATTACGACTATAATTCACCTAACCCGGATAAACCGGAAAAATGAGCTAAAATTTTCTGAGCAACCTGCGTTGCTGGTAATAAAAAATATTTTGCCACAATATGCACAAAATTCATTTATAAGATACTAAGCTTTTTCCGAGACTGCGCTCGGAAAAAATAGCCCCTTCGGGGCAGTTGTCAGAGCCAAAATTTGAACTGCAATTTTCTAACCGGGATAAAACGGCCTCCGGCTCGTAGATTCGAACCTACGGCTCGGAGAGAAACAACAAATTACAACCACCACAGCACCAAACAAATTCCAAAATACAATATCCAAATCTCAAATAAGATCAAAAGCCAATTGTTTGGAATTTTGAATTTTAGTCATTGTGATTTGCCCTTCGACTAGGCTCAGGGTGGTGAGCTTGTCGAACCATTTGGTATTTGTGAATTGTTATTTGATATTTTTTAAATGCTGAACCGACCCCGACACCTTCAGTTTCTTACAACATGTTGTCAGATAAAGGCCGCGAGGGCCTATGCAAGTGATAGAATGTTCTTGACAAATACAGTTCCCCCATAATATTTGCACATAGTAAATCAAGTTCATTGTCTTATCAATCGTTTTTTTTATGTCTTTCATTCACGATTCACAAAGGAGGCGAACCATGAAAATGAATAAGCTGATTGTGGCAATGGTAGTGGTTGCGGTGTTATTGGTGCCCGGCTGGGGGATGACTGCCGAGTTAAAGATCGGCTTGAAATCCGAGCCTAGCTCCATGGACCCGCACTACCACAATCTCACTCCCAACAACATGATGGCCACCTACACGTTTGACAAGCTGATCAAACAGGACAACAAGCAAAACCTGAAACCAGGCCTGGCGGTTTCCTGGAAACCCATCAGCGATCTGACCTGGGAATTCAAACTGCGCCAGGGCGTCAAATTTCACGACGGCTCACCCTTTACGGCCGAGGATGTCAAATTTACCCTGGAGCGTGGTCCCAAGGTGCCCAACAGTCCGTCCTCTTTTTCGCGCTATATGAGCCACATTAAAAAAATCGAGATCGTCGACCCTCACACCATCCGCTTTACAACGGCCGATCCCTTTCCCCTGATGGCCACCTACCTGTCGACTTTTACCGTCATTTCCAAAAAACATGGTGAAGGCGCGGCCACCAAGGATTACAATTCGGGCAAGGCCATGATCGGGACCGGACCCTTCAAGTTCGTTGAGTGGATCCCGGGCGACCGCATTGTCTATACCCGCAACGATGAATACTGGGGCGAAAAATCGGAATGGGAGAAGGTCATTCTCAAACCCATATCCAATTCATCGGCTCGGGTGGCGGCCCTTTTGGCGGGTGACGTCGACCTCATCGATTTTGTACCCACCGCCGACATTGAAAAATTGAAAAAAAATCAAAAACTTACCATGGAACGTTCGGTCTCCAACCGGGTGATTTATTTGCATATCGATAGTAATCGCGATGTTTCCCCCTTTATTACCGATAAGAACGGCCAGGCGATGACCCAAAATCCGCTCAAGGATGTCCGCATCCGCCGGGCCATTTCCATGGCCATTAATCGGCCGGCCATCGTATCCAAGGTGATGGAGGGTAACGCCATCGCCGCCGGGCAGCTTTTGCCCCCTGGTTTTTTTGCGGTCAGCCCGAACTTGAAGCCCGTAAAATACGACCCCGAAGGCGCCAAAAAGCTGATGGCCGAAGCAGGCTGGGCAGACGGCTTCGGGCTGACGATCCACGGGCCCAACAACCGTTACGTCAACGACGCCAAGATCTGCCAGGCCGTGGCCCAAATGCTGACGCGAGTGGGCATTCAAACCAAGGTGGACACCATGCCCAAAAACGTGTTCTTCCCCCGCGGATCCAAACTCGAGTTTAGTTTTATGCTGGTGGGCTGGGGATCGGGCACCGGTGAACCTTCTTCGCCCCTGGGAGCGCTGCTGCACACTTATGACAAGGAAAGCGGTTATGGCAGCACCAATCGTGGCCGGTTCTCCAACCAGGAGATGGATGCAGCCCTGGAAGAAGCCTTGCGCAGCGTGGATCGGGAAAAACACAAGGCCCTGCTGATCAAGGCCACCGAGATCGCCATGCGCGAGGTGGGTATCATTCCGCTGCATTATCAGGTCAACATCTGGGCGATGCAAAAGGGCCTGACTTACACAGCGCGCACTGACGCTTACACCCTGGCCGTTGATGTCCACAAAACCAAATAATCGAGATCAATTCGGGATAGCGGGTCACCGGGACCCGCTTCCCTCCCGTTTTGTCCAACCGGGATAGACCCGCAAGAATAGCCACAAAGGTACCAAGACACAAACAATAAATAGGTACTAAGCTTTTTCCGAGACTGTGCTCGGAAAAAATGGCCTCTTCGAGGCAGCTTGAGAGCAGAGACTCAAGTGGCAAACGCCTGAAATGCCGATTGGATTGTTTCTCGTACTCGTCGTCGTTCTCGTTCTCGTAATCGAAAAAATAGAGTTGGTGA